>Ga0213833_1000507_pt1 | contig 39036 bp, 37 predicted proteins | sample SWATP21_FD_160575 | JGI IMG/M metagenome (GOLD analysis project Ga0213833, IMG submission 160575) | Coastal seawater microbial communities from Marineland, Florida, United States - SWA TP2 #1 | ecosystem: Environmental > Aquatic > Marine > Coastal | place: USA: Florida | collected 2016-08-14 | reverse complement strand
CGACCCAGCGGCGCAAGACGCGCATTCTTGTGGACGTTCATCCGGGGATCTCCGGGCTAGAAGTTGGCGTGTCGCAACACCAATCTCTCAACCCAGCCCCGGGTGAACAACCTTCATAGCTTCTACAACTAGGTGGCCCTTCGCCAGCGCAGCATGACGGGGCCGCTCCTGTGGGGCGCCGCGATCCTCGTCACGCTGGTCATCGTGATCGTTCTGCGGTTCGACTTCTCCGGCAATCTGGAGATCGATGCCTGTCTCGATGCGGGCGGGCGCTGGGACCGCGCCGCGGCGGCCTGCGACTTCACCCCGCCTCAGGAAGAGACCAGCCGCGGCAGGACAACCGCGCGGTAGGCCCGCTCGATTTCCTCGTCCAGCGCTTCGGGGACAGGCTCACCCGGCATGTAGAGCTTCACGGCACCCAGCGGAAAGCCGATCAGGCCGAGCTTTGCGATCTCCATGGGCAGGCCTGTGCGCCGGCGGAAAGCGTCGATCGCCGCCATCACCCGGTCATTGACCGAGGCGAGCTCGGCCTGCAGCGCCTCCGGCGTGTCGTCCGACATCAGCTCGCTGCGCCGGCAGCACACAAGGATGACCGCCTTGTCCGGCTCGTCGCGGCAAAAGCGCGGCGTCTCCAGCGCCGCTGCCAGCCCCGGCACATCGCCGGGCTGGTCGAGCGCGGCGAGAAAGCGCGCATGGAACGCGGCCAGCGTGTCCAGCCAGGCGCGCGCCAGCAGACCCTCGCGCGAACCGAAACGGTGATAGAGCGAGCCGATCGACACACCGGCCTCCTCCACCACACTCTGCATGCGCATCTCACCGTCACGCACCAGCATGCGGCCAACCGCCGCAAACACATCATCGTCGGAGAATGTTGACCGCCGGCCCATATTAGAACAATATTTCTAGAACAACTTTTCCAATGCGAGTCACTATCATGCCCCTCCTGCTCTGGCTAGCGGCCGCCACGGCCCTGCTCACCACCCTGATTCACACATTCGCTGGCGGCCGGGAAGTCGCGCGGCCGCTGCTTGCCAGCAACGCCCTGCCGCCAGCCTCGAAATGGCTGAACTATTATTGCTGGCACATCACCACCATCCTGCTCGCCTTCATGGCCGCCGGCTATGCCCTCGCCGCCTGGGATGCGGACTACCGGCCGATTGCGCTTTTCCTGACGCCGCTGTGCGCCGCGCTGAGTGTGCTCAGTGCGGCCGTCGCCATGAAGGGCGGCATCGCGCCGCTCAAACTGCCCTCGACCAGCCTGTTCGCCGCCACGGCCGCGCTTGGCGCGGCCGGCCTGGCACTCTAGCGGGAGACACAAACAATGCTTCTGATCGCCGCCGCCCTGACCGTGCTGATCGGTCTCTATCATTCCTTCGCCGGCGAGCAGCGCCTCATCCGCCCCCTCCTGGCACTGGACACCCTGCCCCGCCTGCGTGGCAGTAGGGACTTCACACGGGCGCTGATCCGCACCGCCTGGCACATCACCACCCTCGCCTGGTTCGGACTGGCCGGTATCCTTATTGTGATGGACGGGCAGAGCGGTGCCGGCCAGACAGCCGTTCTGGGCATTATCGCAGCGGTATTTGCTGTCAGCGGCATAGCCGCCCTGATCCTCGGACACGGGCGGCACCCGGCCTGGCTGGCCTTCCTGCCGATCGCCGGCCTGTCGGGCTTCGCCGCCCTCCAGGGCTAGCCTGGATCCAAAGAAAAAGGGCGCGACCACCCGGCCGCGCCCTTCTTCGTTCAAGTCTGTCGAAACGCTTACACCATGCGCTCGACAGCCACGGCGGTCGCTTCACCGCCACCGATGCACAGCGAGGCAACGCCCTTGGTCTTGCCGGCCTTTTCCAGGGCCGCCAGCAGCGTCACCATGATGCGGGCGCCGGACGCGCCGATCGGGTGACCCAGGGCACAGGCGCCGCCATTGACGTTGATGATGTCGTGGGAAATGCCCAGCTCCTTCATCGCGATCATCGGCACGACGGCGAAAGCCTCGTTGATCTCCCACAGATCGACATCCTCGACCTGCCAGCCGGCCCGCTCGACAACCTTGCGCATGGCAGGCACCGGCGCGGTGGTGAAATAGGCCGGCTCGTGGGCATGCGCTGCCGTCGCGACGATACGGGCGATCGGCTTGATGCCGCGGCGCTCGGCTTCGGACTGGCGCATCATCACCAGGGCTGCCGCACCGTCGGAGATGGCCGACGCATTGGCCGCCGTGACCGTGCCATCCTTGGAGAAGGCCGGACGCAGGGACGGGATTTTCTCCGGCATCGCCTTGCGCGGCAGCTCGTCGGTATCGACCGTCACATCGCCCTTGCGGGTCTGGATCGTCACCGGCGTGATCTCGCGTTTGAAGTCGCCTTCCTTGGTCGCGCGCTGGGCGCGGGCCAGGGTTTCCAGAGCGTAGGCATCCTGCTGCTCGCGGGTGAACTGGTGTTCTTCCGCGATCATGTCGGCATAGACGCCCATCGGCTTCTTCTCGTAGGCGTCCTCGAGACCGTCCTGGGCCATGTGATCCTTGATCGTGTCATGGCCGTATTTGAAGCCGCCGCGATGCGTGGGCAGCATGTGCGGGGCGTTGGTCATCGACTCCATACCGCCGGCGATGATGATCTCGGCATCGCCCGAGGCAATCGCCGCACGGCCCATGATCGCCGCCTGCATGCCCGAACCGCACATCTTGTTCAGCGTGGTCGCCTCGACGGATTTGGGCAGGCCGGCCTTGATCGCGGCCTGGCGGCCGGGCGCCTGGCCCTGGCCGGCCATCAGCACATTGCCCATCAGGATCTGGTCGACATCGTCGCCGGCGAGACCGGCCTCTTCCATCGCCGCCTTGACGGCAATCGCACCGAGTTCGTTGGCCGAAAGCGGCGCCAGCTCACCCAGCAGGCCGCCCATCGGGGTGCGGGCCATGCCGACGATGACAATGGGATCGTCGCTAGCACTCATTTCGTGTCTCCTCAGGGGTTGGTTTCGTCTCTAGTCTGGCGCGCATGATCGAAAGATGCGGCACAGCGTCAAGCATTTTCGCAGATGCAACATCCGCGGTCCGGACCTGGCCGCGATTGTCCGAATGGGGACAATCCCTTCTGCTGTTTGCCGTTTTCGCGCTCATCACTGCCTATTTGGGGCAACATGAATCACTGTTCAAGTTTTCCCTGACCGATGAATGGGCGCCATTCATCGCCGTCGCCGTGATCGCAATCCTGGTCCCCTCACTCGCCGAAGAGATGGTTTTCCGGGTCGTGCTCGGTGGCCGGACCGGCTGGCTGAGAGCCGGAATTGCCATCGCCGCTTTCGTGCTCTGGCACCCCGTACAGGTCTGGCTCGGCCTGCCCATGGCCCAGCCGGTCTTTCTGGAGCCGGGCTTCCTGGCGATCGTGGCGCTGCTGGGACTGGTGTGTACGCTCGTCTGGCGGCGCAGCGGATCCGTGTGGCCCGCCGTCATGATCCACTGGCTGACCGTGGTGGCGTGGAAGGGGCTGACGGTTCCGGGCTAGGCGTCGCCGTCGGAAAACAGAAATAGCAGGGCTCGATGCCCCTCCACGATGCGTGCAACTTCCAACTGATCGGCGGAATACCGGAACAAGATCAGATAATTACCCTCAGGCACACACCGTATTCCAGCTCCCAGATCTTCGCAGGACCGCCCGAGCTTGAAGGGCGTTTCGCAAAGACGGGAACATCGTTGCAGAAGCCGTTCTACAAAGCGGTGCGCAACCGTGCTGCTCCCGCTCTTCTTGGCGATATAGGCCGAAATCGTATCGAGATCGTCCAGCGCCCGCCGTGTTAGCCGAAGCGCAAACAAAACTAGGTTTTGTCCGATCCAAGCCGCTGGGCCGTTTGCCTGAGGTGCTCCTTCACCTCTCCCAGAGTATAGCGCCGGGGATCGGCCAAAGCCTCTTCCAGCGATTGCCTAAGCTCTGCCAGCTTCGCCTCGCGTTCAGCGATGAGGCGCAACCCGTCTTCCACCACTTCGGCCTCCGTCTTGTAACGGCCCTGCTCCACCTGTTCCTTCACGAAGAGCTGCCAGCGCTTTTCGAGCGAAATGGACATGAGATGCCTCCTTGAGGTTGCAATCCTAGCACGGATGAGCTGCCAGTGCTCCCCTTTTGTTCCGCGCGAACAAGCCAGTGTGAAGCAGATCCCGTCAGAGATGTGTGCAACACACCCCGCCATTGAGCTCTTGTCAGCCAGCGGGCCTCAGTCGCTCAATCCGGTCAAGGGTGAAACCGCGATGCGGCGCCAGAGGCGCCCTTGACCGGATTGAGCGACTGAGGCGGGATCCCGGCAAGAGATCAATGGCCAATAGTGACCGCCGTCTTCTAGTCATCTGCCAGTCCCCGGCTGACCTCGCTTGCTACGATCAGCATTCCGAATGCGACAAGCACAACCCAGTAGGGAGGCTCAGTGAGCAGAGGCATGACGAACGAGGCTAGCGCCGGCCGCTCCCAATCCAGTTTGATTTCCACTTGGCGCATCTCCCAGCAAAAAAAGAAACAAGCTGAGCGCCGTGGGCATTGTTTTATCTCAGTTTAATCGCAAGGTCGGTCAAGTGGCGTGAGTTCGAAAACACAGGCGCCAACAGAGCACGCGTTAACGATTGATGGCAACGGTGGATAATGGAACAAAATCTTTTATTGGCAGATACTTGGCAGACCCGTGCCTCACAACCCAAGACCAAATTTCAATCACTTAGGGAGTGAGTTTGTCCACAGCGCGGAACGCGCGCCACGGACACACGTCCCTGCCCTCACCCGATCAGCCGCACGCCCGTCCCGGCATTCCCCCGCCCGCTCGTCGACGCAATCCAGCCGCCGCCCAACACGCGGTCTTCGTCATCGCTGGAATAGAAGACGCAGGCCTGGCCCGGCGCCACGCCTTCCTCGCCCTTGGCGAGGACGACGCTGACGCTATCGCCATCGACGGCCAGGGCGGCCGGCACGGGCGGTCGTGTCGAGCGCACCTTCACGCGCACGGGCGCGCCATCTGACAAGGCGTCATCGCCCAGCCAGTTGATCTCCTTCAGGCCGATCGTATCGACTTCCAGCGCCTCGCGCGGACCGACGATTACCTGGGCCGTTTCAGCGTCCAGGCGCACGACATAGAGCGGGTCGCCCAGGGCGATATTCAGCCCGCGGCGCTGGCCGACCGTATAGCGGATCACCCCGTCATGCGTGCCCAGTACCCGGCCGTCGACATGCACGATCTCGCCCGGACGCGAAGCGCCGGGGCGCACTTTCTCGACGATGTCGACATAGCGGCCCTGGGGCACAAAGCAGATGTCCTGGCTGTCCGGCTTGTCGGCGACGATGAGGCCAAAGGCCTCGGCCAGCCGGCGCGTCTGGTCCTTGTTGAGATGACCCAGCGGGAAGCGCAGGAAGTCCAGCTGCTCGTGCGTGGTCGCGAACAGGAAGTAGGACTGGTCCTTGCCGGCATCGGCGGCCCGGCGAAGCTCCGGCCCGTTCGGGCCGGCCACGCGCTGGATGTAATGCCCGGTCGCCATGCAGGCCGCACCCAGCTGGCGGGCCGTGTCCAGGAGATCGGCAAACTTGACCGTCTGGTTGCAGCGCACGCAGGGAATGGGCGTGTAGCCGGCCAGATAGGTGTCGGCGAACTCCTCGATCACCGCCTCGCGGAAACGGCTCTCATAGTCGAGCACATAATGCGGAAAGCCGCAGGCCTCGGCGACGCGCTTGGCGTCGTAGATATCCTGGCCGGCACAGCACGCGCCCTTCTTCTGGATCGCGGCGCCATGATCGTACAGCTGCAGCGTCACGCCGACGACGTCATAGCCGGCGCGGTGCAGCACGGCCGCCGTGACGGAACTGTCGACGCCGCCGGACATGGCCACCACGACGCGGTGGTCTGCCGGGTTGCCGCCCAGCCCCAGCGGATCGCCGGACAGGTTGAATTCGAAAAGCAGTGCATCGGCGCGCGCCAGGGCGTCGCCGGAAACCAGCGTGGTCATTCTTGCGCCTCCAACGGGGTCAAGGCCCGGAGCAAACGGTTATCGATGACGCGCTGTCTACCGCAGGAAGTTCAGCAGCGAAACCTGATTCAGCGAAGAAAAGGTCATCGCCGAGACCTGCACGGCCGTCTGGGCCTGCTGGAAACGGGTCGCGGCTTCGGCCATGTCGGCGTCCTCGATGTCGGAAATCATCAGGGTGATGAAGTCCTGGCGCTCGACATGATTGGTCTTCAGGTTTTCCACATGCGCCTGCCGCGTACCGTTCTCGCCGACGCGGGCATGCAGATTATCCAGCGCAGACACGACATTCTGGATCTCGGTCTGCAGGAAGGCTTCCTGCGCCGCGGAAAGCGGGCTGGCGAAGGGACCGTTCGGGCCGGCGTCGAAATCGGCGATCCGTTTGAAGGACGCCATCACATCGCCGCCGACATCGCTGGCCAGCATGCCCACCTCGATCGAATAATTCTGGTCGAGCTGGACCTGCGGCTTGCGGTCATTGTTCTGGAAGGCCTCGTCGGCATTGCCCATGGGCACAAGTTCGGACAGATTCGAGATCCCGACTGACGGCACATCGGTGCGCGTACCGCTGAACAGATAGGTGCCGGCATGCTGCGTATTGAGCGCGTTGGTGACCTCGTAGAAGGCCTCACGCGTCTGCTGCATGATGTAGTCGCCTTCCTTGGTGGTGATCGCAAGGCGCAGGCTGTTGGCGGCGTCGGCGATATGCTCCAGCGCCGTGTCCTGGGCAGCGAGGCGCGTCTCGGTGCGCGTCGCGGCTTCCTCATAGCTCTTGGCCTGGGTCTCCGCGGCGCGGGCGGCCGACAGCATCTCGGCCTGATAGCCGACGCCCTTGAGATCATGCACCAGCTTGCCGGTCGTCAGCTGCTGCTGCGCCTCGAACATCTGCTTCTGGGCCTTCATCAGGTCCATCAGCGCCGACTGGTTGGCGGCATAGGTGGAAATCCGCGTCATGGGTTCAAAACCTCCTAGACGATATTCAGCAGAATATCGGTCATTTCCTTGGCGGCCTGCAGCATGCGGGCCGATGCGTTATAGGATGTCTGGAAACGCGTCATCGCGGCGAGTTCCTCGTCGAGATTGACCCCTTCCACATCGGTACGTTTCTGGGCGGCGGTCTCACGCAGCACGACCGCCGATCCGGCGACACTCTCGGCACGCGAGGCGCGCGAGCCGACGGCTCCGGCCATGCGGGACGCGTAGTCCTGCAGGCTCACCGTCGTGCGGTTCAGCGAACCGGCCGCATCGAAGGCACGGGGATTGGTCAGCGCGCCCTGCAGCGCGATACCGCCGCGATTGTCGCCGGCCGTCACGACGACATCGCCGACAACCGTCGCACCGTCGATATCCAGCTGAGCCAGGGCGAGGCGCGAGGCATTCGACCGGATCGCCGGATCGACCTCGAAGCTTTCCGAACGCCCGGCACGGGCTTCCAGGCCGACGCCGAAGATTTCCGAGAAGGCGAGCCCCGAACCCGGCCGCGACGTGCTGTCGCCGGTCAGATTGACGTCGAAGGCCTCATAGCCGGCATTCGGCGTCGAGGTCAGCTCGCCATTGGCGTCGAGGCTGAAAGTGACATAGCGGCCGACACCGGTCGTGGCGTTGTTCAGCGCCGTGATGATGTCGTTGAAGCTCTGGCCGGCGACCATCGGGATGTCGACCGTGGACACCCGGTCGCCCGCTGCCGTCTTCACTTCGAAACTGATCGTGGAGCCACCGGCAAACCCGTGCAGTTCGGCACCGGTCATGCCGGTTTCGAAAAAGCCGGGCTCGTTCGACCGCACAACATCGTTGAGGCCGAAGAAGTGCGCAAAGCCGCGGCCGCCCCGATCGCTGGGATTGGCGTCATCCTGCAGGGTGGCGATGCCGTTGGCCGCGGCATCCGCGGCTATCGTCAGCTGGCCATTGGCAAAACTGGCCGAACCGACACCGCCCAGCGCCGTGTCGATCGCCGTGGTCAGGCTGGCCACCGTCGCACCGATCGCAGCGGCCGGGCCGCCATCGACCGACAGCGTGCCGGCGTCAAAGTCGATATCGACGCGCCGAACCAGCGTGCCGGTATTGTCGGTCACGGCCAGCGTGGTCGCGCCGGAGAAATTGTGCAGATCCGTGCCTTCCAGGCCGGTATTGCGCCCGCTCAGCGTCTGCGGCGGCGGATAGGCAGTGGCATTGTTGTGCGCTGCGTTCAGCGCATCGGCCGCACCCGAGGTCAGCTCCGCCAGCTCTTCGGCCATGGCGGGCAATTCCTTGTCCCGCATGTCGATGAGCGCGCGCAGCTCACCGCTGGTGATATGGCTGTCCAGCTGTTGCGCCGTGCCGCCATTGGGTGGCTGGACGAAGATGTTGCCGTAATCGATGCCATAGGCACCCGTGCCGCCGGCATCATAGCTCAGCTTGGCCGGATAGTTGTCGAGCAGCAGCACACCATCGCCGGTGCGCACCACGACCCGGCCATCCGGCTGGTAGTCCGAGCGCACGTCCATGTATTGCGACAGCTCGTCGAGCAGTTCGGACTGGCGGTTCTCCGCGCCGGACGTGTCTCCGCCGGACGTCGAGAGACTCTGGACGCTGGAGTTGAGTTCATAGAGCTCGTTGATGATCTCGTTGACCCGCGTGACATTGGCATTGATCTTCGAGTCCGATTCCAGGCGGTAATTCCGGATCTCGCCCGACAGGCGCTTGGCCTCGTCGAAGAAGGATTGCAGGTCCGAAGCCGCCGACAGGCGCGCCACGGCCAGGGTCGGGTCGACACTGGCCTGCGACAGGCCCGAGAAAGCCGCATTCATCCGCGAGAACAGCGAGCCGGCATCGTCCAGCTTGCCGAACTGTGCCTGCACCCGGTCCAGCATGTTGGCGCTCAGTTCGGCGCCGCCGGCATCGCTGATCGCCCGCAGGGATGCGATCTGGAGGTGGCGGTCGACGACCCGGTGGATGCCGACGACTTCCACGCCCATCGCCACGCCGCCGACATTGCGCGCCTGCAGCAGCGCTTCCGTGCGGGCATAGCCGGGCGTGTTGACATTGGCGACATTGTTCGACGTGGCGCGCAGGCCGGCCTGGCTGGCCGAGAGGCCCGACAGCGCGTTTCCGAGAATTCCGTTCAGCGACATGTTCCGCTCCCTGCGCGCAGGCCGATCAGACGGGCCGGGCGGTCAATTCTGCCGCCGGCACGGCAAGCCTTGCCGGGTCGCCGGGGGCGGCGCACACCGTGCTCAAGCCAAGCTGCCATCACGTAACCCATTGCGATAATTCGACCTTTGCGCATTCGATCTATTCGATGGCCGTCCGCGAGACGGATCGGCCTGTTCCTGACGTCGCAAGGGGCGGGCCAGTTTTCCGGTGACCGCACCGGCACCTGTCCGGCACTCGGGAAACCGTGCCGGGAGAACAGGATCGCGCCCGCGCGCGAGGCCGCGCGGGTGCGTGAGGCGCAGACCGGCAGCTTCGGCCCACCACCGGGAAAGTTTCGCCGGGCAGAAGCGGTCCGGGCGACCGATTACCGGGAAATTAATGCATATTTTCTGATGGTTAGACTAAATCGAAACTGGCACGCCCCTTGCGACCGGATCGGCAAGCCAGGCGCGGATAGCGCTGCAAGAACAAGATGGACCGGACATGCAATCGGGTTTTCCAACTGCCAACCTCCCCCGGAGCGCCGACACGGCGGCCGCGGTCGATCGCCCCGGCGCAGCCGGCCGGCCGGCCGGCGATGCAGCCCGCCGCCATGATGATGCTGACGCCCCCCGCGAGAGCGCTTTCTCCGACATGGTCGAGACCGCACGCAGTACGGAAGAGACCCCGGTCCGCAAACCGGCCGGCCAGGCCAAGGCCGGCGAGCGCGCTATTCCGTCCGACGCGGCCAACACCGGCAATGCCCCCGCCTCGGGTCAGTCCGGTCCGGCACCCGCCACCGACGCTGCGACGGATGGAGCGGAGGCGGCTGCGACCGGCCAGAAAACGACCCAGGGCAAGTCCGCCGGAGCGGGCAAAGCAGACGCTTCGCAGCACGCCACGGCTCAGACTGCGCAAGCGGCTTCAACCGGGACCGCGGGCACTGCGCCCGTGACAGCATCGGGCAGTACGGTTGCGCCTGCACCGGCAGCAGACGGTGCAGCACAAGCGCCGGACAGCGCGGCAGCCGCGGCCACCCGCGCTGCGTCCGCGGATGCGCAGAGCAGCACATCCACAAACTCCACGACCGCAGCTCCGGCCCAGAATATCGGCCAAGCCACAGCCCCCACCGCTGCGAACCTGTCGTCGAACGGCACGTCAGGATCGCAGCCCGGCACCGCTGCGCCTGATCTCGCACACGAACCTGCCAAGCAGGCCGCCACCGCCAAAACCGCGGAAACGGGCACTGCCGCCAAGGCCGCAGATACGGCTTCGTCCTCACCGGCTGCATCCGGCACCACGCCAGGCAAGCTGGCCCAGACCGCCAATGCCGGCACGCAGACGGCCACGCCCGCCCAGCCGGGCGTCGCGTCTCCGGCGGCGTCAGAAAATGCAGCGGCGTCCTCAGGCCCAGCCACGACTTCGGGCGTGCAGGCCGGCGCTCAAACCCAGGCCGCCACGCCCGGGTCCGCCACAGCCACGACGGCCAATGCCACGCCGCAAACCGGACAGGCACCAGCTCCGCTGCGCGAAACATCGCACCGGCCGGCGATCCTGGAAACCGGCGGCAATTCGGCAAACGCCAAGTCGTCGAACGGCAAGTCCGCGGCTCCGGCAGGCCAGCGCGTTTCAACCACAACGACAGGACAAGGCTCCGTTCAGTCAAATGGCACAGTAGAGGGCAGCAATGTCGCCTCTACCGTGCAGCAACGTGACCCGAACGTATCCGCTATGTCACCGCTGATGCAGGCACTTGCACAGCCTGCCGGACACGCCGACCCGGCCCCGGTGCAGCCGCTCGAGATCAACGCCGACGCCGCGCAATCCGATGCCGAGATCCAGCTGAACAGGACCGGCGATGTCCGCGCATCCGCTGATCGTGCCGGCGCCAATCTGCCGCGTTTCGCCCCACATACGGCCCAGCATCTGGCCGGACAGATCACGCGCCAGTTCAACAATGGCCAGCGGGTCTTCGATATCCGTCTCGACCCGGCCGAGCTGGGCAAGGTGGATGTGCGGCTGGAACTGCGGGCGGACAATCGTGTGCACGCTGTCCTTTCGGCAGAGCGCCCTGAAACGCTTGCGGAATTGCAGCGCGCCGCCAGGGATCTGGAACGCAGCCTCAACGAGGCAGGCCTGGAGCTGGCCGAAGAGGGACTGACCTTCCAGATGCGCGATGAAGGCGGCGACACACCGGGTTCGCAGCGCGACCCGTCGGCGACCACCATGCCGATCTTTGCCGAAGGCGGCGAGACCGGACTGACCGATGAGGCCACCGCGCCGGTCGTCCAGCAATCGAAATACGGTTTCCTGCTGTCACGCCGGAGCGGCGTGGACATGCGGGTCTAAGGGAGGCGCGAGAATGACCGAAGTCACGAGTGCGACCCAGTCAAGCCCTTCGCTTGTCAATTCACGCACCGGCCTCGCCGACAATTTCGAGATGTTCCTCACCTTGCTCACCGAGCAAATGAAGAACCAGGATCCGCTGAACCCGCTGGATTCAACCCAGTTCGTGAACCAGCTGGTCGACTTCTCGAGCGTGGAACAGCAGATCGCCCAGAACCAGAATCTGGAGAGCCTGCTGATCCTGCAGTCGGCCGCCGCACAGGCGAACTCGGTCGGCTATATCGGCCGGGTCGCCATGGCCGACACACCGATGGCCTACATGGAAAACGGCAGTGCCAACTGGGAGTACATCCTGCCCGACGACGCCGAATCCGTAACGCTTGTGATCAAGCAGGGCGAACGTGTTGTCGCCCGCTCGACAGGCGAAGTGACAGCCGGGTCTCACGAGTTCGAGTGGGACGGCAAGAGCGAAACCGGTACCGACCTGGAAGAGGGTGTGTACACGCTGGATGTGATCGCCACGAATGCCGATGGCGAGAGCATCCCGGCCGAAATCCGGGCCTCGGGCCGGGTGACGGGCGTCGACATGTCCGGCAGCGAAGTGATCGTCCAGATGGGCAATATCAGCGTCCCGCTCTCCTCCATCCTGGCCGTTCGCGAAGCCGGGTCGGAGGCCGTCGACGACATAATCTGATCAGACAGAACATGACAGAGCAGGCCCGCCGGCCTGACGGACCGCCAGAAGGCGGCCCCAACCAACGCAGCAGAAAGCTCCAAACAAGAACCAAGTACGCAAGGAGCATGCACTATGAGCATCAATTCCGCGCTTTTGGCCGGCGCTTCCGGCCTGATTGCCAATTCGAGCGCGCTCGCCGCGATTTCGGACAACATCTCCAACGTCAACACGATCGGCTACAAGCGCGCCAACTCCGTGTTCACACCGCTTTATGACGGCGGTGCCAGCGCTTCGAGCTCGCGATACACGGCAGCCGGCGTGAACTCGGTCGCTCGCCTCGCGATCTCCGAGGGCGGCCTGCTTCAACCCGGCTCCACCAGCACCGATCTGGCGATCGCCGGACGGGGTTTCTTCGTGGTGCGCGAGAACCCGACAGCTGGCTCGAACGATCCGGTTGCCTTCACCCGTTCCGGCCGCTTCCTGCCGGACGAGAACGGCTATCTGAAGAATGATGCCGGGATGTACCTTGCCGGCTGGCCGGTTGCTTCCGACGGTACGGTCGCCGCCAACCCGTCCGACCTGAACAATCTGGAAACAATCAACCTGTCGTCCATCGGCGGCGCAGCTGAAGCCTCAACGACAATGTCGTTCAATGCCAACCTCTACCAGCGCCAGGCCGTTTCAGCCGACGAAGCGACCTACAACCCGGCGGTCAGCGCCAACAACATGGCATCGGGCAATGTCACGCCGGACTTCCAGCGCTCCATACCCTTCTATGACAGTGTCGGCGGTGTGCGCACGCTCACCATTTCGATGCTGAAAAGTGCGACGACGAATGAATGGCATGCAGAAGTTCACATGTCGCCGGCCACCGACGTAACGACCGGCGCCGGCCTGGTCGACGGCCAGCTGCTGACGGGCACGGTCGCGTTTGACGAGAATGGCCGCCTCGACATTGCCAATACCACGCTGCCGACCTCGCTCGACTTCCTGGCATCGAGCAACGTCGCAGCCCTCGGTGCCAACCAGTTCCAGTGGGCAGCCTCGACCGGTATCGACGCGCAATCCATTGCTCTGGACTTTGGCGGCGCGAACTCGGCCGGCGGCTTCACCCAGTATGACAGCCCGTCCAACCTGGGTTCGACCAATGTGAACGGCTCGGCATTCGGCAACTTCGCCAGCGTCGATGTAGACGAGGACGGTTTCGTCTTCGCCAAGTTCACCAACGGCATCGTGCGCAAGATCTACCAGATCCCGGTCGCGACCTTCACGAACCCAGATGGCCTGGAAGCGCAGGCCGGCGGCACATTTACCGTGACCCCGGAGTCCGGCGCCTACACCCTGACGCGTCCGGGGCTGGGAACGGCCGGCAAGATTGCCTCCTCGACACTGGAAAGCTCGAATGTCGACCTGGCAACCGAGTTCACCAGCCTGATCACGACGCAGCGTGCCTACTCCGCATCGTCGAAGATCATCACCACAGCTGACGAGATGCTCGACGAAGCAATCCGTATGAAGCGCTAGGGGTGGCACTGATCCCTGAGTGAACGGAAGGGGGCGCCTCTGGTGCCCCCTTTTTCTTGCCGTCTGCGGGGCATGCCGCGGGCTCCCAATTCGACGCAAATTCTAGCGAGTGCCTTAAACGTAAATTTACCCAGCGGTTTAGGTGGATGTTAAAGGCCGCTGTGTAGGGTGACCCTACAAACAAGAACAACGGGGGTCGGACATGCAGCCGCGCCTTAAAAAAGAAAACTACGTCATTGGACCGGATGGTAGCCCTCTCACCCTGGCGGACCTGCCCAATCCGAGCACCCAACGCTGGGTTGTTCGTCGCAAGGCTGAAGTGGTCGCGGCAGTGAGAGGTGGCTTGCTTTCGCTCGAGGACGCATGTGCACGCTATTCGCTGACGGTCGAGGAATTCCTGGGCTGGCAGCGCTCCATCGACAAGCATGGACTGGCCGGGCTGCGGACGACGCGCCTGCAACAGTATCGCTAGTTGTCCCCCCTTTAACTAGCGTTTCCGAACGGCGGCCCTTCCCCCGGGTCGCCGTTCAACATGTCAATCGCACATCGTGTTTGTGTGCTCTGCCTGGTCTCGACGGGCGGAGTGCATTTCCTATTAAGCGTCATTAAACCCTCGTTTACGAGACCGGTAGGAAAATTCTGCCCAGTGCTTCGCTGATGAAGCAGGGACGTAAGGCAGGATTCTCCGTGAACGCTCTACTCGACCAGTTCAAGGCTTTTGGCGCCGGGCGCCTGACCGCCATCTTCGGTCTCGCCGTAGGTGTGGCCGCTGCGCTCGTCTATTTTTCCGGCGCTGTCGGCGGTGGCAGCCAGTCGCTCCTGTATTCGGGCCTAGACCCGGCGGAAGCAGCCTCCACCAGCCAGCTGCTCGACCAGGCGAACATCGCCTATGAGATTCGCGAAGGTGGCACGGCCATCTATGTCGACACGGCGCAGGTTGACGAGGCCCGTGTGCGCGTCGCGTCCTCCGGCCCGCTGTCCGGCGCTTCGGTCGGCTACGAGATTTTCGATCGCCAGGACAATTTCGGCCAGACCAGCTTCGTCCAGAACCTGAATGCCAAGCGCGCCCTGGAAGGCGAGCTGGCGCGGACCATCCAGTCGATGGCCTTTGTCGACAGCGCACGGGTGCACCTGAACCTGCCCGAGCGCCGCCTGTTTGCCCGTGACCAGCAGGAGCCGACCGCAGCCGTCACCGTCTCGACCGGTCAGCGCCTGAATGCCGAACAGATCCGCGTGATTCGCAATATCGTCGCCTCCGGCGCTGGTCTCGAGCCGGGCCGTGTCGCCCTCGCCGATGACCGCGGCCGCCAGCTGGCGAGCATGATCGACGGTGAGAATGCCGGTGCAGTCCTGATGGATGAGCGCCGCGGCGAGGTCGAAGCCGAACTGCGCCGCAATATTCTGGACATTGTTGAGGGCGTCGTCGGTTCCGGTGCCGCGCGCGTCCAGGTAACAGCCGATCTGAACCGTCAGAGCGTTACACAAAGCTCGGAAACCTATGATCCGGAAGGCTCTGTCCTGCTGTCGCGCGAGCGTTCCGAAGACGTCTCCAGCGACCGTGAAGGCTCCGGCAACCGTGTCTCTGCCTCCGAAAACCTGCCCGACGGCGCCAATGGCGAGACCGAAGGCGCCAGCAATATTGCAAACCGCGAGACGTCCAGCGAAACCGTCAACTACGCCCTGTCCAGCACCACGCGGACCGAAGTTGTCGAAGCCGGTGCCATCGAACGCCTGTCTGTCGCCGTTGCCGTCGACGGGATTGTCGAAGTCCAGGAAGACGGTACCACGGTCTGGCGTGAACGTCCGCAGGCCCAGATCGAGCAGATCGAGGCGCTCGTCCGGTCTGCCATGGGTTTCAGCGATGATCGCGGCGACGCCCTGACGGTCCGTCAGATCGAGTTCGCCCGGGCCGACCCGCTGCTGGGCACGCCCGCGAGCAGCCCGCTATCCCTGTCGAAAGCCGACATCATGCGGGTCGCGGAAATCATCGTCCTGTTCGTAACGGCCCTGCTGATCATCTTCCTGGTCGCCCGGCCCCTGGTCAAAGGCGCCAGCGGCGCGGCGATGCCGCAAGGCCTGGCCCTGGCTGCGGCCGGCGCTGATGCCGGGCCGGCCCCGATGGCACTGCCGGCCCAGGGCGACCGCCCGGCGGCTCTGCCGGCCGGCAACAGCAACGACTCGATCGACATCGAGAAAATCGACGGTCAGGTGAAAGCCTCGTCGCTGAAAAAAGTCGCCAACATCGTTGAATCCCACCCAGAGGAATCGATCGCGATCCTCCGCTCCTGGCTGCATGAAGGGTGAGCACGGCCATGTCTGAGAAGCGCGCCATAGAAGATCCCGCCAGACTCACCGGCCCGGAAAAGGCTGCCGTGATGCTTCTGGCGCTCGGCGACGAAGGCGAGTCGATGTGGCAACACCTCGACGAAGAGGAAATCCGCGAGGTTTCCCAGGCGATGTCCAATCTGGGCACCGTCACGTCGAGCGCTGTGGAGAAGCTGATCGTCGACTTCGTCGGCCAGATGTCCTCGACCGGCTCGCTGATGGGTTCGTTCGAGGCGACCCAGCGGCTGCTGACCTCCTTCCTGCCCGGCGAAAAGGTCGAGGCGATCATGGAGGAGCTGCGTGGTCCGGCCGGCCGGACCATGTGGGACAAGCTGGGCAATGTGAATGAGGTGGTGCTGGCGAACTACCTGAAGAACGAATACCCGCAGACCGTCGCCGTGGTTCTGTCCAAGGTGAAGTCCGAGCACGCGTCGCGCGTTCTGGCCGCCCTGCCGGAAGATTTTGCCCTGGAAGTGGTGACCCGCATGCTGCGCATGGAGCCGGTGCAGCGTGAGATTCTCGACCGCATCGAGGAAACGCTGCGCACCGAATTCATGTCCAACCTGGCGCGCACGTCCAAGCATGACAGCCATGAGATGATGGCGTCGATCTTCAACAATTTCGACCGTCAGACGGAAAACCGTTTCCTGGCTGCCCTCGAAGAGCGCAACCGCGAAAGCGCCGAGAAGATACGTTCGCTGATGTTCGTCTTCGAAGACCTGTCCAAGCTGGACCCGGGCGGCATCCAGACTCTGATGCGCAGCATCGACAAGGACCAGATGGGCCTGGCGCTAAAAGGCGCCTCCGACAGCCTGCGCGACCTGTTCTTCTCCAACATGTCCGAACGCGCCGCGAAAATCATGCGCGAAGACATGGGAGCAATGGGCCCGGTGCGCCTGAAAGACGTCGACCAGGCACAGCAGGCCATCGTCTCGGTGGCCAAGGATCTGGCGGCCAAGGGCGAGATCATGCTCGCCGATGGCGGCGCCGACGATGAACTGATCTACTAGGGAGCGGACGAACGATGAATCCTGTCAAATTCGACTTCGATACCGAGTTCGACCGCAATGGCGAAATCCTGCGCGAAGGAGAAAGCTACAAGCGTTTCTTCACGCAGGACGATGTCGACGCTGCACGGATGTGGGGCGTCGAGGAAGGCCGTGAGATGGAGGAGGGCCGCTGCGCCGACGCGCTGCAGGCCATCGCCTCCCAGATGCAGCTGATCCTGTCTCGCCTGGCCAATGAATCGGAGGCCCTGCGCCACGAAGCCGCCGACCTGGCTGTCGCTGCCGCCCGCAAGATCGCCGGTGAAGCCCTCTCGGCCTACCCGCTGGAGACCATCGACAGCCTGGCTCGCGAAACTGTGAAGGACCTGCGGTCCGAGCCACGCCTGTCCGTGCGTTGTGCGGCAGAACTCGTCGAGGACCTGTCGGATCGCCTCGAAGCGACCGCCCGCGATGCGGGCTTTGAGGGCGCGATCTCGGTGCGCGGCGACGCCGGCATGCGCGGCGCCGATGTCCGCATGGAATGGGGCGCCGGCGCAGTGCAGCGCAGCGCCGAGGAAATCGAAGCGCGGCTCAATGATGTGGTGGCCCGCTGGCTCGCGGCCGGCCCCAGTGAAGATGACAGCACCGACGGCGTTACCGGCCAATCGGCCGGCGCGTCTGCTGCTTGAAGGAGGCCAGAATGGCTGACGAAAATAATTTCGACCTGCCCGATCTGGGCAATGACGCGCAGCAGGTACCGGCGACGGCACCCGCGCCGAAGGCTGACCAGATGCTGGAAGACGATGCGAAAAACGCCGCCGATCTGGCACCGGTTTTCGATGTCCCGGTCAACATCTCGGCCGTGCTGGGCAAGGCTCATATCGACGTGAACTCGCTTCTGAAGCTCACCTCCGGATCGGTGGTCGAGCTCGACCGCAAGATCGGCGAAGCGATCGACATTTACGTCAACAACCGGCTGGTGGCCCGCGGCGAAGTCGTCGTGGTCGATGACCGGCTGGGCGTGACCATGACGGAAATCATCAAGGACGGGGACGCGGCCTAGGCCGCCTGAGGACGGAGTAATACCATGCGCATTCTGATAGTTGGCAGCCTCGGCGGACAATTGCACACCGCCACCAAGATCGCCCTGGACCGGGGCGCCAAGGTCTCCCAGGTCGACACGATCGAACAGGCCACCGCGCACTTGCGTGCCGGCCGCGGTGCCGACCTGCTCATGGTCGACCTGTCGCTGGACGTTCAGGCTCTGATCGCCGCCAACGAGGCCGAGCGCATCTCCGTGCCGGTCGTTGCCTGTGGCGTGAATGTCCGTCCGGAAGCCGCCGCGGCCGCGATCCGCGCCGGCGCCAAGGAATTCATCCCGATGCCGCCGGACGCCGACCTGATCGCTGCCGTCCTGCAAGCCATCGCCGATGACGAACGTCCGATGATCGCCCGCGACCCGTCCATGCAGGCCGTCATCCAGCTCGCCGACCGTATCGCCGCCTCCGACGCCTCCGTCCTCATCACAGGTGAAAGCGGCTCCGGTAAGGAAGTGATGGCGCGCTACGTCCACTCCAAGTCCAAGCGCGCTTCGGCCCCCTTCGTCTCCGTCAACTGCGCCGCGATCCCGGAAAACCTCCTGGAATCGGAACTCTTCGGTCACGAGAAAGGCGCCTTCACCGGCGCGATTGCCCGCCGCGTGGGCAAGTTCGAGGAAGCCGATGGCGGCACGCTGCTGCTGGACGAAATCTCCGAGATGGACATCCGCCTGCAGGCCAAGCTGCTGCGCGCCATCCAGGAGCGCGAGATCGACCGGGTCGGCGGCACCAAGCCGGTCAAGGTGAACATCCGCATCCTGGCGACCTCGAACCGCGACCTGCGCAAGGCCGTGGCCGAGGGCATCTTCCGCGAAGACCTGCTGTTCCGCCTGAACGTCGTCAACCTGGCGCTGCCGCCGCTGCGCGAGCGCCCGGCCGACATCCTGGCCCTGGCCGAGCACTTCACCAAGAAGTATGCCACCGCCAATGCGATCGAGGAGCGGCCGATCTCCGAGGCTGCCAAGACACAGCTCCTGGCCCGCGAATGGACCGGCAACGTCCGCGAACTGGAAAACGCCATGCACCGCGCGGTGCTGCTGGCATCCGGCCGCGAGATCACGCCGGACGCGATCCGCATGCCGGACGGTTCGGCCTTCACCGGTTCGGGCAACAGTGTCGCCCGCCAGGCGGCCGATGCCGCGCAATCTGTGCAGACCGACATGATCGGCCGCACCGTGGCCGAGGTGGAACAGGACCTGATCCTCAACACGCTCGACCATTGCCTGGGCAACCGGACCCATGCCGCCAACATTCTCGGCATCTCGATCCGCACCCTGCGCAACAAGCTGAAACTCTACTCGGACCAGGGCGTGGATATTCCCGCACCCAACCAGCCCGTAACCGGCGCCTCCGTAGCCTGATTGGACTAGATCGTGGTCGACACCGCAGCATCCGAAACCGCCGCATCCAATGCGGGCGGATTTGATACCCGCGCCTTCCTGAACCGCGTCATGCGCGGCGACGTGGCGCTGGCCGTGGGCATTCTCGCCATCCTGGTGATGCTGCTCCTGCCCATGCCCCGCATGCTGCTGGACTTCTCGCTAGCCATCTCCATCTCGGTGTCGGTGCTGGTGTTGATGACCGCACTCTTCATCAAGAAGCCGCTGGAATTCTCGGCCTTTCCGGCGGTGCTGCTGATCACGACCCTCTTGCGTCTGGGCCTGAATATCGCCTCGACGCGCCTCATCCTGTCGCGCGGCCATGAAGGCACCAATGCGGCCGGCGAGGTGATCGAGGCCTTCGGCGCTTTCGTCATGCAGGGCAATGTCGTTATCGGCGTGATCGTGTTCTCGATCCTGGTGATCGTGAACTTCGTCGTCATCACCAAGGGTTCCGGCCGGATCGCGGAAGTCGCGGCCCGCTTCACCCTCGACGCCATGCCCGGCAAGCAGATGGCCATCGACGCCGATCTGTCAGCCGGCCTGATCAATGAAGACGAGGCGCGCAAGCGGCGCTCCGAGCTGGAAGGCGAAAGCAATTTCTTCGGCGCCATGGACGGTGCCTCGAAATTCGTGCGCGGCGATGCCATGGCTGGCCTGATGATCACGGCGATCAACCTGATCGGCGGTATCATCATCGGTGTCGTGCAGTCGGGCATGTCCTTCCCGGACGCCGCCAGCGCCTACTCCACCCTGACGATCGGCGACGGCCTGGTCTCCCAGATCCCCGCCCTGATCATTTCCGTGGCCGCGGGCCTGCTCGTCTCCAAGGCCGGTGTCGACGGCGAAGCCGACAAGGCCGTATTCGGCCAGCTGACCGCCAACCCGCAAGGTCTGGGCCTGGTTTCCGGCGTTGCCCTGATGGTCGGCATCCTGCCCGGCATGCCCTTCCTGCCCTTCGCCCTGATGGCGGCCGGTGCCGGTTCCCTGGCCTGGATGAATCGCGACATCGTCGAACGCAAGGCGCGCGAAGAGGAAGAGGCGAAGGCCGGCAAGGTTGCCGAAGAGGCCGCGAGCAAATCCAGCGGCGATGCGCCGATCGAGGAAAGCCTGGCCATCGACGAGCTGAAGATCGAGCTGGGCTATGGCCTGCTGCCGCTGATCAACGATGTCGACGGCCGCAAGCTGACAGACCAGATCAAGGCACTGCGCCGTTCGCTGGCCGAGGAGATGGGCTTTGTCACGCCGGCGGTCCGCATCGTCGACAACATGGCGCTGGGCAATAACGAGTACACGATCCGCATCAAGGAGCTGGAAGCCGGCCGCGGCGAGCTGCGCCTGCACAAGCTGCTGGTCATGGATCCGGCCGGCCTGCCGATCGATATGCCCGGCGAGCACGTGAAGGAACCCACTTTCGGCCTGCCCGCGACCTGGATCGACGAAGGCATGCGCGAGGAAGCGACCTTCCGCGGCTATACCATTGTCGAACCGGCCGCTGTCCTGGTGACGCACCTGACCGAGCAGCTGCGCGAGAACATGGCGGACCTGCTGTCCTATGCCGAAGTCGAGAAGCTGATCGACAAGCTGTCGAAGGAACACAAGAAGCTGGTCGACGATATCGCGCCGGCACAGATCAGCCGCGCCGGCATCCAGCGCGTCCTGCAATCGCTGATCCGCGAGCGTGTCTCCATTCGAGACCTGTCCACGATCATGGAAGGCATCGCCGAAGCGAGCGCCACGACCCAGCATCTCGATGCGATCGTCGAACACGTCCGTACGCGTCTGGCCCGGCAGATCTGCCACGCCAACAAGTCCTTCGACGGCAATCTGCCGGTTCTGGCCCTCGGGCCGCAATGGGAACAGGCCTTCATTGAGTCGCTGATCGGCGAGGGTGACCGCAAGCAGCTTGCGCTCGCGCCCTCCAAACTGCACGATTTTGTCGCCGCGATCAGAAACTCTTTTGAAACCGCATCAGCACAGGGTCAGGTTCCTGTACTGCTGACGAGCCCGATGATTCGTCCGTATGTGCGCTCCCTGGTGGAACGTTTCCGCCCGCAGACGGTGGTGATTTCGCAGAACGAGATCCACCCCAGCGCACGTCTGAAGACTCTGGGCCATGTCGGCTGACCGGCCGGAACCCCCTTGTGAATTGAACCAACCATGCGCCTGAAAACCTTCTCTGCCCCGTCCCTGACCCAGGCCATGGCCGATGTGCGCCGTGAAATGGGTCCGGATGCGGTGATCATTGCGACATCCGACGCGCCCGGCGGCGGTGTGCAGGTGCGTGCTGCGGCCGAGACGGCCTATGTCCGCGAACCGGCCGAACCGGTGCGTGAACGCTCCGAGCGGCTGCATGCCGAAGCCGAGATCGAACGCGGGATGCGTGAGGACAGTGATCTTGATCGGGTTATCCGGGCGCTCGGGTTTCACCGCACACCCGGTAGCGCAGCGCAGGCCCTGATCCGCGCGGCCCACGATCTGTCGGACGGCCAGGCAGTGGCCCGCCTCGCCCACGCGATCGAGAGCCGCTACACCTTCCAGCCGCTGCCGGCCGTGCCCGAGCATGCCCTGCTGTTCGCGGGCACGCCAGGTGTCGGCAAGACTTCGGCGCTCGCGAAAACAGCGGCACGTGCGATCACTGCCGGCGCCAAACCCACCCTGATCTCGTGCGACGGCGAGCGCGCCGGCGCCGACGAGCGGCTGCGGGCCCTGGCCAAGCGCATGGGCGCCGAATTCCGCACCGCCGACGATCCGCGTGAAATGATCGATGCGGTCGCCGAGATTGACGGCCCGGTCCTGATCGACAGCCCGGCGGTGAACCCGTTCGAGCTGGACGATCTGGACATGACGCTCGCTTTCGCCGACTCTGCGGGGGCTGAAATCATCTATGTTTTCGATGCCGGGCTGACCCCCGAAGACGCCGAGGATGCCGCATCGCTGTTCGCCTCGATCGGCGCCAGCCGCTGCATCCCTGTCAAGCTCGATACCAGCCGGCGCCTTGGTGCGATCCTGGGCGTGGGTGAAACCGGACTGGCCTTTGCCCAGATTTCTTCCACCCCCTTCATCGGGGGCGGACTGGCCCCGGCCACGCCGCTGCGGCTGGCCCGGGTTCTTATCGAAGACCGTGACACCCCGTTCGAAGAGGCGGACCAATGAAGCTCGCATCCGCGCCGCAAGACCGCTCCGCAGGCCGCATCCTGGCCATTGCCTCCGGCAAGGGCGGTGTCGGCAAGACCGCGTCCGCAATCGGCATGGCCCACGCCTTCTCGCAGATGGGCGAACGGGTCCTGCTCGTCGATGGCGATCTGGGCATGGCGAATATCGACGTCCAGCTGGGCCTCCAGCCCGCCGCGGACATCACCAGCGTGCTCAACGGCAAGGTTTCCCTGACCGACGCGGTGGGCCCGGCCTTCGGCGGTTCCCAGAAGCGCGGCGGTTTCGATGTGATCTCCGGCCGCTCCGGCTCCGGCGCGCTGGCCAATCTGGCCGGGCCGGGCCTGACCAAGCTGGCCTCGGGCGTCGCAGCACTCGCCCTCTCCTATGATCGCGCCATCCTGGACCTCGCCGCCGGCGCCGACCGCGCGACGGTGCGACTGGCGCTGACGGCAGACGATGTGGTGATCGTCATCAATGACGAGCCCACCTCGCTGACCGATGCCTACGCCTTTGTGAAAACGCTGCGCCTGCACGATGACGGAGCCGCGCCGCTGGTCGTCGTCAACAACGCGCCTGACATGATCACCGCGCGCGAGGCTTTCGGCGCCTTCAAGAAGACCTGCGAGGCCTTCCTCAGCTTCACGCCGACACTGGCCGGTATCGTGCGGCGAGACGTCAACGTGCCCGCTGCAATCCGTAACCAGACCTGCGTATCCGTTCGCGCCCCGGCCTGCGATGCTGCCAAGGATCTGCAGGCACTTGCAGGATCACTCGCGCGCGGCAAAGAAGCGGCCTAAACTGTCTCCCGGACGTAAGCGTAGGGGAGCGCTTGGGGATGTACGAGACGTTTGGAGACCGGCTGGCCTCCGGCTTTACCGGTTTTGACTGGTGGCTGCTGATTGTCCTGTCATTGGTGGCGGCGCTGATCATGCGCAAATGGCCGCAATGGCCGGCGGCAGCAGCCATTGCCTTCTTCGCGGACGCGGCAGCGCCCTTCTTCTACCGCTGGGCAACCGGCGTTCCGCCAGACTTCGCTTTTGATTTCGCGATTTCCAGGCTCGACGAACGCGGCGGTATCGTCGTTCTGCTCCGCCTTGCCCTGTACATGATCGCCATCGGCGGCATTTTCTGGGTGAAGCGGAAATACGGGCGCAAATAAGCCACCCCGCACCTTCGCGCATCATTATTCAAATATCCGATAAGCGATATTCGCCTCATCGATTGGCGGAATGCCGTCGCCTGTCCCACCTGTCCCGCAGCCAGCTGCCTGGCCGCCAAGACGAGGGAAATGCGATGAGGACTGCGAAACCGGCCTGACGGCCCCGGCCCCTGCGGGCCGCCCCCAAACAAATCGAAACACTGGACAGCGGACGCCCGGGCGTCCCGCCGGGTCGTCCTGCGCGACCCCGGCACGAGACCGCATGCGCGAAAGGACCCGAAATGGGCGCTATCAGAAATCGCACGGACATGTTTGCGACGGCCCTCGCCGAAGCCATGATCCGCTGGCGCTGGATTGTCATCCTCGCCACAATCCTGGCTACGGTCGGCTTTGCCATGGGCATGCCGCGCCTGGCCTTCGATACCAACTACCGGGCCTTCTTCTCCGACGAAAATCCGGAGCTGGCGGCCTTCGAGACCTTTCAGGCCACCTATACCAAGAACGATAACTTCCTGATCGTGGTCCGGCCGGCCGACGGCAATGTTTTCAGCCAGACCACCCTTGCCGCAGTCGAAGAGATCACCGAAGCGGGCTGGCAGGTTCCCTACGCGATCCGTGTCGATTCCATCACCAACTTCCAGCACACCTGGGCCGACGGCGACAATCTGATTGTCGAGGACCTGGTTCGCGATGCCCGTACGCTCAGCGACACCGAACTGTCCGAACGCAGTGCCGTCGCGCTCAATGAGCCGCTTCTGCGCAATCAGCTGATCACCGAGGATGCCAGCGTCACCGCGATCAATATCGTGCTCCAATATCCCGAAGAGAGCGCGATGGAAGTTCCCGAGGCCGTCGCCGTCGTCCGCGCACTGCGCGACCGGATCGAGGCGGACTATCCGGACATCGATATCGCCCTGTCGGGCGTCTCCATGATGAATAACGCCTTCATGGAGTCCGGGATGGGTGACATGGCGAAACTCATCCCGCTGATGTACCTCGTTCTGCTCGCCATCATGATGGTCGCGATCCGGTCGGTCAGCGGCACCATCGCGACACTGTTCCTGATCCTCTTCTCCTCGATCGTCTCGATGGGATCGGGCGGCTTCCTCGCAATCGGCCTGACACCGGTATCGGCGTCGGCACCGACCATCGTCCTGACGCTCGCCATCGCGGACTCGATCCACATTCTCATGTCGATGCGCCAACGCATGCGTGACGGCTTGCCCAAGCGCGACGCCATCGTGGATGCCGTGCGGATCAACTTCCTCGCCGTCACGATCACCTCACTGACGACGATCATCGGCTTCATGGCGCTGAATCTGTCCGATTCACCCCCCTTCGGACATCTCGGCACGATGACGGCGATCGGTATCGCTGCCGCCTGGCTGCTTTCGATCACCTTCCTGCCAGCCATTGTCAGCGTGCTGCCGATGAAGGCCGCACCGCGCAAATCCGACGGCAAGGACGCAACCGCCCGCATGGGCCAGCTTGCCGGCTTCGTCACCCGGCACAGCCGGGGCGTGCTGATCGCATCGGCGGCCGCCAGTGCGGCACTGATCGCACTGATCCCGACGATCGAGTTCAACGATCAGTGGGTGAACTACTTCTCGCCCTCGCTCGAGGTCCGGCAGGACAATGACACGGCGCTGGAGTCTTTCGGTCTCTATCCGATCGAGTTCTCGGTCCCGGCCGATGGCGCCGGAGGCGTGTCGGATCCCGTCTATCTGGAAAGGCTCGACGCCTTCGCCAGCTGGGCCCGGCAACAGGATGGCGTGACCCACGTCTATTCCATCACCGACATCATGCGGCGCCTGAACCGCAACATGCACGAAGACGATCCGGCCTATTTCCGCATCCCGGAAGACCGCAGCCTCGCAGCGCAATACCTGCTGCTCTACGAACTCTCCCTGCCCTACGGCCTGGATCTCAACGACCGCATCAATATCGACAAGTCGGCCACCCGCATGACGGTGACGCTGGATAATGTCACGACCCAGGAGACCAAGGACTTCCTCGACGCGGCCGAAGCCTGGCTTGCCGAGAATACGCCTGACTACATGCATACGTCCGCAACCGGCGCGCAGGTCATGTTCGCCTATGTCGCCGAGCGCAATGTCAACTCGATGATCTCGGGCAATATCATCGCCATCCTGGCCATCGGCCTGGTCATGGTGATGGCGCTGCGCTCCTTCCGCCTCGGCCTGCTGAGCCTCATCCCCAACACTCTGCCCATTCTCACGACGTTCGGGACCTGGGCACTGCTGGTGGGCACGGTGGGCTTCTCCGTCGCGGCGGTCGGTGCCGTCTCGCTCGGCATCGTCGTCGACGACACCGTCCACTTCCTCACCAAATACCGGCGCGCCCGCATGGAACGCGGCGCCTCGACCGCCGAGGCCATCCGCTACGCCTTCGAGACCGTCGGCATGGCGGTGGTGATCAACACCATCATCCTGGCGGCCGGCTTCGCCGTGCTCGCAATGTCCACCTTCAAACTCAATGCCGACATGGGACTTCTGACCGCCCTGGCGATCGTCTTCGCCCTGGTGCTCGATTTCCTGCTCCTGCCGGCCCTGCTGGTCGAGCTGTCCAAGCTGACCGCCCCCAAAACCCAATCCGGAGAAAAGTCCAATGAAGACCGTGACTACCAACCTGTGGCGTAACGCGCTTCTGGCGACGGCGGCCTTCGCCGCCATCGCCACCCCTTCCGCGATCGCGCAAGATACCGACCTGCCCGACTGGGTCGACAGCGACAGCGAGCGCCAGGGCTATGAGATCGCCATGCGCTCGGACAATTCCGACAATGGTTTCGGCGACAGCCGCGTGGAGGCCCGCATGGTGCTGCGCAATGCCGCCGGCCAGGAAACCAGCCGCGAGCTGAGCTTCCAGACGCTCGAGCGTGCGGACAATACGGTCGGCGACAAGTCGGTCGTTGTGTTCCACACGCCGGCGGATGTGGAGGGAACGGCGCTTCTCTCGCACGCCCGCATTCTCGAACCGGACGATCAGTGGCTCTACCTGCCGGCCCTGGCACGCGTGCGCCGCATCTCCTCGGCCAACAAGTCCGGCCCGTTTGTCGGCTCCGAGTTCGCGTTCGAGGACTTCACGGCGGTCGAACTGAACAAGTACGAGCACAATTACGTCTCGTCCGGCGACATTGAGGTCGGCGGCGAGACGATGGCGGTCGATATCGTCGAGCGCTTCCCGCGCTACGAGAATTCCGGCTATTCGCGCCAGGTCTCCTATATCGACCAGGACGTCTACCAGATCCGGCGGATCGAGTTTTTCGACCGCCGCGGCGATCTCCTCAAGACGCTCGATCTGGCCGACTACCGCGAGTACGGCGATGGCATCTGGCGGGCACATGCCTTGACGATGACCAATCACCAGACCGGCAAGTCCACCGAGCTGGTCTACAGCGACTACGAATTCGGCGTCGGTCTTTCCGACAATGACTTCGTGCGCGGCGTTCTGGAACGCCAGTACTGACCCCGTCTGCGCGGGCTCCTGCCGCCCCGCCTGAGCCCGTGCCCGGCCGCAGCTGCGCCAATGCCCAACCGGCGCAGCTGCGGCGCCTACCAGTCAACGAGACTTTCCGATGCTTCCTTCCCTGCGAACCTTGCGCTCGCTTGCTCTTCCCGCGCTGATCCTTGCGGCCGTAATCGTCCTCGCCCAGTCGACAGCCCACGCCCAGGGCTGGGATGCGGGCGGTTCGGCCGGTGTCGAGACCCGTATCTTCCTGGACGACCCGGCCTGGCCCGGACAGGCGGACGATGTGCAGTCATCGATCATCCTGGAAGGCGATTTTCGCTGGCGCAGCGAGGATCGCCGGCATCAGCTTGTCGTGGTGCCCTGGGCCCGGATCGACAGCACCGACGAGGAGCGTACCCATGCCGATCTGCGGGAGGGGTTTTACCGCTATATAGGTGACACATTCACGCTCGAAACCGGCCTCATAAAGGTGTTCTGGGGTGTCACTGAGTCACGTCATCTGGTGGACATCATCAACCAGACCGACCTCGTCGAGGATTCCGACGGCGAGGACAAGCTGGGCCAGCCCGCCCTTCGCCTGACGAGCCAGCGGGACTGGGGGCGGCTGGAATTTTTCCTGCTGCCCGGTTTCCGCGAGCGCACTTTCCCCGGTCGCGACGGACGGCTGCGCGGTCCGCTGCCGGTGACGCAAGCGCCGCTCTATGAACATGCCGACGAGGAACGCCATGTCGATCTGGCGGCGCGGTGGAGCCATTTCCTGGGAGACTGGGATGTCGGCCTTGCGGCCTTTCACGGCACCGACCGCGAGCCCGTTTTCACGGTATCCGACAGCGGCGACAGCCTGCATCCGCTCTACCGGATCATCACCCAGGTCTCGGCCGATGTGCAGCTGACGCGCGGGCCCTGGCTGTGGAAGGGTGAAGCGATTGTCCGTGAAGGACAGGGCGATACGTTCGGCGCGTTTTCCGGCGGGCTGGAATATACCTTTTACGGCATCACCGCGTCCGGTGCCGATTTCGGCGTGCTGGCCGAGTATCATCTCGACGGCCGCGACAGCGATCCGGCCATCGCGCCGCCGACCGCGTTTGACAATGATATCTTCCTGGGCGGACGGCTGGCGCTGAACGATATCAACGACACCGCCATCCTCGGCGGCGCGGTGATCGATACGGAAAATGGCTCCACCGCAGCCCTGATCGAAGCGGAGCGCCGTTTCGGCTCCTATATATTCCTGGAACTCGAAGGGCGGTTTACGCTCAATGTGGACGAACGGGACGCCCTTTTTCCGGCCGACCGCGACGATGCGCTCACCCTTCGCCTGACCCGGCATTTCTGAGGCCGGGCAAAGCGAGAGGCGCAAAGGATGGCCATCATGTCGCTCAAGCATGTCGATCTGAACCTGCTGATCACTTTCGAGGCGCTCTGGCACGAACGCAATGTGACGCGGGCCGCGCGGCGGCTGAACGTGTCGCAGCCAACCGTGTCGAATGCGCTGGCACGCCTGCGCTTGGCGTTCGGCGACCAGCTCTTCATGCGCTCGCCGCGGGGTATCGAACCCACGGAACGCTGTGTCGAGATTATCAAGGATGTCCGCGAGGCGCTGCGCTATATCGAGCAAGCACTCGACAGCGGCCCGGCCTTTGATCCGCGCCTGTGCCGGCGGGAATTCCGGATCGGCAGTGCGGACTATTTCGACCTGTTCATCCTGCCCGGCCTGATGGCGCACATGGCCGTGGAGGCGCCCCAGATCGATCTGCGCCTGCGCTCGCCCGATCTTGATGAGGGGCTCGACATGCTCGACGCCGGAGAGCTCGACTTCCTGCTGCACAAGGAAGCGCCGGCGGCCAAACGCTTCGGCGTCAAAACGGTGATGCAGGACCTGCATGCCTTCACGGTGCGCTCGGACCACCCCCGGGTCCGCGCCATGCCGGACATCGGACTTTTCGCGGATCTCGCCCACGTGAATTTCTCGCAGCGCGGCGATTCAGAGTCGCACGTGGACGAGACCCTGGCCCGGATGGGCTATCGCCGCCGCGTCGCCGTGACGACACAGCATATGGGCACGGTCGCGCACCTGGTGCGGACGACCGATCTGGTCGCCACCGTGCCCGGCCGGCTCGCCAGCAAGATGGTGGATGAAGGCGGCATCACCGCCTACCCCCTGCCGTTCGAGATCGCCTGCGTGCCTATCGCGCTTTACTGGAACCGCCGCTTCGAACTGGACGGCGCGACACGCTGGATGCGTGACGCGCTCGTCCGGTTCTGTCAGTCGGTGCCGCCGGCCGCCCTGCCTTTCGAGCAGAGCCGCCCGCGCGAAGTCGTCGCCGCCCGGTAGGACTTATTCGACAACCGTGATCTGGCTGTTCAGCAGGGTCTCGGCTTCGGCATAGGCCTCTTCAGCCGTGGCGATGCCGAACAGGACACGCTGGCCAGCCTCGAGGACGGGCCCGTAAAGCAGTGTGCCTTCCGCATCGTCCTCGATGTGGAAGCCCTGCGTGCCGGTTTCCAGATTGTCGAAATAGCCGCGTACCATCGCCCAGTAGTCCTGCGTCGCAGCCCAGTAGTCATGAGCGGCCTGGTCATTGCTCAGATCGGTGTTGCGATAGGTGTTCACGCCGATCTCGCGCACGAGCTCTCGGACCGCGCCATCGTCTTCGACGACAAGCTTGGAATTGTCCTGCTCATGGGTCCAGCCCCACGGCATGACGGTGTGGCGGTTCACGGCAGCGATGACGTCATAGTCGTCACGCGTGGTGTCGTCGCGACGCGGCAGCGGGCGCCAGGAGACCGGCGGTTCCCAGGTCGAAACGCCGTCGGCATCATGGGTCCAGGGTGCGACCGCGGCATAGCGCGGGCTGTCATCCACCTGGTAGACGGTCTGCGACCAGGCACCGGCGGCTTCTGCAGCGGGAACCGCTTCAACGGTCCAGTCATCATGCCCTTGGAAAGCCAGCACGGTTTCCGGCTCGTAGCGCCAGTCCTGGCGCCAGTGCTTGACGATGAAGGGCTCTTCCTCCGCTCCCACGATCAGAAGGTGCTGCAGCATGATGAAGTCGCCGGTGTCCTCGACAACGATCACGACTTCACGGGCCGGAGTGAATTTGGGCTCGGCCAGTTCGTAGCCGTCGGCGACCGGCACCGTCTCACGGAAATCGAACGTCACCGCGTATTCGCCCTGCATCGCCAGGATCGCCTCGCGGTCCTGTTCGTAAAGAGCGCGCGAGCGTTCCGGCATTTGCGCGGCAGCCGCGGTCTCCCCGCCGGCTCCAGTGTTCGTAGTGGCACAGCCGCCGGCGGTCAGTATGGCGGCGACAGCGGCAAGATAGGCGATCTTCATGAAAACCCTCATCCATCAGACGTGCCCGAAGGCACAGACATGTTTATAAGAACAATTCTCACTTGCAATCGCAAAAAGCAAGAGGCAGAACACGGGCAACTGATAATCATTCGCACTTAGGGACATCGAAATGAAAACCGTGTTGCTTGCCGGCGTTGCCGCCTTTGCCCTCACCGCTCCGGGCCTGACCCAGGATGCGGACGCAACGAATACCGATGCCGATGTCATCGTGGTCGAAGCGACCTACACGAAGCTGGACGCCTTCGTTTATCCCGGCATGACGGCCTCGATCGATGCCGAAGCGCTGGACCTGCGCCGCCCGGCCGATCTCGACGATCTGCTGCGTTCCATGCCCGGCCTGGACGTTGCCGGCGGTCCGCGCCGCACCGGCCAGACGATCGCGCTGCGCGGCCAGGGACGGGAAAACACCACGCTGCTGCTCGATGGCGCCCGCCAGAATTATTCCTCCGGCCATGACGGTGTCTTCTTTATCGACCCGGCCCTGCTGGTAGGCGTCGAAGCCGTGCGCGGCCCGGCATCGGCGATCTACGGTTCCGGCGCATCCGGCGGTGTCGTTTCCTTCCGCACGGCCAGCGCTCACGATCTGCTGGATGACGGTGAAAGCTGGGGCTATTCCCTCGGCGCCGGTTACCGGTCGGTGGACGAGGAAACCCGCGGCTCTGCCAGCGTGTATGGCCGTGCCGGCACGGCGGACTTCCTGGCCTCCATCTCCGCCCGCTCCTCCGGCGATATCAGCCTGGGTTCGGGCAATGACCTTCCCGCCAACGACGAATCCTTCTCCAGCCTGATCAAGATCGGCAATGACTTCGGCGACGGCCTGCGCGCCGAACTGAGCTGGCAGAGCTTTTCCGGCGATGTGACCGAACCCAATAATGGCCAGGGCAATGCCGGTGTCGACCCGCTGAACGCCCTCGCCGACAAGGACATCACGGCCGACAATCTGACGCTTACCGCCGCGATCGCACCGAGCACGATTGACTGGCTGGACCTGGAACTGACGGTCTACCGCAATGAAACCGGCGTCGATGAGCGCGAGACGGTGTCCGGCCGGCAACTGCGCCGTGATCTGGAAACCGTCGGCATTCGCGGCGACCAGCGTTTCGAATTCAATCTGGGTGCCTATGAGGCCGGCCTGACCGTTGGCGGTGAATACTATGAAGACAGCCAGGACGGGTTCGACAGCTCCGATCCGGACGGCACGCGCGGCGGTGCGCCCGATGCCGACAGCCAGTTCACGGCGGGCTGGGTCCAGCTTGAACTCGACGGCCCGGCGCCCTTCGGCCTGCCCGGCCGCATGATCGTCCTGCCGGGCGTGCGCTATGACGAGTTCGAGACCTCGACACCGTCCAGCGCCGCCGTGTCGAACGACGCCGTTTCGCAGCGTCTGGGCCTGACCTATGCGCCGGTCGATACGTTCAACATCTTCGTCAGCTGGGGCGAGGCCTTCCGCGCACCGTCGATCAATGAGCTCTATCTGGACGGCACGCACTTCTCCTTCCCGCACCCGATCCTCGGCGCCCCGATCTTCGTGTCGAACGATTTCATCGCCAATCCGGACCTGCTGCCCGAAGAAACCGAAACCCTGGAAATCGGCTTCGGTGTCGATCTGGCTGACCGCGTCGGAGTCGACCGGCTGGACCTGCGCGCCTCTTGGTACGAGACAGAAGCGGAAAACCTGATCGACCTGTCGGTCGACTTCGCCTTCGACGGCAGCTGTTTCGCACCGCCCTTCCTGCCCTGTACGGCCGGCACGACGCAGAGCAGCAATGTGGGTTCGGCAGACCTGTCGGGCTATGAAATCCAGGCGAGCTTTGCCGAGGGGCCCTTCTCGCTCGATGCGTCGCTGACGGGGATCGATGGCAAGGACGCGGAGACAGGCGATCCGATCGGCTCGCTGTCCCCGACGCGTCTGTTCGTCGACGGCCGCTGGAGCTTTGACGAGTACCGCCTGATCCTGGGCGGCCGCATCGAGGCGGCCGGCGAGTATGACGAGCCGCTGGATACGGCCGAGCACCGTGCCGGCTATGTGGTGACGGATATCTATGCCCGCTGGCGGCCGTTTGCCGAATACGGGCTGAGCCTGAATGCCGGCGTCGAGAACCTGCTGGACCACGACTATGACCGCGTCTTCGCCGGCGTCAGCGAGCCGGGCCGTTCGGTCCGCTTCGATATCGGCTGGACGCAAAATTTCTAGAGCATTTCCAGCGAAAGTGGGAACCGGTTTCGCGGTTCGGAAATGTGCCCCCTAGAGACCGGGCATTTCCAGCGAAAGTGGGAACCGGTTTCGCGGTCCGGAAATGCGACCACAAGCACTCAAGAGGGCGGGAGGCCTCCCCGCTCGCCCTCTCAATATCTCCCGGCCGTTCCGGCCAGGGGAACCTCGTAGGTGGGAAACTACGAACTCATGGGTCCCGGTCTTCTTCAAGGCCGGGACCTTTTTTGTCCGCCAGTCAGTCTTGCCGGTCAGTTGGGGCGGCGGTGACGCACCTGGGCGATCTCGTCCAGCTCGTCCTGCTCGGCCGCGCGCACGGCTTTCTCGATCCGGGCCAGACGCCGTTCCTCGAGCAGCTCGTACTTCTTGAGTTCCTGGAAGGCTTCGGACAACCGGCCGCGCAGCGCGTTGGCCTGGATATCCACTTCCTCGAGCGACAGGCGGATGTTTTCCTTCCGCTTGATCACAGCCTGGGCGTAGGAGCCATAGGCCAGGAAGCCTTCTTTCGACTCGGCCGCGACCGCCTGCTCTTCCGGCACCGAGGCCTCGAGCCGTTCGATCTGGTCGATCAGAGCCTGGCGGGAGCGATCGAGCTCCGCCATCTGTTTCTGGAGTTCTTCAACCTTGAACCGGGCCAGCCGGATCAAGGGTTCATGTGAGCGTGTCATGACCGCCCTCCTTCACCACCACCCAAAATCTCGGACAGCAGCGCGAATGTCGACGGAATGTCCGCCGCTTCGTCTTTTTGCTGCCCGAGGAATGCTTCCAACGGTTCGTTGAGAGCAATTGCCCGGTCCACATCCGGGTTCGATCCCTGGGTGTAAGCCCCCAGCCGGATCAATTCTTCCATGTCGGCATAGGCCGACAGCAATTTGCGCGCTTCGGCCACGAACGGGCGCTGCGGCGGGTCGTAAACTTCCGGGGCCGTCCGGCTGACCGATTTGAGAACGTCGATCGCGGGATAGCGCCCGCGCTCGGCAATGGCGCGGCTCATCACGACGTGGCCGTCCAGGATGCCGCGCACGGCATCGGCGATCGGTTCGTTGTGATCGTCGCCATCGACCAGGACGGTGAACAGGCCGGTGATCGTCCCCTGGCGTCCGCCATCGCGGCGTTCAGGGCCCGGTCCGGCACGCTCCAGAAGACGCGGCAGTTCAGCGAAGACCGACGGGGTATAGCCCCGCGTCGTCGGCGGCTCGCCGGCCGCCAGGCCGATCTCGCGCTGGGCCAGCGCAAACCGGGTCACGCTGTCCATCAGGCACAGCACGTCCTTGCCCTGGTCGCGGAAATATTCGGCGGTCGTCAGGGTGAGGTGCGCCGCCTGCCGGCGTGCCAGGGCCGGCGCGTCGGATGTTTCGGTAATAACGACGGAGCGCTTGCGGCCTTCCGGGCCCAGCACATCGTCGACGAACTCGCGGGCCTCACGGCCCCGTTCGCCGATCAGGCCGATCACGATGACGTCGGCGTCGCAGGCCCGCGCCAGCATCGACATCAGGACCGACTTGCCGACACCCGAGCCCGCAAAGATGCCCAGGCGCTGGCCGCGCCGCATCGGCACGAAGGCGTTGAGCACGCGGACACCGAGATCCAGCTTGGTCCCCAGCCGCGCGCGGCCATGCGCGCCCGGCGGATTGCCCTTGAGCGGATAGGGGACACCGCCTTCGGTAAGCGGAGGTCCGCTATCGAGCGGACGCCCGAAACCATCGAGCACCCGGCCCAGCCAGGCCTGTGACGGACGAACGCGGGCGGCTTCGGGCTGCAGGCGGACCCGGGCACCGGGTCGAACACCTTCGAGCGGACCGAAGGGCATCATCAGGGCCGTCTCGCCGCGAAAGCCGACGATTTCGCATTCCGCGACACCCTCACCCGTCTCGATCAGGGCATGCGCGCCCAGCGAGAGCCCCGCCTTGGGGCCCTCGGCTTCGACAAGCAGGCCGTTCAGGGCGGTAATCCGTCCTTCCAGCACCCGGTCGTCGAGGCGATCGATGCGGTCGATGAGGGTCTGCATCATACGGGTAAACCCGCCCTGCTTCCTGTGGCGAAAATGCCAGTTCCCGGAGACAATATACCCAACGCGGTTGCTCCGACGTAAACACCCGGCATTTTTTGCACGGCGTCGCGCAGCTGATTCTCCAGAGCTGACGGACTCGATTCCACCGGATGAGTCTCGCTATCGATACAATGTCCTGTGGAAAACTCGGGAAGCCTTCCAGGACGGGCTCCGGAGCCGAATTTCCGTTCCAGAACGGGCAGATCGCACCTTCCGGAGGCTATACTTTATGCACGTTATATTTGATCAATTCGCGAAATTTTACGCTGCCAGGAGATTCATCACACGCGTTAACCCCTGAATCGTTAACGGGATTCTCGAATCAAGCGGATCGTCAGCTTTTTCTCGAATTGACGATTCCAAAACAGGGTCAAGCAGCGCTTAACTTTCGTTAAGGGTTTCCGCCTAGCGTCCAAATAAGGTTAATCACAGACGTGAGGCCGGGCGGCACTGATTCGCCCGAACAACGAAACCGGAGGCGAACCAATGCGGGTTCTTCTTATTGAGGACGATCGGGCGACTGCCCAGTCCATCGAGCTGATGCTGAAGTCCGACGGCTTCAATATCTATACGACCGACCTCGGTGAGGAAGGCGTCGACCTGGGCAAGCTGTATGATTACGACATCATCCTGCTTGATCTGAACCTGCCGGACATGCCGGGTTTCGATGTGCTCAAGACGCTTCGCATGGCGAAGATCGACACGCCCATCCTGATCCTCACGGGCAATGCCGACATCGACAACAAGGTGCGCGGCCTGGGCTGCGGCGCCGACGACTACATGACCAAGCCTTTCCACAAGGACGAGATGATTGCGCGCATCCACGCCATCGTCCGCCGCTCGAAGGGCCATTCCCAGTCGATCATCCGCACCGGTTCGATCGCCGTGAACCTCGACGCCAAGACGGTCGAGGTCGATGGCCAGCGCGTGCACCTGACCGGCAAGGAATACCAGATGCTCGAGCTGCTCTCCCTGCGCAAGGGAACGACGCTCACCAAGGAAATGTTCCTGAACCACCTTTATGGCGGCATGGACGAGCCGGAACTGAAGATCATCGACGTCTTCATCTGCAAGCTCCGCAAGAAGCTCGCCGCGGCCACCAGTGGCGAACACTATATCGAGACGGTCTGGGGCCGCGGCTATGTGCTGCGTGACCCGGTCGAGGAAAAGGCTTCCGCCTGATCCGGCCTCACAACCGAACCTGAGAAAACCCGGGCGGCGACGTCCGGGTTTTTTATGTCCCCTGTTCAGGGGTTTTTCCGCTCGAAGCACAGCCGCTAGCCTTGGCCAGCCATGAAGGAGATTGCCATGCGCTGGCTTGCCGCTTTGCTCGTCTGTATCAGTGTCACGCCTCCCGCACTCGCCGAAAGCGAGGATGATGCGGTCGCCCTCACCCTGGAGCTGGCGAACCAGATCGCGCGGGTCGGCGGCCTGTCGGTTGACGACCCCGACGCCCTCACAGTCCGCCTCGAAGCCGCGATGGACCGGTTCGAAGAAGAGGCCGAAGCGCGCGCGGTCCAATGGTCCATGAGTTATGGCGTCGATGTCGATGCCAGCAGCGTCGAACGGCATGATGCGGAGGGCAATCCGTTGCCCGTCGACCCCGGTACGCTTGAAGAGAATGACCGCATGCCAGCGCCGGACGCAGGTTGCGGCACGCCGGCCATCCACCCGCTCTCGGCAGCATCGACGGCAGATGCCCGCTGGGAGGTTTGCACCGGGATCGAGGATGAGGGTGACGGGCCCTACTATATCGGCTTTTCCGAATTGCTCTACGGCGTGGATGGCAATTTCCGGCGCGTCCGGCTGGGCGTCGCGGTCACGTCTTCTGACGCATCCTATATCGACGCCATGCGTGAGCCGGCGACACAATTGCTCTACGAGATGATGGACGCCGTGCGCGCAGACGCGATCACGCCGTAGGCGCTTTGGCCGGACGTGAAAAAGGCGCAGCTCCTGGTGGGGCCGCGCCTTCTTGTTCGGCAGGAGCTGTCAGGCGTGTCAGGCTGCAGCCGACTTGGCCGCGGCGGCCCGGCCATACAGGCCACGGCGGCCTTCGACCGGCGCAAAATCCTGCGACAGGCCGACCACCGTCTCGGCGGCGCCCATGATCAGATAGCCGTCGCTCGCGGTCTGTGCGGCGAGCCGCTGCAGGATCCGCTTCTTGGTATCGGCATCGAAATAGATCAGCACATTGCGGCAGAAGATGACGTCGAACGTGCCCATGCCGGAGAAGTTCTCCAGCAGGTTCTGCTTCTGGAACGTCACCATTGAGCGCAGGTTCGGCTTGATGCGCCACTGGTCGCCGGACTGGTCGAAATGCGTCACCAGGCGCTGGATCGCCAGGCCGCGCTGGACCTCGAACTGCGAGTAGACACCGGCCTTGGCCTTTTCCAGCACGCGCGGTGCCATGTCGGTCGCGACGATCTCGAAGCGCAGACCGCCCAGGCGGGCCTTTTCCTCTTCCAGGATCATCGCCAGCGAATACGGTTCCTGACCCGACGAACAGGCAGCGCACCAGATCCGGATGGTCGACATATTGCCGCGGGCCCGCGAGAGCACCGGCAGGATTTCCTGCTTGAACAGGTCGAACGGCGTGTTGTCGCGGAAGAAGAAGGTCTCGTGCGTCGCCAGCGCCTCGGTGATCGCCCAGAGCAGACGGTCGCTGCTCTCGCGGCGCGCCGCGGCGATCAGGGCCTCGATCGACGGATAGCCCTCGGCCCGCGCGAGCGGCGCGAGGCGGCTTTCCAGCAGATACCCCTTGTCGGTCGACAGGACGAGGCCGGAGCGCTTGTAGGCTTCGGCTGCCACGAAAGTGATGTCTTCGATCTTGATCATGGTCACATCCCGTTCTTCGCGCGCTGGACGATCGACGAACCGATCCGGTTGAGCGGCAGGATTTCGTCGGCCAGGCCCGCCGCAGCGACGGCGCCCGGCATGCCCCAGACCACACTCGTTGCTTCGTCCTGGGCGAGGATCGTGCCGCCGGCACTGCGCAGGATGCGCGAGCCTTCGCGGCCGTCATGCCCCATCCCCGTAAGGATGATGCCCAGTGCCTTGCCACCGGTCACCTCGGTCACCGACTGGAACAGCGGGTCGACGGCGGGGCGGCAGAAATTGATCGGCGGCGTCTGGTCGAGCACCGCGTAGAATCCGGCCGCATCCTTGCGGACGGTCAGATGGAAGTCGCCCGGCGCGATATAGAGATTGCCGGCGACGAGGCGTTCGCCATCTTCGGCTTCCTTGCAGCGCAGGGACGAAGCCTTGGACAGGTGTTCCGCCAGGATCTTGGTGAACAGGGCCGGCATGTGCTGGGCCACGACGATCGGAACCCGGATATCGGTTCCGAAAGCGGCAACAACATCGCGCAGCGCCTGCGGGCCACCGGTGGAGGACCCGATGGCGATGATTTCCGGGCGCACGGTGTGACGCGCGACAGCCCCGCGAGAGGCCGGCGGCTGTGCCGTCGGAGCAAACGCCTTGCGGACCGGCGTGCTCGGCGCGGCAGGTGCCGGTGCAATTGTGCGGATCGCTGGCGCAGGCGTCGACGGAATATCCCGCGCCGTGGGAACCGGCGGGATCGGACGCGGCGCCAGAGCCTTCAGCTTGGACAGGAGATCGCGGCGGAACTCCTCGGCACCGGCCAGGCGCCCGGCTTGCGGCTTGGGCGCGTAGTCGGCGGCTCCCATGGACAGGGCGCGGATGGTCACCTCACCGCCGCGGCGCGTCAGTGTGGAGGCCATCACAACCTTGCAGCCCGGCACGGCCTTCAGCAGCAGCGGCAGGGCGGCGAGCCCGTCCATCTTGGGCATTTCAACATCGAGCACGATCAGGTCGGGCCTGAGCTCTTCAGCCTTTTTCAGGCCCTGCTCGCCATCGACCGCCGCGCCGACAAGCGCGAGATCGGGGTCTTCATCGACCCAACGGGTCATCAGGCCCCGTGCGACAGCGGAGTCGTCGATCACGAGAACCTTGGCAATGGGGTTGGCGGCCGCGCCCGTAGTGGCGAGTTCCGGCATGGGAAACTCCTCAGGAGGCGCGAAGCAATCCGGTTTGCTGCAGCTTGGATTCGATGATTTCACCGTCGAAGGGCTTCATGACGTATTCGTCCGCCCCCGCACGCAGGGCTTCGGTGATGTGCGCCATGTCGTTCTCGGTGGTGCAGAACACCACGAC
>Ga0213833_1000502_pt1 | contig 39331 bp, 28 predicted proteins | sample SWATP21_FD_160575 | JGI IMG/M metagenome (GOLD analysis project Ga0213833, IMG submission 160575) | Coastal seawater microbial communities from Marineland, Florida, United States - SWA TP2 #1 | ecosystem: Environmental > Aquatic > Marine > Coastal | place: USA: Florida | collected 2016-08-14 | reverse complement strand
CCCACCCCCACTGCGCCTCCGCGCCACCGCCGCAGCCCCCACCCCGACCAACTGACCCAATCACCAAAATGAGTCACCCCGTCTTGACTCACTGACCGAATCAACGTATTCAGTCACCATGACCGCCTGGACCCGCAAGCGCTTCGAAGACCTGCACGCGCAGTACGCCGTGCCGGACGCGGCGCTCACGGACAAGAAGGAGCAGAAGGGCCGGCGCATCCTGCGGGCCGCCACGGACCTCTTCGTCCGGCTCGGCTACCGCAAGACCTCCATCGACGACATCGCGCGCGCCGCCGGCGTCGGCAAGGGGACCGTCTACCTCTACTTCGAGACCAAGGCCGACCTGCTCATGCACTGCATCGTCCTCGAGAAGGCCGAGCCCGGCATGCGCCTCATGGCCGAGATGGCGACCATGCGGGTCCCCGCGCAGATCCTCCACTACACCCTGCGCAACGCCTTCGCGATGGCGCACGACATGCCCCTGCTCTCCCGCCTCACCCAGGGCGACCACGAGCTGAACCTCGTCCTCGACGAGATGGGCGTCGAGACCAAGAACTTCCTGCGCTCCAGCCAGATCGAGCACTTCCGCATGCTCCTCGGCCCCGTCGCCACCGTGAGCGACGCCGCGCTCGACCAGGTCGCGCTCGCGCTCCTCACCCTCGTGCGCGCCACCTTCGCCATCGCCGACGAGGTCGACCCCGTGGGCATGGACCGCGAGACCCACGCCGACATCATGGGCGACATCCTCACCGCCGGGGTCCTCCACGCCGTCGGCGCTCAGCTCGACGCCGCCCCCCGCGACGACGACGCTCCCGCCAACGACGGCCCGGCCTCGGCCCCCCGCCCCTTCGGCGACGACGCCCCGGCCAACGACGGCCCGGACGACGAGGACGACGCGTGATGCGCGGGCTCCACGGGTCGCCGGGCCCCTCGCCCGCCCACCGCCCCCGCCCCGCGCTCGCCCCGCTCCTCCTCACCCTCCTCGCCCTCACCCTCCTCCCGTCCCTCGCCCACGCCCGCGCCTCCGCCGGGGGCTTCGTGGAGGTCCGGTTCGCCGCGACCCCCGGCGTGGATGGCACCTGGTGGCAGACCGTCGAGCGCTTCCGCCCCCGCTTCGAGGCGAAAATCGCCGACCGCGTCTCGCTGTACACCGAGGTGGAGATGGCGCTGGCTCAGGGCCGCAACCCCATCCTCGAGTTCCAGCGGATCCTCGACGAGTCCGACTTCGGCCCGCTGCTCGAGGCCGCGGGCAACGAGTGGCCGACGAAGCGGAACGAGGTCCTGCAGATCGACGGCCCCCAGGACATGTTCTGGGTCGAGCGTCTCTACCTCGACATCTACCTGCCGAAGGTCGACCTGCGCATCGGTCGTCAGGCCCTGTTCTGGGGCTCCGCGATCATGCTCAACCCCACCGACCCGTTCCCGCAGCTGCTCATCGCCGAGCCCTGGCGCCCCCGCCAGGGAACCAACGCCGCGCGCGCCACCGTGGCCCTCGGCGACAAGCACGACTTCACCGGGGTCATCGCCGCATCCGACGCCTTCGACGCCTTCCGCGCCGCCGGCCGGCTGCGCCTGCGCTTCCCGTGGGCCGACATGGCCGTGGTCGCTGCCTTCCGCGGGGACGACAACGACGCGATCCTCGGCGTGGACCTTCGCGGCACCCTCGGCGTGGGTTGGTGGGTGGAGGCCGCGCTGCACATCGACGAGACGGTCCACGAGGAGATCGCCATCGGGATCGACTACAGCTTCCCGCTGTTCGACTCCTTCATCGTCACCGCGCAGTACTACCGGAACGGGCGCGGCGCCGGTCCGAAGGACGAGCCCGCCCCCGGCGGCTCCCTGGGCCAGCTCGCCGGCGCCCTCGACCTCGGCGACAGCCCCCTCGCCCAGGCCTTCACCCCCGACGACGCGGCCACCGAGGCCCCGGAACCCGAGACCTTCCCCGCGCTGCTCCAGGGCCGCGACTACTTCCTCCTGAGCCTGGCAGCGGCCTTCGCCCCCGAGGTCTCCGCGTCGTTCTTCGCGCTCCAGAACCTGTCCGACGGCACCGGGTTCATCGTCCCGTCCGTGACGGTGAGCCCCACCGGCTGGCTGTCGCTCGCCCTGAACGCCCAGATCCCCTACCGACTCTGGGGCGACGGCGGCGAGTTCAAGCCGGCAAAGGACGACCTCGTGCTCTCCACCGAGATTCCCGTGCTGGGGACCTACGAGGCGGACTTCTCGCCCCTCGTCCCCCCCGCGACCATCACTTTCTGGACGCGCGTCAACTTCTGACGGCGTCCCAACCCCGGAGGCCATCGTGCCCATCTGTGAAGTGAAGAACGTCACCAAGACCTACGGCGAGGGAGTCGCCCAGGTCCACGCGGTGAACGACGTCAGCCTGGTCATCGACAACGGCGAGTTCACCGCCTTCGTCGGCCCGTCCGGGTCCGGCAAGACCACGCTGCTCAACCAGATCGGCTGCCTCGACCGACCCACCGGCGGGCAGGTGCTCATCGACGGAGTCTCGACGGACAACCTCGGCGACAAGGCCCTGTCCGTCCTCCGCGCCGACAAGATCGGCTTCATCTTCCAGTCGTTCAACCTCATCCCGGTCCTGACCGCGCTCGAGAACGTGGAGCTCGCGCTCCAGCTCAGCGGCACCGGCGGCGGGCGGGAGAAGGCCGCGAAGCTGCTCGCGGACGTCGGCCTCGCGGGCATGGAAGACCGGCGCCCGAACCAGCTCTCGGGCGGCCAGCAGCAGCGCGTCGCGGTGGCCCGGGCCCTGGTCAAGGAGCCGTCGCTCATCATCGCCGACGAGCCCACGGCGAACCTCGACTCCGAGTCCGGCGAGAACGCCTTGCAGCTCATGAAGGACCTCAACGAGCGCCTCGGCGTCACCTTCCTGTTCTCGACCCACGACCAGCTCGTGATGGACCACGCCAAGCGCATCGTCGTCCTCAAGGACGGCAAGGTCGTCGAAGACAAGGTCGGCGCCGGCGCGGCGACCGGGGCGGTCTGAGATGTTCCTCTTCCGCCTCGCGCTCAAGAACCTGCTGCGGTCGAAGCGCCGCACGCTCCTCGCGTCGGCCGCGGTCGTCGTGGGGATCTTCTACCTCGTGGTGGGGCAGGCGTTCATCGGCGGCTTCGAGGAGTCCATCATCCGTGGCGCCACCGACGCGACCCTCGGCCACGTCGCGCTCCAGCCCAAGGACTACCCCGACGAGCCCCTGACCTTCCCCCTGGACGAGCTGCTCGCTCCCGACGAGGCCACGCTCTCCTGGCTGAACGAGCAGAAGGCGTGGACGTCGCGCCTGAACTTCCAGGTGACCCTGGTCCACGAAGGCGAGTCGCTCCGGGCCCAGGGCATCGCCTTCGACCCGGCCACCGACAGCAAGGTCTTCAGCCGAGCCACCTGGACGTCGGACGGCGAGGAGCCCAAGACGGCCGCCGACGGGATCTTCGTCGGCCACATGCTCGCGAAGAACCTCGAGCTGGAGAAGGGCCAGAGCGTGGTCCTGCAGGTCCGCACGGAGGCTGGCGCGATCAACGCGATGCCCGTCCCCGTCGCCGGGATCCTGTCCAGCGGCAACCCCATGCTGGACGCGATGGCGATCTTCCTCACGAAGGACCTCGCCAAGGAGCTCGTGCGCACCGAAGGGGTCAACGCGATCAACGTGCTGCTCTCTGACCGCGACGACGTGGACGAAGCGGTCGCAGAGCTCGCCCCCATCGCGGAGACCGCCGGGATGGACATCATCACCTGGGTCGAGGAGACCGCCGAGCTCCTCGCGCTCCAGCAGCTCCGCCGCACGATGCTCAACGTGCTGGTGGGGATGCTGCTGCTCATGAGCTCGATGGCCATCGCCAACACCATCCTCATGGCTGCACACGAGCGCGTCCGGGAGATCGGCACCCTGCGGGCCATGGGCCTCAGCCGCCGCGGCGTCCTCGGACTCTTCCTCGCGGAGGGCTCGCTCATGGGCGCCGTCGCGGGGCTGGCCGGCGCGGCACCCGGGGCCTTCATCGCCTGGAAGTACTCCATCGAGCCGATCGACTTCGGGAAGCTCATGGAAGACCAGGCCCAGGCGGGCGCGGCGATCTCGTTCTCCTCCTTCGTCTACACCGAGTTCAGCGTCCCGATCGTGGTCGTCCCCCTCGTCATCTCCTTCTTCGTCGCGCTCGTCGCGTCGATCTACCCCGCGATCACCGCCTCGGCGATGGAGCCCGCGGACGCCGTGAGGGCCGAATGATGAACACATCCCTGGTGCGCCTCGCAGCGCTCAACGCCACCCGCAAGCCCGCCCGCACCCTGCTCACCGCAGGGATGGTCGTCGCGGCCGTCGCCCTCCTCATCATCTCCATGTCCTGGCTCGACGGGATCTGGGGGACGATGCTCGGCGGCTCGACGGACATGATTGGCCACGTGGAGGTCGCCCAGCCCGCCTGGGCCGACCGGGCCCACATGAACCCCCTGTACGAGAACATCGAGGATGTCGAGCCGGTCCTGGAGACCGTCCGGTCCCACCCAGGCGTGGAAGCTGCCTACCCCGTCATCCAGAGCGGCGTGACCGTCTCGGTCGGCGAGGAGATCGGCGAGCACTTCGGCCAGGTCCTCGGCGCGCCGCTCGAGTACATGCAGCAGCGCCTCCACACCGAAGACAAGATGGTCGAAGGCCGGTGGTTCGAGGAGCCCGACGAGCTCGTCCTCGGCGCCAAGCTCGTCCGGGACACCGGCGCGAAGCTCGGCGACGAGGTCGTCATCCTCGGGACCACGCAGGACGGCTCCATGAGCCCGCTCAAGGGCGAGCTGGTGGGCATTCTGCGGGGCGGAACGCCGGCGATCGACACCCGCGTCTTCCTGCCGCTCGAGCGGGCGCAGTACCTGACGGACATCCCCGGCGGCGCCATCCGCGTCCTGGCCTACGGCGACGACTTCAGCACGTCCGTGGACGTGGCGAACTCGCTGGCGGCCGCGTTGCCCGACTACGCCGTCCGCGACTGGACCGTCCGGCCTCCCTGGGCGCAGACGGTCGCCATGATGGGCGCCATCCGCGGGATGCTGTTCTTCATCGTCGTCTTCCTCGCCGCCCTGGGCGTGTGGAACACGATGATGATGTCGGTCCTCGAGCGCACGAACGAGATCGGGGTGCTGCGGGCCATGGGCCTCACGCGCATCGGAGCCGTCGTGCTCTTCGTGGGCGAGGCCCTCGCCATCGCGATCCTTGGCGGGGCCGTCGGGATCGTCGGCGGCGTCGTGCCCTACCTGCTGACCAAGGACAACGGGTTCACCTTCGGCGAGAAGACCGCCAGCGACCTCGGCGACATGCTCCCCGTGGTCGAGACGATGTACCCGATCCTCTCTGGCGAGCTGATCGTGACCGCCTTCTTCATGGGCGTGCTGATGGCCTTCATCGGCAGCCTGCTCCCCGCCATCCACGCCGCGACCATTCAGCCGGTCGTCGCGATGAGGAGGAATTGATGTTCGCCACCCTGAAGACCCACGCCGCCGTCGGCGCGCTCGTCGCCGCGCTGCTCCTGCCCGTCGGCCCCACCTTCGCCGAGGACGAAGCCCCGGCGAAGGTCGAGCTGGGCGACAACCCCACCGTCGAGCAGATCCTCGCGGCGATCGACCAGAACATGGTCTTCGAGTCCCGCACCGCGACCGTGAAGATGGTCGTGGAGGGGAAGCGCCGGACGCGCTCCTTCGAGATGGTCACGTACGGACGCGGAGTCGACGACTCGGCGATGGAGTACGTGGCCCCCGCGCGGGAGAAGGGCACCAAGATGCTCAAGCTCGGCGACGACCTGTGGATGTACATGCCTTCGATCGACAAGACCCAGAAGATCTCGGGCCACATGCTGCGCCAGGGGATGATGGGCTCGGACCTGTCCTACGAGGACATGATGGCCAGCGACGAGCTCGCAAACATGTACCAGGCCTCCGTCGTGGGGACCGAGGACGTGGACGGGCGCCCCGCCTGGAAGCTGGAGCTGAACGCGACCGATGACTCGGTCGCCTACCCGAAGCGCGTCCAGTGGATCGACAAGGAGACGTACATCCCCGTGAAGCAGGAGCTCTTCGCCCTGTCGGGGATGAAGCTCAAGTCCTGGACCATGACGGACATCAAGGAGTTCGAGGGCGGCCGGAAGTTCCCCACGCGGATGGAGATCGTCGACGAGGTGAAGGCCGACAGCCGCACCATCCTCGAGTTCGGGGAGATGACGTTCGGCGTCGAGCTGGAGGACGAGGTGTTCAGCCAGCGGTGGCTCGAGCGGAAGTAGCGGCGCCCGGCGTGCTGGCCCGCCGCTTGCTACGGTGGCGGCGCCAGGAGGACACGTGGCCACGACTGCTTCTGCGCCGACCCCCTCGGCCGTTCCGCTCTTCGCTCTCTTCCTCGCTGCGCTCCTGCTCCCCGCCACGGCGGCGGCAGACCGCGCCCGCGTCCAGTCCCTGGGCGGCGTCGACCTGCTGGTCGAGGACGACAGCAACCTCTTCTTCAACCCCGCCCACATCGCGCTGTACAGCAACCGCGCGTGGATGTCCCTCGGGGTCACGGGCTCGGGCGGCGCCGTCGGGTTCGACCCGATGGGCGGCGGCGCGGTCCAGATCAAGCGGCTCTTCAACCTCGGCGTGGTCCTGAACCGCAGCCCGCTCGCCTACAACTTCGACGCCGCCATCTGGCCCGTCGCCAACGTGTACATCCCCGGCGGCCCCGGGGGCGCGCTCAGTGGACCGGCCGGCCCGTCCGAGGTGACCGCGCCGCTGCGCTTCCCCGTCGACCTGTTCGTGGCCTACGGCAACCGGGACACGCCGGTCCGCGCGGGCGTGAACGTCTACTACGCGGGCGGCGCCCAGCGGAGCTGGTCCCTGGACGACAGCGACCAGGACGGCAACGAGACCTCCACCGTCCAGCGCCTGCAGACCCACCTTCTCAACGTGACGTTCGGCGTGTCCGGCGGCCGCAGCACGGACCGGGTGCGCCCCGAGGGCTGGCTGCGGGTGGGCGTGCTGACCGCCTGGAGCGACCGCCAGAGCTTCCGCGAAGAGAACGACGGCAGCGAGACCACCACCGTCGACCGCATCCTGTCGCTCGACCGGGACATGCGGGTGGGGGCCGGCTTCCGGGTCCACATCGGCGACCCCACGTCCACGCGCGGAGTCGTGGTGAGCCCCGGCCTCCGCTACGACATCGCGGGCGGCGCCTTCCGCTTCGACGACAACCTCGCGAACCCGGACACCCCGGCCGAGGAGGCCCTGCGCCGGGCCTGGGGCCACTCGCTGCAGGTGGGGGCCGGCGTCGCCGGGCGGGTCGACCAGCTGCGGGTCATCGGGACCGTGGCGGTGAACGTCGACGCCCTGCGCGTCTTCGACCAGACGGCCAACAACGACGACACCGTCGACCAGAGCGTGAACGAGGCCTTCGACCTGGCCATCCCCGAGCTGTCCATCGGCGCCGAGTACAACGTCCTGCCCGCCCTCATCGTGCGCGGCGGCGTGCGCAGCACCGTCGGCGCGGGCCGCACCATCACCACGAACAAGACGTTCGAGGGCCCCGCGGACGACGCCTTCCAGCTCGACGTCGACCAGTTCATCGGGACCCGGCCCGTGGCCCTCGGCTTCGAGGCGAACGGCGGGATCGGCCTCCGTGTCCGACGCTTCTCGCTCGACGCGACGCTCGGCGGGCTCTTCCTCGGGCAGGGGCAGATGAGCTTCCTCTCCCGCATCGACATGAGCTTCAGCTTCGATTGAGCTCCGCTGATGCCCTGCAGCCCGGCGCGCGCGTCGGGCGTTACCGGCTCCTGGAGCGGGTCGGGGCGGGCGGCATGGCGGAGGTCTTCGCCGCGCGCACCGAGGGCGCGGAGGGATTCTCCCGCGTCGTCGCCATCAAGGTGGTCCACGCGGACGCCGAGGACGAGGAGCACCTGCTCGCCCTGATCGACGAGGCGCGCGTCGCGAGCTCCCTGAGCCACCCGAACATCGTCCAGGTCCACGAGCTCGACCGCCACGGCGACGGGCTCTACATGGTCATGGAGTTCCTCGACGGCTGGGGGCTCGACCGGCTGCTCAAGCTGGGGCGGCAGCGCGGAGTGCGGGCATCGCGGGACGTGGTGATCGACCTCGGCGGCCAGGTGCTGGACGCGCTGGCCTACGCCCACCACGCGAAGGCGGACGGCGCGGCGATGGAGCTCGTCCACCGGGACATCAAGCCCAGCAACCTGATGCTCGACGGGCTCGGGCTGGTCAAGGTCGTGGACTTCGGCATCGCGCGGGCGTCCAACGTGGAGCGGCGGACGGCGACGGGGGTCGGCAAGGGGACGCCGTCGTACATGAGCCCCGAGCAGCTCTACGGGCGGCCGGTGGACGCGCGGAGCGACGTGTTCGCGACCGGCTGCGTGCTGTACGAGCTGGCGACGGGGCAGCGGCTCTTCGACGCGGACGCCTTCGGGCCGCTGATCCTGCGGCGGACGGAGGGATTCACCGAGGGGGATCTGGCGACGCTCCGGGCCGCGCAGCCCGACGTCGCCGACGTGATCGCGAGGGCCTGCGCCCAGGAAGCCGAGGAGCGCTGGGGGAGCGCGGCGGAGATGGCCGAGGCGCTGCGGGCCTGTGGGCCCTCCGTGGCGCCGCGGTCCGCGGTGCTCGGATGGCTCGGAGACGTGCTCGGCGGCGATCCGGCGGGGCTCGTGCGGACCGTGGGCGCTGCATCGGGTCCCGGGGTGGCGTCCATGGCGCCGACAGCGGACGGCGGGCTCGTCGCCACAGCGGCGATGGGGGACGCGGCTCCCGGCGCCGGCGCCCCTCCCGTGGACACGACGGCGCCGATGGTGGGGGCGCACGATGCGACCCAGGTCGCGCCGGGGACGCTCCGGGACGTGGGACCGACGCGGCTGGTGGAGACGCCGCCGAGGCGGTCGCGCGCGCCGTGGCTGCTCGGCGGGCTCGCGGCGCTGCTCGCGGGCGTGGGGGTCGTGGGGGTCGCGCTGCGGGGCGACCAGGATCCGGCGCCGATCGGGGAGGGGAACCTCACCAGCGCGGAGGAGCCTACGGACCCCGAGGACACCGCGCTCGGCTCCCCGGAGCCGACGCCAGAACCCACACCAGAACCCACGCCGGAGCCCCAGGTCGCCGCGCCGCCCCCCGAGCCCACGGTCGCTGCGGCCGCGCCCACTCCCGCGCCTCCCGAGCCCACACCCGCGGACCCCACCCCCGCGCCTGCCCTCGCCAACGCCGCGAAGGGGTCCCTGCACGTCAGCTTGCTACCCTCAGCAGGCCTTGTGGAGGTGGCGGGGCACGGTCGCTGGCCCACGCCCGGCCAGAAGAAGTTGCCCCCGGGAGACCATCGCGTGTCTCTCTTGAACAAGGACGAGGGGCTGCTCGGGACGGCGGTCGTGAGGGTCCGCAGCGGGGTGAAGAGTTCATGCAGCTGGGAGCTGACCGAGAGCGGCGACTTCCTCTTCCGGCCGCCCCCACCGGGGCTCGGGACCTGCGAGCTCGTCGAGTGACCAGGCCCCGCCGGGACAGGAGAACTCCGCGCCTCCCCACGTCCTGCCCCCGCCTGCTCCTGCTCCTCCTCGTCGTGGCCCTCGCCCCGGCCTCCGCCGTCGGCCAGGACGCCCCCGCGGAGCTCTTCATCCTCCACGGCGACGACGACTCCGACTCGACCTCCGAGCGCGCCCGCGGCGTCCGCCTCCTCGCGGTCCAGGGCGCCGGCCGGTTCGAGCGGGACGCACTGACGCCGTGGACCGATCTCCTCGGCGACGGCGCCCTCGGCCCCGCCCCCCGCTCCTCGTGCCCGGCGGGCGAAGCCCTGCGCGCCGCCGCCTCCTTGACCGCCGAGGTCGAGGGCTCGCTCCAGTCCATCCAGTACGGCCGCAACGACCTCGCCATCCAGGCGCTCTCCGGTGTCGCCGATGCCCTCCCCTGCGCGGGCGAGCCCCTGGACGACGCCCTCCTCGCGCGCTTGTGGTTCCTCCTCGGCGCCGTCCACTTCCTCGACGAGCGCCAGGGCGACGCCCGCTCCGCCTTCGAGCGGGCCGCCCTCGTCGACCAGCAGGTCCCCTTCGACGAGCTCTTCCCGCCGTCCGTCCACGACGCGCTGCTCGCCGCGAAGGACGAGGTGCTCCAGCGCAGCAAGGCCCGGATCACCGTGTTCTCCGACGCCGAAGTCCGCATCGACGGGCGCCTCGTCCCCATGACGGACGGCGCCGGTCAGCTCGACGCGCTCCTCGGCCCCCGCCTCGTCCAGGTCACCGCCGACGGCCGCACGCGCTCCTTCGAGGTCGACCTGTCCGCCGTCCCCGCCCGCGACGGGGTCGCCTCCCTCGCCCTCTTCGACCAGCCCGGCCTCGACCGCGCCCTGCGGGCCCTCGCGACCCCCGACGCCAAGGCGCTCCCCATCGCCTCGGCCGCGGTCCTCGGGGTCCTCGCCGAGCGAGGCGACACCTACGCCCTCGTCGTCTCCAGCCGCCGCGACCGCACCCGCGACGAGCGCCCCCTGACTGCCCTGGACGTGGTCACCGCTACCGCTGGCCCCTTCAAGGCCCGCAACTCCCAGGCCGACGTGTTCGGTCGCCGCGCGCGCATCGCCATGGGCCCGATGTACCGCGTCCTGGGCCGCCCGAACGAGTCGGCGCTCCACTACGGCGGCGTCGAGGCGATCGGCTGGATCCCCGTCCACTGGCTCATCCGCGCCGGCTTCGGCGCCCGCTGGACCGTGACACCCCGCCCCGCGCCCGACGGCAAGAGCGCCTGCTGCTCCACGTTCGAGGTCACCCCACGCGTCCGCTTCGAGCGGGGCACGGGGACCATCCGGCCCTTCGGCGAGCTCGGCTTCCTCCTCTTCTGGCCCGCCCCACGGACGGAAGGCGCCGCCCCCGGGCTCCTGGACGTGACCGCTGGCTTCGACCTCGGGGGGGGCGTGATGGTCGTCCCGGGCGAGGACCGGCGCCTCGGCATCGCCTTGTCCGGCTTCGCCGGCGGCATCGGCGGGATCGGGCCCATGGGGCAGGCCCGGCTCTCCGTCGAGCTGCGGTTCTGAGGCGTCGATGAGCCGCGTCGTCCGCCGGGTTGGCTCAGTCGCCGCGCGCGCCCTCGCCCTCACCACCCTCGCGCTCACCCTCCCCGCCGCCGCCCAGACCCTCGCCTCGCTGGACGATCTGCCGCGCCTCCGGGGCCTCACCGCGGGCGGACAGCTCGGCATCGCCCACACCGTCGGCGACTTCGACTGCGACGGGCTCGACGACCTCGCGGTCTCCAGCGTGGATCCCCCCTCCGTCTGGGTCTGGTCCGGCTACGCAGACCCCGCCTCGCCCTGGCCCGCCTCCGACGGCGACGACGTCCTGGGAGTCTCCGCCGCCGACCTGCAGGTGCGGGGCATCGACGCCTCCTTCGGGGTGAGCCTCGCGAGCGGCAACCTCGGCGCCGCCTGCGACAGCCTCGTGGTCGGCGCACCCGGCGACCGACTCGGCATGGGCGCCGCCTACGTCCTCCACGGCCCCCTCCCCACGGACTGCGGCGGTCCCTGCCAGGTCGAGGCCGACCTCTCCTTCGATGTGCGCGTCGACGGCTTCGCCCTGGGGCGCCTCGGCGAGTCACTGGCAGTCGTGGGAGACCTGGACGATGTGGGCCACGACGACCTCGTCATCACCGAGCCCGCCTTCGAGCTCCCCCAGGGCCAGAACCACGGCCGCGCCCTCGTCTACGGCCACGGGCTGGGGAGCCTCTCGGGAGCGGTGAAGGTCTCGCTCGAAGCCGACCTCCTCATCGAGGGCGGGCCCGGCGACCGCGTCGGGACCGATGTCCAGGCCGCCGACGTGGACGCGGACGGCTCCGACGAGCTCCTCCTCGCCGACGGCAGCGACGTCCTCCTGCTGCACGATCTCGACGGCCTGCCCCTGGAGGTCACCTTCGACCAGCTCGCCGCCGATCCACTGCGCCACCACGGCCACGTGCTGTCCGCGACGCTCCCCTTCGCCGTCCACGGCCCCGACCAGCCGCTCCCCGCCCTGTGGGTGGGCGAGCCGTTCTGGTTCCTCGGGGTCGGCGCGGCGGTGGCCCTGCTCCCCGACTCCCAGGGGCGCTGGGACCAGAGCCGGGAGCAGTCGGCGGTGCGGATCGAGGGCGGGATCGGGAGCGACGGCTTCCTCGGGGCGTGGCTCGAGGACGAGGACATCGACGGGGACGGCCTGCGTGATCTGGTCCTGACCAGCCCGCTGTGGTCGGACGGCCTCGGGACCGTCGAGGGCTCGATCGGGCCGCGCGCCGGGATGACCTGGGTGCTGTCGGGGGCCGAAATCCCCTCCCTCCTCGACCAGGTCTGCGTCCCGCCGCCGTGCGGCTACGTGGTCGACAGCGTCGCCTCCTTCGGCATCCACGGCACCCAGAACCGCGAGGGCGCCGTCGACAGCGTCCCCGACTCCCGGACGAACGTGCGGGCCGCGGTCGCAGGGGACCGACTGTTCGTCTTCTCGCCGCTCCGGGACGACGACGTCTTCGGCCTCGACACAGGCGCCGTCGAGGTCCTCGAGCTGGACGCGGACGGGGACGGGGCGGCCTTCGGGACCGACTGCGACGACTTCGCCCCCACCGTCTACCCCGGCGCGCCCCCCCTCTGCGACGGGATCGGCGACCAGGACTGCGACGGCGTCATCGACGCGAACGAGCTCGACCGGGACGCCGACGGGGTCACGCTGTGCGACGGCGATTGCGACGACGAGGACCCGGCGCGCGTCCCGGGGTCGTCCGAGATCTGGTGCGACGGCCTCGACAACGACTGCGTCACCAACCCCGAGGACGCCGCCGAGCAGGACGCCGACGGCGACGGGTTCTGGCCCTGCCAGGGGGACTGCGACGACGGCGCCCCGACCATCGCCCCCGACGCGTCCGAGCGCTGCAACGGCCTGGACGACGACTGCGACGGCGCCGTCGACGAGACGTACGACCTCGACGGCGACGGCTACCCCAACGCCTTCGACGTGGCCTGCTCGTCCCTGCCGGCCGGTTCCATCGACTGCGACGACGACGACCCCACGCGCCACCCCGACGCCGCCGAGGGCACCGCGCTCATCGACTCGGACTGTGACGGCGCGGTGAGCTGGCAGGGCGGCTGCGCCTGCGACACCACGACCCGCCCCCCGGGCGGGGGCCTCCTCTTCCTGCTCCTGCTCCCCCTGCGACGCAGGCGCCGCCGAGGTCGTCGCTCCTCCCTGCCTCTCCTCGCCGTCCTGCTCGCCGTTCCCCTCCTCGTCGCTCAGGCCACGGTCCTCGAGGCCACCGACGCCGATCTGCTCGTCGTCGGCTCTGCCGGCGCCCGCGTCCCGGACACGCTCGTCGCCACGACCACGCCGCCCGCCTACATCCTCGGGGACCCGGACGACGCCAACGGCATCCTCCCGAACCAGGGCTCCGTCTACCGGGTCACCCCCGACGACCGCCTGCCCCGGCTGCTCACCTCGGACGACGCAACCTTCCCCGCCGCCCTGAACCTCTTCTCGCGCTACGCCGCCTTCTCCCTCGCCACCGGCGACGTGGACGGCGACGGCCTCGACGACGTCGCCATCGGCGCCCCCGCCACGGGCGGCATCCTCGATGCGGGCGAGGTGGTGGTGCGCCTCGGGGGCGGCACGTGCGCCGAGCCCATCGAGGACACGTGCCCTGGCAAGGTCGTCCGACCCGGCGCCGCCTGGTCCCTCGGCAGCTCGGTGGCGTTCGCCGATCTGGACGGCGACGGCCTGGACGACCTCGTGATCGGTGACGGCGACGGCCACGACAGCCAGGTCCTGTGGGCCGACAAGACCGGCAACACCTGGATCGTCTGGGGGCGCGAGGACTTCGAACCCGCCGACCCTCCGGCGGAGCTGGCGCGGTACTGGGGAGAGCCGGGGCGTCGCCTGGGCGCAGTCGTCCGACCCGAGGCCGACTGGACCTGTGACGGTCGCCCCGATCTGCTCGTGGGCTGCGACCCCGTCCGCGGCGGCTGCCACACCCCCGAGCTCGTGCTCCTCCCCCACCCCGGCGCCCCCGACCGCCCCTGGACGCAGTCCGGCGCGCTGCGGGACCTGCGCCCCTTCATCGATCTGCAAGGCACCGTCAGCTCCACGGACGTGCAGGTCGTCCAGGTGCCTGACGTGGGCGGCGACGGCTGCGACGACGTGCTCCTCGGCATGCCTCGCCACGGAGACGGCGCCGGCCGCGTCGTCTTCGTCCCCATCACCCCCTCGACCGACTGGCTGGGGGGCGCCGACGAGGCGTCCGTCGATCTCGGGGACTTCGCGGGCTGGACGCTGGACGGCGCCGCGGACGAAGAGCTCGGCCGCAGCCTCGCCCTGGTCCGCTGGACGGACCCCGCCTCGCCCTACCCGGACCTGCTCGTCGGCGTGCCCGCGGCGCTCTCGGGCGCCTCGCCGGACCACCGCCCCGGAGCGCTGCTCTTCTTCCGAGGAGACACTGCCTTCGCCCCCGACGGCGCCCTCAGCCAGGGAGCCGCCACGACCTGGGAGGACGCAGCCGACGTCGTGCTCCTGGCCCTCCAGGACGGCGAGCGGCTCGGCCACGCCATCGCCGAAGGCGAGGATGAGGACGGAGACGGAGTGCGGGACATCCTCGTCGCCGCCCCCCGCTTCGACCACCCCGACGGAGGCATCGACGCCGGCGCGCTCTACGTCCTGCGCTCATCCTTGTTCCGCGACGCCGACGGCGACGGAGTCGCCGGGCTCGACGACTGCGACGACACGCGCGCCACCTGCATCGACGCCGCCACGGACTGCGTGGACGTGGACGGCGACGGGGTCCAGCGGTGCGCGGGCGACTGCGACGACGAGGACCCGCGCATCTACCCCGACCGGAACCCCCGGGAGGTCGCGGAGCGGGTCGACGCCTGCACCGGCACCGACGACGACTGCGACGGCGCCCTCCGCCCCGACGAGCTCGACGAGGACGGCGACGGCGTGCTCGCCTGCGGAGGCGACTGCGACGACCTGGTCGCCACGACGGGGCCCGGCTTCGTGGAGACCTGCAACGGCGTGGACGACGACTGCGACGGGCTCGTGGACGAGGACTTCGACCACGACGACGACGGCTGGCCCGCCGGAGAGGCCTGCACCTCCCTGCCCGCCGAGGCCCTCGACTGCGACGACCGCGCCCGCTCGGTGGCCCCGGACGCCGTGGACGTCCCGGGAGATGGGCTGGATCAGGACTGCGACGGCGAGGACGCCTCGGGCTGGATCGGAGGCTGCGCGTGCTCCAGCGGCGGACGAGCCCCCATCGAGGCGCCGCTGTGGGCGCTCCTGCTCTTCGCGGGGCTCAGTGGCCGCCGCCGCCCTTGCCCTTCGGCTTCGCGTTCCAGACGCGGGTAGCGAGGAGCGTCCCGATCAGGGCGAACGGGATCATGGCGAGCGGCCAGCCGATCCAGTTGTCCGGCTCGGTCACGGCGCCGATGAGGTTCCCCGCGGCGTCCAGCTCCTCCTTGGGCAAGATCGCCCCGTAGGTGAAGGACATGACCGCGGTCCCCAGGTAGACGAAGCCGTCGATGATGCCGACCGCGACCCCCACGTTCTTCTTGCCGCCGAAGTCCATCGACGCCGTGCCCGAGAGCATGCCGTGGACGCCGATGACGGCCATGGACATGAACACGACGAGCCAGCCCACGTACTGGGTCTTGTAGGTGAGGCTGAGGAGGATGGCGCCACCGAGCATGACCGCGTAGAGCAGGAAGGCCACGGGGCCGCGGCGGGACTGGAAGACGCGGTCGGAGATGATGCCGGCGACGACGCCGCCCATGATCCCCGCGCAGCAGAGCAGCATCCCCCAGTTCTCGTAGACGAAGTCGCCCTTGAGGCCGAGGATGGTGTCCGTCTGCTTCGCGTAGGTGCGGTACCACTGCATGATCGCCTGACGCAGGAAGCCCGAGCAGAACTCGATGCCGGCGATGGTCAGGATGATGGGGTTGGTGAGCATCATCTTGAACACCTGCGCCACGGGCAGGCGGGGGCCGTCGTCACCGCTGGACGCGTCCGCCGTGTCGAAGTCGTCGAGGCCCGCGTCTCCGGGGGTGTTCTTCACGATGAAGAAGTCGATCACCCAGAACAGGGCGAGGAGGACGGCGGGCGTCAGGAACACCCACTCGAGGCCCCAGGAGCCCAGGATCAGGTAGCCCAGGTCGAAGGCGAAGTAGACGCCGAGGGAGATCAGGATCCCGAAGATGGCGCCGAAGACGCCGCGCTCGCGGACGTGGAACCAGGGGGCGTTCACCTTGACGATGGAGACGGCGCCGAAGCTCTGGAAGTACATGTTCACGCCGTAGAGCGCGGCGAAGAGCATGCGGAAGTTGTCGGCGATGAAGCCGCTCATGGGCCCGCCCTTGAGCAGCGAGAGCGAGGCGAGCCCCATCAGCAGGTTCATCACGGTGGCGCCGCCCGCGCCCATGAGGATGGAGAACTTGCCGCCCAGGCGGTCGGTCAGGGGCCCGTTGATGAGGAAGCTGGACCCGTAGACGATGGTGCCGACCCCGAAGATGAACCCGAAGTCGTCGTTGCCCATCATCGCGCCGCCGTCGGTGCCCTGCATGTTCTCGAACGCGAACTTGCTGACCTTCAGGTTGTAGCGGCCCATGTAGAGGAAGGCGTACGTCAGCCCCAGGGGGAGCCAGTTCATCACCCGGCGCCGCTCGAACGCAGACGAGTGGTCGATGCCCTCCACCTTCGGGAGGCGGCTGATCACGAACGCGACGACGGCGAGCAGGATCGCGATGGGGGCGAGCTTCTCGAAGAAGCCGGGCTTGTCCCCGTCGGCGGCGAACGCGCTCGTCGCGAAGAGCATCGTGAGGATGAAGGTCAGCGAGGCCGCGAGGGCGCGGCGGGTGCGGGACGAAGGGGTCCCGAGCGACGTCAGCATGGTGTCTCTCTCCTGGGGGCCGCGACCATACCGGGGGCCGATGGGCAGGGCCAGACCGTCACGCAACGGTCATACTCGGCCTGATGAAGCCCGTCCGCGCCGCTGTTCTGGGACTCTGGATCTGCGCCCTCGCGGCGTGGTTCGCGGTCGACGCGACGCCGGTGGCGATCGCCCAGCACGTCCCTGCTCTGGCGCCCGGTCAGACGCGGGTGGACCCGGACGCGGACGGACGCATCGCGGGTGAGGTCGTCGACGGGCGGACCGGTCGGCCCGCGGCCGGCATCCCCGTCGGGCTGTACCACCCGCGGGAGGTCGAGGCGCGGGAGTGGCCCGAGCCCTGGGTCGACGTCTCGCCGGAGATCGACGCGACCCCGATCGCCACCGTGCGTGCGGCCAGCGAGGGGCAGTTCCTCTTCGACGGGCTCCCTCCGGGCATCTACCGGGTGGCCCCGCTCGTGGCGGCCCGGTCCGAGGAGGTCGAGGTCGCCATCGAGGAGGGGGGCGCCGCGTCCGTGCAGCTCGTTGCCTACATCGGCGCGTCCGTGTCCGGCGTCGTGCGCGGCGAGCGGGGCGAGCCCCTCGGCGCGGTGTCGGTGTTCGTGGCCGCGCGGGACGACGGAACCGGTACGAACACCCGCGAGCCCCTGTGGAACCACCGGGTGGAGACGGACCCCGACGGCGCGTTCCAGCTGCGCGATCTCCCGGTCGGCCTCCTGTACCTCCAGGCCGCGCGACGGGACCGGGGCTGGTCGGCGCCACTCCTCATCGAGACGGCCGAGCGCCGACACGTCGAGGGCGTGGAGTTCGTCGTGCCGGACCACACCGCGGAGATCAGCCGCGGGCGTGAGGAGCGCGGCGCCCTCGGACTGTCGCTCGTGTTCGACGGGCAGGGGGTGATCGTGCGCAGCGTGGTCGAGGGGATGCCCGCGGCCAACGCCGGGGTGCAGGCGGGGGACCGGATCCTGACCATCGCCGGGCGGTCGACCCGCTGGATGACGCGGCGCGAGTTCCTGCGCCTCGCCCGGGGAGCCGTCGGCGCGCCAGCCGAGCTGACCCTGAGTCGGGACGGGGGCCCTCCCCTCGACGTCTCCGTCGTGCGCGCGCCCCGACCGGACGGGTCCTGATGGTCGCGAAGCTGCGCGTCGCCCAGCGCCTCGTGGAGCGCCTCCGGGGCGAGGTCCGCGTCTTCGGGCTGAAGGCGCCCGCGCGGGTTCGGTTCGACGGCGCTCGGTGCGCGACCGAGGTCGAGGACTCGGCGGATGCATGCCTCGCGCAGGGCTTCGCTCTGGCCGCGCAGGACATGCTCGCCTTCGACCTGGAGCGCCGAGCCTGGGCCGGCAGGACGGCGGAGTGGCTCGGGTTCGGAGTCGCCGGCGGTCTGCCTGCGCCCGAGCTCGACATCTTCGTGCGTCTCCTGGGGCTCGCGGACGCCGCAGCGCGCGTGGTGCGCGGGATGAGCAACGAGGAGCGCCGCCCGCTCGAGGGGCTCGCCGCCGGGGTGAACGCCTGGATCGACGCGGGGCTCTGGGAGGGGCAGGACGGCTGGCGGCGGCTGGGCTCGCGCCCCCGGCTCGTGGGGCCGGTGGACTTCGTGCTCGTCGTCCACGGGCGGGAGCGCGCGTCGCGGCTGGTGCGGGACGTGGCGACGCTCGACGCTCCGCCACGGTGGGACCGCGGGGCGACCGAAGCGGTGCAGCGGCGCCTTCGCGGGGTGCAACACCTGACCGATCGCGGGGGGCCGGCAGCGGGAGCGGAGCTGAACCTCGACGCGATCGTCGACCGCGCGCCCGTCGCGGGCACCGGCGTCGGGCTCTTCGCCGAGGAGGTCCTGCCGGGCGGGGACGACCACCGTGTGGTCACGGAGAGCGGGTGGGTCCGCATGTCCGTCGAGCGCCCGACGATCGCGGTGCGGAACGCGGCTCCCCGGAGGCCCTGGCTGCGGCAGGCCCCTCGGGGTGCGCTCATCAGCGATCTGCTCGTGGGCGCGGAGGACGCGCGGCCCCCCACCGGTCCCGCGTTCTCCTTTGCCTGGGAGCGCGACGAGGGGGAGGTGATTCCTCGCCCGCCCCCCACGCCGCGGTCTGGCTCGGTGCGCCTCGTCCCGCTGACCGAGGGCGCGTGACGCGCGGGACCGCTGGACAGCGGCCACGTCGGTCCCGGTGGTCCACCAGCTATCATCCGCCGCGATGGTCGTGAGGCCCCTGCACGTCGCGTTGGTGCTGCTGGGCGGTCTCCTCGCGGTCATCCCCTCCCAGCTGGCCGCCCCCGCGGGCTCGCCCGCCTACTTCGAGCTCGCGGAGTTCGGGCGCCTCGTCCTCGGGCTGCCGGCCCTGCTCCTGCTGCCCGGGCTGCTGATCGCGCCCCTGGTCATGGGACGTGACGTGGCGCGGGACGGCGCGCTGTCGACGCCCTGGACGCTGATCGCGGCGCTGGGGCTGACGCTCTGCACCCACGCCGTGAACTTCAACGTCCTGCGGGTGCTGGGGGTCCCGATCGAGTGGCCCGCCCTCATCGGACTCGTCGCCGCGGAGACCGTCGGGGCGGGGCTGCTCCTGCATCGGCGCGCACCCGCCCTGCGGTTCCGTCGCCCGTCGGCGGGGCTGGTCGCTGGGTCCGCGGTCGTGGTGATCGGGCTGCTCGGCGCCTTCGTGCGCTGGGGGACCGAGGTGACGGTGGACTCGTCGTGGAACTACCACTCGGCGGTCCTCGACGGAGGCCTGGACGGCCCGACGGAGCCGATGGACCTGAGCTTCGGGATTCCCAGCGATGCGTCCTGGCCGATGGGGGAGCCGCGTCCGGTCCTCGCTGACGAGACGGTGCTGCAGCTGACGAACACGGCGGCGACCTTGCAACAGGTACCGGTGATGGTGCTCGTGCACGGGCCGCTGGGGACCACCGCCGCGCTCGTCAGCCGGGGCGAGGACCGGGCATCGGGGACCATCGAGCAGTTGGTCACCCCCGAGGGCACGGACTTCCCCGTGGAGCGCCACTGGGACTGGGGCAACGTGGCGCTGGTGGCCGCGGTCCCGGCCGGACCGAAGGACGCCACGGACGTGGCGATCCGGGTGGAGGTCCCGGACGGTCACCCCCTCTCGGACGCAGCGATCTCCTGGTTCGTCGGCGGCTCGGGGCGCGACATCCGCCTCGCCGCGCGCGCCCGGGGGTTCCGGTCGATGCACCCGTTCCAGATGCTCAACGTGACGGAGAACGTGCGCTGGGCCGACGAGGTCGCAACGGACCAGGTGCTGTCGGGGCGCTCGCCGGACGGGTCCTCGGCGCTGCATCAGCCCCCGGCGTGGACGTACCTGTACGCCCCGGCGCGCCAGATGCTGACCCCTCACCTGGGGTCCGCATCGGCGCTGCTGCTCGCGATCCTCATCGGGATCGCAGGCCTGGGCCTGGCGGCGGCCGACGAGGTGGGCGACGAGCGACTGAGCGCCCCGGTGGGGGCGGCGCTCGGGGTCGCGCTCGCGGCGACGGCGCTCCAGCACGGGCGCCTCATGGTGTCGGACGGGTCGATGAACTTCCCCGACAGCTTGTATGCGCTCGGGCTCGTCGCGGCGGTCGCGCTGCTGGTGACGGGCCGGATGCGCACGTTCCTGCTGTGGGGCTTCCTCGCCGCGGTCCTTCGGTACCCAGGAGCGGTGGTCGTGCTTCTCGCGGCGCTCGCGCTGGCCGGACTGCGCGCGGACCTTCGGCGCCGGGTCGTGGACACGGGGATGCGCTTCGGGCTGGGGATCGCGGCGTTCTGCGGCGTGATGCTGCTCGTCGCAGTGCTGTCAGGCTCTCTGGAGCAGTGGCTCTTCGCGCTCTGGTTCGAGACGGTCCCCGAGCACTTCGACAACAACCCCGACGCGCTCCCCCTGTGGCGGCGTCCGCTGGAGTTCGGACGGATCTGGCTGCTCGTCGGAGGCGGCGCCGTGGCGGCATCGCTCCCGTTCCGAGGGACGCTGTGCCGGGTGGCCCTCGCCACGGCGCTCCTCTATGCGCCGTTCCTCGCCTTCATCGACCACTTCTCCCACCACTACTTCCTGCCCCTCATCGGGCTGGTTGGCCTGGGGGTCGCGGCGAACGCGGCCTCGGCCCCGACCGAGAAGGCGCGGACGATCGACGCCTTGGCCTTCGCCGCGGTGGCGGTGGGTCTCTATCTCTGGGGCGGGGTCACCGGGTAGCCGCGAGCCGCTCCGCCGCCGAGGAGATGAGCTTCTCCACGAGGGGCTGCGCGGAGCTGCGCCGCGGGGTGGTCGCCCGGACCTCGTCCTCCAGCCCGTCCATCGCGAACACCGGGACGAGATCGAGGTGGAGGTCGAGCGCCGGCGCGATGAGTCGGGGTCCCACGTAGGCCGCGCCTGATTCGCTCGCCACGATCTTGGCCAGGGCGGAGTCATGGACCTCCGCCACGATCTCGATCCGGATGTCGCGGTCGTCGAACCACTGCTCGATGCGGACGCGCGGCGCGGAGCCTGCGTCCGGGAGCACGACGGGGCAGACGGCGTCGCCCTCCACGAGGCGCTCCTGGAGCTGGGGCGCGAGGTCCCGGTGGGCGTAAAGGACGCTGGGAGAGCGGACGATCGAGCGGTCCCGAAGCCCCAGGTCCCGGCGAGCCGGTCGGTCGCTCAGCACGAGGTCGAGCTCGTGCTGGATGAGGCGCCCGTAGAGGACGTCCGGCGGCTCCTCGAGCAGGACGAGGTGCACCCGGGGCCGCAGCGCGAGGGCGGGCTCCAGGATCCAGGAGACGAGCCACTTCGGGATGCCGTCCGTCGCGCCGACGCGCAGGTCGCCCGGGGTGTCGGCGTCCGCCTCGATGGACCGCTGCATCTCCTGGGCGAGGCGGAAGATGTCGGCGGCGTACTCCTTGGCGATCTGCCCCTCCCGGGTGAGGACGAGACCCCGCCCCTCCCGGTCGAAGAGCTTGACGCCGAGGACGGACTCCAGCGCCCGGACCTGGGTGCTGATCGTCGGCTGGCTCACCCGCATGGACCGGGACGCGGCGACGATGCTGCCGCGACGCGCGACCTCGAAGAAATAGCGGAGGTGGTTGTAGTTGATGGGATCGGACATGGTCCACTGTTAGCCACTCGCTAATCGTTCAGCCACTTTTTCGTAGTCAACACCTTCGATTCTGGAGACTACGTTCTCTGTGCGAGGGAAGCGGCGGCCCGGAGTTGCCGGACCGTCAGCCTTCCCTCCATCAGGAGATGACCATGAACCGACTTGTCCTTGCTTGTGTCTTGTCGCTCGCCATCGGCGGCGTGGGTCCCACGACCGCGTTCGCCACGCAGCTGCCCGCCTTCTCGTTCTCGCCGGGCAACCCGGACCCCATCCCCGGGCCCGGGATGCCGGACATGCCCTCGCCGGAGCTCCCGGAGCCGGGGCCCGACCGCGATGAGCGGGAGGCGAAGAAGGAGGAGAGGAAGAAGGAGCGCCAGGAGCGTCGCGAGCAGCGTCAGCAGGAGCGGCGGGAGCGGGCGAAGCAGCGCGACGCCGACCGGAAGAAGGATGCGGCGAGCAAGCCCGTCTTCGAGGCGCCGATCAGCCTCGCCGAGGGGCTGCAGGTCTGACGGAGCGGTGGCGAACGCCTCCGCTCAGATGACGAGCTTGATGCCGACGACCACCTGCCAGGACTGAAGCCCGATCTCCTCTTCGACGAGGGAGCCGTTCTCGAACTTGCGCTGCAAGCCGTTGTAGCGGCCCTCGATGGTGAAGAAGGCGTCGTTGATGCCAGCCTTGCTGTCGACCTCGGAGGCGCGGCCCATCTCGATCCAGTCGAGGAGGATCGCGGCTCCGAAGAAGGGGGACGGCCCGAAGCGGTAGCCATTCCAGACCTGGCCGCCTCCGACCTCGTTCTCACGGAAGATGGTCCAGTTCAGGCCGATGCCGCCGTAGGGGACGACCGGCTGCTCGTCGATGATGTCGACGCCGAAGCTGAAGTCGAGCCCCACCGGGAACACCGTGAACATGATCCCGTCCGCCGAGGCCGCACCCGTGGAGACCACGAGCTGGTCCTCGCGGAACTGGCTGAATCCGAAGGTGCCGTTGATCTCCACGTGGACGTACTTCGACCAGGGGACGAACCCCACCTGAAGCTTCGTCAGGAAGCGCCCCTTGTTCGTGTAGACGCTCTGGAACTCGGTGTCCTGGAAGAAGTTCCAGCCGAACCCGAGGCCCATGTTCATGACCTTCGGGCTCTCGATCCGCGCGGTCGCGTCCGCGGCCTGCGCGGAGGCGGGCGCCAGGAGCAGCGCGAGGGCGGTGGCGAGGGCGGTGGTCAGCAGGCGCAGGCTCATCAAAGGACTCCAGGGCGGCGCCGGCGGACCAGCGCGAGCAGCAGGAAGGACAGCGGCAGCAAGGCGGCGCGCCCCGACCCGGGCTCGCGCGCAGCATAGGCGCACGTGCAGCCGGGGTCGCCACTGAGGGCGGCGATCCCGCCGGTGACGTTGGGGGTCGCCGCAACGACCGTCGAGTAGGGGCCGCGGGTTCCGTCACCGTCGACGGCGGCGACCGCGAAGTAGTAGGTGGTGCCGTTCACGAGGTTGGCGACCTCGTGGGTGATGGTCGCCTCGCCGATCGAGTCGGTGGGAGCATCCACGGAGATGGGCGAGGTCACGGTGCCGTCGGCGTTCGTGCCGCCGGGGTCGTCCCCGTCTTCGAACGCGACGGTTCCGAAGAGGAGGTCGTAGGTGATGACGCTCTCGTCGTCGTTGTCGGTCCAGGAGGCGATGGCCGTGCCCTCGCCCACCGAGACGGTGAAGCCTTGCGGCGCCTCGAGCTCACCGAGGTAGTACGTGAGGCTCGCACGCCCGACCTCGGCGCCGCTGCCGCAGAAGAGATGCAGGCGATGGGTGCCGGACTCGAGGGAGTCGGCCGGGATCGAGACGGTCGTGGTGGCTCCGAGTAGGACCTCGTCCTCGTCGAGTGAGACCGCAGTGCCGTCGCCCGCGATGGTGCCGTCGATGGTCGCGGAGAGGGTGCAGCTTCCGCCGTCGCCGGGGCTCGGGTCTGCGTCCAGCGTGATGTCGAGGGCGCCGGATGCGGCGACCGCGGTGTCGGCGGCCGTGATCGTGAGGAACGGTCCGTCGTCGAGGATGGCGACGGACTCGCTGCCGTCGAGGGTGGCGTAGAGGTAGCCGTCGGCGGAGGACGCGGCGGCGAGGGCGACGGGGGACGCGTCCAGGTCGATCGTGTCGGTGGTCGTTCCCGTGCTGTCGATGACGATCAGGCGGTCCGCGACGGCGACGTAGACAACCCCGTCGCGGGCGATCATGTCGACAGCGCCCTCGTCCGTGCTCAAGAGCTGGACTCCCCAGTCGCCCGGGGCGCGGGCGGAGGCCGAGTCGTCGTCGTCGCCCGCGCTGTCGTCGTCGTCGCCCGCGCTGTCGTCGTCGTCGCCCGCGCTGTCGTCGTCGTCGCCCGCGCTGTCGTCGTCGTCGCCCGCGCTGTCGTCGTCGTCGCCCGCGCTGTCGTCGTCGTCGCCGGTGGCGTCGTCGTCATCGCCGTCGGCGAGGTTCGCGACCACGATCAGGTCGCCTCCGCTCGTGACGGCGAATCCGAAGCCGTCGTCGCTCCCGACACCGGTGATGGGACCGGTGACGCCGTCGATTCCCAGAGGCACCTCCGACGGGGTGCCCCCGTCGAGCTCGACGACGGACAGCCGCGCCTCCCCTTCGAACTCACCTGCCACCAGGAGCGCCTCTGCGTCCAGCGTGGCGAGGTGGGTGGGGTGGAACGGCAGCGACAGCGGCCAGCCGGACTCGCTGTCCACCGCGCCCGACGCACCGGTGACGGGGATCCAGTGGAGGAGGTCGCCGGTGGAGTTCGCGCCGTAGGCGACCCCACGGGCGTCGTCCCAGGCGAGGGCGTCGATCGCGTCATCACCGGACGGCAGGGAGATGATCGGCTCGGGGGTGAGGATGGCCGGCGAGTCGGAGTCGTCGACGGAGACGACCACGACGCCCTCGGCGCCGCCGACGAGGAAGAGGGGCGCGTCGGCGTCGCCCGCGGCGAGGATGGCCCGGGCGTCGCTCAGGCCGTCGAGGGCGGTCTGGACGGCGTCGTCGCGCCAGTCCTCGGTGTCGAACCAGCCCAGGACGGGCGGATCGGTGGCCTGAAGGACCCCGACGACTCGGTCGCCGGCGCTGACGGCGAGCTGGGTCGTGGAGGCGCCAACGTTCTTCGTGGTGGCGCCGAAGGAGACGACGCCAGCGTCGGCGAGCCCCCCGGCGAGGGCGAGCATCAGACCGGCAGAGCCGGCGGCGAGGAGAGAGAGACGTCGCATCGGGCAAGCAGAGAGCAAGAAGCGGGCCAGGGATCGGGCGCGGCGGGTCGAGGAGGACTCGGACGAGCCACAGACGGCGCCCGTCTCGGGATCGGGGCCGACGAGCGGGCGCCGCTGGGGGCGCGGACCTCCGGTGCGCGGAGGGCGTCCAGCCCGACAGGTTGTCAAGCCCGCGACGACCGACGAAGGGGCCACTGACAAATTGACAACGGTAGGGGCTGGCGGGCCGGGGTCCGCCCGCGTGCTGATCCCCAAAACGAGCACGGCCGGCAGCTCCCCCATGGAGCTACCGGCCGGCTGGCCCGAATCAGGTGAACGTTGCCGTCCCGGCCGCCCGAAGGCGACCGCAGCAGAGACGTGGCGTCTCCCTCGGAGTCTCGACAGCTGCGAAGCCCGGACTGGCGGTCACCCGCCGACCCAGCTCCCATGGAGTCACCGTGTCCTTCAGGGTCTGCACTGCGTTCGGTAGCGGCCTATTGGTTCACCGCTCCGGCGTCGACCTTTCACCTCTCGGTGTGGCCCCTGCCGTCTTCCCGGGCGCAGCTTCCGGAGCCTGAAACCAGACCCCATCACTCCCCTCGTGGACTTCGACTCTCCTTCGGAGCGCTCTTCGCGCCGTGCTCGCCTCGCGACGCTCTCTTCGAGAGCGAACGTCGCGGCTCGAGCTCCTCCCACGGAGTTCATGTGCCCTTCAGCGCTTCAAGATCGGGAGCATCCACTTCCATCACCGGCTCGCGCCAGCTCTGGCCACGGCCTTGCCTCAACCGCTGCGTTCCGCCTTCGCCGTTTTGACGACCTTCGACGGTTTCCGCCGCTCCCGCCCGTCCCCGGGTTTCCCCGGAGAACACTCATGGGCTTTCGTCCTTCAGGGCTCTTCCCGGTCCGCTGGGAGCCGCGCCGTTTCCGACCCGACTTCCCCTCCTGACGTTTCCCTCTGTCACTCCCGCTCTCAACGGGGGCTTGCGCCGTGCGACAGAGCCGCGCCTCCAGGGGCTTGCTCCAGCAGTCCGACCATCGCCGCCCGGTGTCCGGTTTCCCTTCGCCGGGGGCCAGTGGCCCTCATGGACTTTCTTCGGGGCCGCGCACCGCGAACCGCCTCACCCGAAGGGAGGCGACAGGCGGCCGGACGGCCCCACCACGTTCCTGACTGTGAAAGAACGACAACGTTCGAGAGGGAACCTATGCGCCGATTCGAAGGGGCTCAAGGACTGATTTTCCGGCGCGGATCACGCGCACGAATCACCCGTGATTTCAGCAGCCTGCAGCGGATCTGGGTTTGACTTTCTGGCGGGATCCGCGAGCGAGAAAACTCTGGAGATCAGGATCAAGCCGGATCGGCCCGAACGCCGTAGGGAGAGGCGGTGGTTGAGTGATCGCAGACGCTCCGGCCTCAGCGGCCGAACCGGGTTTCACCCATGCATTTGCAATTACTGGGTTTCTGGCGTTGAAATCTTCGATTTCAAAAGGAAGGAGCGCGGACGGCGGCCTGCTCAGCGAGACGCCGGCCCGTCGCCGCTCAGCGCCGCCGGATCACCGACCAGAGCTTGGGAAGGAAGCGATCGACGTCGTTGGAGTGGATCGCGCCGGCGCCCCGGCGCCCTGTCCAGCTGAAGTCGCTCGTGAACTGACCGAACGTCTCCGCCACGGGCACCCAGAGGTTCTCACGCCGCGCCGGGAGCACCACCCACGCCTTCGTGAACCCCCGCTCCGACTCCTCGATGAGCCCCACGGGGGACTTGCGCCGCCAGCCGGCCGCCGCGAGCGCCTTGCCGTGCACGCCGCGCTTGATCGACCCCCTCGGCATGACCCAGAGCGCCGGACCGCCGGAGACCGCCCCGTGTTCCGGCGGCGTGTCCAGCAGGGCAGTGCGCCCCGCGCGGATCAGTCCCTCCCCGGTGTCCGCGAGCTCGAGCAGCCGCTCCACCTCGTTCCAGTCCGCCACCGGCGCATCCCCGAGGGCGCGCACCAGCGGGGGACCGTGCCCTTCGTGGTTGCGGACGGCCACCGAGGCCGCGTGGAGCTTGTTCGCCAGGGCCAGCTCACGCCGCGTGGGCCGCCACCCCGGATAGCGCCCGATGATGTAGCCGAGCCGCTCGGAGGCGTGGTCGTCAGGCGTCCAGCGCCCGCGCCGGTCCCGCAACACGAGGTTCACGAGCGACCCGCCGGGCATCGACTCGAGCTTGACCCCCGCGAGCTCCGAGGCGACCAGCTTCAGCCGACCGGTCGTCGTGGAGAACCAGCGGACTGGTCGGTGGGTGACATGGGCCTCGAGCGCCGAGCTGACGAGCGCGTTCCCGGTGCCGGAGTAGCCGAGGCACCAGATGGCGACGGCGCCCTCGGTGACGGGCTTCTCGAGGAGGTGCGGGAGTCGGTGCTCACGACCGACGGTGAGCCAGACGGGCCAGGGCGCGGTCGCGGCGAGGCGCGCCGCCGCGAGGAGGGAGTCCGCGCTCCCGGGGATGAAGACGTGTCCCGCCCCGGTCGCTGGATGGTCGATGTCGATCGGCCGCGCCATCCCCCACTTATACGGACGGCGGCTGGCCGTCGCCACACTCCGGCCCGCGACCTCCCCGCGAGGGCGACCTGTCCGGGGGACTCAGTCGAGGAGGGTCTTGCTGTAGTCCACGAGGGCGCGGAGCGTGGCCGGACCGACGTGCGGGCGGCCCGAGACCTCGGCGACGTGGGCGTAGGGGCGACCGGTCACGATCGCCTCGGCCGCGCGGGCGTCGAGGTCGGCCGCGTCGTCCAGCTCCTCGAGGGGCGCGGAGTTGATGAGCAGCAGGACGGCCTCGGCCTCGCCGTGGGTGAACACGACGCCCTCGATCATCGCCGCGGGCACGTAGTCGAGCTCCCAGGCGGCCTCGGCCAGCGCGAGCAGGGCGGCGTCCCCGACGTAGGGGATCTCCTCGAGCTCGAGGACCGAGTGGAAGAGGTCGTCGTCCACGGTGCCGTCGAGGCCGTCGGGGCCCTGGCGGTGGCCGACGATGCGCTCGGCGGCGCGGACGTCGAGGCCGACGCCCTCATCGAGGAAGGTCAGGTCGGCGATGGCCGCGTCGTTCACGAGGGCGAGGACGCCGAGGGCGGTGGGGTGGTCGAGCAGCTGGTCGGCGTCGATCTCGGTGGTGATGTGCCGGTCCATCGGATCCGTCCCGACGAAGCTCTCGCAACCGGTGACGACGATCAGGGCGGACAGGACAAGCGCGACTCGGGCGATGGCAGCGAGGCGGTTCATGGCGGTCTCCTTCAGAGAAGGACCTGCCGATCGTCTCGATCGTCTCCGGCTTTCAGCGCTCGCGTCCCCTCGTACGAGCCACGGCCGGGGGGACCGAGGCGATCTGCAGGTCGGTACAACAAATCGACCTGTCGCAAGCCGCTCGGGGAGGGGGTGCCCGCTCGGCTGTTCAATGCGCGACGGGGAGGACCCTAGATCCGGGGTCATGGGGTGTCGTTCTTTGCTTTGACTTTCTTTTGAAGCGGGTCTGCCTGCCGAGACGTCCACCGATTGACTCCCAGGGTTTCGCGCGCTGGCCCCGGGTTTCGGTACCTTGCGCCGATGGACGAACGCCACCAGCCCACCCGCCTCATCCAGCCCATGGGCATGCGCATCCTCGTGCGTGTCCTCCCCGCCGACGCCCGCACGCCCGCGGGGCTCTACGTCCCCGCGACTGCGGTGAAGGACGAGGCCACCGAGGCCATGTACGGCGAGGTGATCGAGGTCGCACGGGCCGAGCCTGAGGGCGAGGAGGAGCTCGCGGGAGCCAACGTCTCGGGGATCCCCGAGAACGCGCGGGTCCTCTTCCTGCCGAAGGCGGGGATCCGGGTGCCCTGGGACGAGACGCTCCGACTCGTGGAGACGAAGAACGTCCTCGCCGTGATCGAGGAGATCGCCCCCGACGCGGCCCACTGATCCGACCGCGCTCACGCGGGCGCTCACGCGCGCGGCACACTGAGGGTTCTCCACTGCGACCTGTGTGCTATGTAGCGCCGCTGTCGAGCCGCCACGCGAGGCGTGTGCCGGGCTCCCACCCTCTCAAGGAGATCCTTCGATGACCCAGCCTCTGACCGTCCTGTCCGAAGAGGAGGTCGCCTTCCGCGACGCCTTCCGCAACTTCTTCAAGGAGGCCGTCGGGCCCCTGGTCCACAAGATGGACCACGAGCAGAAGCTCGATCCGGACATGATCAAGTCCTTCTTCGAGATGGGCCTCATGGGCATCGAGATCCCCGAGGAGTTCGGCGGCGCCGGTGGCAGCTTCTTCCTCGCCTGCCTCGCCGTGGAGGAGGCCGCGCGGGTCGATCCCAGCGTCTCCGTGTTCATCGACGTGCAGAACACCCTCGTGCTCAACGCGATCAAGAAGTGGGGCAGCGACGCCCAGAAGACCGAGTGGCTGCCGCGCCTCGCGAAGGACACGGTCGGCGCCTACGCACTCTCCGAGTCGAGCTCCGGCTCCGACGCCTTCGCGCTGCGCTGCAAGGCGAGCCAGGACGGCAACGACTGGGTCCTGAGCGGCAACAAGCTCTGGATCACGAACGCGAACGAGGCCGGCCTCTTCATCATCTTCGCGAACACCGACTTCGAGAAGGGCTACCGCGGCATCACCGCGTTCCTCGTCCCGCGGGACACCCCCGGATTCACGGTCGGCAAGAAGGAGGACAAGCTCGGCATCCGCGCCTCGTCCACCTGCGAGCTGATCCTCGACAACGTGCGCATCCCCGCCAGCCAGGTCCTTGGCCCGGTGGGCAAGGGATACAAGGTCGCGATCGAGACCCTGAACGAGGGCCGCATCGGCATCGGCGCCCAGATGGTGGGCCTCGCGGCCGGCGCCCTGGACGCGGGCGTGGCCTACGCCGCCGAGCGCGAGCAGTTCGGCAAGCCCATCGCGGACTTCCAGGCGATCCAGCACCAGCTGGCCCAGGCCGCGACGGAGGTCGAGGCCGCGCGCCTCATGGTCTACAACGCCGCGCGCCTCAAGGACGCGGGCAAGCCGTTCCTCAAGCAGGCGGCGATGGCGAAGCTCTTCTCGAGCCAGGTGGCCGAGCGCGTCGCGAGCAAGATGGTCGAGGTGCACGGCGGCAACGGCTTCACCACCGAGTACCCGGCGGAGAAGTTCTTCCGTGACAGCAAGATCGGACAGATCTACGAAGGCACCAGCAACATGCAGCTGAGCACCATCGCCAAGATGCTGCTCCGCTGAGCCCTGGAGTCTCCGTGCACCGCTCCCTCCTCGCCATCTCGCTGCTCGTCGCCGCCGCCGGTTGCACCAACACCGGCGCGGAGACGGACCCTCTGATCCCCAACGAGCTGGTCGTCCGCGGCGTGCAGATCACGTCGCTGTCGACGCTCGTGGGCACCGAGGTCGCGCGGGTGGCGTCCGAGCCCCCCGAGGGGTTCTCCACCTGCCCGGAGGTGGACGAGGAGGGGGACGTGTGGACCTTCGACTACGGCGCCGAGGGCTGCGTGCCCGACTCGGGCGTGACCGAGGACCTGGTCGTGGGCACCGTCGAGCTGACCATCGCAGGCGGCTCGGGGGCGTTCCTCGGAACGGTCACGGGCATGGGCGTGGGGACGTCGACGATGACGGCCGAGGTCTCCGGGTCCACGTCGTCGGCGGGGGACCTCCTCACGGCGGACATCGACTTCGGCACCGCCACCTGGACGCGGGACACGGTGGAGTTCAGCTGGGACGCGTTCGTGGAGATCACGGGCGACGCTGACGAGATCGGCCTCACGGTCGACCAGGGCGTGCTGACCGCGGTCAACGGCGGGGAGCCCCTGTACGTGGACATCGAGGAGGTCGCGACGCCACGGGACGGCGTGGCGGGCTGCGCGGTGCCGGGGGGCGGCTCGATCACGCTGGTGCGGGACCTGGGACGGTCGAACCTCGACTTCACCGAGGACACCCACACGTCGGGGAGCATCACGGCGACCCACAACGACCGGGATCCGGCGGCGGTCACGCCCTGCGAGTGAGGGCGCCTCTGGCCCGACCGCCAAGGAACGAGCGTCCCGTCTGACCCAGGCGCCTGTCAAGGTGTCAGCACCGCACGGTCAGCCGGACGGCCCATTGCATCGACCCTCCTCAGAAGGAGGAACCGAATGCGCACTTCCCTGATCCTGATCCTGTCTCTGGCCGCGGCGGGCTGTCCCCCCGTCGAACAGCCCGCGAACGACGACGACAGCACCGAGGCCGATCCCTGCGCGACCGCGGCGGGTGTCCTGAGCGTCACGCCGGAGTTCGACGCCGAGAACGTCTACACGGACACGGTCTCGGTCACGTTCGACGCCGTCCCGGCGAACGCCAACCTGACCGTCACGAGCGGTGGGGCGCCCCTCGACGGGACGATCAGCACGGACGACAACGACCGGACGATCATCTTCACTGCCGCGGAGATCTTCCCGGCGTCGAGCACCATCACCGCGAACGTGACGACGGACTGCATCGCGGAGGCGCCGTGGACCTTCGACACCGGGCCCCATGGGACGGATCTGGTGGACGAGATGGATCTGGTGGATCGCGTGTTCGAGATCGATCTCGGCTCCGCGAACATCGTGGAGCCGGAAGGGGTCGGAGCGCTCCTCCAGGGGTTCCTCACCGACGTGTACGTGCTCTTCCAGATCACGAACGAGAGCGACTTCGGCGCCGGTGAGCTGCACGTGATGGGGGCACTGGGCCAGAAGGACGAGGACGACGCCACGGTCCAGGACCTCTGTGAGGAGACGCTGCCGTTGACCTACGGACAGGACGGCGTGATCGACACGAAGGACGACGTGCTGGCTGGATGGGAGGACCCGTACCTGCGGGTGGGTCCCACGGACCTGACGCTTGAGGTGGAGGGCACCGAGGCGACGGTCCAGCAGCTGTTCCTCGAGATGCTGTTCCACCCCGACGCCGTGGACTTCGTGGCTGGGCGCCTCGAAGGGAGCATCGACACGCGGCCCCTCGTGGGTCTTCTCGACTCCGAGGATCCCGCCGCGATCTGCGACCTCGCGGAGGAGACGGTCGGCATCCAGTGCGAGGACTGCGGCGGCGGCGAGATGTTCTGCCTCAGCCTCGTGGCCGAGGACCTGCAGGGCGAGATGCTCTTCGACGGGGGTCTGACGCCGCGGTCGGAGCAGGACATCGCCGACGACCCGAACTGCGAGTGAGCGGCGCGGCGTGAGACGCCCCATCGCTCTGGGATGGCTCTGCGTCGGGCTCGCCAGCTGCGCGGGCCCGGCGCCGGGGATGTTCCAGTTCAGCTGCGGACAGGCCACTCCGGAGCCGGGAGAGCGCGAGCCGCAGCTGGAGGAAGACCTCCCGTGCGACAACCGCCCGGGGATCCTTCGGGTGGAGCCGGAGCTCGGCGCGGAGGAGATCTTCACGGACGAGGTGCTCCTCATCCTCGACGGGAGTCCCGAGTGGGCCGAGCTGAGCCTCGCCGACGCCGACGGAAGCCCCATCCCTGGCACGAGTGCGCTCGATGGCCGCTTCGTCAGCTTCACGAGCCCGACTCCGTTCCCGCCGAGCACCGAGCTCACCGCGACCTTCGAGTCGGCTTGCTTCGATCCCGTGTCCTGGGCGTTTCAGACCGGGTGGATGGGCGAGCCCGTCGAAGACCTGACCGAGCTGGAGGGGCGCATGCTCCGCCTCCATCCCCAGGCCGGCCACATCGACGCGCCCGAGCTGGTGGGCGCCCTCCTGCGGAACACCCTGGAGGAGAGCGGGCTCATCTTCTCGGTGTCGACGGCCGGCGAGGCGGAGGCCGAGCTCATGGTCGGGGCTGCGCTCTGGGATGCCGAGGCGGGCGAGTACGTGCAGGACCTCTGCGTGGCCACCCACACCTGGCCGCCGGAGACACCCGGCGCGTTCGACAACCCTCACCTGACCGTCGAGACGACGACGGCGACACTCCCTCTGATGGGGGTCGCTGCGCCGCTCACCAGCCTTCGCTTCACGACCTGGTTCTCCCCCGACGGGCACGCCTTCGATCGCGGCGCGCTCTCGGCGATGCTCGACACCCGAGAACTGGGCGCCATGGTCGGGAGCGCAAGCGCGGGAGCGGTCTGCGAGGAGCTGCTGCGCCTCGAGTCCGAGTGCGTGCCCTGCGAGGACGGAGAGTACTTCTGCATGCCGCTGGAGCTGGAGGGACTGCGCGCGAGCGACGAGGAGGTCGCCGGCGATCCGTTCATTCCGAGGGCCGCAGACGACATCGCAGCGGACCCGGACTGCCCCTGACTGGTTGGCGAGCTGGACCCCCGGGGGGCGGCGCCACCGCTACCGGAACTCGTAGCTGACGTCGCCGTCCTCGAGGATGGTCATCTGGGCGCGGGTCTCGACGCCGTTCTCGCGGCCCGGGCAGTTCGTCTCGGTGACGGTCCAGTTCACGGGGCCGACGGTCTTCGAGTCGGCGGCGTCGATGCTCCAGGTCCCGGACTCGACGCAGTCGAAGCGGTCGCCGGCCACGTCGAGGTAGGCCTTCGCGGTCCAGGTGTTGCCCGGCGCGAAGTCGAAGGTCTCGTAGAAGAACTCGACCCCGGTGTCGGGCGGGGCGAACTCGCTGATGGTCGCCGCCATGAGCGCCTCGCCGAACGCCTTGCTGTTCGCGTCTCCCGGCAGCTTCGTGGCCACCTTCTTCGGCGCGGGAGCGGCGACCTCCTCCTCCTGACCCTTCTTCTTCTTGTTCTTCTTCTTCGCGGCCGCGGCGCCGGGGACGACGAGGGCGAGGGCGAGGAGGACGAGGAGGGGACGGTGGGTCATGGGGTCGAAGCTCCGAGGGTGCGGGGGGATGGTGCCATGGGGAGGGACCGATCGATCACGGTGGGAGGGAGCACGGCAGGAGTGGAGCCACATCGCCCGAGGAGCGCCCACCGGAGGTTCGATGTCCGCTCGCTCTCTGTTGATCGCTTGTGTGTTGCTGGTCGGCTGCGAGACCGGGGACACGCTGATCGCCCCTGGGTCGCAGATCGACGCCTGGAGCCTCCTTGACACCCACGACGGCGAGGAGTTGTTGGATGGCGCCCTGCGCGCGACGTTGGCCCACCCGGTGCCGGACTCGTGTCGGGTGAGGATGGGCGGGGGTGAGGGGGGAGAGTGGGTCGAGCCCAGGCCGCTCGAAGGCCGCAGGTACCTCCTATCTCGTCCCTTCCCAGCTCCCTCTCTCCTCACCGACGGCGCCGAGCCGGTCGTCGCCCTCGGAGACTCGTTGGTCGCTGGAGTGGCCCGCCTCGCCGAGGACTGCGTCTCCGTGGGAACCCTGGAGACCACCTGGCTCGCCGCCTGGCGGGAGGACGTCGGAGGAGACCCCCAGCCGACGGGCGGAGCCGCTCCTGGCGTCATCCTTGGCGCGGGCGCCCCGGTGACGGTCCTAGCCGACGACGGGGAAGTCGCCGAGGTAGAGCTCCGCACCCAACACTTCACTGCCTGGGGTGAGGTCCGCAGCGACGAGCTCGCTCGCCACCACTTCGCCGAAGACCCACCCGGAATGCCGCCGGACCTCGAGTGGGCCCACTTCCCGCCCGACACCGAGGTGTTGGACCTCCCCCGAGGCACCCCCTTCGCGCGACTGCGCGGGATGCAGTCGGGGTGGAGATTCTCGCTCCCCGAGGCCACGCCCCTCCTGCGGATGGAGGAGCGGGAGGGCTTCACGCGGATCCAGGCGATCGACCCAGAAACTCGGGCACGGCTTCACGGATGGGTCTCGACCGAAGCCATCCAACGGTCCAACGCGCCGAGTCGCCGCATGTTCTGCGGGACGGGCCTCTTCTGGGAGTTGGTCACGGCCGGTCTGTGGCTCCATGACGCGCCATATGGCGAGCCGGTGGCCCGCAGCTTCCGTACCTTCGACCAGCTCGGAGGCGGATTCGTCGACGCAGAGACAGGCTGGGTCTCCGTCCCGTTCGACTCTGCTGTCGGGGAGGTCCGTCTCTGGTTCGACCCAGAAGACCGAAGGCTGACGCCGTAGACCTGACCCTCCACGACCCTCGCCCCCGCGCGCGCGGTGAGCTAAACGCCCCGCCATGATCGACTCCGCCTGGCCGTCTGCCCGCGCCCCTTGGGCCTCCCTCGCTCTGCTGGCGTTCTTCGCCGTCGGCCTGCTCCCCGCCCCAGCGCACGCCCAGACCACCAACACCTTCGGCTACACGATGGAGGCGGGCACGTACGACTACGTCGCGCCGCCGTCCGGCACCCCGGGCCTCGGCCTCAGCGACGACGGCCAGACCACCGTCACCCTCCCCTGGTCGTTCCCGTACTACGGCGTCAGCTACCCGTCCGTCGAAGTCCAGGCGAACGGCGGCATCAACTTCGCCTCCGGCGTCCTCCTCTCCACCCTGTCGAGCTGCCTGCCCGACGCCTTCGCCTCGGACATCCACGTCTTCTGGGACGACCTCGACCCCACCCTCGGCGGGGACATCTACGCCTGGCATGACACAGCCGCCGACCGCTTCGTCGTCTCCTGGGAGCAGATCACCCCCTACTTCGGCTTCGCCGACGGCACCTGGCAGATCCAGCTCTACCCCAACGGCGCCATCGAGCTCCACTGGCTCGACACCGACGTCGGCGACCCCATCGACAACCACGGCGCCGACGCCGTCATCGGCATCCAGGACGCGTCCGGCGGCTCCCTCGACCCCCTCGAGTGGTCCTGCAACACCGCCACGACCCTCGAGCTCACCGCCGTCTCCTTCTCCACCTGCGACGACGCCGACAGCGACGGCTACGACGACCAGCTCTGCGGCGGCGACGACTGCGACGATGGCGACCCCGCCGTCAACCCCGGCGCCGTCGAGGTCTGCGACGACACCGTCGACGACGACTGCTCCGGCATCGCCGATCTCTCCGACGAGGACGCCGACACCTACGTGAACGTGGCCTGCGGCGGCGACGACTGCGAGGACGACGACCCCGCCGTCCACCCCGGCATCGACGCGGACATGGACGGCTTCGACGCCTGCGCCGACTGCAACGACACCCCCGGCATCGGCGCCTTCCTCTACCCGGGCAACACCGAGATCTGCGGCGACGGCATCGACCAGGACTGCTCCGGCTCCGACGACCTGCCCGACGTGGACATGGACACCTTCGTCTCCGTCCCCTGCGGCGGCGACGACTGCGACGACTTTGACGCCGCAATCAACCCAAGCGTCGACGCCGACGGAGACGGCTCCGACTCCTGCGACGACTGCGACGACAGCGACGCCACCGCCTTCCCCGGCAACCCCGAGGTGTGCGACGGCGGCGTCGACAACGACTGCGACACCGTCGCCGACGACGTGGACGCGGACAGCGACGGGGACCTCGCCATCGCCTGTGGCGGCACCGACTGCAACGACAACGACCCCAACGTCGGCGCGAACACCGACGCCGACTCCGACGGCTTCGACGCCTGCGCGGACTGCGACGACAGCGACCCCTCCATCTACCCCGACGCCCCCGAGACCTGCGACACCGTCGACACCGACTGCGACGGCCTCGACGACGGCCAGGACCTCGACGTCGGCGCCTCCGTCACGCTGGACGCACCGCTGGAGGCCAACGACGGCGGCTTCATCCCCTCGGCCCCTGCCGGCAGCACGTCGCTCTTCGAGTACGGCGAGCCGACCGTCGGCCCCTCCGCCGCCTTCACGGGCACGAAGGTCTGGGGCACGGTCCTCGCCGGCAACTACGGCGTGAACAACAACACCGCCCACCTCGACCTCGGCAGCCTCGCCCTCCCCAGCGGCACCCCGACCCTCTCCTTCGCCTACTGGAACGACAACGAGTCCGACTGCGTCTACGACTTCGCCTTCCTCGAGGTCGACGACGGCAGCGGGTTCGTCCCGGTCCCCGACGGCGACGGCTGCTCTGGGGGCTTCGCCGAGACCCTCGGGATCTGGCAGACCATCGCCCTCGATCTGTCGCCCTGGGCCGGCTCCACCGTGACCCTCCGCTTCACCCACACCACCGACACGTCCAACGCCGACTACCCCGGCTTCTACGTGGACGACCTCGAGATCCTCGTCGTGGACGACGACGACGGCGACGGCTGGGTCACCTGCGGCGACTGCGACGACACGGACGCGACGATCTTCCCCGGCGCGCCCGAGACCTGCGACGACACCATCGACCAGGACTGCGACGGCGTCGACGCCACTGGAGACGCCGACGGGGACGGGGTGAGCGTCTGCCTCGACTGCGACGACAACGACCCGAACAACTTCCCCGGCAACCTCGAGATCTGCGCCGACGGCCTCGACCAGGACTGCTCCGGCGCGGACGACGACGGGGACGCGGACGGCGACGGCTACATCGACGAGCTCTGCGTGGGCGGCGATGACTGCGACGACGCCAACGCCGCCGTCTTCCCCGGCGCCTTCGACCAGGACGGGGACGGCTACGACGTCTGCGCGGACTGCTACGAGCTCGGCGGTGACAGCGAGGCTCTGGTGAACCCGGATCAGGACGAGGTCTGCGACGGGCTCGACAACGACTGCGACGGTGGCACCGACGACCAGGACGCCGACGGCGATGGGTCCACCCAGTGCGACGACTGCGACGACGCGGACCCGGACGCGTACCCGGGCGCGCCCGAGATCTGCGCGGACGGCATCGACCAGGACTGCTCGGGCGACGACCTCGCCTCGGACGCAGACGAAGACGGCTCCGACAACACGTTCTGCGGCGGCGACGACTGCGACGACACGAACCCGGACGCGTACCCGGGCGCGCCCGAGATCTGCGACGGGCAGGACCTCAACTGCGACGGGCAGGCCGTGACGGCGGATGAGGACGGGGACCTGCACTACGACGACGCATGCGGCGGCGACGACTGCGACGACGACGACTTCAACACCCACCCGGGCGTGACCGAGATCTGCGACGGCATCGACAACGACTGCGACGGCGCCCTGCTCGCCGCGGGCGAGGGCGATGAGGACGAAGACGGCGCCTTGACCTGTGAGGACTGCGACGACCTCGATCCGACCAGCTACCCGGACGCGGACGAGCTGTGCGACGACCTCGACAACGACTGCGACGGCGAGATCGACGAGAACCTGATCCGCGACGGCGACCAGGACGGATACGAGCGCGCCGCGTGCGGCGGCGAGGACTGCAACGACCAGAGCGCGAACGCGAACCCCGACGGCCTCGAGGACTGCTCGGACGGCCTCGACAACGACTGCGACGGCGCCACCGACGGCGAGGACGAGGACTGCGCCGACGTGGTCGAGGGCTGCTCGTGCGAGAGCTCGGTGGCGGGCGGGGGCGCCTCGTCACTCGCGCTGCTCCCGCTGCTCCTCGCGCTGCGCCGCCGCCGGGGGTAGTGCGCGGGGGCATCACGCGCCAATGCCGCAGCGCGCCCGTGAAAACCGCCGCGGAATCGGGTAGACCCGCGCGCATGCACACGCTCTCTCGCGCCCTCCTCGCCGCAGTCGTCGTCTCCGGGGGTCTCGCGCTCCCTGCCGGCGCCACGGCCCAGACCAACGCGTTCGGCTACGAGCAGAACACCGTCGCCTTCGACTACGTCGCTCCGCCGGCGGGCTCGGGCACGTTCATCCTCGACGACACCGTCAGCATCTTCACGCTCCCGTGGTCGTTCCCCTGGTACGGCGCCAGCTACGGGCAGATCTGGGCCGGCGACAACGGCGAGCTCTCCTTCACGAGCCGGTCGGCGTCGGAGTACATCAACGGCTGCCTCCCCGAGACGTTCAGCCAGGTGGACATCGCGATCTACTGGGACGACCTCGAGGGCGGCGGCATCGCGGGCGCGGACGTCCACATGTGGCACGACACCGCCGGGGACCGGGTGATCGTGTCCTGGGAGGACATGCCCGCCTGGAACACCGGCGCGGACGGCGGCACCTTCCAGATCCACCTCTACCCCTCGGGCGAGGTGCAGATGCACTGGCTCGACACCGACCTGTCCGGAACGACCCAGGACCACGGCGTCAGCGCAACCATCGGCATCCAGGACGACGCGGGAGGCACCTACGACCCCATCGAGGTCTCCTGCAACACGACCGGGACCCTGGAGAACACCGCGCTCTCCTTCTCCACCTGCTCGGACGGCGACGGCGACGGCTTCGATGACATCGCCTGCGGGGGCACGGACTGCGACGACGCGGACGCGAACATCAACCCCGGCGCCACCGAGACCTGCGACGACGCGGTGGACGACGACTGCAACGGCCTCGCCGACGTCTCCGACGGCGACAGCGACACCTACAT
>Ga0213833_1000498_pt1 | contig 39764 bp, 35 predicted proteins | sample SWATP21_FD_160575 | JGI IMG/M metagenome (GOLD analysis project Ga0213833, IMG submission 160575) | Coastal seawater microbial communities from Marineland, Florida, United States - SWA TP2 #1 | ecosystem: Environmental > Aquatic > Marine > Coastal | place: USA: Florida | collected 2016-08-14 | reverse complement strand
AGGGGATTGCACCCCCTCTCGCGCTCTCCCCCGCTCTCCAATCTCCGTCACATGCTCAATACGGGTCGGCGAAGAGGGGGCTTGGGAGTCGTCGGGGAGGAGCGTTCTCAACGTACAAGGGGGCCCCGCCGGCCGAGACCTTGGCTCGGCCGCGCCGAGGAGACCGCAGGGCTCCGAGGCCCCGACCAGACCGCAGGGCTGGGCGGGCTCCAGAGCAAGAACGCTACCGACGCCGAGCAAGCTCTGCCACTTGATTCAGGACCGGCGCATCCCCCATCGGGGTGGTCAGCATCGCCACCCAGTGCTCGGCCACCATGGCACCGTACTCGGGGTCGGGATGGTGGCTGGCCCAGCGGGTGAGCAGCGCGCGGGTGGTGTCCAGGTCGCCGAGGCGCTCACCGAACACGTGTGCCGCCAGGAAAACCACCCGGTGGTCGGCCGGATGCGCATCGGCCAGCGCCTGGAGCCGCTGCGACGCGCGCGCGAGGGCCACATCTTCGGACACTGCCGCGGGGCGGACCGCGGGGTCGAGCAGCAGCGCCACCTGCGCGAGACCGGCCTGCACCGGGTCATAGACCGCCCCATGCGCCAACACCTCGACCGTCTCGCGGTACGCGCTGTCGAAGTGTCCCTTCATCCAAGCATCGAGCGCAGAGCCGAACGCGGGGTCGGAGACTTCAGCCCACGGGACCGCCGAGAGGAGGTCGATGTTGCCTTCCCCAAGGGGAAGCACACGAAGCTCGTGCAGAGCGGTTCGGGTGCGCCTGTCGGATGTGCCATGCGCGATGTCGTGCTGCAGGGTTGCGACGTGGGCACGGGTGGCGACGCGCTGTCGCTGGTGCATGAAGCGGACGACGGTGCCCTGGATGCGGTCGACCCGGCCGCGAAACTCCTCCAGTGGGTCGAAGAGGCGATGGACGGTCAGGTTGTAGTCGGCGTAGCCGTCGGCAAAGCGGTTGCGTGCCTCCCGCACCTGAACGGGGGAGCCAGACACCTCCACCGCGCCCCGCAGGGACCCGAGCGCATTGATGGCATTCCCATGCTGCTGCCCGGTCTCGCTCGACAGCCCCGCGCCACGCTCCACCGGCTGCGCCAGCACCTCTTGAAGCCCCGCCATCGCTTCGAGCAGCACCGATGGGGTCTCGCCGAGGTCGGCCTGCAGCGCGGCCAGAGTCTCGCGAAGCGCCGCCTCGGCTTTGGCGTCCACCCGGCCGTACATCCACCATCCATCGACGGTCACTTCGTGGTCCCCGCAGGCATCCCAGGTGATGCGCCGCTCTCCGGGCGACCGGATGTCGGTCACTGCGTGCGCAGCAAGCCACAAGCTCCCTGCGGCAACACAGGCCGAGCGCTCCGGGGGAGAGGCGTCCAGACACGCCTGCAGCTGCGTGTTCAGGGCGATGGCTTCTGCCGTCCGCGGGGCCACGGCGCTGTCCACGGTGGCCTGAATCGACTTGGGAAGGCTCCGCTTCAGGGCCTTCGCGTCGACTTCCGAGCAGGAGAGGTTCAGCGTGACTTCGCTGCGCCGTGGTGGGCGAGCGGCAAGGGCAGGCGTGCTCCACTGCAACGCAGCGGCGAGCCAAAGGCTGGTCATGGGTCCCCCGGGCGCGACGGTCGTGCAGGTGCCGTCGACTCGTGGGCCCCGCTATCCGCTTGGATTGGAGGGGAGGAGGGCCCCCCCCCTGCATTCTCGCAATGGGCGTCCCCCCGCCCGCGACGCCCTACCCGTGAAACCACCCCGCCGGCCGCTTCATCGACCGCGTGCCGGGGAACACCAGCCGGTCCAGGGCATCGTCCGACACCCCCAGCCCACCGTGCAGCGCCGCCTTGAACACCGCCCTCGACGCCACTGTGGGCATCAGGTCGCGGCCGTCGTAGCGGTCGGCCTCCTTCAGGCCCGGCCAGTCCGCCACCACCCGGCCCCCGCGCACCCGACCACCGGCCAGCAGCGCCAGACCGCCCGTCCCGTGGTCGGTTCCACCGGTTCCGTTCGGCTTCACCGTCCGCCCGAACTCCGAGATGCACAACACCGTGGTGTCGTTCCACGTGGAACCGAGGCCCGTGCGCAGCGCCACAAGCCCGTCAGCCAGGCCCTTCAGCTGCCGTGCAAGCGTTCCCTCCACCGTTCCCTGGCGCGCGTGTGTGTCCCAGCCTGTGCTGTCCACCACCAGCACCCGTGGTCCGTCGGCTGCACCCATCAGCGTGCCTGCCGCCTTCATGCCCGCCTGGAAGCGGCTTCCACGGTCTCGACGGCGCCGCCTATCGGACGAGCTGCCCGATGCCATCACCTGGTCCTGCGCATCCAGGGCCGAGGCCAGAGCGGCCGACAGCACCGGGTCGCGCTCGTAGAGGTCCATCACCGTGCCCAGGAAGTCGTCTGGAGCCCGTGTGGTGCGGGTGGGGTCGACCGAAGCGGCCGGTGCATCTCCTCGCAGCACCAGCGGAAGGGCGGTCCCGATGGCTGTGGCGGGCTCGGTGCGGGGCAGGGTGGCCAGGGCACGGTTCAGCCAGCCCGAGTCGGCTCCCGAAGGGCTCTCTGTGCCGTTCTCGAGGGCATCCTGGGCATCGAAGTGCGAGCGACCACGGTAGGTGAGGCCCACCGCGTGCACCGGCAGGAGCGCGCCTTCCGCGTACCAGTCGGCGAGCGGCGCCAGGGCCGGGTGGAGGCCGAACATCCCATCCAAGGGCAGCACGTCGTCTGCAGACAGGGCCAGCTTGCCCCGCACCGCGGCGTAGTCCGGGTCTCCCACCGGCGGGACTGCAGCCAGGCCATCCAAGCCGCCCCGAAGGAGCACCAACACAAAGCGCCGGTCTCCCGCCGCCGCCGCCCAAGACAGCGAGCCCATGGAACCCACACCCACGCTGGCCGAGAGGCCCAGCAGAAAGCGTCGTCGTGTTGCGTTCAGCGCCATTGGAACTCCGGAGATGCAAGGACGAGCGCGAGGGCCGTGCCGGGGTCGGTCGCGCGGGTGATGGCGCGCCGGGTGTCGGGGTGAAGGCGGCTTCCGAGGATGGCCTCGGCCCACTGCTCGGGGTTGTCCACACGAGAGCGGAGGCGGCGGCCCACCCGCTCGGCCAGCTCCACACGTCGGAGGATCTGTTCGGGGCCGGACCAGTCCTCTTGGCGGTCGGGCCAGCCGGCGGGCGAGGGTGGCGCCAACACAGCCTGCCCCAGCGCTTCCACACCCCGCTCGAGCTGCACCACCTGCTCGGGCAGAGCGTCGGAGGTGTCTTCCCAGCCCGTGGCCCGCACCATGGCGATGGCCACCTCTTCCGGCGTGCGGAGCTTGGGGCTGCGGGCGGCTCGGGACCACACGCGGTCGTCGTCCACCAGGGCCTCTCCCACGGCTCGGAGGTCGCCGTCGGTGTCGCGGAAGGTGCGGGCCAGGTCGTCGACAATGGCGTCGGGTGGGTCATCGGCGACGAAGTGCGTCACCAGCTTGCGGGCGATGTGGCGCGCGGTGGCGGGATGGGTGCCCAGGTGGCGCAGCGCATCGAGGGCCTCGTCTTCCCCGGTGTGCGGGTAGGCCGTCCCCAGCAGCGTCTTGGTGCCGGGCTGGTGGCGCCGACGGGCGTAGACAAAGGCGGTGTCGCGCATCTTGTCGGCATCGCGGGGCCGCAGCACCGTCCACCCTGTCAGCATCTGTGCCAGGGCAATCACGTCGTCCTGGGTATAGCCGCCGTCCACCCCGAGGGTGTGCAGCTCCAGCACCTCTCGCGCGAGGTTCTCGTTGAGCCCCTGCTGCTTGCTGCGCCCCAGCGGGCTGTCCGGGCCCACCGACTGTTGGTTGTCCAGGTACACCAGCATCGCCGGATGCCGCGTAGATGCCGTCAGCATCGTGGGAAACGGACCCACGGCATGGGCCCGCACCACCTCGCGCTCGTGGGCCCCCACAATCCCCGTGATGGGGCGCTTCCGTGCAGACACGCACAGGTGGTTGCTGAAGAATCGCACCCAGCGTTCGCGAAATCCGTGGGGTGTGGTGGCTGCGTGGGCGAACCGGGCGGCCCGCTCTTCACGAAAGATCTGCCGACCGGCCTTCCGCGCGGCCTTGTCCACCCCCGTCTCCCGCGCCGCGTGCATCCGACGGAAGACCTCGGGATGGGACGGCAGCATGGCCAGCCGCCGCGACGATGGCAGGCCGGGCGTGAGCTGTTGCTTGAGCCAGCCGCGGGGGTCGTTGCCCACCGTCTTCAGCTCTCCCGGGCGGGCGCCGAGACCAAACCGGTGCACCGCGAGGGTGGCGGCGTCGTTCGAGGTGAGTCGCATGAATCTCCCGGGGCGTGCGGGGGGCGCGGCGACGCACAGGGCCTCCGCGCCTTCAATGGACCCGGTGAACGGGCCGACCGCCAGCGTTCTCAGCGGAGCTTCAGCGCTCTTCGGACACGCTCATCAGACCCACACAAACCTTCACAAGCGGGCCCCGTTCCGCGGACGTCACCGGGATCGATTTGAAATCGATTTTCATCTTCAATATATACGTGGAGTGCAGACGGCTTGGCCCCTGCACGCCTGACGCCACCGTCGTCCCAACCTGCCGCCCCCCGGCACCCCATCCTGGTATTGAAAATGAAAGTCGCATTCATGGCCCGAACTCCGCACGTCGCACTCGTGGCGCTCGCCCTGTCTTTGCCCGCCTGCAGTGGCAAGTCCGACTCCGCATCGTCCTCCGGCACCACCACCGGCGAGGGCGAAGGTGAAGGCGAGGGAGAGGGTGAAGGCGAAGGAGAGGGTGAAGGCGAAGGCGAAGGCGAAGGCGAAGGCGAGCTGCCCGCCAACGCCGCCGACGCCGTCACCACCTACTCGCAGATCGTGTTGGCCAGCTACGAGGACTCCCTCACCGGCGCCCAGACCCTCGACGCCGCCGTCGACGCCTTCGTGGCCGCCCCCTCCGAGGCCGGCTTCGACGCCGCCCGCCAGGCCTGGCTCGACAGCCGCGAGCCCTACCTGCAGACCGAAGTGTACCGCTTCTACGACGGCCCCATCGACAACCCCACCGATGGTCCCGAGGGCCTCATCAACGCCTGGCCGCTCGATGAAGCGTACATCGACTACGTCGCTGGCGACGCCACCTCCGGCATCATCAACGACTCCAGCGTCACCCTCGACGCCGCCACGCTGATGGGCCTCAACGAAGCCGGCGGCGAGAAGAACATCGCCACCGGCTACCACGCGATGGAATTCCTCCTGTGGGGCCAGGACATGTCCGACGACGGCCCCGGTGCCCGCCCCTGGACCGACTTCGACACCACCTCGCTGTCCGCACCGCCCAACGCCGACCGCCGGGGCCTGTACCTCACGGTCGTCAGCGACCTGCTGCTCACCCATCTCGGCGACATGACCGCCGCCTGGGGCACCGGTGGCAGCAACTACCGGGCCGACTTCGAGGGTGGCGACACCGAGGCCGCCATCCAGAACATCCTCACCGGGATGATTGTGCTCTCCGGCTTCGAGACCGGTGGTGAGCGCCTGCAGGCCGCGCTCGACTCCGGCGACCAGGAAGACGAGCACTCCTGCTTCTCCGACAACACGCACCGCGACATGGTGCAGGACGTCGTGGGCGTGCAGAACGTCTGGCGCGGCACCTACACCCGCCTCGACGGCTCCACCGTTTCCGGCGTGGGCATCCGCGACGTGGTGGAAGTGGCCGACGCCGACCTCGCCGCACGCGTGGACGCCCGCATCGATGCGTCCGTCACCCTCGCCGAAGCCCTCCAGCCGCCGTTCGACCAGGAAATCGCTCCGGGCAACGCGGAAGGCCGGGCACGCGTCCAGGCGCTCATCGACTCCCTCCGCGACCAAGAAGACGTCCTGTTCGAGGTCTTCACGCTCCTCGGTCTCACCGTCGAGATCCCCGAGTAGTCCGTCTCGCTTGTCCTCGACAGGCCGGAGGTGCCCATGCGGCACACCTTCAGGGGCATTGCCCTCCTCGCCACCACCAGCTGCGCGCCAGGACCGGACAAGGCTCCCAGCGCCACCACCACCGCGACGGTCGAGACCGGCGACCCCGTGGTCGACTCCGCAGACACCGCCGTGGTCGACGACGGCCTCGCCGAGGTGGAAGAAGGCGAGTGGCTGCCAGGCGGCGCTGCCACCAACACGCTGATGTTGGGCAGCAACGCTTTCCTCCGGCCCGCCGAGAACCTGTCCGAGGAGAACGAAGCACTGTTCTACTCGGGCAACTCCTGGTTCAACCAGGACTTCGTCGCGGCACCGTCGAGCACCGACACCCGCGACGGCCTGGGTCCCGTGCAGAACGCCCGGTCCTGCTCGGGCTGCCACTTCAAGGACGGTCGCGCCGAGCCCCCCGAAGCCCCCGGCGACGACCCCCTCGGCACCCTCGTGCGCCTCAGCATCCCCGGCGCCGACGCCAGCGGCGGCCCCATCGGCGACCCCGTCTACGGCGGCCAGCTGCACGATGGCGGCATCGACGACGTTCCCGTGGAAGGCGAGCTCTCCATCATTTGGGAGGAGGTCGCGGGCACCTACGACGACGGCACCGCCTACACCCTCCGCCGGCCCATCCTCGACATCGTCCACCTCGGCTACGGCCGGATGCACGCCGACGTCCGCCGGTCCGTCCGCGTCGCCCCCCACATGGTCGGACTGGGGCTGCTCGAAGGCATCCCCGAAGCCCGCCTCGATGCGCTCGAAGACCCCGACGACGCCGACGGAGACGGCATCTCCGGCCGCCGGAACATCGTGTGGCACGCCGAAGACAGCACTCTGGCCACCGGTCGCTTCGGCTGGAAGGCCGAGCAGCCCACCGTGCGCACCCAGTCCGCGGGCGCCTTCGCCGGCGACCTCGGCATCACCACCTCCATCGTCGAGAGCGACGACTGCACCGATGCCCAGACCGCCTGCAAGGCCGCGGCCTCCGGCGGCACCCCCGAGCTCGACGACCACCTCTTCGACCGCGTGGCGCTGTACTCCGCCGCCGTTGCCGTGCCGGTCCGCCGCGCATGGGACACCGACCGCATCCTGCGCGGCAAGTGGCTCTTCGCCGACGCCCGCTGCGACCGCTGCCACACGCCGTCCCACACCACGGGCACCGAAGCACCCATCCCCGAGTTCGAAGGGCTGCTCATCTGGCCCTACACCGACTTGCTGCTGCACGACATGGGTCCCGACCTCTCCGACGAACGCCAGGTCTTCGTGGCTGAAGGCTCCGAGTGGCGCACACCCCCGCTGTGGGGACTGGGCCTCGTGCCCGACGTCAACGGCCACGACACCCTCCTGCACGACGGCCGCGCCCGTGGCTTCGCCGAAGCCATCCTGTGGCACGGGGGAGAAGCCGAGGCGTCCCGCGATGCGTTCCGGGCGATGACCGCGCCAGACCGCGATGCCCTCGTCGCGTTCCTGGAGTCCCTGTGAACCGCTCCCGATGGGTCGTTCCGACCTTCCTCATCGCCTGTTCCGGCACCGCCCGGCCCGACAAGTCCCCCGGCACCACCTCGGTGGACACCGTCGACTCGGGCACCACCGACACCGTGGACTGGGACGCCATCCTCGCATCCATCGGCACCACCGTGGTGATGCCCCGGTTCGTCGACACCACCACCGCCGCCCACACCCTGTCCGCCGCCGCCGTCGACTTCTGCGCGGCCCCCGATGCAGCCGGACTCGTGGCCACTCAAGACGCCTGGCACGGCGTGATGGCCGTGTGGAAGCAAGGGGAGCCCGGCCAGTTCGGCCCGGTGTGGATGGAGCCCTGGCGTGTGGGCCCCAAGGTCGACTTCTGGCCCGCCCGCCCCGACAACATCCAAGAGCTGCTCGAAGACGACTACGCCGTCGACGCCGAGTCCGTGGCGGCCATGGGCGGCGTGCACCGTGGCCTGCCTGTCCTCGATTGGCTCCTCTTCGCGCCCGGCGACGACACCCTGGCCGCCTTCACCGAGGCCGAGACCGCCCAGCGTCGCTGTGACTACCTCGTTGGCCTCACCGGCGACGTTGCCAACCAGCTGCAGCTCCTCCACGACGCCTGGTCGCCCGACGGCGAGAACTGGCTGGCCAACTACACCGCGCCCGGTCCCTCGCACGAGTACATGTCCACCCGCGAGATCATGGACGAGGTGGTCAACCGGGTCATCTTCTCCGTGGAGAACGTCCGCGCCCTCAAGCTGGGCAAGCCCGCGGGCCAGGACTCCGGCGGCACCCCCCAGCCCGGCGCCCTCGAGTCTCCGCAGTCGGGCCGCACCATCGAAAACGCCCTCGACGTGCTGCAAGGCGTCGACGACAGGGTGCGCGGCGACTACGCCGGCGTCGACGGACCGGGCCTGCTCGACGCCATCCCCGATGCCGACAAGCGCGCCGACATCACCGCCTCGTACATCGCGGCCTACGATGCCGCAGTGGTCGCTGTCTCCGCCATTCCCGCGCCGCTGTCCGAGACCATCTACGCCGACCCCGCCAGCGTCGACGTCGCCACCGAAGCCGTCCGCGACCTCCAGGTGGTCCTCCAGGTCGACCTCGCCCAGGCCCTGTCGGTCACCATCCGCTTCAACGACACCGACGGGGACTGAGCCATGCCCCCCGCCGACCGACTCCGCGCCTGGCTCGGGGCCCCGGTCGACGCTGCAGGCTTCATCGCCTTCCGCGTGGTGTTCGGTGTTCTCCTCGCCCTCGTGCCCGTGCGGATGGTGGTCTACGAGTGGGTGGAACCGCTGTTCCTCGCGCCCACCTTCCGGTTCGGGTACGCCGGCTTCGGCTGGGTGCCCCGCCCATCGGCTGAGGTGCTCTACGGCCTGCTCGCCCTTCAGTTCGTCGCCGGCCTGCTGCTCGCCGCCGGTGTCCGCACACGCCTGGCCGCCCTTGCCTACTTCCTGGCGTTCACATGGGTGGAGCTCATCGACCAGGCCACCTACCTGAACCACTACTACTTCGTCAGCCTCGTGACCGCCCTGCTGGTGGTGCTTCCTGTGCATGGACGCACCCCCTCCACGGTCCCGCGGTGGGCGCTTGTGTGGCTGAAGGCGCAGGTGGGAGTGGTGTACTTCTACGCGGGTGTGGCCAAGCTCGGCGGCGACTGGCTGCTGCACGGGGAGCCGCTCTACACGTGGCTGTCGGCCATGACCCACCTGCCGGTCGTGGGCCCCCTCATGGCCGAGCGCTGGCTGGCCATCGCGATGTCGTGGGGCGGCTGCATCTACGACCTCACCATCGTGGGCCTCCTGCTGTGGCGGCCCACCCGCAAGCTGGCCTGGGCAGCGGTGGTCTTCTTCCACGTGGTCACCTGGTCGCTCTTCCCCATCGGCGTGTTCCCATGGGTGATGATTGCGTCCAGCACGCTGTTCTTCGAGCCTGACTGGCCCCGCCGGCTGCTGCGTCGTCCCGCCGTCGACCTGCCCGCTGCACGCCCGGCTCCCACATGGGCCACCCTCGCCCTCGGCGTGTGGGTGTTCCTCCAGGTCACCGTCCCTCTGCGCGGCTTCGCCATGCCCGGCACGCTGAACTGGACCGAGCGCGGCTTTCGCTTCTCCTGGCGGGTGATGCTCATCGAAAAGACCGGCCTGGTGGACTTTCGCGTGGTGGACAGGCAGACCGGACGCACCCGCACGGTCTACCCGGCCGACCACCTGTCCCCAGTGCAGCACCGCCTCATGCGTACCCAGCCCGACATGATTGCGCAGTACGCCCGCCATCTCGCACACACCCACCAGGCCGAGCACCACACCGATGTGGCGGTGTATGCCGATGCCTTCTGCAGCCTGAACGGTCGTCCCACCCAGAGGCTCATCGACCCGGAAGTCGACCTGTCGGTGCCCGAGTCCGCCCTTCCAGACCACTGGATCGTGCGTCTGGAGCCCCAGCGATAGGGTCTGGCCGCACACCGGAGCCACCATGGACCCCACCGACCTCGAGACCAACCGCCGCAGCTGGGACACCCGCGCCAGCCTGCACCTGCACAGCCCGTTCTACGACGTCGACGGCGTCCGGGCGGGCAACTGCACCCTCCGCGAGCCCGAGCTCGCACTCCTCGGCGACCTTGCCGGCAAGCGCGTCGCCCACCTCCAGTGCCACTTCGGCCTCGACACCCTGTCGCTTGCCCGCCGCGGTGCGCAGGTCACCGGGCTCGACTTCTCGTCCGTCGCCATCGATCAGGCCCGCGCCCTCGCCACAGAGCTCGGTCTGTCGGCGGAATTTGTGTGTGCAGATGTCAACAACGCCGCCGACGTTCTCGGACCGGTCCACGACATCGTGTTCGCCAGCTACGGCGTGCTCGGATGGCTCGATGACATCGACCATTGGGCCCGGGTGGTGGCCGGCTGCCTGGCGCCCGGGGGCAAGCTGGTGCTGGCCGAGTTCCACCCCGTGGTGTGGATGTTCGACGACGACTTCACCCGCATCGCCTACCCCTGGTCGGGCGGTCCCATCCGCGAGACCTCCACCGGAAGCTACGGCGCCCCCGACGCCCGGGTCACCTTGGAGTCTGTCGGCTGGAACCACGGAACAGCCGATGTTCTCGGCGCCATCCTGCGCGCCGGTCTCACCCTCGAGGCCTACTCCGAGCACCGCTGGAGTGGCTTCCCCTGCTTCAACGGCAGCGTCGAATTCGCCCCTGGCAAGTACCGAATCGAGGCTCTGGGCGACACCATCCCGTTGGTCTATGCACTGCGCGCCGGAAAGCGGGGGGGAAGCTGACCCCGGCCAGGAAAAAGTGGCATGTCCGTAGCGCGTCGGGCAAGGTGGCCAGCGGCCGGCGCGACACCTGACCCCCACAGACCGGCAAAGTTGATGAGGAGACTCCTGATGACGCGAACCATCCTTCTTTCCTGCTTCCTTGGCCTCGGTCTCGTCGCTTGCAGCGGCAAGGGCGACTCCGCTGAGTCCTCCGGCACCACCACCACCGGTGAGGGTGAAGGCGAGGGCGAAGGCGAAGGCGAAGGCGAAGGCGAAGGCGAAGGTGAGGGCGAAGGCGAAGGCGAAGGCGAAGGTGAGGGCGAAGGCGAAGGCGAAGGTGAGGGCGAAGGTGAAGGTGAGGGCGAAGGCGAGGGCGGTGACCCGGTCGCTGGTGCCGACGTCTTCGCAGGCTCCTGCTCCGGCTGCCACGGCGCTTCTGGTGAAGGTGCCAGCGGTCCGGCCATGGCCAGCGTGGTCCCCGGCCTGTCCGAAGTCGACGTCGTCAACATCGTGACCAGCGGCTCCGGTGCCATGCCGGGCGTCATCTCGGATCCCACCGATGCCGGTGACGTGGCCGCCTACGTGGTCAGCACCTGGGGCCCCTGACCCCACACCACCACCCATCCCGGAGAGCCCCGTTCGCGCGGGGCTCTCGACGTTCTCGGGTCAGCGTGCAGCAGGAGTTGCGTGGGAGTGGTCGCCCAGAGCAGCCTGTAGGACGTCAAACACAGCAGATGGGGTGGCGGGCTTGGGCAGGTGGGATGTGGCGCCACACCGACGGGCCCGCTCCACCTCTTCGGTCTGCACATTCGCGGAGTGGCTGACGAGCAAGGGCCCTCCAGCACCCGAAGACGCTCGGATCTGCGTGAGGGCTTCCCAGCCGTCCATTCCCGGCATGTGCAGGTCGACAAACACGAGGTCGTAGTCGCTGGACAGTGCCTTGCGGACGCCTTCTTCGCCGTCGACCGCTTCGTCGGAGTCCACGCCGAAGTGCTGGAGCACGGCGCGCATCACCGCCCGGTTGACCGGGTTGTCTTCCACCACAAGCACCCGCAGGCCCGACAGCTCGCCGGCAGCCACCTCGGGACGGTCCTCGCGCGCCTCGACCGCCGCACACGCCGGCATGGGAACCGACACCACGAACTCGGCCCCTTCCCCCGGCACGCTGTCGACCGTGAGGCTGCCCGACATCCCCTCCGCCAGCTGACGGCTGATGGCCAGGCCCAGCCCCGTGCCGCCAAAACGCCGGGTGGTCGACGCATCGGCCTGCGTGAACGCATCGAACAGCCCCGGCAGCGCTGCCTCGGCGATGCCCGGCCCCGTGTCCTTCACCGCCACGCGAAGGCAGCCACCCACCATGCGGGCATCCAGGCGAACCGACCCGGCAGTGGTGAACTTGACCGCATTGGACAACAGGTTGAGCACGATCTGGCGCAGCCGCGTGGGGTCGCCTTTCACGGCTGGCGGAAGGTCCACCAGCGCCACCTGAAAGTCGAGTCCTTTCTGTTGGGCGGTGGTCTGCACCATCGAGGCTGCACCTTCGAGCATCCGGGCAGGGTCGAACACGATGGACTCGAAGGCCATGCGCCCCGACTCGACCCGGGAGAAGTCCAGGATGTCGGTGAGCATCGTGAGCAGTGCATCGCTGCTCTCGCGGATGGTGCGGGTCCAGGCCGCCTGTCGGGGCGACAGCTCCGTTTCGTCGAGGAGGTGGGCCAGTCCCACGATGGCGTTCATGGGCGTGCGGATCTCATGGCTCATCACGGCCACGAACTCCTGCTTGGCCCGCGATGCCCGGTCGGCCTGTTCCCGCGCGCTGCGGGCTTCATCGAGCGCGGCCTGCATCTGCGAGACGTCGGTGACCGACACGGCGTAGCCCACGGCCTCTCCATCGAGCACCACTGGCGCCGACCGCACCATCACCGGCACGGTCTCCCCGTTCACCCGCGTGACCGTGGCCGCCCCCGAACAGGGCCAGCCTGTGCAGAAGCTCTGAAAGCCCCGCCCCACTGGCGACGCCCCGAAGAGCCGCGAACCGGCCGGGTTGGCGTAGTCCACCCGCCCACCGGGCTCGAGCAGGAAGAGTGCTTCGCCCATCGACTGAACGGACGCGGTGCCGATGGTGTCGATGGTGAGGGTGAAGGGCACGGCCCGAAGCGTGAGGGCCGCCCAGATCAGGATGACGGGAACCTCCATCACCAGGATGACATCGACCACGGCCGACCGGCCGCCCACGATCCAGACGAGCCCCTTGGTGAGCATGAAGACCGACCACCCCAGCCACAACGCTTCCGGACCCATGGGGTCGGCGCGCAGCTCCGCCCAGCGTCTCGACACCACATGACCGAACCAGGCTGTGGTGGGAATGCACGCCACGACCACCACCACGGCATACCAGGGCAGGCCCGCCACCGCGAAGTCGACCACCGCATGCAGCGCCGACGACAAGAAGCCGAAGACGATGGCCAGGAAGGGCAGCAGGCCCGCCGACCACGCCGACAGGGGCTGCTCGTTGCGCACGCTCCAGGTTCGGATCGTGGACACGAACATCGTGACGACCAGCGCGCCGAAGCCCGTGTAGAGGAACTCCAGCACCGGCGCCGGCACCACCTCCACCTCGAGCTTGAGCAAGCCCGAGATGAACATGAAGCCACCAAGGTGGCCGAGGAACCGCGCCTGCTCCATCACAAGCCGCCGACCACGGGCCTTCTGGCTCAAGCGCCACGACACCACGAACGACGCCAGCACCGACGTCAGCAGCAGCAATGTGAACAGGGAGTCAGGCATGCGGAAATGAGCCGTGAACGCAGGTGGAAGCTGCCTCGGGACCATGCTTTCGGTTCACTCGATACCCGATATCAAGGCAATTCCAGTCCAGATCTTGTCTCATTGTCCTTCCAGCACCCGCCCCGGGCCACCACAGCACCCTCGTGGACGGCACTCGAATGGGTTGCCGGACCAGCCACAGGAGCCCCATGCCACCATCCCGTCCCCCGGCCAGGCTCGCAGCAGTCATCGGCCTGATGGCCGCGTTCACCTTGGCGTGCATGCACCCGGGGTCCACCAACCGGCGCCTCGACCGCATCGAGCGCAAGGTTGACCGCGTCTTGGAAGGCCAGGAGCTGTCTCAAGAAAAGCTCGACCAGCTGCTTGCTCTGGCCCGTGCACAAGGCACCGGAGAGATCACGCTGTTCTATCCGTGGGGCCGCTCTGGCCTTCCACGCAGCCAGGAAGCACGCCTGGTGCGGTTCCTCGACCACCTCGCCCACGAAGCCCACGGCCGTCCGATCCTCCTGGTGGCCGTGGGAAGCGCATCGGACTGGCGATCCGAAGAACGAAACATCTCCCTGTCGAAGCGGCGGGCGTCGTCTCCCCGCGTGGTCGTGGGCCGCCACCTGGTGCACGTCCCCCACAAGTGGCACGAGGTGAAGGGCGTGGGCAGCCGCGTCACGCCGCCCGACGCCAAGGGCAAGACCTGGCGCCACGTCCGCATCATCGCGGTCTACGACACCGAACAGCTCCCCGAGCTCCCGAAGTAGGCTCCTCCTGGCACCTTCGGGATACACCGGCCGCTCCGACCGCTCCGGTCGACGAGGAGAACACGCGATGTGTCGCCTGTACGGCTTCCGGTCATCCATCGACTCGGCGGTCCACCACTCGCTCGTGGCCGCGGAAAACGCGATGGCACGGCAGTCCACGCAGCACCAGGACGGCTGGGGCGTGGCGTTCTACGTCGACCGCTTCCCCCAGGTGGTGCGCAACGACGCCCGCGCCCTCGGCGACACCCTGTTCAAGGAAGTGAGCGCCGTCGTCTCCACCCGCACGTTCCTCGCGCACATCCGGCAGGCCACCGCCGGCTCGGTGCGTGTGCTGAATTGTCATCCGTTCCAGCACGGCGCCTGGACCTTCGCCCACAACGGCCAGGTGTGTGGCTTCGCCGACCCCGCCGTGAAAGCGCGGATGGACGCCCTCATCGACCCCCGCTTCCGGCGATACGTCCTCGGAGACACCGACAGCGAGCGCTTCTTCTACGTGGTCATGAGCCGCCTGGCCCGCCACGTGAGCGACGTCCAACACCCCGGCGTCTCCGCCCGTCACGTGCTCGAGGCCATGCGCAGCGCCATCGCCGATGTGGTGGGTGTGGCCGCCCCCAACTCGGTCGACCCCGACCGCCCCACCAAGCTCAACCTGCTGCTCACCAACGGCCACGTGCTCATTGGCTACAAGCGCGGCGTCGACCTCTTCTTCTCCACCTACAAGTCGAGCTGCCCCGAGCGCCACACCTGCTGGGCCTACCACGCCGACCGCTGCGAGAAGCCGGTCCACGATGGAATCGTGCAACACCTGCTGGTGTCCAGCGAAGTCATCGCCGAAGGAACGAATGTCTGGCAGCCGATGGAACACGACGAGTACGTCGCCATCGATCACGGCATGAACTTCCACCGCGGGAGCCTCGGCATCCCGTACGTCTGATGCGCCACCCGGAGAGGGGACCACCTCATGGCCGACAAGAAGGGCTCGCGTCGCTGGCTGTGGCTGCTCGGCGGCTTGGTGTTGCTGCCCGTGGTCGCGGTCTTCCTGGTTGGACTGGGGCTCTACGATGCCCTCCACCCCGATGCGCCCGCCACCGACCTGAAGGGCCGCTCCACCCGCACACTCCACGCCCGCACCGGTGCCGGACCCCTCCCCGACCGCACCGGCTGTGGCCTCATCGTCCAGACGGTCGCGTCGTCCGCTCCACTCGGCGAGGTCGACGTGGAGATGACGCCAGCCAGCGCCCGCGACGGACACTGGTCCATCGTCGAGACGTCCTCTCCCACCGGCATCGCCACCTTCGAAGACGTCCCGTGCGGCGATGTTCTCATCCAGGGCACCCACCACACGCTCGCCGGCCCCGGCCCCAGCCCCGTGCGCCTCAACCCGGGCGAGCGCCTCGACATCCAGCTGCTGTTCCTGCCCGCCGTCGAGGTCACCGGCACCGTGCGCGACAAGGACGGCCGCGCGGTGAGCGACGCCATCGTTCGTATCCAAGACGGCGGTGAGACGGTCGTCTACGCCGACGACGCCGGCCGCTACTCTCACATCATCCGCCTCCCCGACCTCGACCGCTCCTTCCTCTCCTTGAGTGCCGATGCCCTGGGCTACGGGCGGGTCTACCAACGACGCTGGCTGGTCCGAGAAGGCGCCGACCTCGAGCCCTTGGAAAAAGACGGTGTCGCTACCGTTGGCTACCGCGACCACCTCGACGCCGAGCCCATCGAGGTGGCAGCCGGAGACCGCATCGAGGTCGACTTCGAGCTCTACGACTACCGCGAAGTCCGCGTGTGGTGCGCTGGCCTCCCCGACGACCTCTGCAACGACATGCTCGTGCAGTGCACCCATCCCCTCGTGCCCCTGGGCGAGAGCTGCTCCACCGACGACCGCACGGGCGAGACCATCTGCGACTGCGAGGACCAAGACGGTGCTGTCGCCATCCGCGGGGCCGGCAAGTCCACCCTGGTGCAGCCCGGCGAAGACGAAGCGTGGCTCGACTTTCGCGATGGTGGGGTCATCATCGGTCGGGTGATGGTGGGCGGGGTCCCGGCCCGGCAGTGCGAGGTGGCCACCGTCCGCGTCCCCAACGGCCTCGAAGACCTCCCGAGGGGCGTCATCGCCGCCCAGAAGGCCGAGTGCGACACCGACGGGCGCTTCGAGATCCAAGGACTCGTAGACGGCGACTGGGAGCTGGTGGTCCAGACCTACACCGCCGACATGGGCGAAGGCCTGATGCGCGTGGTCGAGCCCTCCCGCGTGCGCCCCCGGAAGACCACCGACATCGGCGAGGTGGAGATGCTCGCCGGTGGAGGCATCGAGGGCCACGTCTACGACGGCGTCACCGGCCTCCCCGCCAACGACGCACCGGTGCTCGCCATCAAGCGCGGGCAGGGCAACGCGCGGTCGACCCCCTTCGTCGCCGACATCAACGGCGACGGCAGCTTCGTCTTCGAGGGCCTTCCCCCCGGCGAGTGGGAGCTCTGCTACTTCCTCACGCCCCACGTGAAGACCTACGTGACGGTCGACGACGGCGCCATCACCGATGGTGTGGAGGTCGAGACCAGCGACGCCACGGCCCTCGAGACCAACGGCTTCAGCCTGGGGGTCGAGGACGGCTCTCTGGCGGTGGTGGACGTGGAGCCCGGCAGCCTGGCCGAAGAGGCCGGACTGCAGACCGGGGACTACGTCGACGGCGTGCTGGTGGGCGGTCTCGACATTGGCAGCCACCTGGGCGAGCACGCAGACAAATTCATGCAGCTGGTGCTCGGCCACTGGGACGGCCCGGGCATCACGCTGGTGGTGGAGCGTGATGGCGAGGAGCTCGAGGTGGAGCTGGACTGGTAGGGGCCCCCTCCGACCGCTTCGCGGCCACCTCCCCCTGAAGGGGGAGGACATGGTCGTTCTCACAGTCCTCCCCCTTCAGGGGGAGGTGGCGCCGAAGGCGGCGGAGGGGGCCCATCACTGCGCCGCATGCATCCCAATGGCCGGCGGGTCGCCAAAACACCGCCCATCGTGCGCCGCCACGACCCCCGTGCCCGAGCGCCCTGCACCGATGGCCGGCGACGACGCATCCAGAGTGTAGTCGGCCTGGAGGAGAGGGTCATCGCCCACGACTCCACCCGTCTCTGTGGTGGGCAGACTTGGCGTGGATGTGGATGGGTCGTTGTGGGCGTACCACAGGTTGTTCTCGAAGACGAACGTCTCCGGCTCGGTGCCGCCACCGATGTTGATGTCTTCCGAGGACGACATCGTGGTGCGGTCGAAGACCACAATGTTGTTGGCGAACACGCCATCGCGGGGCGGGGCGAATGTGTAGGTGTCGTCTGAGCTGGTCTCGCGGAGGATGCGCGCAATCCAACGCACCGGGTCGACGATGGTGTTGTGCTCCACGCTGCACTCTACGCAGCCCACGTAGGCCACGGCCGCGGTGCTGCCGATGAACAGGTTGGACTCCACCTGGAGCCGCCACGCCTCGGCGTTCTCGGAGTCTGTGGACAGCGGCGGCCGGAAGTACTCGAAGCTGGTGCTGCCGCCCATGTTGATGCCGCGGTCGCCGGTGTTCTCGAAGATGTTGCGCGCGATGCGGATGTCGGCGGTGCCGCCCTTGGCCTGCACTCCGTTGGCCGACAGGTCGAAGAAGTGGGACCGCGCCACCGTGCCTGCATGGCAGCCCACCATGTCTACGCCGCTGCCCGACAGGTCGCCGCCACAGCGAGAAAAGGAGCTGTCCAGCACGTGGAAGTCGCGCAGGCCCGACAGCTTCAGGCAGTCCTGGTTGCCGTCGCCGCCGATGTTGTGGATGCGGACGTCCCGGACCACCACGTGGTGGGTGGCCGCGGCGTCGGCGTAGTCCCCGCCGTCGTCGAGGTTGATGCCGTTGTAGTTGGCACCGGTGACCTCGAGGTCGTGCAGCACCACGTACTTCGCCCGCGACAGCTGGAGGCCTGTGTTGGCCCCGGAGAGCACGGGCGTGGCCTCTCCCTCGACCCCGCCCACCCAGATGGGCGCGCTGGCCGACCCTTGCAGGCCATCGAAGTACAGGCCGCCGTCGTAGGTGCCGGCGTGGACCCGAACGGCGGTGCCGGGCGTGGCGGCGCGCAAGGCTGCCGCGAAGGTGAGGGGGTCGTCGGACGTGCCGGTGCCGCCGTCGGAGCCATCCGGGGCCACGTGGAGCTCGGTGGTGGGGGTGATGCCATCGGCGAAGGTGGCGATGGTGTCGCAGTCGTCGGGCTCGGCTGTGTCGCCGGAGTCCGAAGAGTCCCCGCCATCATCGCCAGACCCACCACCACCCGAGCCGCCGTCGTCGCCAGAGCCCCCATGGGATGATCCGGTGTCGGTCGCTCCAGACATCTCTTTGTCGTCGGAGCCCCCGCACCCCACGGCAAGCCCAACCCACAGCACCCACGCACGTCGCGACATGTCCACCTCCGCCAGGGCAGACCCTACCCCGGGCGCACCATGAGCATGCCTTCGTCCTGCATCCGCCGCAGCACCTTGCTCACGTCCTTCTTCGAGATGCGCAGGCGCCTGGCTTCCTTCGAGACCGCCCCTCGCGACCGCGGCGTGCGGCAGTACACCAACAGGCCCACCACCCCGGCCGACAGCATGTGAACGCCCAGCCCGCCTTGGTCGTCTTGTTCGATGAGCAGGTGTTCCTTGTCTCGCCCGAGGGCCGGCGCCTGCCAACGAACGCCCTGTGCTGCGGCCGCCACCGGGTCGCCCCCCAGCGCCCCGAGCCCCTGCTGCCAGGCTGCCAGAGTGCCTTCCGGCACCGACACCCCTTCCGAGCCCGCCTTCGTGACAAAGCCCGGGCCCGCCGGCCGGAAGCCCCGCCGCGCGCGACAGATGGCCGTCTCCAGCTTCACGATGGCCTGCGTTGTTCCGCGGCAGCGCCCCGCCGCCCAGTCACCGAAGGCCTCGGCCATCGAGCCCCGGTGGCCCAGCACCCGGGCGAAGGCATCCGAGCCGAAGAAGGCGTCCACCTCGGCCACCCCGACCAGCGCCGTGGTGACCGCGTACTCCTGCACCACCGCCTGGACCAGGCGGGCGCGCCGGTAGCGGTCGGTGGTCCAGGCGCGGGGGTCGACCGCTTGGAACAGAGCGAGGTCGGCGTCGGTGAGGCGGTAGGGGCCGCTGTCGAGCTGGATGGTGCGTGCGTTGGGATCGCCCTTGTAGAGGGCACTTCCAAAGGAGGGGTCGACCGTCAGGCGCACCATGGCCGCTTGGAGGGCCCGGATGCGGGGCGAGGCGCCGGTCATGGTCGGGCTCCAGTCCACCGGTGGGCGGTCTCGCCAAACAGCGGGCGGACGATGTCGATGGGATTGCGCTCGCACTCGATGATGACGGCCTTGAGGTTGGGCGCCCGGGCCATCAGGTGCTCGGCGATCTGCCAGGTGTCGGGGAGAACGTCGCGGCCGTGGTCGTCGTCCACCCAGGCCAGCCCGTTGTGGTCGCGCACGGTGCCGCCAGCGATGTGCAGCTCCACCACGCGGTCGACCGGGAAGCCATCGAAGGCAGTGAGGGGGTCGTGGCCTCGCGCCCTCTGGAACATGGCCAGGTGCGCGCAGTCGATGAGCACCCCGGTGTCGGCCCGCTCGGCCACCTGTCCGAAGAAGTCGAGCAGGTGCATGTCGCCGAGGAATGCAGCACCCGGTGGGTTCTCGGGGAAGACCTCCAGGCCGATGGCGTCGCGCAGAGCGGCGATGCCGTCGGCCAGAGGAGCGACCGCCTCGGGGATGAGAACGGGCGGCAGCAGGAGCATGTGGCCCCGGTCGCGCCGGCCGAAGTGCCACAAGCCGGCGTCGCCGCACAGCCAGGCGGGCTTCAACACATCCACGAGCTGCCGCACCTGGTCGAGCCAGCCGGGGTCGAAGTCGGTGGGGTCGTCGAGGTTGATGTCGAGGAAGTGGAAGGTGGTGGGCCAGCCCCGCTCTGCCCAGCGCACGGCGTGGGTGTCGAGTCCCACCGCCACCTCCACGCCTACCTCGAGGAAGGCGGCGTAGGCGGGGTTTTCGGTGCGGAGGGCGACGGGGTCGAGGGCGTGGTCGCGGTCGGTGGCGCCGTACTCGGTGGACACACCGAGGCCGAGGTGGGGCAGGGCCTGGACACGCTCATGGAAGGTGGACATGGCCCGCGCCTATCGTGCGGCACGAGCCCCCATCCAGTGCGCGAGCGCAGGGGGAGGGGTCAGTCGGAGGGCTCGGCGACCGGCAGCTCTGGTGAGTCCGGAGCGCCACCATCCACACACGAGCCGGCCACGCAGGTCTGGCCGTCGTCGCAGTCCGAGGTCCACGTGCACACGCGCTCGCCGTCGATGCACAGCCCGAAGTTGCACATGTGGTCGTCGGCACAGTCTCCATCGGCGAAGCACTCGCGCTCCCCGGGCCGACAGCTGTGGAACTCGCAGCGGGTGCCTTCGCCACACTCCGCGTCTTCATCGCAGGTCCGCCGCTTCCCGCCGCACCACCCGAAGATGCAGCGCTTCTCGTCGGGACAGTCGACGTCCTCGTTGCAGTCGCGCGCGCCCTTCTTGCACACGCCATAGACGCAGCGGTCGCCGAGCTGACAGTCCGCATCCCCCGAGCAGGCACCCCGGTCCTCGAAGCACATCCCGAGCAGGCAGCGCTTCCCGTCGCGGCAGTCGGTGTCGACGTGACACTCACGCGGACGGGGAATGCAGTCGCCCTCGGCGCATCGAGCCTGGTCACCGCACTCTTCGTCCATCGAACAGATGCGTGCACCATCGGTACAAGCGCCCTGCACGCACCGACGAAACACGCCGCAGGTGTCGTCCGAAGCGCAGTCCTGCACGGGCGTGAGCGGCTTGCCGAGCGGCGACACCACATCCGCTGCATCGGGCGCCCGTGGACCTTTGGCATGGGCCGGCTCCGCGTCGTCGGCACCTCCATCGTCGACCACCGCCACCGAGGGCTCGCCGGCCGCACGCCCTCCCGGCTCACCCGCAAGTGTGCGCGTGGGGAGCACCCTGGCCGCATCACCCCCATCCGTGACCGGGGACTGTGTGCCCGTGCCCCCGCCTGCCAGGAACACGCCGAGAACCACCACCACCACGGCTGCAAGCGCCACCAGAACAAGGTGCTGTCGCTTCATCGGCTGTGGTCCCGTGGTCCGGTGGCCGCTGCAAGCACCATCGACAGGGCCCCATAGGTGCGGCCGGTCTCCTTCCGCCAGCCGTTGAAGTGGTCCTGGATGGTGCGCTGGTCGCGCTTTCCAGTCCCCTTGCCCGTGTAGATGTTGTGGGCTTTCAGCGTGGCCAGGACGTCGGGCGTGAGGATGAAGGTGTCGCGGCCAATCATCCGCAGAAACCGCGGTCCGCTGGCCCCACCCATCATCTTGAAGCGCTTGGCGAGGGCGTGCCACAGGCCCACCACGTCGTCTTCCGGCCAGCGCGCGATCCAGCGCGCCACCGAGCCATGTTCGGCCGCCACCGCCTGCACCACCGACGCATTGTGGATGATGGCGGCAATCTTCCCAGGATGGCGGATGATGCGGCGGTCTTCACGCAGAGCGCCCACCTTGTCGGCTTCGTAGGCGGCGACCGTGGCCACGTCGAAGGCGTCGAAGGCCGCCTCGATGTCGGTCCACTTCGCCTCGACCACGCTCCACCGAAAGCCTGCGGAGAAGATGCGCCTGGCCATGGCCGACAGGATGCGGTCGTCGGGAATCGCTGCGAGGGCGTCGGGGGTGAGGCTGCGGGGCACGCGTGCCTCGATGGTGTCGACGTCGTGGTGGCTCAGGGCCTGGTCGAGGATGGCGGTGAACGGGGACACGGGGCGCTCCGGAGTCGGGACGGGGCGGAGTATGGCAGAGGGCTCGGCATGGAGTCCCCATCCCATGGGTTCGGGGCTACACTGTCCCCATGTCCACCCACAAGCCCATGATCTCCTCCGGCCCCTTCCGCACCCACCAGCTGCGAGAGAGCGACCGCTACGAGCTGTCCGATGGTCACGCCATCTACTGCGCGCCTTCGGGGGGCACGCATGCGCGGGCAGCGGTCGTGGGCAGCGCCGTGCTGGCCAGCGACCCACTCGTCGAGTCGGCCGGCCTGGACGCCGGCTTCACCACCGACGACATGAACCTGCGCGCCCCCGACATCGCCGTAGGCAACGTCCCCGACAAGCCAGGGTGGATCAAGGGCGTCCCGCCGCTCGCCGTGGAGTACGCCTCGGTTGGGCAAGATGAGGCCGAGCTGCAGGTGAAGATCGAGCAGCTGCTCACAGCGGGCACCCGGTTCGTCTGGGTGGTCCGCATGGTCGGGCCACGACGGGTGGAGGTCTACACCAAGGACTCCCCCACCCAAACCCTCGGGCCCACCGAACAGCTGGAGGCTCCCGGGATCCTCCAGAACGCGGTCCCGGTCGAGGCGATGTACGAGCCATCGGTCGCGCGGGATGCCACCCTCCGCAACCTGCTCCAGCGGGAGGGGTACACCGACCTCGCCTCCGTGCGCGCCGAGGGTCGAGCAGAAGGTCGAGAAGAAGGTCAACTCCGCGGTGCTCGACAGGCCCTCCGCGCGGCCATCACCGCCAGGGGCTGGACCACACCGCCGGCGGTCGACACCCGCATCTCCCAGACCACCAACGCCACCACCCTGCAGTCCTGGCTCGTCCAAGTCATCCAGGCTGCCCGGCTCGACGCCGTCTTCACCGACTCCGACGAGATGTCTGGTGCGTAGCTAGCGCACCGACATCTCGTGTTTTCTTTGCGAGGGCAAGCCCCCGCGCCGCGCATCAGGAGGCGCTCCCCCACGGCCGGTACCGCGCCGCCAGGCGGTCCTCGTGAAACCGCGGCGTCGCCGACTCCCCCGACCACAGCGCAATCGCCGCCGACAGGTGTGGGTCCAACGCAGCAGCCTCCGCGAAAAACTCTGCAGCCAGCTCGGGCTCCCCGGCCACCACCGCCCACGCCCCCTGCCGCACCCGCACCAGCGCGCCCACCGAAGCATCCCCGTGCCGGTCGATGTGCTCCCGCGCCTGACGCAACGTCGCCCCGGCCGCCGCCACGTCCCCCCGCACCAGCTGCAGCAGCCCCAGCTGGATGAGGTTGAAGGCCAGCATCCGGGGCCAGTTCCCTGCTTCGGCACACGCGATGCCACGGCGCGCCACCGCTTCCGACCGCTCGAGCTGGCCGTCCAGCAGAGCCAGGCTCGCCCGCGAGGCCGCAGCCAGCGACGTCACCCACCCGGCCCCCTGCGCTTCCGAGTGCGCCAGCGCTCTATCGAGGTGGGTCCGCGCGACCGTCAGCCGCCCGGCATCGAGCTCGAGGTTGCCCAGGTTGGCCAAGGTGAGCGCACGCTCGAAGTCCCGGCCGCCCTGCTCGATGGCCGCGAGCGCTTCGGTGTAGAGGTCGCGAGCCGGGTCGAGGTCCTTGTCTTGGTGGAAGACCGCCGCCAGGTTGGTGAGCACCGCCGAGATTCCGGGGTCGCCAGCCGCCCGCAGACGCGCGAGCGCATGGGTGAAGCAGCGTCGGGCGGGCCCGTGGTTGGACCGCTCCAAGTGGATGATGCCCAGCTCGTTGGTCGACCAGCCTTCGTTGTTCCAGTCCTCCAGCTCGGCGTACAGCGAGATGGCCGCTTCGATGTGGGCGATGCCCTCGGCCCGTCGTCCCTTCCGAGCCAACAAGGGGGCCATGCGCCGAAACAGCCGTGCGCGGGTGAGGGGCCGGTCCACCGAGCCGGCGATGGCTTCTTCATAGGCGGCGAGGGCCGCATCGCCCCGGTTGACGCGGAACAGGTAGGCGCCGTGGGCCCGCAGAGCCACCAGCAGCGCAACGCCACCGAGCGACCGGCCCAGGCGCATCATGGCGTCGGCGTGTCGGGCCCGCAGGTCGGGGTCGGACGCCAGGTTGAGCAGCGTGACATGGCACCGCAGCCAGTGTTCGGGCCCCAGGCCACCTTCTGCCAGGGCAAAGGCCCGCCAGGTGAGGTCGATGGCGGCGGTCTCGGCGCCGGGGTTCCAGCTGTGTACATCGGCAGCGGCCAGGAGCAGGTCGCAGGCCACCTCCGGGGTCAGGTCGAGCGAGCACGCTGCGTCGTAGCGAGCCCGAGCGGCCTCCAGCTCGGCGTGGGCACCCAGGAGGCCGTGGAGTGTGAGCAGGGCGCGGACGGCGAGGTCGGGGAGGTCGGTGTGATGCCGCTCCCACAGGGCCAGGAGGTCGGGTCGGAGGCGACGGAGGGTGTGTCGGGCTGCGGCGTGCCGGGGGCTGTCCAGGTCGGCGGCGCACGCTTCGGCATGGTCGACCAGCCACCGTGCCAGCCCGGGAGCAGCGGCCGCACGCTCGGCTTCCAGGTGCGCATTGGCAAAGTCGCGCACGCTGTCGAGCAGCCGCACCCAGCCGTCTTCCACGAGCACCAGGGATGTGCGACGGAGGGCCTGAACCGGCCGCCCGGAAGCCAGAGGTCCGAGGAGCGCCTCTGCTGCAGCGAGCGGGACCTCCCCACGCACCAGGCCCAAGCGAGCCAGAGCACGCTGCTCGACGTCGTTCAGCAGCCCCCACGACCAGTCGATGGCCCCCCACATGGTGGCCTGGCGAGGAGAGGTGTCGGCCCACTCCGACGCCAACACCGCAAAGCGGTCGGCGAGCCCGGTGAGGAGGTCGGCTGTGGAGTGGTCGTCCAGACGGGCCGCAGCGAGCTCGATGGCCAGCGGAAGGCGGTCGAGCCGGTCGGCCAGAACATCCACCTCATGGTCATCTTCGAGCACCACGCCCACATCGAGGGCCCGCTCCTGCAGCAGCGCGCGCGCATCTTCAGACGACAGCGGCCCCAGCGCGAACCGAGCCTCTCCTCGCAGCTGGAGGGGCTGGCGGGAGGTGACGAGACCCGTGAGCGCCGGTACTTCCGTCAGCAGTCGGTGTACGTGGTGGGCGACCGGAGCGACCAGGTGCTCGGCGTTGTCGATGACGAGCAGAGGACGGGCGGAGCGGGACAGCGCATGCCGGGCCGCCTGGAGGGGCGCTTCGCTGGGCAAGCCCAAGGCCGTGAGCAGCGAGGCCCGCACCCCGTCGGCGTCGCGCACCGAGGCCAGTCCCCAGAAGCGGATGTGGGAGAACTGCGCAGCCATCGCGGTGGCCGTGGCCAGGGCCAGGCGGGTCTTGCCCACCCCGCCCGGTCCCAGGATGGTCACCAGGCGTCGCTTCTCGAGCAGTGCCCGCAGACGGTTGAGCGCATCGACCTGTCCCACAAACGGTGTGAGCGGTGCCGGGAGGCGCATCGTGGAGGGCGCAGGCGGCGCAGACACAGGCTCGGCGACCACCAGCGGCTCGAAGCGGTAGCCCACCCCACGGGCCGTGTGGAAGTGGTCGGGACGGCCGGGGTCGACCTCCAGCTTGCGTCGCAGTCGCCGCATCGTGGTGTCGACCGTGCGCGAGACCACCGTGGCCGCGTAGCCCCACACCTCGCGCAGGAGCACATCGCGGGGGTGCTCGACACCGGGACGGTCGGCCAGCCAGGCCACCAGCTCGCGCTCGGTGGGGCTCAGGGTGCCCGCGGGGTGGCCCGGCGACGATTCATCGCTGCTGTCGGTGCTTTTCCAGAACGCACCGCTGTCCAGGTCGACCCGACAGCCCACCAATCGCAGCCACTGTGACACGCCCCGAGGGTAGCGGCTGTGACCCGGTGTCACAAGGTGACAGGCCTCGCCAGCCGTAGAGGAGTGGTGCAAGGAGGTCCTGCATGTCCACTGTGCTCTCGCGTCTCGCTCTGCTCTTCCTCATCACCACCCTCCCCGCCTGTGGCGACAAGGACGAGGACACCGCCGACACCGCTGGCACCACCGACGACTCGGGCGACACCGGCGTGGGCGACACCGGCAGCGGCGACACCGGCAGCGGCGACACCGGCAGCGGCGACACCGGCGGCTCGGGCGGTGACTCCGCCACCTGTTCGCCCAACCAGTCGAACTTCTCGAGCTCCAGCGTTCCCCAGGCCGGCGTCGAGTGGGACCGGAGCGGCAACAGCTGCGGCACCACCGAAGGCCCACCCAGCTCCGACCAGCTGGTCATCGACGACTTCTCCGGCGTCTTCGGCGGCTCGGGGTCGACAGGAACGGTCAAGTCGCTGTCCCACGGCACCTTCAGCAACGAGACCGGCTTCTACATCCTGTCCGACCTGCCCGCCGGCACCGACATCACCGCAGTGTTCGACGAAGGCGGCACCGAGGTCACAGTCACCTTCCACATCACGTCTGGAAGCCCGTCCGTGTTGAAAGTGGACACCGTGCGCTTCGGCGGCTGAGGCTCAGAATGTGAGCACCTGCGGACAGTCATTGCCCCCGTCGCCTTCGGCCCCGCCGTACGCGAAGAGCTCCGCGCGGCACGGGGCGTCGTCGGGAAGGTCGGCCGGTGGGGTGGTCCCGTCGAACGCTTCTTCATCGAAGCAGTCGAGCTCGTAGCGACACATCCACACGTCCTGCGCCGCTGCCCAGCAGCTCTCCATCTCCGGAGACTGGCCCATCGCGGTCTCCAGGCGCAGCTTCTGCTCTTCCACCCACTCCCCGCAGGACGCCGCGTACCCCGAGGCGTCCTGGTCCGGGTAGCAGGTGCGGAACTGGGCCTCCGCGGCCTCACAGACCTCGTCGGCGACTTCCCGGGTGTCGTCTTCGTCGTCCTTGTCGCCACACGAAGCGAGGAGAAGGAGCGAGAGCGGGACCAGGAGACGGTGCATCATGGTGCCTCCGATGGGTGCCAGAGCGTGTCTGGACACAAGACGTAGCGGTCCGGGGTCGCGCGCGGACCGACGCCGCTCTGTGCCGGATCAGCAACTCCGCCGGTCTGCCACGCGACGGTCTCGCGGCAATGTTGGGTTGCCGGTCCCGCGACACCACAGTAGTGTTGGATCGACCGCGGTTGCTACCGGTCTCCCCACGCCCATCCCCGTCGACCTCTCGGCGCGTCTCTGCACGCCTCGAACATGCGACTGGCAGGGCCCTCTCGCGCATGTGCCCATCGAGTCTGCACACGCGTGGATTGTGTGCGTCGTCTCACGTTCGAGGCGACGGAGAGCTGCTATGCAACCCAAGATGCGACGAATCGCGCGGGCCCTCGCCCGTGGCGGCGTCTCCGTCGACCGTGCCGGTGGGGTCTGGACCCTCCAAAAGCACGGCGCCGAGGCGCGAATCCTCCTCCCCGACTCCCTTCCGCTCGAGCGCAAGGCCGTCGACCAGCTTCTTGCCTTGGCTTCTGTCCGACACCCTCTCGGCGGACGCACCTGCCAATGCATCGCCACCCCCGACTTCCACCCGGGAGACGGCGGCATCGCCATCGGCTCGGTCGTGTACACCGAAGGCATGGTCATCCCGAGCGCCGTGGGCCGCGACATCAACTGCGGCATGCGCCTGCACGTGCTCGACCTGTCCCGCGACCGCTTCGAAGCCCATCGCGACCGGCTCGTGGCTTTGCTCAAGGGCGACTACCTGCTGGGCACCCGCGACATCGTGCTCCACCGCGACCACCTGCGGGCCACTCTGCACGACGGGCTGGCCGGGCTGGCCGACGTCCCCATCCCCTTTCGTGGTGCGCTGGCCAACGTGGACCGGGAGCAGCTGTGGGACGAGCTCGACCGGGTGTACGACCAGGGCGGACGTCCGGGTGATGCTGCCTGGCTCCCCGACGACCTCCTGGACCGCGAGTGGCGACGCGACCCCGTGCTCGGCACCATCGGTGGGGGCAACCACTTCGTCGAGATCCTCGAAGTGGCCGAGGTGATGGACACCCGCACGGCCTACCGATGGGGGGTGCGCCCCGACCAGCTGGCCTTCATGATCCACAGCGGCAGCCGCACCGTGGGCAAGGCCATCGGCGATGCCTGGAAGCGCCGCACCCGCGCCGAGTGGCCCCGCGGCGTGCCCATGCCCGATGTGTTGTCCATCCACGCCGAGAGCCCCGCCTGCGCGGCCTACCTCGAAGCCGAGAACACCGCGGCCAATTTCGGCTGGCTCAACCGCTTCGTGCTCGCCGAGACCATGCGGCGCAGGGTGCGGGAAGTGTTTGGCGACGTCGCCAGTCCGCTGGTCTTCGACCTTCCCCACAACCTCACCGAGCGCAGGGGGGTGGGCTTCGTCACCCGAAAAGGCGCCTGTCCTGCACATCCGGGGCAGCCGGTCATCATCCCGGGGTCGATGGGCGCCAGCTCGTTCTTGATGGAGGGACAGGGCAACCCACACTTCCTGGAGTCGGCCAGCCACGGGGCGGGCCGGGCGGTCACTCGCTTCGAGCTGGGCCGACGGGGCTCGCGCTTCACCGACGACCACACGCTGGGCCTCGACGGCGTCACGTGCATCACCCTCAAGGAAGAGCGCCGCATCGAGGAGGCCCCGGCCGCCTACAAGCCCATCGGACCGGTCATCGAAGCCCAGGTGGACGCCCGGGTGGTGCGCCCCATCGCACGGTTGGAGCCGTTGCTCACGTTCAAGGGCTGACCGCTCACCAGCTGCCGGTGTTGCCCATGCTCGCCCAGGGTTCCTGCGGCGGGCGGGCCCCACCGGCCTGGAGGAGCTCGATGCTGATGCCGTCGGGCGACCGCACGAAGGCCATGTACCCATCGCGGGGGGGCCGGTTGATGACCACGCCCGCGTCCTGCAGCTTCTGGCAGAGGGCATAGATGTCGTCGACCGCGAAGGCGAGGTGCCCGAAGTTGCGGCCGCCGGTGTAGGGCTCGGTCTGGTCCCAGTTGTAGGTGAGCTCGATCTGGGCCGTGTCGGCGCCATCTTCGGAGGCGGGGGTCTCGAGGAAGACCAGCGTGAAGCGACCGCGCTCGCTGTCTCGACGGCGAACCTCGCGCAGGCCGAGCAGGTGGCAGTAGAAGTGGATGGCGGCGTCGAGGTCCTTCACGCGGACCATGGAGTGGAGAAAGCGCACGGGACCTCCCAAGTGGATGCGGGGCTCCTACCGTCGGAGGGCCCCATCGCCAGGGGCGCAGGCGTATAGCGGGGGCCGACCATTTCTCGGACGAAAAACGTCCGGCACGCCCAAGATCGATGGCTTATTGGCCGTCTGAGCGCTCTTCGAGCGTTGATGGGAGTGCCCTTGGCTCAGCCTCTTTCTGCCTCGTACCGCGACGAGTCGAACCTCAACAAGTCCCAGAAGTTCGTGCGCATCCTGGAAGCCCTCCAGGAACCGGGCGGGGCCAACGCCTACGACCTCATGTCGCGCTTCGGCCTCGATGACCGCACCCTGCGCCGGTACATCTCCGACCTCCGCGCCCTCGACCTCCCCCTCGAAGCCGAAGGCCGTGGCCCCGACCGCCGCCTGTGGATGAACGCGAGCTACCGTCGCCAGCGGGTCCAGGTCAACCTGCTGGAGATGATCTCCCTCAAATTCGGGCGCTCGGCCTTCCGCTTCCTCGAAGGCACCGGCTTCGCCGAAGACATGGACGAAGCCCTCGAAGCCTTCACCACTCTGGGCGGCGCAGCCATCGCCACCGCCGGCGACATCGACCGCAAATTCGTGGCCGTGCCCGAGCACCGAAAAGACCACACCCGCGACGCCGACCTCATCGACGAAGTGCTGTCCGCCGTGGTGTACCAGAACCCCGCCACCGCCTTCTACGCCAAGGTGGGCGGCACCACCCGTCGGTACAACCTCGAGCCCCTCACGCTCGCCATCTACAAGCAGGGCCTGTACCTCTTCGCCCGCGACACCGGCGCCGAAGGCCGCATCAAGACCTTCGCCATCGACCGCTTCCGCAGCTTCAAGCGCACCCGCGGCGCCCACTTCGACTACCCCGAAGACTACGACCCCAGCGCCCTCTTCGCCAATGCCTTCGGCATCATCGGCGGCGCGCCACAAGACGTGGTGTTGCGCTTCCACCGCCGCGTGGCCCCCTACATCCAAGAGCGCGTCTGGCACCCCTCCCAGCGCCTCACGCCCGTGTCCGACGGCGGCCTCCAGCTCGCCATGCACGTGGGCATCGCCGCCGAGCTCGTGAGCTGGGTGATGAGCTTCGGCCCCGACGTCTACGTGGAAGGCCCCGCCGACCTCGCCGAGCGCGTGCGCCGCCTCCACACCGAAGCCGCCCGCGGCCTCGACCCCGCCACCCGAGGCCGCCGATGACCCGCCTGGCTGCCGCCTGGAGCCTGCCCCCGCGCATCGAGCGCGCCTGGCCCGAAGAGCTCCGCCCCGAAGACCCCTTTGCCGGCGACGAGGGCATTCCCGACCCCGCCACCTACGCCCAGTACCTCAAGTGGGTGCAGCCCGCGCGGCTGTCCGAAGCGGAGTTCCTCGAGGCCGACCAGGCCTTCCTCGATGCCTACTTCGACGTTCTCGCGGGCAAGCGGCCCTGGGGCGCCACCGATCCCTTCGCCAAGCAGCTGGTCATCGACCACCCCCTCCGCCACGACCTCCGGCCCGCCCGGCCCGCCATGGCACCGGTCGACGACGATGTCATCTGCGACCTCTCCGAGGACTGGGTGCCCTCGCTCGGGCTGCTGGCCCCCCCGCGGGTGCTCGGGCCCTACGCCATGCTCGACCTCCCCCGCCGAGTGCGCATCTTCACCGGCGCGCTGATGTCGTTCGCGCCGCTGTTCCCGCCGTCCATCCGGCCCATGAGCCGCCCCGGCCGCAGCAAGCCCAAGCTCGCGGGCGCCACCAAGTCCGCCCTCATCGCGGTCCTCCGCTCCCCGATGCAGCTGTGGCGCCCCAACCCCGATGGCACCCTCACCCCCATGCTGCCGCTCGCCCGCCGCAGCCACCCCGAAGGTCCGGTCACCGGTGTGCCCGATGCGCCCTACGTTCTCGGCCGCGCCGTCCGACACCCCGGCGGCTGGTGGCTCGCCTGCGCCCTCCCCCTGCCCACGCTCCCCGACCCGGATGTCCTGCAGCGGCGACTGGTGCTCGAGTACCAGCGCCTGCGCCGCCACGACCGCCGCATGACCTGGGAAGACGCCCTCCGCGACCGCGGTGAGGTGGTGGTGCGTGCGGTGTGCGAGTGGCTGTGGGTGCACGCCCCGCACCAGGTGATGCCGCTGTGGCACGCGTGGTCGGAGGGCTGGTCGGCTGCGCGTCGGCAGGTGCCCGAGCGGAAGAAGCGCTAGAGACTGTCGGCGAGATCGATGAGCAGCACGTCTTCTTCGGTGAGGCCAAGCCGCTGCTGCAGCGCCTTGTTGTGTCGCTCCACCATCTTCTCGGCGTCGTCGCGGTTCATCGCGGCGCTCGGGTAGCGCTCCAACCGCGTGGCTCGGCTGGCCGGGAATGAGGCCGCCATCAGGCCCGTCATGCCCACGCCCAGGCCACCGAAGGTGAGCTGGTGGGCCAGCAGCTCTTCGGGAAGCGTGGTGGCACGGTCGTATTGCACCACCCCGGCCGCCAGGCTCGCCGCCCCCACACCCGCCACCAGCATCCACCGGCGGGCCTTGCGGCGGTCGCGCTCCACGCGTCGGTCGAGGTCGTCGGCGCGGAAGGTCTCGCCCGTCTCGCGCAGGAATTCGGACGGCCCGATGCGGTCGTCGCCCCGGTACACGCCCCACGTCTGCACGGTGAACATGGGGTCGACCAGCACCACCGAGGGGGTGGTCATGTGTGCGCCTACCGGCTGCGACATCGCCACAGCCGCCGCACCGCCCCGCAGCTCGGTCTCGTCGCGCACGTACATGCGCTGGGACTGGTAGTCGCGAATCCGCTCCACCCGCTCGGGCGTGAGCGCCAACGGCGTGGGGTTTGCGACCACCGTGCCGGTCATGGGCTCGGCCACATCGGCTTCGGTGAGACCCGCCGCGTCCAGCGGGTCCGGCATCGCGAGTGCAGCCGACATCAGCAACACGGGCATGGACATGGGACCTCCAGACACCTTGGATCCTACCGCCGAACACCGACGACGAACAGTCCTTCCTCGGACCCCATCACGCCGAGGTGGAGTCCATCGGCCATCCCGGCGCGGCCCCGTCCACTACACCCTGCATGTCGTCGGGCAACGGCGCCTCGAACGCGAGCTCGTCGCCTTCGGGATGTCGCAGGCGCAGCTGCCAGGCATGCAGGCACTGGCGCGGGAAGCCCGTGTGTTCGCGCACGAAGTCGCTCGCCCCCTGTTCGTGCCACTCGAGGAACACGCGGTCGGGCTGGCCATACACCTTGTCGCCCAGGATGGGGTGGCCCACATGCTCCAGGTGCACGCGGATCTGGTGGGTGCGCCCGGTGTGCAGCGCGCAGCGCACGAGCGCATGTCCGTCGAGACGCTTCACCACGGTGAACACGGTGCGCGCATGGAGGCCATCGTCGGTCACGCCCCGCCTCAGGCGAATCTCGGTGTCGAGGCGGTCGCCGATGGGCGCACGAACATCGCGGGTGTCCCACTCTGGCTGGCCACGCACGAGGGCCAGGTAGGTCTTCTGGAGGTGGGCACTGCGCTCGCGGAGCTGGGCCTTGACGTGGGTGTTGGCTTCCAGGTCCTTGGTGAGCACCATCACACCGCTGGTGTCGCGGTCGAGGCGGTGGCAGAGGTCGACCCGGTCGTCGGGCCGCGCCGTCTTGATGAGCCCGATGACGGCGTAGGCAAAGCGGTCGCCAGCGGGGTGGGCCAGCAGTCCCGGAGGCTTGTTGATGACGAGCAGACGGTTGTCTTCGAACAGGATGGGCGGCAGTGGGGGCGGCGGACCGTCGGGGGCGTACCCGGGTGTGTAGATGCGGAGGACCTCACCGGCCTCCAGCCGCATCGAGGCCTTCACGCGGCGGCCATCCGTCTCGATCTCGCCCCGCTTGATGGCCTTCTGCACCGCCGTGCGCGACCAGCTCGAAAACCGCGCGGACAAGTAGGCATCCACCCGCCACCCGGCGTGCTCGGGCGCGATGGTGAGGGGACGGTGTGGGCGGTCGGAACCAGACATGGCACACCGGGCTATCCTGCCGACCCGGACGCCGACGATGCCCACCGAGCCTTCCAACCCCATCCTGCCGCCGCTGCCGCGTACGCCACAGCGCCGCCGACGCGTGTTCGACGTGGGGCTCGTGTTCGCGCTCACCTGGCTGCTGCTGGCAGTGGGCGTGACCGTGGTGTGGGGCCCCGACCTCGGCCTGCGCGGCTGGGTCTGGCTCCTGGTGCACCATGCCCTGTGTGGGGTGGGGTGCCTCCACGAAGTGCGGCGGGCCTGGCAGCGTCGACAGTCGCGGTAGGTGCGTCAGCGCGCCGGAAGGGCCGGCCGGGGCTTGGATGGCGGGGTCGACCGGGTCCGCGAGAAGCGGCGGTCGAGGGTGTCGCCCGGGTAGAACTTCTGGCGGCACCGCGGGCACCGAATCTGCGCATCGGCCGCGAACCGGTCGCCCAAGAACACGAACCCACGCGCGCCTCGAAGCGCAGTGGTGCGACGCCCCTCACAGCAGGCCCGCGCAATCGCGCCCACCTCGGCTTCGGTCCAGGTCTTTGGGCGCCAGGACACGCGGTCGTAGTCACAGCAGGGGCACGTCCACAGCATCGGGATTCTCCACGTAGGGTGGCCTCCGGGAAGTCGGAAGCCGTCGGTCCGCCCACGCAGCGTCGGTCCACGACCAGCCCCGTTCCGAGGGGAACCGAGCTGGTGTCCGGTGAGACCAAGAGCGCCGCGCCATTGCCTCTCGGGCGACCTATCGCCCGTACGCCCGATGAATGGAGCGTGGATCCAGGCCTGTGATTCGTGATGACATCGCGTGACACGATTGGGCCAGTCCCACCGAAATTCAGCCGAAATCCGCCAGTCTCGGCGCCCCGAGGGGCTCACCCGGAGTCGGCATCCACCGGAATGGTGGGCGTGGTGCTTCGGGTGCCATCCGCCAGTCTCCAGCTCAGCCTCGACTCGACGGAATGACAGGCTGGCTGCTGGCCGCTGGCCGCTGGAAGCCCCAACCAGCAGGACCATCGAGGATGCTCGCCGACTTCGCATCACACACCGCCGCCACCTGGTCGGCCAGCCACCGCCGCGCCCCATCCTGCGCCAGCCGCTTGTGGTGCACCGACGTCACGCTGAACGACGGCAGCTCCAGCGGAACCGGCTCCACCCGAAATGCAGTCCCGAAGCTGTGGGCCAGTCGCTCTGGGAGCGTGGCCACCCCACCCACTGCATCGAGAACCGCGGGCACCGCGAGAAAGTGGGGCACCACCGTCCGCACCCGCCGAGAGAGCCCCCGCGCCCCCAGCATCCGGTCCACATGCCCCCGGGCCTGCCCCGACTGGGACACCAATACGTGCGGCGTGTCGAGATACCGTTCGAGCGTCAGCGGTGGCGCATCCGCCGGCACCAGGCACGCCAGGCGGTCCTCCAGCACAGGCACGGACACAAGCGGCGCGTCCACCTGCCAGAAGAACCCGAGCGCCAGGAGGATGGTCCCCGACGCGAGGTCGTCCTCGGGAAGCACCTGGTTGTGCGCCCGCACGTGCAGGTCGATGTGCGGGGCCACCGCCGCGATGCGGGCCATCAGAGGCGGCACCAGGATGCGCGAGACGTAGTCCGACGCCGCGATGGTGAGCGCTCCGGTAGCCACCTGCGGGTCGAAGTCGGTGCGTGGGGTGAGCAAGCTCGACAGACGCGCCAACAGGTTGCGTAGCGGTCCTTCGAGCTGTTCAGCAAATGGCGTGGGCCGCATTCCACCGCCCGCCCGCACCAGGAGGGGGTCGTGGAGCTGGCCCCGCAGCCGGGCGAGGGCGTTGCTCACCGCAGGCTGGGACAGTCCCACCCGTCGCGCCGCTCGCGTGACACTGCGCTCCGCGAGAACGGCGTCGAGCACGACAAGGAGGTTGAGGTCCAGCGCGGCCAGGTTGACGGTATTCCCCGTCGAAATCTTCTCATCACGACCATTCATTGGGTCAATACTCCAGCGCCCCGTAGAGGTAGCCCATCGGAGGACCCGATGGAATGGACCCACACCACACTCGGCGGCGCGCACATCGCCCGCGCCCTTCACATCGGCGACGGCGAGCCCATCGTGCTCATCGGCGCCTGGCCCCAGACCCTCGACGGCTGGGCACGCATCTGGCCCACCCTCGGCAACCGCACCCGGCTCGCCCTCGACCTGCCCGGCTTCGGCCACTCGGCCCCCGCGGACAGCACCCCATCATCCTGCGGGCGCTTCCTCGTGGCCGCGCTCGACGAGCTGGGCTGGGACCGCGTCCACCTCGTCGGTCCCGACGTCGGCGTGCCCGTCACCTTGTGGATGGCCCACCACCACCCCGAGCGGCTGCACTCCATGGTGCTGTCCGATGGCCCCGGCACCTGGCCCCCCGACCTCTCCCGCGACCTGCGCTGGATGGTCCACAGCCGGGTGGTGCGCTGGATGCTGGGCCTCGACGCGCGCCGGTTTGTCCAGATCGCCCTCGACCGGGGCTATGTCGGAGGAAAGCCGGAAGCGCCCGAGCACTTCGTCGACGCCTACCGCGACAAGGTCCCCTCCACGCTCGGCTTCCTGGCGTCGTACCCCCGGGAGCTACCCGCCATTGCAGCCGGCCCGTCGCTCCGCACCCCTGCCCTCGTGCTGTGGGGAGGCGACGACGTCTTCGTGCCCGCCAGCAACGCCCGCGCCATCGCCGAGGCCCTTCCCGACGCCCGCCTCGTCATCCTCGACGGGGTCGGTCACTTCTCCCACGACGACGCACCCGAGGCCTACGGCGCGGAGCTGCGGGACTGGCTGGGCATCGAAGACACATCACACGCCACCGCCTCCGACAGCGTGACCCGGTCGTAGGGGTCGCGGCCCAGCCCGAACGGTGCGTACACCTCTACGGGAGGGTCGGCTGAGATCACGTGGGCATGCACATGTCCGGCCACATCGGTGGTGTGCGACCGCAGCCGCCAGCCCCCCGGTCCCCGCTCGAGGGTGTCTACCAGTCGCCAACAGCCCGGGCCGGGGTCCTGGGGCCACGCCACCGAAGACCGCGCCACCACCGTGCCCACCGGCAGCGACACATCTTCCTCCACCGCCGTCCACCCCCGCTCCTCGAGGTGGTGCTGGAAGCCCCAGTGTCCGGAAAACCGCTTGTCCCGGTCGCCCATTTCAGCCGCCCTCTGGTCGACCTCGAGAGCAAGCTCCGCATGGGCCTGCGCCATCGCTGCATCGTCGAGCGACAGCGCCACCGACAGTCCCAGAGTGGCCACCACCGCCCCCACCCGCAGGCGAGGCCCGGCAAGAGGCAACAGCGCCAACACCGCCGGCACGGCGAACGGCAGCCAGTAGCGCGTGGCCGTGAAGCGCAGCTTCAGCAGAAACAGCAGGCCACCCACCAGCCACACCGTGAAGAAGACCGCCAATCGGTCCTTCTGGTCGACTGCAGCACCGAGCACCGCACCACCACCTGCCGTCCACAGGACCGTCCACACCAGCGTGCCCCCGGCGTGGTGCGACCACAGCGCTCCCCCGAGGCCCAGCGCAGCACCCACCAGCGCACCCACCGCCGCCCGCCGCGGACGTCCGCCCGCCAGGACCGGCAGCACCAGCCCACCTCCGAGCGTAGCCACCGAGGCCACCAGCTTGCGGAAGAGGTCGCGGGGGCCGTCCGAGATGCTCTGGAAGCGGGTCATGGCGAGCACGTGCCACTCGCCGTAGGCCGCCACGTCATGCAGGGCGAGGGCCACCGTGGGCAGCGCGGCCACCCCCGTGAGAACAACCGCCTGCTGGGCATCTTTGCGAAGCGCCGGCCACAGTCCCGCGAGGGGAATCAGGGCCAGGCCGCTGTACCGAAACACCGCAGCCATGCCCAACAGCAGCGCCCACGGCCACCGCGCGCCCCCCGGTGGCCGGACCGACAGCAGGCCCGCCATTCCCGCGAGCGTGCAGGCCAGCAGGGGAAGGTCGGGGGTCCAGGCCGTGGCGGCGAGCAGGGCTGCCGGCGACCCACACAACAGCAGCACCGCCGTTCCTGGTCGGCCCGCCACACGGTCCCCCAGCCGCGCCGCGCCCCAGCAGGCCAGCAACAGCCAAGGCCACATCCAGAGGTGGCGGATGGGGTCGGTGGCGTCGACCACCGGAGCCAGCCACCAGCCGATGCCCGGCGGGTTGGACAGCACATCGAAGGCGCGCTCGGTGGTGCCCTGCCAGTTGATGGGAATGGCGTGGGGGCGCCAGATGTCGAGGCGGGCGCCACGGGCGAGCACCAGGAAGTTGGCGTCGTCGATGTGGGGCGGACGGAACAGCGTGGGCAGCGTGCACAGCAGCACGACCAGGGTCGCGAAAACGGAGCGTGGCACCCGACGGAGCATGGGCGGACGGTATCACTCCGCCTCGGCCACCCCGTTGAGTCGGTCCACCACCGCGAAGAGGTCGCCCTGGTCGTAGAAGTCCACGCCGAGGAAGTTCACGGGCCGGCCGAAGGCCTCCGAGCAGGCGCGTGCGCGGGTCTCCAGCACCTCGGCCACGTTGGCTTCCAGGCCATTTTCGGCGCTGGGCAGAGGGTCGCCGAGCCAGTGGTTGACCAGGAACAAGGGGTTGTCGAGGTCGCCGCGGTTCTGGTCGCAGGAGAACTCGCTCACTTCGGCGAACGAGTAGGGGGTGTCGACCCACAGGTCCCAGGCGCCATGCAGGCCGGTCCCGTCGGAGGCACCGGACTCCAGGCCCACGATGAGGGTGGTCTGGGCGTCGATGAGCTCACCCAGCGTGGGGTCGGCACCGTCTTCCCAGGCGTACAACCGGTGGCCCAGGCCCGCGGCTTCGAGGGCAGCGCGGGTGTCCTCGATGGAGATGGCGTCCTGGAAGATGATCTGCACCACTTCACGGGGATGGTCGTCGAGGAAGTCGGCCAGCTCCCCCAGGCCCTCGTCGAGCGGCTGGGCGCCCAGGTCGCAGTAGCCGTGACACAGCCAGAGGCCGTCCTCCCACACGTAGGTGTCGAGCATCATGGCGCGGATGCCGTCGTGGAGCTGCTGTGTGAGGCCGTGCTGCTGGTTGGGACCGAGCCAGCCGGCGTCGGCGTTGGACATGCTGTTGTGGGTGCCGGGAAAGGTGACCATGGAGACCGGTCGGTCGCACAGGACCTCGTGGCCGTTGCAGCCGGTGGCCTCGGGGACGGCTCCGGAGTCGTCGCCGGGCGGTTTTTCGGTGGACCCGCAGGCCACCATCGTCGTCAGCAGCAGTAGAGAAACACGCATCGCCGCATCGTAGCGGACCCGTGTGCCACCCGGATAGGCGGCCGCCATGTCGACCACTCTGTACATCGCGGGAACTGCCCGCCAACGGGCCGGTGGCTGGGCCTTCATTCTCGAAGAAGGCGGGAAGACCATCCGCTCCGACTCCGGTGGGGCCTGGGACGTCACCTCCCCCCGCATGGACCTCACCGCCCTCGTGACCGGGCTCGACTCCGTCCAAGACGGCGGCGTGGAGGTCGTCCTCACGAGCGACGCCCTGCTGCGTACCGCAGTGGAATGGATGCCCAAGTGGCGGGCCGCGCGGTGGAAGCGGAAGAAGGGCGGGGCCATCCGCAACCTCGACCTGGTGAAGCGCCTGGCCACGCACACCGACCGCCTTGTGGTGCGCTGGCAGCTGTCCAACGGCAAGGAGACCCTCCTCCAGGACGCCAAGGAGATGGCCCGCGCAGCCGGGGCAAAGGTCGACCGACCCGCCCCCGAGCCGTCCGCGCCACCCGTCACCGGCACGGTCGGTCCCTCCGAAAAGCGCCTCGTGGCCTACACCGACGGCGGCTGCCGCGGGAACCCGGGCGTGGGGGGCTGGGGCTTCCTCATGGTCGACACCCGGTCCGGGGCGGCTCTGTCCAAGCGTGGCGGGGCCCGCGAGACCACCAACAACCGCATGGAGATGCAGGCGGCCATCGAAGCCATGGCAGCCCTCAACCGGCCCGGATTGTCGCTCGAGATCCGCACCGACAGCCGGTACCTGCGCGATGTGGCCACCTCGTGGCTGCGCGGCTGGAAGAAGAACAACTGGAAGAAGAAGACGGGCCAGCCCATCAAGAATGTCGACCTGGTGCAGCGCATCGACATCCTGCAGAACAAGCACGACGTCACCTGGACCTGGGTGAAGGGCCACGCCGGCGAGCCGGGCAACGAGTTCGCCGACCACCTCACCAATGCCGCGATGGACGAGGTCCGGGGTGGAAAGAGCGGCATCGCCGAGCAGCGGTACAAGGTGAGCCCGATACGCATCCACAAGAACTGACGCGGAGTTCCGTTCGTCCAGCGGTCAGCGGTCAGCGGTCAGCGGTCAGCGGTCAGCGGTCAGCGGTCAGCGGTCAGCCTTGTTGCGGCAGGTAGCATCGTGGAGGGGGCCCACCCCGGCTGCGGCACTCCATCACGCCCATCACGGAGCGAGAAGCACCGCAACCAGGCTGGTCGCTGGTCGCTCGGAAGCGTGGTGGTACTGCGGCTACCAGCGGCCAGTCGCCAGCAGCCAGCCTTGTTGTGGCAGGAACCATCGTGGAGCAGTCCCACCCCGGCAGTGGCACTCCATCACGCCCATCACCGAGCGAGAAGCACCCTCCACAACCAAGCTGGCGGCTGGCGGCTGGCGGCTGGAAGCCCACACAGTCACACCGCTTCCAAGCACCCCATCGCGCCCATCACCGAGCGAGAAGCACCGCAACCAGGCTGGTCGCTGGTCGCTCGGAAGCGTGGTGGTACTGCGGCTACCAGCGGCCAGTCGCCAGCAGCCAGCCTTGTTGTGGCAGGAACCATCGTGGAGCAGTCCCACC
>Ga0213833_1000495_pt1 | contig 39851 bp, 12 predicted proteins | sample SWATP21_FD_160575 | JGI IMG/M metagenome (GOLD analysis project Ga0213833, IMG submission 160575) | Coastal seawater microbial communities from Marineland, Florida, United States - SWA TP2 #1 | ecosystem: Environmental > Aquatic > Marine > Coastal | place: USA: Florida | collected 2016-08-14 | reverse complement strand
CACTGCACAAGGTCTTGACAACGGGGCCATTGAGTGCACCTCACCGTCAAGGGGCCCAGGAGAATTGCAAATCCGAGTAACAGCCAATGGCGACCAGTACGGGCCAGCGCTGAACGCGGCGCATGTGGTGTTTTCTGATGATCGTGCAGTTCCAGTGGCGCTTCCGTCAAGCTCGCCCAGTGTGGGGGGCACGTTGGTTAGCATCTTTCGTGTGCCCTTGATGGCAATTTCGCCCAGTGCACATCTGGTGTGTGAGTTTGGTTCCTCGGACGACGTCGTGGTGGTACCAGCGTCGCGGATGGAGCAAAGTGTGCAGTGCATGTCGCCAAAATTCTCTGCCGGTGCAACAACCCTCAGGATCAACATCGAAGGAGCTCCGCAGGAATCAAGCTTGGCAACTGTGCCATTTGTCTTCTTCCCACAACGCCCGGTGCTATCGTTGAGCCCTCGAAATGGACCAGTGCGCGGTGGAACCTCTCTGAGAATTTTGGGAGTGATCGATGCACTTGGAGATTTGAGCGCTCGTGATGGCCTTGTGTGCCAGTTTGGTGCTTCACAGACGGCTCCAGCCACTGTGGTTGACTCAACCGTGATCTGTACAACGCCGCCAAGTGCAGGCGCATTGGGTGTCGAAGTCACTGTGGTGCAGCCCTCGGGTCACACTGTCGGTACTGTCATGTTTACGTACACAACGTCGCCCCGCGTTTCATCATTGTCGCCAATCGCAGCGACTGAAGAGGGAGGCACAATCGTCACGGTGAGTGGATCTGGCTTCGCTGCCACCTCAAACCTTGCATGTCGCTTCGGTGATGGACAGCTGAGTACGCCAGCTCGATTCATCAGCTCAACGTCAATCATGTGCACCACGCCGACACAGCCTGCTGCGTCAACCGTCTCGGTGGAAGTGACAATGAATGGAGTCGATTACTCCAGCGATGGTGAACAGTTCCGATTCTTGCCCGTGTCGCAGCTGCTGTCTATTTCGCCGTCCTTTGGGCCTTTGGAGGGAGGTTATATCGTACTTGCGCATGGAAGCAACTTCGACAAGGCCTCTTCTTGGTCATGCTCCTTCGGAGCCTCTCGTGTGGAAGGGACTGTTGTCGATGATTCAAAGTTAGCTTGCCTTGTTCCTCCGGGCAACACAGAAGGCACAGTTGCGTTTGGAGTCGGCCTCGCAGGGGCAGGGGAGCTCACTTGGCTTCCTTCCGGGTTTGTGTACCTTCCACACATCTCAGTGACAAAACTAGTTCCCAGTATTGGCAAGCTGACTGGTGGGACCCATGTCACCGTCGAAGGGTCGAATTTGGACACTGGGATGCCAGTGTCGTGCCGTTTTGGTGGCCAAGAGGTAGCTGCTACTCGTGTGTCGCTCACTTCACTTGAATGTGTAACCCCACGCTCGCGCTTGAAGCGTGCCGAAGCTGCGACCACAGCCGTGGATTTCACGCTTTTAAGTGGCGGGATCATCTTGTCTGGATCACACTCACGGTTCACGTATGCAGCAGCCCCAGTTGTTGAGCGGATTTATCCAACAACAGTGGTGGCTTCCACTGGTGGGGCAGTTCAAGTAATCGGAAGTGGATTCCCAGCAGAAGCTGCTGCTTCTACTTGGTGCCGTTTTGGCACAACAGCACCCGTTCAAGCTCAATGGCTGTCATCATCACTTGTGACGTGCGATGTTGCTGGGGCTCTCGCCCAGGAGAACACGCATGCTGAGCTGGCCATAAGCTTGAACAAGGAGGACTGGTCTCGCACGGCGCAAGTTCTCTCGTTTGGCGACGCGCTCTTGGTGATATCGCTTGCACCGACAGCGGGTGCCATTGTTGGTGGAACCAGCATTTCATTGCACGGAACTGGGCTAGAGAACACCGCGGAGGGGTTGTTGTGTGATTTTGGCGGAGAGATTGTTGTGTCCGAGCCTCGTGATGCAACATCAGTCACATGTGTAACGCCTCCCTTCCATGGCCCATCAAGTGGAGGCAGCGTCAGTCTGACTCTTGTGTCGCGCGACTTCCGGACTCGCAGCAACAGTCTTTCGTTTTCGTACAACCCCGTTCCTGTACTTCAAACTGTGACTCCTATGCGAGGCCCGCAGAACGGAGGGACGCATGTGAGCGTGGAAGTGGCGAAAGACACGTTCAGTTTGGAGGGGGGCTATCCAATGTGTGTGTTTGGAGGATTTGTGTCCGTACCCGCTCATGTTATGCAGTCGGAGGATGGTGGGGCCTCTGTGACAGTCTCGTGCACTGCTCCACCTCTGCATGACGTCGTCAGTGCTGGTGGTACGGTTGCATCCGTTCCAGACGCACAGCAGGTGACCATTGAGTTGTCGCTGAATGGCGTTGATACGACGCACCAAGGTCTGAGCTTTTACTACCAGGCTGAGATCGAGGTTCGTTCTGTGCTGCCAACGCTTGGTCCCAGTGTTGGAGGAACCACAGTATCGATGCGTGGCACTGGGTTCAAAGCAACTGAGTCGCTATCGTGTCGTTTCGGCGTGAGCATCGTCCCAGCGATGTATGTGTCGCCCACGACAGTGACGTGCCAAACACCCGCGTCGGTGCCTGGATACTCCTCAATTGGGGTGTCTCTGAATGGGAAGGATTTTGCCACAGCCTCAGATGCGAGTTTCTTCTTCACTCACGACGTGGAGGTGAGCAGCATTGCTCCAGCCTTGGGTCCAATGACTGGCGGCACCGCGGTGATTCTTGTGGGATCTGGGTTCCGCGTCCCCTCGAATGTCGGACTAGACGCCGTGTGTGACTTCTTGGGTGTTTTCCGTCCGGCACTAGTCCTCAACGAAACTGCAGTGGCGTGCACAGTGCCCAGTGCTCTCGCACTCGGCATCCAAACTCCTGGAGTGATTTCAGTACAAGTTTCGTTGAACGGAGGAGCAGATGTCGAGCCGATGGGCAGCGAATTTTACTTCGTTTCAACACCCACGCTTTCCACCCCAGTCACAGATGCGACAGTTGGCGAAGTGTCATTTGTTCCGATCATTTTGCACATTTCTGAAGAGACGCGCCCTGCACTGGCTGTTGCTGAATGGTGGTGCAACCTCGGAAGGACACCACGCCCAGCACATCATGTTGATGTTCGCCTTTCTGAGGTTGCCTTGACGTGCGAGGTGGAATGTTCTGAGACCATGACATCTGAAGTACGCGTCTCCGCCAACAATGGCGTCGATTGGTGGTCCGGTCCACAGTTTTCTTGTCTTGGTGCCATGAAAGTGATCGGTATCAATGGTCCCAAGGGAGCAGCGGAAAGTGGCGGTGCTGTGGTAGACATCATCATTCAGAACGTTCCGGACGAACCAACACCCGTCTCTGTCCTTTTCGGGGACACACTGGCGCAGTCGGTAGCCCGTGTTGAGGGGAAGGGGCTTCGTGTTTCTGTTCCAAGTCACCCGGCGACAATTGTGCCGCTGGATGTGATAGTCAAGGCAGGCTCACAACAAGTCGTGTTTCCTTCTGCGTTCGCTTTCACACCGGCCGCTTCTTTGTCATCACTAAGCCCGACCGAAGGATCTTTGATCGGCGGAACACTGGTGACAATTGCTGGAACCAATTTGGCCCCGGCTTTGGACAGTACTGCCCCCACCTGCAAGTTTGGCGATGTTCGGGTCGAAGCGACTGTTGTGTCAGACAGGCAGATCACTTGCCTGAGCCCGCCGTGGGCCATCGCTGAACCAGTGCTCGTTTCAATCTCCACAAACGGCCGTGACTTTCCACTCATCTCTGACGTGATGTTTACCTACCGTACTCCTGTGGATGTCCACAGCTTGGCGCCCACAAGCATTGTGCCTCAGGGTGGCGTTACTCTGTCAATTTGGGGCACAGGATTCTCTCCTGCTTCTCAAGCTGCCTTGTGCGGCTTTGCAGTTGCTTCCACGGGCTCCATTGCACACACCGCAGCTGCCTCTGTTCACAGTGCAACGACGTTGTCCTGTGCGGTCCCTGTTCTTAACGGCGTTGGATCGTCCATCAGTGTCTCAGTGTCCATGGACGGAGGCCGGCATTGGAGTGAAAACTCATTCGGTGCCATTCTTCAGATCATTCCAGCTGCGGTGGTTTTGAGTGCGTCACCGTCATTTGGCTCAATAAGTGGCGGGACTGTTGTGGCGGTGCGAGGCCAGGGCTTTGTGGACTCCCAGAACTTGGTTTGCAGATTCGGAGCCTCAATTCAGCCAGCTGCATTTGTGTCAACTAGCCTTATTCAGTGCATCGTTCCACCGTTGCACGCCGAGGGTACTGTGACCTTGGAGGTTTCAAACGATGCTCGCACGTTTGTTGAAGGGTCTGGTGTGGACTTCGAATACGTTTCCGTACTCACTGTCTCAACTATCTCCCCGACTTCGCTTCCGACCTCTGGCGGCCAGTACGTGTCAGTGTCGCTGTTGGGTTGCCCTCCTGCCAGCGTTTTGCACAAAGCCGTCAGCGCCGGGACGGTAGGTTGCAACTTCGGAAGACTGGGACAGGTCCCTGTGGAAGTCGACATTTCAGCTGGTGTGGTGAAGTGCTTGGCCCCCACTTTTGGCATGGATGATGATGAGCGCAGTGCGTCACCACAGTGGCTGGAAGTCACTTTGAACGGTGTAGACTACGTCAAGTCCGCAACAGCGTTTCAATACGTGCACGAGGCATTCGCTGCCACAGTGAGACCTGCGATGGGACAGTCATCCGGTGGGACAGCGATTGCGGTGGTTGGGCACTCGTTCCCACGGCACCACTCGCTGGCCTGTGTGTTCGCTGACACCCAATCGCAGTGGCGTGTTTCAGTACCTGCCGTGTGGCGTTCCGCTGAACGAGTGGAGTGCTTTACGCCACCAGCTCCAGACCACATTGTTAAGCATCTAGGTGCGGGGTCCGAGGGTTATGTGGACCTTATGCTTGAGCGAGAGGGCGTTGTCGTCGGTGGACATGCGCGTTTCTTGTACTCGTCCCCGATGACGATTCATGACGTCGTTCCGCGAGTGCTGCCTGAGGAAGGAGGACGCATTGCCCTGCACGGTACACACTTCCCTGAACACACAACAATACTCTGTGCTGTTGGTGACGCAGCACCAGTCACAGCTCGTTTCCTCTCTCCTGACACGATCGAATGTGACGCTGAGCCCCACTCTCCGCACTCACCAGGTCTGCTCGTCAGCGTCAGCATCAACGGCTTTCATGATCGCGTGTTTGCGATTGAGGACAGTACTACCCCTATCAGAGTGGAGATTGTACCGCACTTGTCCTTGAGCAGCGCAACTCCTGCAACCAGCAGCACTCTTGGGGGTGTTTCTGTCGTCATCACAGGCTATGGTTTGACCTCGTTTGAGCAGCTCTATTGTCGGTTCAGCACGCGTGATTCCGAGCAAGATGCACCTCTTAATGTTCTCTCTGCAACATCAGGAACATGTATGGCGCCTGCAGCCCCTGGTGGTAAGGCTGGCGCGGTGAACCTCTCTCTTGTCGCAGGCCATGGCGGCGATACCACACTCGCTGCCAACGACACGGTGGTCATGTTCCGCTACGTGGCCCCGATTGTGCTCCAGCACGTCGTGCCCAACAGCGCCAGCAGCGTCGGAGGTGCCTCGGTCGTCATCCAAATCGACACATCCTTGGGCTCGTTGCTAAATGCCAACACCACATACTATTGCCGGTTTGGCAAAGACGTTGAGGAACATGAATGGGTATTGGGTCGAATTGTGGCGACAGACTTGCTTGAATGCCAGGTTCCATCGCAAGAGAGAGCTCGGGCAACTGAGTTGTCAGTGACGTTCGATGGTGTCCATTTCCCGACCCACTTGGTTTTCTACGTGACAGAACCAGTGGTTTCGATGTCTGCAGTCCCAACAACGCTTCGTGAAGAAGGAGGTGAAAAGCTCACGATTCACGGAAGTGGCTTCGCCCGGCGCGAGACGTTAGTGTGTCGCTTCTTTGGAAGCACCATCGTTCTTGCCGATTGGGAGTCTGCCTCGGAAGTTCACTGCATTTCGCCGCCACATTCAGTGGGGATGGCACTTCTGGAAGTCAGCAACAACGGTGTCGAGTTCGTGACCTTTGGTGTATTGCAGTATGTCGCCACTCGCACCACATCCACAATTCTTCCAGCTACTGGACCTGCATCAGGCGGAACCGTCATCACAGTGACGGGCACCAACTTCAAGGTTCTCGCCTCCCTGGAGTCTTACGAGCTCCATTGCCGTTTCTCCCAAGTTGCTGAGCAGGCGTTTACACCCAGCGAGGTGCGCCTGTATGGGCTGAGGCCAGTATCCGTGCCTGCCAGACAAGTAGCTCCGACCTCCTTTCAATGCACCACTCCCCCAGCACACGTGGGACACGTCACGGTTGCGCTCCTTGCACGAAGCCGTGAGTTCGAGGTACCGGTGGCGCTTGGTGCAACCTTCGAGTACCTTCCAGAGCCAACACTGGACCATGTGTCACCAAACTTTGGAGGCTCTCGAGGTGGAACAATCATTTCCGTACACGGGCTTGGGATGCATGAGTCGCTGTACTGCTGGATGGCCGGAGTTAGAACTGGCCCCGCTGAGTATGTGTCGGAGGCACTAGTTAGATGCTCAACACCGCCTCTTGCAGAGCTAAAGCTCCAGACACCACAGTTGCTCTCAAATGGCGGTGATGTTTCGGTTCCTGTCCGGCTGGGGTCCGAGACCCACGTGCTTTCAGCAGGCAGTACCGGACCCAACTTTTGGTACCACCCAGATTTGTCTGTGTTCAAAGTGACGCCTGCTGTTGTACCAGCGACTGGCGGAGTTGCGGTTCTCGTCGAAGGCGCCGAGTTTCGTCACACTGCGGACCTCCAATGCGTTCTTGGAGGCCTTCCTCCGCTTCCTGCCACTTGGATTTCATCTTTGTTGGTATCTTGTGTGGTTCCAAGAGCTGAGGCCGGGATGTACCCAGTTCGTATTACAACGAACGGTGCCGACGTCTACTCGGGCGCAAACGTAGCAGTTCTCGTGGCGCCAGAGCGCTCAGTTTCAGGAATGTCACCGATTCGTGGCCCAGCAAGTGGAGGGACGACTGTTTCAGTGACCGGAACCGGGTTTTCAACCGGGGATGGCATGGTGCCACACTGTCTCTTTGGTACTGTCGAAGTCCTTGCCCAAGTGGTTTCTGAAGAAACCCTGCTGTGTGTCTCACCTATTTCCGCTACTGGCGAGGGTAGCGTTGCCTTTTCCGTCCACCTGAGGCTGCCTCACACGATCCACCAAACCACTGTTGCTTCTACCTCACCGCTTTCGTTCTCATACGAGCCACTGCCCCACATTATCGGATTGACTCCCTCCTGGGGACCGTCGTCAGGTGGCACTGTGGTACAGGCACACGGAACTGGCATGATGGCTGGGAGTGACCTCGTCATCATGCTGCATGTTGACAATGGCGAGACGCACACCGTGTCGCCTGTGTTCCAATCGCCAAATCAGCTCAACTTCGAGATGCCACGCAGCCCCGCTGGCCCAAGCACTCGCTCTTTGGTGCGAGTTGAAGTCACCAACAACAACCAGGACTACAGCAATGATGGTGTGTTGTTTGTCTTCGAGCCACGCGTGTGGGTGACGGGTGTGGCCCCTCCAGTGATACCCCCCGTGGCTGGCAACGTTGTGACGGTTCGTGGGTACAACTTTGCACCGAATCGAGCCGACTCCACCTTTTGCCGATTTGGTGCCACGCTGACAGTCCCAGCTCAATGGGTGAGTGCGACTGAAGTCGGGTGTGTTGCGCCAGCGCTACCAAGCGGTTTGCATGCAGTTGAAGTGTCGACAAATAACGGGCTTGACTGGACGAATGACCACATCATGCTCGAGTATCGTCAACCCATTACAGTGAATGGACTCCGTCCTTCAAGTGGCCCAGTTCGTGGAGGGACGTTGATGACGGTGTGGGGTACCGGCTTTCGGCCTACTGACCGACTCAGCTGCTTCTTCCGTGGTGGTGAAGAGCGGGTGCGCCCGCCACAAGGAATCGAAGTTGTGGCGAATGTGACCAGCTCCTCCACCCTGCAGTGCCTGACCCCAGCTTGGGTGAACGCTCCTGACGGCGGGACCGCCAGCGTGACGATCGCCGCAACTCTGGCCGATGGAAGCCTGTTTGGCGACAGGTTCCGTGATGAGCGCTCTGCAGTGCTGGCCTTTGACTTCACACCTGACGCGCAAGTGCACAGCTTGACCCCCAATCATGGTCCCGGCAATGGGCACACACAGGTGTATGTGAAGGGACGCTTCTTCCAGAATTCGCCCAATCTGACCTGTCGCATTTCGCTGGACCGCTTGATTGACGATGTTACGCAAGTGTTGTTTGATGGCACAAGCGACGTGAGCCGCGAAGTGGGCCTTCCGGCACCACTAGAGTCCGAACGACTTGATGTTGAGTACCACTACGCTCCAGCTCTTTTTGACTCAACTGAGCAAGTGCGATGCAACCTGCCTCCCCTCCGTCCCGGCCTTGGTGTGCTCGAAATTTCAAACAATGGCGTTGACTTCACCCTGAACGAGCTGCCTTTTACGTTGCACGCTCCTCCAAGTGTACTATCACTTGATCCTCCCACAGGACCAGAGCATGGGGGTATCTCTGTCACAGTAACCGGCTTTGGCTTCCAACGAACCGGGACTCTGGGCTGCCGATTCGGCCAACACGACACGGTCGCGGCGGAGTACGTGTCACCGACTGTTGTCATTTGCCACGCTCCTGACCATGGATACGCTGGAGACGTGTTCGTTGAGGTTACCCTGAACGGAGTTGACTACACGACCGACGTGGTCGTCTTTAGGTACACATCTGCGGCTGTGGTACATCGCCTGGACCCAACATTTGGTCCAATGCGAGGAGGAACGTTGGTGCACATCTTTGGGGCCAACTTCCGGCATGACACCCATTTGTACTGCCGTTTTGCATGGAAGGACATTGTGCCAGCATTAGTGGTGGCCCACTCGCATGCAATTTGTCGCTCGCCTCCCTATTCAACCGGTGATCTTGTTGTCTCTGTGGAAGTGACCGACTTGCAGCGAGATACAAACGAAACAATCCAAGGAGTGGACCAGCTTGTGTGGGATGAGGCGGTTGTACGGTATGCAAAGGACTCATTGCCTGCTATCGTGTTCGAATACATTCCGGAGCTGCAGTTGGCCGGCTTGTCACCACTCTCCGGTCCCTCAACAGGATTTCACGTTGTGCTCACAGGGGCGCATTTCCAGTCCCGAGAGTCCTTGCTCCACTGCCGGTTTGGATCTGTTGGTGGTGGAGGAGGCGCAGAGGATGGTGCTGGGGGAATTTTGGTGGCAGCGAAGTGGGTATCATCCACACAAATAGAGTGTGATGCCCCTGGAGTGGCTCCTGAGAGGCTGCTGTCAGCAGACGCTACAGGCTTGCTTACTGTTGAGGTTCGCGTGACAAACAACAACAAGGACTGGAGCCGCGATTCCTTGCAGCTTTCGTACTACATTCCTCCAACTGTTGATCACTTGCAACCTGTGCGCGGTGGTGTGGCTGGGGGCACGCACCTGCATGTGTTTGGCTCGCACTTCGCAAACCTTGGCGAAGTGATGCGTTGCCGTGTGCACGACACGGAAGTTCCAGCGGTGTGGCGAGCGTCTGACCACATCGAGTGCTTGACGCCTCCTGGTCCAGATCAGACCGAGGTCCAAGCAGTGTCCATTTCTGTTGATGTGCCCATTGATGAAGTCCAAGAGGTTGTCGTCACAGCTGACCCTGCTGGAGACGAAATCCAAGTGCTGGACATTGACTCTCCCGGATTTGAATCAGCCGTTCAGGTTGTCACCTTAGATTCCATTCGCTCCAATAGCGACGTTGCGGAGGTACAGAGCATCACTCTCAATGTTGAGCACGTTTTCGAAGTGCAAAAGCTGAGTACAACAGCGTCTGCGTCACAACCCCCGATTGTTGAAGTGACAGTGGCGTGGAGCTCAGCTGACTCACCAGCAAGTGGAACATGGACCATTGGGACTGAGAGCAGTCAGTCACAACCTTTGGCCTACAATGCCTCAGCAAACGATGTCGCGGTTGCACTCAGTAGCGTACCTCGTATTGGAGACGTTACTGTTGAGCGACGTGAGCTGGGTGGCAACGGTGGGAATGTGTGGACGGTGGCCTTGGACACAATCTTCTTCTTCGGAAAGTTGTACTCCTTGCACGTGGATGGGTCATCTTTGGTCACTGCTTCCGTGTTATCGCCAGTCGTAGTCGACGCTGGCCTTTCCTTTGAACTGCAGCAAGTTGTTGTTGAAGCCTCCTTGGGGCTTGCCGGCACCTTCACGTGCTCACATGATGGTAGTGAGGACACAGTGCCCATTCCCTTCGACGCCTCGGCCAGTGAGTTCCAAGCTGCACTCATGGGTCTTCCATTGATCGACACTGTGCTTGTCCGGCGCCTTCCGGACGCTACGCGTCCCCAAACAAGATGGGTTGTGGGATTTAATGACCACGTTGGTGATGTCCCCCTGCTTCTTTGCAATGACTCTGGACTATCTTCGACATCACAGGACGTCGTGATTACGGTGACGGAGCTGACTGCCGGCGAAAGCCAACCTGTAGGTGGCACGTTTGATCTGTTCTTTAAAGACGGCACCGCCTTGGGACTCCCTGGCAACGGTGATCCTTCAACTGTCGCTGCCGCTGTGAAATCTGGCTTGGAAGCCATGGCAGATGTCTCCACCGTCACCACGACGACGTCAGTGAACAGTGCCGGTGGCATGGATTTCTTGATCACCTTTACCGGGACGTACGACGGCGATGTGCCACTGATGACGGTTGATGGCGCGCTTCTCACAGGGACGCGACCAGATTGCTCCGTCGTGGAGACTACCACGGGTACCAATCATGAAGAGCAAGACATTTCTGTTGTAATTGACGGCGGTTCACCCGTTGGAGAGTTCTTCTTGGTGTATGGCAATGCGGAGACCAGCAACTTGGCGGCCGATGCATCATCCGCAGCAGTGAAAGCTGCTTTGGAGTTGCTTCCAGGCATTGGTACTGTTCTTGTTGATCGGACTGATGGCGGAAGCGGCGATTACACGTGGCATGTCACCTTTACCTCTCCACCACAGGTTCCAAGCCTGATTGTTGCTGGTGGTGCAGGATCAACACTCACTGTCAGCCCCCCTGGAACTACAATTGACATCGTAACAACCCAAAAACGGGCTCTTTCTATTCAACCCGTGTCAGGGACATTCAAGCTCCGGTATGATGGTGAATCAACAGGCGAAATACCTATCGATGCAACCGCCGAGGAAGTGGAGACTGCACTGGAGCAACTGCAAGGCATTGGTGACGTGGCAATCACAGCAGCAGTGCTCTCTCCCACGGCTCACAATGGACGGACCTGGGATGTGACCTTCCTGGAGAATGCTGGCACTCTACCAATGCTTGTTGTTGATTCGCAAACGCCACCGCCATCGTTGTCATCAACAGGCTTGCTGACCAACGATGTCTCGCGTACTACGTCTGGCTCTTCTACTTGTTGTGTGGACCCCGGCGCCTCGTTTATCTTGGTAGGGGGCTTCACCGAGGAAAATCAAGTAGCTGGTACTGCCCAAGTCGAGAACGGTGCTTTCAACGCAACCTTCAGCGTTGGGGTTGGAGTTGAAGTGTCGGTTGGATCGGCTATTGCGTTTGATGGGTCGTCAAGCTTCTACCAAGTTGTTTCAGTCGAGGCACTTGCCACTGGGGCAACAATAGCGTGGTTTTCTGTTCCGTACAGAGGAGACACTCAACCGAGTGTGGCTGCTGTCCAGCGCTCAGCTTCATCGCCTCTGTTCCCCAACTCCACCGCAAGCGCTGTTCTGGTGGCCGTTTCACAAGCCACCAGCATCGCGGCTGACAAGATATATGTGGCGATGGGTCCTGCTCATCCCAACAATGGAGCGTCTTGGATTGTTACTTTTGCTCCCGAAGTGGGCGCTGTGGCCGCAATGGAGACCGCTTTGCTGGGAGATGCCGCAACTCTCAGTGCACAGCCTTTCGTTCAGTCTTCAGCCCTTGGTAGTGACAGCGAGGTGCAAACGGTGACGCTAATGTCTGGGAGCATGATGAAGATGGGCACTTTCACACTGACGTTTGAAGGGGCAACCACAGCAGAAATTGCATGGAATGCAACCGCGTCAGCGCTTGAAAGTGCCATCCGCGCTCTCCCCACTACGGGAGACGTGGACGTATCTGTGGAGGGAGTTTCTGTTGTGGGCGCGCCGGTGTGGGATGTCACCTTCTCAAACCGTGCCGGTGACGTGGAAATGATGGTTGGGAATGCATCCAAGCTCCTGTCCGTCGCTACACGTGACCAACGCGTTGTTGTTGCTGAAAAGACAAAGGGCACCACCAAGCGTGTGAACGGAACCTTTCGTCTGTCTTTCAGGGACGAGATCACGGACACACTTGCTTTCAACGCTTCTGCCGAAGAGCTGAAGGCTGCGTTGGAGGCACTACCGAGTACAGGAGTGGTTGACGTATCACGCACAGGACCGCGGTTCAATCTTGGATATACATGGAGTGTAACTTTTACCCACAATCCGTTGTTTGATGGTGGTGACTTGGTTGTGACACCACGTGGGGACCAACCCATGCTTCAAATTGTTGACAACCAACTGATGGGGACAGCGGTGGTTGCAACTGTGAGGGAGGAACTTCGTGGTGGCTACATTTCAGGTTTCTTCAAGCTGGGATACGCAGGATTCTGGTCCGACCCGCTTGTATTTGACGCAACTGCTGAGGAGGTGCAGCTTGCTTTGGAAGGGTTGCCAGATCTGGGCGATTTAACTGTTCGTCGTTCAACTCCTGTGACCGGAGAAACACGATGGAGAGTAACGTTCAATGCGGAGGCAGGAGACATTCAACTGCTGAGCGCAGACGGCGCTCTTTTGACCGGAACGACTCCATCCGCCTTGGTGTCCGAGATCGTGCCAGGCGTGGAGCCACTGCGTGGGTTCTTCTTCTTGGCCTTTGAAGGTGCTCAAACTTGGCCGATTCCTCATGATGCGTCTGCGAGTGTCGTACGACAAGCTCTCATTGAACTACCCACAGTTGGTGACGTAGAAGTGTCCAAGGCTTCTCTGACACACGGACGGCAGTGGTTAGTGACATTCACGACTTTCGGAACCCCAGCAAACATCGGCGACTTGCCACTGCTTGTTGCGTCACAGGAGTTGCTACTGGGATACCATGCCTCGGCTGGTGTGACAGAAGTATCCCCCGGTTGCTGCGCGGTTGAAGTCGCACTGAACGGACAAGATTTTACGGGCAACAATGTGATGTTCCGATTCACGTCGCAGAATCGCGTAGTAGGGATCTTCCCGGTTTCGGGTCCGTCATCAGGTGGAACCCAGGTTGTTGTCCGCACAGTTGGAGGCCTGGCAAGAGAAGCTACGTCACACTTTTGTGTGTTCGGTAGTGTGGATGGCACTGTGGCTCCGGCTGAAACAAGAGCGGCGATCATCAATTCAACGGCGCTGCAATGTGCAACACCGCTGTCGATGGGTCGAGTCGGGCATTTGCCTGTCCACATTAGGCAGTTTTCCTTTTTCTCCGAACAGAGCCGAATGGCTCCTACTTCGGTCACATTTCACTTCTACACGCCTCCAACCGTGACAGGGCTTGAGCCACAATCTGGGCCCGTCACGGGGGGAACTACAGTGACCGTGAGTGGATCAGGATTTGTCGACTCTTCAACCCTCCAGTGCAGGTTCACTGGTCGCGAACCTGTCAAAGCCGAGTTTGTTTCTTCGTCCACAGTGCGGTGCTTGACGCCAGAGAGACCACTGGACACCTTTGTGGCTGCAGTGGAGGTGACAAACAATGATGTTGACTTCTCTGCGTCTGGTGTTATTTTCACCTACCTCTCCGTTGTTGAGGTGCACAGCGTGACACCTACATTGGGACCAGAGTCTGGCGGCACGCGGGTTGAAGTGCGGGGGAGCAACTTCGCCAACTCCAAGAACACGAAGTGCCAGTTTGGTCAGACCCCTCCTGTTGCTGCTACTTTCCTCACTTCAGAGCTTGTGATTTGTACTGCTCCCTCCCATACAAACACGTTTGAAGTCCAAGCGATTACTCTGAACAGCGGCGAGTTTATCCACGAAGTTCAGCGCGTGGCGCTTCCAGCCTCAGCTTCCTCCTTCCGTGTTGGCACCGACTTCAGCGCGACAAGTACCTCTTTCACAGCTTGGATGGACGTGGCGTCCACCACAGCCAACTCTTTGCAGAACGCCTTGGACCTGCTGGACGGTGCACAGCCGATGAATGTTACTGTGTCCACAAGTGGTTCTTGGGATGTACTGTACACTGGACAAGCAGGATCAATGCCCAGTCTTGTGGTTCAGTCCTCGCCTTTGGTGGCAACCGAAGCAACGGACCTTGTGGAAGGCTCTGCGCAGTATTTGGCCTCCACAACCTCTGTTGCTGCCCAATCGCTAGTCCATGGGCGCGTTTCCGTCCCGTTTTTGTCAGATGTACAAGAAATATCACTGGCAATGAGTCCTTTGCGACGTCCAGTCATGGCCATCGTGTTTGGTGCCACTCCACTGACTGCTGAGGTGCAACGCTTGTCATGGTCTGCCGATGCTCCCATAGCAGGAACATTGACGCTCATTTTCAACGGGCACGAGACTTCCCAACTGTTGCCAGATGCAACATCTGACGAGGTTGAGGGTGTCTTGGATGCACTGCCTGGAATAGAGGCAGTGCGAGTCACGCGCACTCGCGATTCTGACAGCCGTGGATTCTCCTACGACATCCGTTTCGAGATGGGTCGGGGGAATGTTCCTGAGCTGGCAGTGGGAACAAGCACTTTTACTGCGACAGGATTCAGTGGTCCACACATTTCCACCGTTGTCAATGGCACTGATCCAATGACGGGTGAGTTCCGGGTGTGGGCAGATCCTCTCCACCGAACCCCGCCTTTGAGCTTGGAAACTCTGGCTGGAGAGATGCAAGAAATACTCACCACGAAGATGTCTGATGTTGTCGGCCGAGTGGAGGTGCACGGAGGCTACGTCAGCAACCATAACTACGAGTGGCGTGTGACGTTCCTTGATGATGACGCAGATCCTCCTGCGTTGTACACAACTCATGATGTCACAGGGACCGATGCTTTCCATGCTATGAATCCTACCCGAGGAAGCAAGGAACTTGGAGGCACGTTCCTCATGAAGGGTCCTACCGGGTTAGAAGCAAACGTGTCGGCGGTGGGAACGATTGGAGACGTGATGGCTGGCATTCAAAGTGTGTACGGATACACCGCTTTGGTATCAGAGAACACAGAGCGCTTTAACTCGACCCACCGAACCTGGACTATCACGTTTCCAGCCCGCATGGGACAAGTTGACTTGGTTCATGTGTCTGACTCCGGTTTCTTGGAGGGCGACGGCGCGTCAGTTCGAGCAACCACAATCCAGACAGGAACCTTCACTCCATTGGCAGCAGGGACGTTCAACATTACATTCATGGGGGACCGAGTTGCGGCACCACTTGCGTTCAACGCCACTGCAAATGATATGTTGGAGCAGTTGACGAATATGACGACAGTGGGAGATATGAATGTTCATCTGGACATTTCAGTTTCCGATCTGAATCCTGGTGGCATGTCTACAACACTGCGGACTTGGACGCTCTACTTTTTGCCTGATGGCATTCCTCGTCATGTCGGTGATCAACCGCTTGTGCAAGTACATGGCGAAAACCTTGGACTTCATGCGCCCCTGCTGTCGTCCACAACAGTGGTGGATGGCTACTCTCCCTTGGTGTCTGTTCGAGTTACCAGCAATGACCAAGACTATTCTCCCACGGCTGCAATTTTCACGTACTACCAGCTTCCTACCCTCCTATCGGTCTTCCCTCTGTCCGGACCGGTCCTGGGAGGAACAACGGTTTTCATTGACTTCCGCAAGTCCAGTGTGGACACATTTCAGCCAGCTGCTTTGAACGTCGAAGGCCAGGTGTGGAAGTGTCGCTTTGGGAGTGTTGAGACGACGCCCGAATCTGTGGAAGATGGCCGCTTCACGTGCATAACTCCCGCGAACGTCCAGGGAGCACTCGTTGTTGATTTGACACACAATGGGGTGGATTTCACATCCTCCACTGTCACGTTTGAGTATGTCGCGCGCGACATCATTTCACACCTGACCCCTTTGACGGGACCTGTGACAGGGGGAACGTTTGTTACAATCACCGGTAACTTCAGCGGTAGAGGTGCTTTGACAACCAAATGCAGCTTCGGCGGTGCGCTGGTGACTGCCTTCAGTGTCTCAGACACTGCTGTTGTTTGTCGAACACCGCGTGTTGCGGCTCCAGTCTCTGTTGCTGTGGAAGTCACAAGCAATGATCAGCAGTACACTTTCGGCGGAATGCAGTTCCTGTATGAGCCGCTACGCTGGGTTTCTGAAGTCGCTCCCAACAACGGACCACAGACGGGTCATACGATTGTGCAGGTGGAGGGCGGCATGTTTGCAAACTATAGCTCGGACATGTTGGCATGTAAGTTCGGCGAACAGGTGGTTCCAGCGCGCTTTCAGTCAAACCGTGAGATGGCATGCCGCGTTCCCGCCTTGGAAACAATTCAAGAGGTGCAGTTGTTGGACCTTCGCACCACACCGTTTGCGATGGAAGTCCACGCTGTTGAGACTGTCGTGGAAGAGTTTGTACCAGAAGTTCAACGGGTAACCACCACTGCCGATGCTGCTCTGGGGATGGTGCAGCGCATCAGTTTGGATGCTACCGCAGTGCACGAGGTTCAGACCGTGGCACTAGAGTCTACAACTGTGGGCCGTGAGGTGCAACAAGTCACGTCGTTTGACGACGTGACTCGCAACGAAATCCAACACATCAAGTTCACCGCAGACCGAAGAGCGGAGCAGCAGGTGTTGTCAGTGCAGGCGTTCAGTTGGCGGACGGGCAACCGTGGACCCCTGCTGCCTGAGATCCAGCACATCCGAGTATCAGCTTCCTCTGGCTTGTCTGGGACGTTCCGTCTTGCGAATCCAGTTCTGGACGCCCCTCTTCCGGGAAATGGATTTGTTTCTGCTGGGAGTCGCATGCTACTGACGGACTCCGACTGGATGAATGAGAACAGCATCTTCCCAGGGGCATATCTGGATTTGGGCGGCTTTCAAACCTCAGTTTCTACGGATCCCGCAGCCGTCATGAACTCTACACACGTGGAACTGTCCACGGCGTCGTCTGCTGAGTACCTGGGTGCTGTTGTTGGTCTGACAGTAACAGGCCCGATTTCCGTGATGGACTCGGGACTTGTAATGGGTCGCATCATCCAGGAGGAACTGGGACTGGGAACTGTGGTGGTTTCGAAAGACTTCACCAGCAACCATTCGTACACCGCGTGGCGTGCCACTTTTGTCGGGGCGTCTGGAGATGGAAATATTGAGGAGCTGCTTGTTTTTGCCGGCGACATCACCGGGAATCATGCTCAGGCAGCCGTTACAACGTTGCGAGAAGGCGCAGTCAATGAAATTCAGACAGTCACCATTTCATCTGTAGCTTCCACGGCTGAGACACCGTTCGTACTGTGGTTGTCCGGGATTCCAGAGTACAGCACCAGCGCGGTTGTCATCACCGCCGCTTCGACACGACATGAGTTTGCATCTGCGTTGCAAACCCTCCCATCAATCGTGTCTGTGGAAGTCACGCGTTCGACTACGAACGGTGGGGAAACGGTGTTTACCGTTGCCTTCACAGGTAACGTGGGTGACGTGCCCAACCTTGAGTCCGACCTCCCTGCCGAAGTGACTGTGGCACAGCTACGCCCAAGCACCACTCAGCCCGTATCGGGTTCATTTGTACTCATCCGACCAGCAGTCGCCGCAACAGGCGGTTTCTCTGCGGTAGCGGAGAAGCGCAGCTCTGTTCTTTCGTCTGATGCCTCAGTCGCGGAAATGACTTCCGCAGTTGAAGAGTTGTATGGGGTCGGCGCAATGCAAGTAACACGCGCTGGACCAGATCCAAACAACGGGTATGAGTGGACCATATCGTTCTCCGGAGTCGGCGGTGATGTCCCAGAGATGCAAGTGGACTCCTCCCAGCTGGGAGGGTCGGACGTCTCAGCCATTGTGACAGAGCTGGTGCAAGGCAACGAAGTCAAGGGAGTCTGGGGGGTGTTCTTGAGGGTGGACGTGGAGTCTGTGGAGGTGTCCGAGTACATGCCTGCAGATGTCACTTCAGCCGAGCTAGCCAGAGTACTGGAAGGTCTGAGCTATGTCCGCGTGTTGAACGTTGACCGTCTCGGGCCGGACCTTTCCGGAGGTTTCGAATGGATCATTACTTTCGATCATGGTGGTGACTATGACAGCCTTGATGTGGATTCGCGCGGGCTGCAGGCAACCGGATTGCAAACACGCGTTGTCGAAATCCAAGCAGGCCGCGCCAGCAAGATCTTTGCTGTTGAGACAATTGCAGCCACAGAAATTTCGGGGTTCTTTGATGTCTTGGTTGATGCAGATAATCGTGTCACCCTTCCAAGCGACGCTTCAGCTGACGCGATGCAAGCCGCTGTGGAGCAGATTGGCTTCAAGTTCGTGCGTGTAACACGTGAAGGACCTTCCGTCAACAAGGAGTACTATTGGAGTGTCACGTTTGTGCAGCTGAGCGGCGGCCCCACGACATTGCTGGTGTCACCAATTACGTATGACGACCTCAAAAGTCTCCACTCAGTCGGAAACGACGTTGCTGTAACGTCTACCCTGGTTCGTGAACCTTCGATTGGGGAGATCTCCGGCACATTCCAACTTGCGCTACGCGGACAAGCGACGGATCCGATTCCTGCGCGGGCCACGGGCGCTGAGTTCGCAGCCATTCTGAGCCGCTTGGATGGTGTGGGAGCGGTGACCGTGACGCGCAGTACCCAGCACGATGACACTGGGTACACGTGGTCCCTGACGTTTTTGGAAGCAGGAACAAACATTCCGCTTGTCGCACCGATCGTCGATGGTCTGGAGGGGGTTGCACCCAACATGACGTCGCAAGAGGTTATTTCGGGCGCAAGACCTGAAGTCCAGGCAATCAACATTACAACCAGCAACAACACAGATTTTTTCTTCTGTGAGTTTGGACCAGGCGCTGGCATTGGGGGTGGACTTGCAGTCGACCCGACACCTGAAGCCACGCCGCGAGCCAACCTAACGGTATCCATGTCGGTGGCATCGTTCTCGTCGGCGCTCGAGGCTCTTCCCGGAGTTGGTGAAGTGAGTGCCAGTCTCCAGTACGCGGACCTCAACGGCACTGATTCATACGAGTGGCGAGTCACATTCTTGACTGCAGGTGGTGATCTTCCCGAGCTGTTTTGCAACCTGACAGAGGTGTCCAAGGAATCTGTCATCAGCGTCGTTCCTGCAACGAACATCACAAACGAAACCTATGTGGAAGGGTTCCTCCCGGCGCGAGAACGCTCAATTGTCGTGCGCACAATACAAGATGGAACATCTGAACCGTTGGCAGGGACGTTTGAGCTGCAATGGGGGGAGGGAGGAACATCTGCCATCCCAGTTTCTGTGGACACCCCGTCTCTTGGTGCTGCGTTACGGGCACTGCCGGGAATCGGTGAGATCGATATCGAAGAGGATGTCACAGTTGTCGATGATGCTTTCCGCGCATGGCAAATTACTTTCTTGTCACAACGAGGTGATGTGGAAAGCTTGGTGGCAAATGGGGCCGGACTGAGCGGAACCGGAGCTGGCGTTGTGGTGTACGAAACACAGAAGGGCAACGAGCTGTCGGGCACGTTTCAAATTCGATTTGGCGAAGAGGCAACGGCCAACTTGCCATCGAACGCGGATGCGGCGACTGTTGCAGCGGCGATATCATTGTTTGAGAGCATTGATGCGGTAGAGGCAACCCGGAGCAGCCCAACGCAGTCCATGGGATACGCGTGGAATGTTACCTTTGTTTCGTATGACCTTGCCTCTGCAACCCTGACGCAGAACTTTGGCACGCAGCCACTGTTTGAAGTTGTAACTGGCGGTCTTCAAGCATTCGGAGGGGGTGTTATCGGTTCCGTAGCCGAGGTTGAGGCCGCCACAATGCCACTGTCTTCTGATGACACATTCAGGCTCGTGTACAACAGTCGAAATACGATCCCCCTGGCTGCAGATGCAAGTGCAGCACAGGTTGCGCTAGCATTGAATGCAATCATTGATGTAGTTGATGTTGTTGAAGTCACTCGTTCAACTGTTGATGGAGGCGGAGGGTACTCCTGGGATGTTTCGTTCGTGGGAATCATTGGAGATGTTCCTGTGTTGATGCTCAGCGAGATTGTGGACTTCAGTGGGGTCCCCACAGGGTCGGTAGCCGTCACGAAAGTGCAGAACGGAACTGAACCCGTCAACGGAACACTGTATCTGCAACTAGACGGTGTTCCCTTACCTCCTCTTCCTTTTGATGCTTCGGCAGTGGCCATGGCGAATGCTGTCGCGTCTGTTCCTGGAATCGAATTTGTTGATGTGTCTCGCTCGCTTCCGGTCGCATCAGGATCCTTCCGGTGGGAGGTTTCGTTTTCGTCTCTGTTTCAAGCAAGTGAAACTCCCCTCCCACCCCTTCAAGACGTGGGGTCAGTGGTATCGGGAACAAACGCGGTGGTTTCAACATCTCGTGTGAGATCCGTTGTGAGCAACGTTGTGATTCAGATTTCCGTGTCGACCAATGCAACTTCGTTCGACATTGGCGAGGGTGCGGATCCCACAGTGACTCCGTTCTGGATTACACTTTCGAATACAAGTGTCCCTCAAGACACTGTTGGGCCCTTCTACCAAAACTCGACCAGCATGGATATAATGTCTGGAATTGAAAGACTCCCCCTCACGGACTCTCGGGTTAGTGTGGAGCGGCGTGTGACCGAAACGGGTGCTGCGGAATGGGCGATCTTCTTTGAGCGTATCAAGGTGTTGAGTGAGGAGCCAGCGTTGAGTGGACTTCAGGCTGTTCCCGAGTCAGATACACACGATGCTCTGGTTATCGAGACGAACTTCTTGTCAACTGGAACGTCTGTTGGTTTGGGAGGGTTCTTCCAGCTCACCACGCCGTGCAGCCCAGAACTCGCCAGCCGTGGCGCAGGTCCTTCCACTGGATTCATCCACGAGGAGTGTCCCTCCGGTGGGGTGACTACGCCCCCCTTGGCACACAACGCTACTCCAACCGAGTTGCAAGCCGCCTTGAACAGTCTATCAGGATTCTTGGACGGGGATGTGGTTGTCACAAAGGCTGACACGGACGACGATGACAACACTCAGGCATGGCGTGTCACGTTCGCACGTGACTCTGGCAACGTGCCAACGTTGGTTCCTGTTACGTCGGGTCTGCAAGGAAACGTTGCAGACATTCAAGTCACTGAAGAAATCGTTGGTGCTTCATTCACACAGAACGTTGTGCCTGTGGAGCTGACTTTCAATGGACAAGACTACACAAAGTCGGGAGTTACTTTCGAGTATCAACAAAGCGTTGTCGTAACCGAGTTGTATCCTCACCATGGACCAGTGTACGGCAAGACTGAAGTTGTTGTTGTTGGTGAGCGATTCGTCAACACGAGTCAAGCGTACTGCAAGTTTGGTACTGAGCGAGGGTCCTCCGTTGCAGCGCTCCGATTCCTGAACTCGACAGCGATTGTCTGCATGTCCCCTCCAGTCGCGCAAATCGGAGAACGCCAAGTCTGGGTGTCGTTCAATGGGCCAGATACCTTCTCGAACGTGTCTTCTTCCAAGGCTCGATTCATGTACGATGCCCCTGCTCGCGTTAATGAACTTGTCCCCCCCCAGGGTGGAATATCGGGCGGCACTCAAGTGAGAATAGCTGGCAACAACTTCTTGCCTTCACTCGAATTGAAATGCCGATTTGGTGCATCCGAGGTCCCGGCGACTTGGGTGGATCGTGAAACCATCCTGTGTTTGTCACCTCCCATGCGTCAAGGCGAGTACGCGGTCGAGGTGACTAACAACAACCAGGACTACACGAATGGCAAGCTCACTTTTATCTACTACGAGGAGCCAATTATGCTGACATTGGATCCGATTGCTGGTCCTGCCACGCTTGCCGGGACACGAGTGCAAATCCTTGGCACAGGTTTCATGAACACCACACTGTTGTCTTGCAAGTTTGGCGACACAGCGGTTCCGGCGGAGTTCGTTTCATCAACGTCAATCTTCTGTCAAACACCGAGCAATGAGCGCGACTTGTTCTATCAGTCGCTGGTTTGGCAAGAGAATCGCCTGATCAATCCTATCACGGGTGTGAAGCGCCTGTATCCAACGGCCAATGAGTACCCTTGGTTCTATTCTGTGTTGGTCGATGTGGACATCACGAACAATGGGCAAGACTACACGGCGTCAGGGCTCCGTTACTTGTACCAGGCAGACGCACAGGTGTCGGAGCTTGCACCAAAGACTGGGCATGACATTGGAACAACTCCGATTTTTGTCGTTGGTTCCAACTTTGTGAACGTCACTGAATTGCGTTGCCGGATCGGACACAACACAGCGCAAGCTACGTACATTTCTCCCAACATGTTGGTGTGCTTCCAGCCATTCCAAAGTTCTTTGGAGCCAAAGCACGGACAGCATCGCCATGGTTTGCTGCGCAGGCCCAACTTTGCGCATGCTGATGCAGCCGTTACTTCTGTTTCATCTCCAGGCAATGTTATTGTTGAGGTCTCGAACAACGGATTTGACTTCACAAGCAACCAGGTCATGTTCAACTACCTCCCACAATGCCCCTCAGGCTCGTACTGTCCCACTTTCGAGCTTGCTTCGCAGCATCCTTGTCCTCGAGGCACGTATTGTCCTGGCCAGGGCAACAAGAACTTTACGCTGTGCCCCATTGGCATGTACCAGCCCAAGGTTGGACAGGCAGGCTGTCTTCGTTGCCCAATTGGCTTTCTGTGCCCAGATCTCGGAATGCATGTCCCACGAATTTGCCCCCCCGGCTTCGTGTGTGACGTAACGGGTTCCCAAAACGCAGATCAGCCTTGTCCTGAGGGCCACTATTGTCTGGCTGGGACCGCGACAACCGCTACGCTATGTGGAGATCCCACGAAGCCATCGTCCTCCCTTTTCCCATCGTTCACCCAGGCCGAGCGTGGTACAACGGTTCGACAGGGACGATTGGCCAAGGGGTATGATCTGGTTCTGGGAGCGCGAAACTCTGCGTGCTGGACCAATACGACAGACGACCACGGATTGCAGACGAGTCCCTTCCCGGCTCGCTTCTGGATGGAGGCGCACATCATGCCACTCGCCGCAGATGCTCCGTTTACGCCTGTCCGTGGCCGATACTGCCTGGACGACAACTGCATCCGACTTGCAGACCAAGATGATTTGCAAGTCACGGATGCTTTCTTTGACTACGGTGCCAGTTTATTTAAACTCAGGCGCCCAATTCCGTGTCCTCCTGGCACGTACTGTCACGCGGGTGTGGGAGCATCAACGATCCTGCCAGCAAACTACTCTCACCCGCAGCCATGCTATGAGGGACAGAACTGTCCGGAAGGTTCAATTGACCCATTTGGTCTTGAGGAGTGTCCACCTGGGTTCTACTGCCCCTTTGGAACACGGATCAGCTGTCCTGCAGGCACCTACTGTCCCCGAACGGGGCACTGGGATCCCGTCCCATGTCCCCCCTCTCAGTACAATGGGATGATTGGCATGGACTTTTGCACGGATTGTCCGATCGGGTTTATTTGTCCCGGTTTCGGTCGTGTCGATCCAGCTGTTTGCCCTGCCGGCTATGTGTGCAGTCGCAAGGGGCTTTCCGCTCCGAATATCCAATGTCCCGCTGGATTCTACTGCCTGCCCGGAACGGCCACAGGCGATCCTTTCCGAAACGACACGACATTGCGACCCATGCCGTGTCAGCCTGGCACATTTTGCATGGGTGGGGTCGGAAGTGACAGTGTCAAGAAGGGTGACTATTCATTTGCGCAAAACTGCACGGAGGGGTTCTACTGTGAGCTTGGTGCCGCGAGCCCGCTCGGCAATGGGTTGTGCCCCAAGGGGTTCACGTGTCCAGAAGGAACCGCTGTTCCAGTGCCCACCCCGGTTGGCCATTTTGCTGAGATTATTGGCACGGTCGAACCCGCGAAATGTTTGCCGGGGTTCTATGCGCCGACCATTGAATCCGTACAGTGCTACCCATGTGCGCCAGGCACCCAGTGCGATAATGATGGTACCATAGAGGCAACTGTGTGCCCTCCTGGAACTTATCGGTCGACAATCCAGTCCGAGGGTGTCCTTTGTCTTGGGTGCCCACAAGGCACATGGAGCAAACAGTGGCAACTGCGCGATCGAACAGAGTGCACCGCCTGTCCAACAGGAACTGTGTGCCCAATTGACGGTATGACAAATCCTTGTTCGTTAACCGATTTTCCCACGCTGTATGAACCCACTCGTGCGGGTGAGTCGCGCACTATTTGCCTTGCACAAGGAGAGGGATACTTCTACGGAAAGCTTACCCAACCAATCGACTCCAAGGACCGCGGGCCGAATTTTGTTGAGTTCGAGTTCGATGATGAAACTGCGGAGTGCTTCACAAACTTCCAACCGACTGGGAGTATTGTGTATCAGAAGTTTCAAGAGTACTACGGACCATTGTACGAGATCCAATTTGATGGTCTGCAGCACCAGGGCTACGGTGACGCAGAGCGGAGCGATGGTCACTTTGCCAAGGGCAGTCACAAGATCGATCTGCCCAGATACCCGCTTTTCAATCCAGCAAAGAACTGTACACCGGGATTCTTTTTGTACAACGACACGCTGGAAGAGGACCAGTGGTACCCCGGAACGTGCGAGGCTGACATCATTTGCAACACGTTGGCTCGCACTGAAGCGCAGCCGTGCTCAGAAGGGTTCGTGTGCGATGATTCTACTTCGGCTGACAAAGGCACAGACACACGCTGCCCGTTGGGATACGCGTGTGAGTTTGGTACCACACCGGATATCGACCTGCAGGCAAGTACAAGCCAGTACAAGACCCTGTGTCCCGCGGGCTATGTGTGCGCAATCGGAACTGGAGATGGCCAAAAAACTCTGAGTGTGTGCCCAAGCGGGTTTTTCTGCCCAACCGGGACTGCAGATCCTTTCATTGGGGCAATGTCATCCGATGCATACAACCGTGGCTTGTCTGCTGCCGAAGCCAACCCTTACGAGCCCATTGCAGTATGTAAGAGCCTTCCAGATGTGCGCATTCCGTACTGCGTGTCTGAGCACGACCTGCGTTGCTTCAATGGCATCAATGAGAAGAAGAAAAAGAGCTTGATTCCCTTCGTGACAAGCGAGGGAACGGTGTCCCTTCGAAGCGAAGCCATTGACAACGATCTCACATGTGCCCGTGACCACTTGTGGCGCTTATCGCAGGAGGTCATCTTGCGGCAGGAGTGTGCCTGCGGTAAACTGATTGAGTTGTCTCACGAAGTTTATCGTCTGTGGAAGTGCACCGAAGCCGGGACACGCACCTGTACCTTTGTGCTGGAAGGGAACAAGCTCTGGGAGCGATTCCCAACGCAAAACGCAGACGGCGAGTGGATACTTGACAGACCCGTGATGCTTCCGCATACGCCAGCTCTGGCGGATCACTACTTCCGCTCATGCCAGCCATCAGAGCGCGTGTGTGGAGACTCGGTAATCGACGCAGACTCATACAGCCCAGGTTGTCCGGAGTTTTGCAGTTTCCGTGAGATGAAACTCTGGATCGACGCGGCCTTTGCTGCAAATCAAGTTGAGGTTAACATTGGGAAACAAGAGCAGAGGTCTGTGCGCATGGACAAGTTCTACTACGACTTGAAAGCAGCAATGAACTACTTGGACGAAGTTAATGACTTCAATTTCCCGCTTCTTGGTGACGACGACCCGTACAAGATGGGCGACGAGCTTCCCAGCTTGCTTCGTTTGGGAGACGATGGAATGCCAATTCGGCCGGACTTGTGCATGTGTGAGGGACTGTTGCGTTGCCCCAACGGTACAACGTCTGCTCCCGGTGCAAAGTCAATTTATGACTGCACCAAGATTGGAGCTGATGTACTCCGGCGTGTTGTGCCCATTCCGCCGTATCACCCACGACTGGAGAACAAGACGGCGAATTCGCTACTCTCTGATCTGAACAGTGCACAAGCTGAACCAATTGGGACCGTTGCCTTGAAGGGGTGGGAGATCGCGACACTTGTGATGAACTTCACACAGATGCCCGTGAACTTTACGCACAACAAGCACTACCAACTGTCTGTCTATGTGGATTGCCTCCCATGCCCACCACGATATACCTGTGTTCGCAATCTGGGGGAGCCTTACACGTGCGACAGCCACTCACTTCAGGATCAAGAGGACCTGGGGGTCATGTGTGAGGATTGTTGTCGTTGTGAGCGTCATTCCATGCCCGGGTGGGTGGAGAACGACATTGACGACGGGGTGAGCCAGGTGTATGACAACAAGCATGTTGACTGGGCAGTCTCCATCACAGCTCTGCGTGATGTAACTCTTGTCATCTGCTTGGAGCTCCTCCACGGTCTCTACTATGAAGAGTTTGATGGATTCTTGAAGAACCAAGGCGAGTTGTCCATCCATACCCCCTCAAGGGCCAAGTACGATGGCACAGTTCCAGCCTTGGAACAAGAGTTCTTCTCGTATCTAACATTCATGGACAAGGGCACGTTTGAGAACATGCTGCTTCCGTACAACTTGCCAATCCAAAAGGTCCGAGCGCAAGGATCGGAAACTGACACCGTGCGAACGTTCGAGAACTCCATCCTGATTGGCCGCTACGCGGACATTCATGCGGCCGACCCAACGTACCAAGCTCAATTAGCCACTCGAAAGAACTGGACAGAGTACCAAGCCCAAGCAGCACTGGACAAAGCCAACAACAACGGTGGAGGCGGTGTGGCAGCAAGACTGCTTGAGGAGCTTGACAACGAGGTCTGGGAAGAGTCTACACAGTCATATCGAAGTAACTTGCGCTCGCAAGACACTTTTGAGTTCCGTGACCAGCCTGTGGAAGAGGCACCGGCTACTGGGCGTGTGCTTCTAGCAAGTGTCGCCACAGCTATTGTGGACGGTGTGGAGGTGGAGTCTATCATTCCACCCCATGAAGCGGAGGACGTTTGGCGCGACACTGCCGCTGAAATGGAGTACGATATTGCTTGGTTCGAGGTAGGAGATCCAGACAACGAATTTGAGATGATTTCTCTCCCGTACCTGCCGTTCTTTTCCAACTGCGAGTTTGGAGATTCCTACATCAGCATTTCCAAGCTGTTGGAGGACCACCCGGACTGCACCAACGAACCTCTTGCATCAACACTTCATGTCGAGCAATGGCCATGGGAGGGCTTCACCACCCCGGTGGCAGATGGGTGCAACTACCCCACCACAACTGTGGATCCTGTGCTCCAGCGGGTGCCCGGCATGCAGCTGTACTGCTACTACGAGGAAGACGTCTACAACCCTGCTGCAAACCCACGTTGGTTTGAGCAAGAGGCAGGCAGCTCCTTCTTCTCCATATCGAAGGAACCGCTGCCGTACAGCACTTTTCTTGGAGAGGAGGGTGAAGCTTGGGGACGCGGTGGACTGCTCGGTACTGTGGCGTCCTCAGACGACGTGCTGAAGCTTACACTCGGTGAAGGTGGAGAAGAAGCTGTGATTCCACGACGAGTTGTGATAGGCTTGTCATACTATCAAGTGGCCCCGTCGTACAAGCGAATCATCCAGGCGGACTTCAACTATGAAGATTTGTGCACGTCATCCTCGTCTGAATCACAGCTGAAGCTGTTTGCGGCCCGAACTCCACCTGTTGGACCTTGCGAGCCGGACGACTACACCTATACGTTGGAAGTGTCGTACCAAGCCCTCAACTGGCTGGACATTCTCAACCTGTTCGAGTTTAAGGTTGAAGTTTACTTGATGTTCTTTGTCCTCATCGGAGTACTGTGCTTGATCATCGGCCTTTTGTTCTGGGCATGCCACCGCATTGCCACTCGCTTGAAGCACCCACCTACGTTCCGATTCCGAGGACTGTGGCGTGTGGTGACACCCGCTCCAGTCTATGGTGTACTGCTTGCCACCATTCCCACCTTCTTGGGGTTGTTTTTTGGCATGGTGTGGATGTTCACTCTGTCTTCCCCTGACCCTGTGGAGAAACCGGCAACCTTGACATTTGATTTCCAGGCCGGTGACTTCATGGACCAAGCCGTTCTCGACGAAGACCGGATTACAGCATACAAGCGAGGTCGCGTTGGTGTGGGAATCCTGTGGGCTGGGGTGTACATGATCATCCAGGGTGCATTGATGTTCTGTCCCAACGACGACCGCATCGCAATGCTGCGTGATGACATCAACCTTGAGGAGGAGGCACAGGAAGAGGATGAATTTGGTGTGGTTCCTGAGGATGGAAAACCCAAAGATGGCGAGGAGGACGAGGAGGAATATCCCGGCTCGTACTACTGGACTCCACTCATGTGGAAGCGCATGCACATGCTGCTGTGCACGTTTATGATGTGTGCTTTCCTCCTGTTCATCATGGAGTTCTCGTACTCTCATTGGTTTGCCGACTCGCAATACATGTTCATGCTTGCGTTCAAGGTCGCACAGATGTTCGTTGACTTGGCCCTGGCTGAATACCTTCGAGAAAACCTTCTCATTGCGCCGCTTATGGTCATGGTTGAAGTTACGGAGATTATGATCACAATGGGTGCCGAGAACTTCACAGACTTTGTGATTGCGTTCTTTGTGGAAACCACGGCTGTCGTGTTTGAACGCATCTACTTGGACCCCGGCTTGAAGCGCACGGTGCAACTTATTCCCAAGTGGAAGATGATGTACAAGCGCCGATTCCAGCGAAACCGGCGACAGACGCGCGAAGAGCGGGCCGCGGAAGAGTTGGAGTGGAAGCGTTTGAACGAGCAACTGCAGCTTGAGGCCGAAGGCGTGGAGCCACTGCTGGACAGCATGTTTGTGTACGCCAACGAAACCACCGCACTCCTCATGGCTCCGTTTGTTCAACTGATGCTGTTGATGACGGACGCGAACGCGTGGCACGGCTTCAAGCTCACGCAGATTCCCTTCAACTACAGTATTCGTGAAACGGATTTGGTATTCTACACCATTTTCTCGTTCATCATTATCCCCTTCTCTCTGGGACTCGACATGTTCCTGTTGAACACGCAGGAGCTGGTGCATGGCTGGAAGCTGTATGACTACATGGCATACCAAAACTACCGTTTCACCGTGCGGGAGGTTCGCTGGCAGATGGCGTCTGGCACATTGGACGAGTCTATCACGGAACCCCTGCAAACAGTGGACAACATGTGCTTCTCGTCGCAGTTTTTCTTCATGACTGCATTCCATGCGTATGGCATGCTACTGGTCATGTTTGCTGTGACACTGTTCCTGCGTGAACAGTACTCGTTCTTCTCCGACCCAATGCTGTTGTTCCTGTACTTCATCGTCATGAACAGTGCTGACTTTTTCTGGAAACTGTTTGTATTCGTGGGCGACCTGATTGGGATCTGGCGAATGAAGCACCTAGAAGGCACGGTCGACGACGACATTGCTGCCAAGCTTGCGGTTGGCGAAGGGTTGGCAGAGGACTTGGAGCGGGAGCGGCTCGAGTTGCAGGCACTGAACTCAGAACGGTTCCGACATCGGTTCCTTGCACGCAACCGGCCGTGGATTCTGCAGCACATGACGGAGCTGCTGACGCCCCGCACACTGCAGATGCCGGGGGCAGACGGCAGACCCAACGTCGAGTACATCCGCGATGTGTACATGGACCTGATGAACATGGGCGAGGGCAAGCGCGGTCCCGGTGCAAGGGACGACATATCGAGCGACTCTGGAGAAGATGACATGGAGGAGCGGCGGCGCCAGTGGAGCAGCCAGCCTGTGGGACCCGGTCCAGCGGCAATCATGCGCATGTGGCTGCGCAAAGCGCGAAAGCGACGCACGTACGGCAAGCTGGTGTTGGGCATCATGGAGATCAACAAGAAGGACCAGTGCGACAAGTGTAACCGCCACGTTAACAGTGGGTTCTTCATGAGGGTGGACGTCGCGCGGGACGGGCAGGCTGAACCCAACGAGATGGACTCTCTGATTGAAGGGTACGAACGTGAGACGGGGAACGGCCCGTTCAACCCCACGCTGTGGCAAGCGTACTTCCGCCGCCATGCCACGTACTTCACCCGTTGCAACGTGTGCATGGACCAAGTGGAGCAAGCCCGCCAGGCCCGGAAGCGGGTGCGACACCCTGGTCAAGGCCGTGGCACGCGCGCAGACGACGTCTCCTCCGACGAGGACGACGATTGGGTAGGGTTCGATCCGTTGGTCGTCGCACGTTCCTCTGTGGAGGGCCGCTTGCTCACCAAGTGGCTGCATGCCGCCCGTCGACGCTTGGGCGGCGCGTTCCCGCGGCCCCAGGCCCGCAAGGAGATGGAAGAGTACGCGGCACGACTGCGTCGTCGCAAAGCCAACGCGGGGCGCAAGGCGGTGCGTCGTCGCAAGCGTCGGCAGCTTGCCGCTGGGGACAGCGACGACGACAAGCCGAACTTCCCGCGTGTGCGTCTCAACGCTGCCAGCAAGGCCATTGCTGTCAAGTGGCTTCACAAGTCGCGCGATTCGATCCTTGCCAAGGAGCGGACGAAGGCCGCTGGGATTTTGCAGGGCTTGGAGGAGGCGCTGGAGCAGATGCCTGAGACTATGGACTGGTTCTTCACAACGGAAGTGAGGCTGCGGGGTGAAAAGCTGGTGCAACAAGGCTTAGAGCTTGCCGAGTCACGCAAGCAAGTGGAGATCGAAGAAGACTCCAAGGCGCGAGCCGTGGACTTTGACTTGCGCCAGTTCAAGAAGAAGAAGAAGGACGAGGTGGATGCGGCGCGTGATGACATGGAGAGGAAGATGACTGATCTGCGCCAGTCAACCAGCCTTGCCGCAGAGCAACGCACAAGCGAGCTGCAGCGCAAGAAGAGAGACTTGGAAATGGACTGGAGCAAGACGGAGGACGAGCTGAATCCTGAAGAAAAGCGCCAGGCCATCGTGCAGCACCGCAATGAGCTGGAGACCTTGGACAAGGCTATCCAACGTGTGAAGCGGCTGCGTGAAGAAAAGCTGAACGAGGAAGAAGACAAATTGCGTTCTGCTATCAAGGAAATGGAGGCCCGCAACACTAAACAGACACGCGAGCGAGAAGCTGCGGCTCATCGCAAGACAACCGCCATTCGGTTGGAGTACATGGGTAAGATTCGGTCCATGGAAGCCGGGTGGCGAGAGACGAGCCGGAAGTGGACCCGTGAAGCCAACCGAAAGGTACAGGCAAAGGAGAAAGAGGATGCTGCAGAGAAGGAACGCGTCCGCAACAAGCGGCGCCCACCACCTCGACGATGAGCAACTGCTTGTCGTCTGCTCCATCGTGAGCGCTTCGATGCGGTGTGCAAGTGTCTGTTGGAGCGAGCGGATGGTGACGAAGATGATGTTATGTGTGCAGATGGTGTAGAGTGGTGTCGTCTGCAGCCGAGTTACGTTGACACAACTGCGGAAGCTGGAATATTATGCAGCATTCCGCAACGTTGTAACATTCATAGTTTCAATTCATTACAGCACAACTGGGCGAAAAAATCCCCCATGCTCCCCGCGCGCCATTCTCACAGCATCGCGCGTGGAGACTGAGCACAGCAAGCGCAGGCTGGCGCACACTGCAAAAAAGGCGGTCTGCAACAGCACTACTGCAAACGACAAGGCGGCATGCAGAATGAAGTCACCCAGGTCGGAGCAAGTGGTGCATGCATTACATAAAATAGTGAGCCAGTGCGGAGGAAGAGGCATCTCCAGTCGACTCTTTGGAGGGCTCCTCAACCTGTCGCCACGAAGCCCAGTCAACCAACCCGAGGCACACAGGCACAGAACGCTTCCCTTCAATACTGACCTCTGTGAATTGTTGAAAGTTACATGACAAATCGCTTCCTACTTCCATGATCGCTGCCTTGTTGCCAGACCGGTAGCAGTAGTTGGGACACGACCACACCTGCGGTAAGGTTGGGCCACACCGAGGCAGGGTGAACACACACAGAGGCAGGGTGAACACACACAGAGGCACGGTGAACACACACAGAGGCAGGGTGAACACACAGAGGCAGGGTGAACACCCAGCGAATCGACGGGCAGAGCAATCGAGACATACCGTCACAACGTTTTTCTCTCCAAAGTGATACTTGAATCCTTCCAACACGAGTTGGTGTGACCGAGCAATGAGCTGGATCGCGTTTGAGTGGCAGAACTGCACAACACTCTCTATCTCAGCACACGGGCCCAGTTCCACACAAGGAGGTCGCACATGCACCAGCACGCAGACACACCTCTGCTGCCACCTTGCTTCCGAACAGGTATCCGACCCCACGTGGGTTGATTGCCCAAGTGTCAATCTCGTGCGGGTCGGACCACAACAAATCAGCGAACTTTCCCGCGTTTGGTACCTCTCGAACTCTGTCGATGTCCGTGATCTGCGTGGACACAGGCACGTCATCAACTCGAAACACCGGCTCAAGGCTCCAGCACTTGGCACGCTACTCACTTGATCCACAGTAGGCACGTCGGGTGACAAGCCACCATGCACACACAACACCTTCTCTTCGACAAGCTGTAAAAGAGCAACAAGGAGTGAGAGCCCACGAATGACCCACAAGAACACCACCGAAATACACGGCAGGGATACACGCACGGCGGCAACATTGAAAAAGTCAAAGACATCCGTGCACGACTTCCAAGCAGACACCGAGCCACAACGTTGGATGCATTCGTCATAAAACCCATAGCGCTTGGAAATACCGCGAGTTTCGTGGTTTCCACGCAGCAGGGTGACATGCTTGGGATACCTGGATGGACGGGGGACTTACATGAGGCCTCAAGAGGGGAGGACGCACCACACCAACACACGCAGGCACAGCACTGCACCACATGATACACATCAAGCACAACACCACATACCGAGCCTTCAAGCACAAGAGCAGCAGGATTGTTTCGAGATTAAAGTGACCCCGATCCACGATGTCGCCCTGGAACGCATCAAGTCGCAGTGCCACACGTCAGCTGCGTCGGGTTCCTGGCTGAGTCACTCCATGCCACCAGCCACTCACCAAAAATACATAGCTGGTGGTCGGCACCTCACCACCTTGACGGAACAGTTCCAGAAGATCATAGAACTTCCCATGAAGGTCGCCACAAATCTGCCCGCAACACACAGTCGCATCACGACAGGACACACACAACCAAGGCACGCGGAGACACTCACCGACACCGGTGCCCGAACACGTCGTAGTGTAGGCTCTTCGACAAGAATGTCAATAACCTGGAAAATCGCCAACACAGTCAACGCATGGAGGGGATCGCACGCACACGCTCGCGGTCGTACCGTGTTGCACAACCCCCGAATCTCGCGCTCGGTTGGAAGCTTTCCTTCTCGCAACCCGGCCAGTAGCATTTCTACAGACATTGTACAGACACTACACAGACCAAAACAAATCACAAGCTCATGATACAGGTGACAAGCAGGTTCGGGAAGCCTGGAGGGGTGGAGATGAGATGTTGACAGCTGAGGGAAGCAATCACTGTAACACTTCACCACGGATCGAAACGCGCGAACGCGTGGACCGCGCGGCGTGGTCACTCGTTGTGCATGGCCTCATGGAACGCCGCCGAGTTCCGACGCCCGTGGGGGTGTTGCGCGGCCACACTTCGCCGGTGTCATGTGTAGCAGTGGCACACACGGGCAGTGGGCTGTGTGCAGACAAGCGCGTTGTGTTGTCAGGGTGCGTTCGTGCATTCTGGTGCCTCTGTTCTTGTGGTCTGTCTCACGTGCTGTGTGTCTGGGCTGACCAGGGACGACACTGGACGCTGCACCGCCTGGAACATGGGCACAAGAAGGCCAGTATGTGACTGGAATGGCCATTCTGCGGGCGTGCTGTGTTGTGAAACCATTCCTGGCGCCCCGAGCATGCTGTTCTCGTACGTCCAGCGACGTTGCTGTGCCGGGGGTGAAAGCCAGACCACCGACCTTCCGTTGAGTGCTTGCCTTTTGATTGCAAACAGCCATGGACGAGATGGCCTCGTAAAGACATGGTCACTCGAGGACGGAGGTCGGGTTGACTCACCAGCGCTGGTGATTGACACCCAGTCCCTTACGTTCTGCAAAGCCCAGCTGTTGGGGACCATGCTGATCGCACCTTCTCGAAGCGCTGCTGACGTGCGTACCGCAATGATGCCGGGGTCATGTCCTCGTGCGGCCTGATACCAGGCTTGGGAATGCTTGACTGTGACACTGTTGTTGCTTCAGGTGTTTGTTTGGGACTTGCGAGCACGGACGGTTGCTCATCGTATCAGACCGCAAGAAGCAGGCGTAAAGTCAGGTGCGAGATGATGATCGTCGCAAACGTGGTGTCGCGGCTGGGATGTGGTCACATGCACACACGTGTGCGTGCTTGTGCGCACGCGTGAGCTCACCATGCTCGATGGGGGATGTTTGTTGTGTGCCGGTTCAGGAATGTGTATGTGCCTACATGCAGAGTTCACGAAGGCCGGGCGGCTGGCTGTGTTGGCTGGGTTCGAAAGCGGAGATGTTCAAGCCTTTGACACAGGCGGAAGCACCATGGAGGCTGTATCGCACGTGTCCGCAAGCAAGGAGCCAGGTACGCCTGTGTAGTTTGCGGATGTGTCCCCCTTGAGAGATGACAGGATGCCTCCTCTGCTGCCAGTGTTGTGCTTGGACGTTGATGGTGCAGGATCTGGTGTAGCAGGCAGTGCCAGCGACTCACTTTGTCTGTTTTCTGTCTCCGATGTACGAAAGCGTTGTCGCACTGTTGTGATGGTTGAATTCCCTTCGTGTGTCCGACAACAACGTTCACACTCCAACCTTCATGCAGGCGTTGGATATGGAAGTTGTGGAGCATGTCATGTTGCCGAAGGGGGGTGTACAGAGTGTGCAAGTTCGAGTAGATCGCAGGATTTGTGCTACTGGGGGATGGGACTCGTTGTACGTGGCCACACCACAGCGACCGCTGCGAAATGTGAACGGGCTGCCTCACCATCGTCGTTCCGCGCGCCTCTGTGCAGTGTGCGAGTCTTCGATTGGAAGAAACGCAAGGCGCTCGCAGTGCTTCCGTTCCACTCCGGTACAGTGCGATCTGTCGCCTTTGACATTAATGGGGGACGCGAAGGCACTCTCTTGTCTGCCGGGGCTGACAACAACATCGCAATTTGGGAGTTGTACCCCTCCAAGAAGCAGGGTGCAAAGGTGTCTCGGTCTGACATTTTTTCCAGACCAGTACCAGATTGTGATGCGGTGCACGTGCTAGCACCTTCTGCTTGTGACATGGTTGTGAGAGACACGATAGACAGTCACGCGGAAGGAAGTGGCACTACGACCGGTGCTGGTGTTGGTGCTGGTGCTGGTGCTGGTGCTGGTGCTGGTGCTGGTGCTGGTGCTGGTGCTGGTTCCGGCGCTGGTGCCAGAACTGGCTCCGACTCTGGCACTGGCACCGGCACTGGCGTTGGTGCTGGCGCTGGTGTGGGTGATAGCACAGGTAATGACGATGACACTCGCCCTGACCCTCTCCCTTCACTGCCCCCATTAGAAGTGCAGTGTAGGGTTGGTGTGGATGACGATGAGCCCCTCCCAACCCCAGAGGAACAAGCGCGGATCGCTGCTGCGATCAATGAACGACCATGTAAACTGCCCGCTGGTTGGACGTAGTGGATATTTGGCTGTTTCGTGGAGAGCAGCAACCGAAAGAACAGAAGCTCGGCTGGATCACCGATTAGTCATTTGTGCGAGGGATACTCCGCTCGTAGTATGTCGCAATTCCGGTCACGCACTCTTCTGGCCTGCCTGATGATGTTCACAATCTGGCGTAGCTACAGGATTAACGAGGTTGATGGGTTTGGTTTGTTGACTCTTGAACACTACAGTACAAATGAAGTACAGCGATGCGGCATGGCCTGGGGCTTGTTTCGTCCTTGTTCTAGCGCTAGTTTGGACGGTGTCACATGGTGCGTGCGGGTGCGCCGTGAAACGTGGCTTGGTTGGGCTCAACTCCCACGTCCTTGCCTCCAGGTACAGGTTCACCATGGTGGTTGTGTGTGTGTTTTGCATGGAACACTGCAACGTTTTTGTGCTTTGCCGTGGACAAGCTCAAGGCGCAACAGGGGTGGTGGCGTGTGCCTGAAGCCGCGTTGTTGCTGATGACCGCCACCGGTGGTCAATTTGGAGCTTGGGCAGCGATGTTCCTGTTGCGGCACAAGATTCGCAAGACTGCCTTCGTACGGAAGGCCATGTTGGCGTCAGCCTTGTTACCCGGGGCAGTGTGTCTGTGGTGGTGGAGTCTCAGGTGATTGATGATCATTGCATGTGACAACGAGCCAGCGCACAAGGCCACACATACACAGCGCAGCCGCGACTGCAACTCCCCCCGCCCCCCCCAACAATTTCGTGTGGTGACTACGCATCGTGGGGAAGGAACCTGTCCACAATGGCTCGGCAACGTGCCAAGTCTGCTGCGGCGTCGTCGCTGGGTGCAATGCTGCCGTAATTCCACGTGCCTTCCCGCCCCAGACGCGAGGCACAGAAGTGCTCCGCAACGTTGGAGTCTCCGACAGTAAGCAGTAGTGAGGCCTGTGAGTTGTGAGTGTGGGCAAGGAGTTGACATGTGAGGGTGTGTGTTCGTGGGCACAAGGCTGTGCATTTGCATTTCGCCTGGGCGCAACACCAAGCCGCGCCTGGCACCAACACACTCGCAGCTTGCACAACACCCGACCATTACACAACACCAAACACAACACACACACACGCACCTGAAGGGCCAGACTGAGGCGATCAACGAGGTGGCGCGCCTGGGCTTGGGCTACTGTGGGATCACGAAACTCTTTGCTGCCCAAGGTGCGGCGAAGGGAGTCCAGCAGCCGGTCAAACCGTGTGTCCATGCCCTCGGCTTGAACAAACTGCGTGGTGCCACACACAGCGCGCACCAACACGGAGAGCAGCGCCCACCCAGTCAGTACCTTCGCTGCGGGTCTCAACACACACGTTGGCCATGACGCACCGAAGCCATGAGGGCTTCAATTGACTCGGGTTCACGGGCCATGGCACGCAACACGTCCAAGCAAATCACGTTGCCGGAGCCTTCCCATATGGAGTTCAGAGGTGATTGCCTGAACAACCTTGCCATGCCCCACTCCTCTGCGTAGCCATTGCCACCATGACATTCCATGGCTTCGTAACTGTATCTCCACACACCACATCGCGGTGGTTCAACGCAAGCGTTCCGAGGGTCAGCACGTGGTTCACGGACTCCAACCACACACACGTACACAACAGCGGGTGAGCGCTTGCAGATCCAGTACTTGGCTACGGCAGTTGCAGATCTGCGGAATGCTTCCTCCTCAGACGACGGACCTGCGACCAGCGCCTCATCAAACGCATTGGCAATACGCATGGCGGTAAGGGTGGCCGCTTCACTCTCCACGGCCAAGTCAGCAAGGACGCCTAGCATAGCGGGTTGGTTTGCCAACACGTCGCCAAACGCGGAGCGACCGCGAGTGTGGTGAATGGCGTTGCGAACCTGGCAGATGGGATGGTGGTACGGCCCCACAACGACAGCACGTTGCAGTGTGGGGGGAGCACACTCAAGGTGTCAAAACGCAACCACACCCACTCACAAACACACTTCGACAGCCACCCACACAGCACAACGCATGGCGACCAAAACGGCGCGGCAACACGGTGCACCAACGCACCGATTGCCTCATCAGTCCCGCACTGCCCAGAGCGCAATCCAATCGTGTGTGAACCACCATGTTCAAGATATTTGCGATGCCGCGCCCTGGAAAGGAAACACAGCCATTCATGACGCAAGGCACACATTGTGGTCATGCATGCACAGTGGCGTGGTGACAACGTTTGCAGTGCGACCGCACCTGGTTCTCCCACCATGTACCCGACTGCATTGGAGTACTCCACTTCGCTTGAGGCGTTGGCTCGGTCGCCCAACTTTTCCTTGAGCCGCATCACGCGGAAGCCCTTGTTGCGAGTGCCGTCAGGGAGCCATCGCGGGACCAGGAAGCAGGACATGCCCTGCAACAACACGCACGCCACGATCCGTCATGTGTGGAGACACCGACAACGGCTTTCCGATGTGATGGCATGTGCCACCCGCCAGCCGAACCCAACCCAACGACCTCACACCTCATCAGTGTATGCAAGCGTCAAGAACGCGTCACACATGGGGGCTGACGTGAACCACTTGTGACCGACAAGTGTGTACGCGGCACCTCCCCCGGTAGCAGTCGCCATGGGCGTGGCTCGGGTCGTGTTTGCGCGCACATCCGACCCGCCCTGCTTCTCTGTCATTGACATGCCCATCGTGGCGCCCGTTTTCTCGGACAGTGGCGCGTCCGTGGGGTCATACGAAGCAGAGCACAGGGCGGGACCCCATTCGGCAGCCAAATCGGGTTGGTGTTCCAGTGCAGGTACACAGGCAAAGGTCATGCTCATTGGGCAGCTTACACCAGGCTCGCCCTGCACCATGGTGCGGAGTGGCAGATTGGAGGGTGAATGAAAGCACCGATGCACACGTGCACCACACACCACACACACAAACACACAACACGCGCGCACCAGCCCACACCTGGTACTGAAGGTACGCCAGGGCACCACGGATAACATGGGCACCTGGTGCATCCCCGCCATGCCTCCATGCATAAGATGACACCTCATTGGAGAGGCCAATGTCCATCAGTTCGTGGTATGCAGGGTGGAACTCTGCCTGCGACACTTGGTTGCCGTACTTGTCGTGGCTGCGCAAACGAGGGCCGTATCGATCCGCCTGCGACGCGCACACCCCAACAAAGCAACAAAAGGAGAGACCAAGGTGAGGCACACGACATGCTGACACCTTGAGGTGTGCAAGGTGCATGCCTGCTGCCATCCGAACATACGGTTTCGGCAAGGTTGCGCATGTGGTCAGAACCAATGGTATCGCCAAAGTGGGTGAGGTGTGTGATGCCGCTGCCACCTCCCCAGCGTGCCACGGCTTCCACAAGGGCCTACAGCCGTACCACCATCACAGATGGGACATACATACACACCAAGCACACGTGACGGGCTCACAGGCATGGGAAGGACGGAGCACGTGCACTACCACCCACCGAATCCTCCATGAACGCGTTGTACTGCCCAAGCGGATCCGATTGGTTCGACACGTCGTGAGTGAACACAGGCGCGCACATGAAACGCTTCGTCTGTTCACCCCACAACGTCGCATCACGATTGCAACGCGTTGAGCGCTTTGAAGCCGCCACAGCGCAGCGTCGGACGGGAGTGAATGCCATGATGATGGATGGAGGCCAGCAGCTGCGTGAATGAAATCCAGCTTGTGCGCGACTTGAAATTACTACGATTAAAATATAATGGGCCCAGGCGACAAAACTCGACTCACTGACTGCAGTACCGTTCGTCACGAGTCTCGAATGTGTGGCTGTGATACACATCCGCCTCCTTTGTCCGGGGGTGAAGCCTAGCTGTGACGTGCTCCATCGGTGTTGGTTTTCGGGCTGGGTGTAGGTGCCTGCGCAGGCAGCCCAGAGCTCGCTCACCTGCTGCATCATGGACGCGGCAATGCAGCATGGCATGGGTTTGAGACCCCGCCACACCACCCCATTCGAGTTCCGTAACCCACAGCCCCCAGGCCCACTTCAAGCTGGTAAAATAAAGTTGAAACCCGCGCGGAACGGGCCAGGGCGGCTTGGGAGTGCCATCGCAGTCGTGTTGTGCGTGAGCGTCGTCACGTGGGCGTGGCGGGTGTGGCCATCCGAAGCTCCACATTTGGACGTGCCT
>Ga0213833_1000491_pt1 | contig 40139 bp, 38 predicted proteins | sample SWATP21_FD_160575 | JGI IMG/M metagenome (GOLD analysis project Ga0213833, IMG submission 160575) | Coastal seawater microbial communities from Marineland, Florida, United States - SWA TP2 #1 | ecosystem: Environmental > Aquatic > Marine > Coastal | place: USA: Florida | collected 2016-08-14 | reverse complement strand
AGGAGAACAAAGCAAGAGAAAAGAAGACAAGGTGAGACGCACCAAGACAAAAGCAAGCGTGCGTGCCGCATGTGTGCACTTCCAAGGCCACGAGCCACTACGCACGCACCGGATTCGCCAGCTTTGCAACGGCCAACATGTTATGTGTGACAAACAACCTCTTGATGATCCAAAGCTTCTCCTTCTGTAAGTTATCGTGGGAAACACAGCGAAAGGTGATGAGCATGGCAACCAGGCCCAGTCCACCGCCCATCACGAAAAAGAAAAACGAAGGAGGTATCGCACACGCACCGGGATGCGCAAAGGGGACATTGCCGCAAGGACAATCAAGGCATTGTCCGCCTCACAAAACGACCGAGCACTGGTCATGGACGGTGGCAATGAAAACGTTTCACATAGCTGCACGCCAGCAACAATGACGACCCACAGAAACAGTCAACCAACCAACTACGTCAAAGTAGTGCAGTCCCCCTTCTCGACAACAACAGCTCCCAAACCACAGGCCAGCTACGTACGGCACCAGCCAACACCAACAGTGGCTTGGGAGCAGACGTGGTAGGCGGGGAGAACAGCGCCACAAGGTCAATCTGGGCAACATTTGCCAACAGATCTTCGGTCGCGCGCTGCAGTGCCCTGCCCTGCAACTCAGCCAACTCCTTCTTGGAAGCAAGCGTTGAGTCACGGAACGACTGTGCGGCCAGCTTCAGCGACGGGTCGATGCCCATGCTTCGGGTAGCCCAGTCCATCCACCGCCGAACCTTCGTGTGGCGCGACCGAATATCATCCACCAGATGGCGCGTGCATGTGCCGCGTACATGTTTCTGGATGGTAATGGCAGCACGGTGCTGGCGATACTCTTCCATGCGCGTCGTGATGACCGGCCGCAGCACCTGCCGCACGTTGTGACCACGCCATGCGGCTTGAATGGTGCACGCACAGTCGTTGAACAGGGCCATGTCGTCCTCAAACTGTCGCTGCCGGTGGGCTCGCAGATCCTGAACAAAGCGACGTTTGGCGCGACCCCGCGCCAATGCTTGGATACGAACAGCAGCGACCTCCTGCGAGAGAGAGAGAGAGAGAGAGAGAGAAAGAGAGGGCGGACACGTGCATGAGTTGCATGTGGACATGTGAATCCCTTTCGAAAGTCGTGGCGCAACGCACCTCTTCCTTCTTCCACATTTCTCGTTCGTAGCGCACACCCTGTTTGTTGGGTGGGGAGCAACAACAGCAAGCAGTTTGTGCAAAACGTTTGTGAACATGCCGCCATGACAACCAAGGATCAAAGAACAAGAGATCACATGTGCCCAAAGGCGTATTCACAGCTTAACGGCCACGTACAAACTCTTTAAACAAGAACATGGCTTGCCACATCAGTTGTTGTTTCTGCCACCCAGAGAGTGCAACAACATACAGCACGTGAGACGCTCGCAACGCGGCCTCCATGAAACATCCAACGAAGAGAGATTGTAACAGGAAGAGAACATAACAGAGGAAGAGAACATAACAGAGGAAGAGAACATAACAGAGGAAGGGAACATGCAAGATGGGAACTGCACCTGGTAAAACTCTTTGTAATCAGCCAGGTACTTCACACGTTCCCGGTCGCTGAGATGGCGCGTGCGATGTCTGTGGCGCGAATGGTGGCGGTCCCGCCGTTCTCTGGGGTGATGCTGGCGCGAGCGCCTACTGCCGCTCCTGCTGCGCGAGCGCTTGTGCCGTCGCTTCGAATGGTGGTGGGGAGATCGGGATCCGTGGCCCCTCCGCCGTCGCTCCGTCCTGTGTCTCCGGTGTCGCCGACTCCGGTGTGGGTGTGGAGCTGCGTCGCTTGCCCCGCTTCTCGCACTGCTGGCGGCACTGGACACGCTGCTTCGTCTGGCGTCTACGTAGCTTCTGTTCCCTTCGCTGCCGCTAGCTTCACTTCCACTCACGCCGCTGCCGCTGCCACTGGCATCACTCGTGGGGGCGGATGCCCTGGAGCGGCGCTCCTCCCAGGAATCGAGTGACGCACGCCCATCAGACGATCTATGCGAGTCACGCCGATAGCGATGGGACATGACAGCGTATTCGCACAGGTGAGATGGGATGACGGGAGCCCCCAAGCTCAACAGGCTCAAGGAAGAGGTCCGTGGGGATCGCTGACGCAAGCTGATTCAACGAGCACACGCAACGAGTGCCTGTGAAAGCTGCACACGCATGAAAGTCGGCTGCCAGGAATATGGGAACGCCAGAGACACAGCACGGGTATCCTCCTCCGCGATTAAAACGGCGGAACGAAAGTGTGTAAAGCCCGACGGGGTTGTGCACTGGTGAGCCGACAACTCAACAACATGCACACAGGTTCAAGCTGCAACACACCGACTTATCAAATCTATAATATTTTATGTCGATATTTTATGATCTGTGACGGCGCGTTCGGTGAAATCAACTCGGACGCGTGTCCCGCCAGAACAGCGAGGGCGGCTTTGTTGCTGTAACCATGGCGTCCGAGGCTGAAGCTCGGCTAAAGGTGCTGCGTAAGCGGCTATCCAAGCCACAAAAGAAGATGTTCAACCAACACGTGAAGCAGGCAAAGGCTGCGAAAGCTGACGGCGATGACTATGTGCGTGCTGTGTGACGCAGATGAAACCACTTTGTGCTGTCTGTATTCACCGTCCTTTCTCCGTTGCTGTGCGCTCTGCAGTTGGCACTTCAGTTGTACCGTCGAGCAGGTAGTATTTTCCCCATGCCCGCCATCTTCCGCACCATAGCAGACCTCGAGAAGCGGGTGCGTGAAAGAGAAGAGGGGATGCAAGCGGCCGCAGACGCGGCCGCGGCGAAGAAGCAACTGAACCAGGCACCCGCACCACTGGTTGAGCCGCGAGAAGGGAATGAAGAAACGCCAGCTGCGTCGCCTGTGGCTGTAAACGTTGTTGCTCCAGCTGGTGTTGACGACGACAGTGACGATGACGGCAGTGTGGCCAGCGACGACACTGTTGCCACCAGGGTTAGCGAGGGCGCCATGGCACCGTCTGTGGCTGTGAAACCAGAGGCCATGACCCAGGACAGGAATATGCCACCACATGCCAGTGGTGCCACATTCTCGAGCGGTGCCATCATCAGCAGTGCAGCCCCAAGTGCAGCTGCTACCGACCACATCGGTGGACATGCCGGCGATGACGGCGCAGGCAGCGCTCTCTATGTGAACACGTTCAAGCATGGCCTGCAGCCCGGAACGGGACTGGCACGTGTGGCCAACCTGGAAGACATTAACGTGAATGCAGTGCCTGAGCGCTTGAAGTGGCAAGATGAGCGCTTCATTCCTACGCGGGGCGGGTACAAGGTTCGTCAAGCACGCGACAGCATGTGCTGCTTTTCGGCTCATTTGCTTCCTTGTGGGAACTTCTTGTCGTGTGGTGCAGTTGAAGGGGGGATTGCTACTCCCTAGCAGTGTGTACATGCGTCTCTACCCGTACCAACGCGCCGCTGTCCGATGGCTGTGGAGCTTGCACCGCCAAGGGCAAGCTGTGGGTGGTATTTTGGGTGACGACATGGGCCTCGGAAAGAGTTTTGAGGTGCGTTGGTTGGACCTGTGGAGCGCTCCCAGCGGTCGTCATTCATTCGTTTTCATCGCTTTGTCGATTTGTTGGCATTGGTGTGGTTGTTGCGTGGTGCGGTGATGCTGCAGACGACGGCGTTTCTGTCAGGCCTCTTTGGCGGCGAGTGCGGACGTGCCGCGTTGATCATTTGCCCCAAAAGCCTGATCACGAATTGGCAGAAGGAGTTTGAAACGCATGCACCCACGGTGCCGGTGCGCGTGTACCACGGTTCCTCGGCAGACCAACGTGATGCCGCGCTGAACTTCATCGTGCGCCGCGGCGGAATCTTGATCACAACATACACCACAGCTGCGCGCCATTGTGAAGCTCTTGGGAGCCACATTTGCTTGTGCATCCCGGGGTGCATGTGTGACTGCCCATGTCATGTGCGGACCTGTGGCAAGTGTAAATGGGACTGGGTGGTGCTTGACGAAGGCCACAAGGTGCATTGTGTTGCCTGTTGAAGAGCGACAGGTGTTTGGTTCGGTTGTGACGTGGATGTTGCCTTCCAGGTGAAAAACTGCAAGAGCAACTGGCACATGGGCATTTCCCAGATCCGGTGTCACCACCGTCTGATCCTCACTGGCACGCCGATTCAAAACAACTTGAAGGAGCTATGGGCTCTGTTTGACTTTGTGGTGCGTCATGCCTTCCCCTCCCCAACATTGCCCATGCGTGTGGTGTGTGTGACTGACCTATTCGCCGCGCTATCAGGCCTTTGGGAGTCTCTTGGGACCATGGCCAGACTTCAACTCAGTCATTGCGCGCCCCATCGCCAAAGCGCAGTGCACGAGCGCCAACGCCAATATCTTGCGCGCCTCTCGCATCGCGCGTAGCAAATTGTGGCGACTGATCCAACCCTACTTCCTGCGGCGCACCAAGCAACAAGTCAAGCAGTCGCCTGACATGATGATGGACAGGCTCAGTGAAGAGGAGGAAGCCAGCGACGCTTCCGACAACGAGGACAACGGTGCACTTGGGCACCCGACTGTGCCTGCACCCGCAACAAATGCGGGTGCTGCAGCTGGCGCCGTTCAGCTTCCAACCATGAGTGTGGCCGACGCAAGTGGTGAACGGCTTTTCGCTGATCGACGCAAGATGTTGACGGGCATCATGGCGTTGAAGCGAAAGCGAGAAGTGGTGCTGTGGACGCGGCTGTCGCCCAACCAAATCATGGTGTACACGCAGTGCGTACTGTTTTGCGGTTTTGGTTGGGTTTGCTTTCTTGTTTCTGTGTGTGGTCGTATGCTGGATCATCCGTCCATAGAACCTTGCTCACTCACCCTGACATTAACTTTGCTCTTTTGTCTTGATGCAGATTCTTGCAATCCAATGAAGTTCGTGCGGTGCTCAACAAGTCCAAATCGGTTCTCGCGGCGATCATCGTCCTGAAAAAGGTGTCCAACTCTCTGGCCATCATGGACGACGAAAGTCTTCGAGTGTGTGGTGTCACCCACATCAGAAACCCGAACAAGATGTCCTTTGACGAAATCATGGCAGATTCTGGCAAAATCACAGTGCTTGCGAACTTGATGAAGATGCTCAAAGGTACGAGCGCCAGCATGTACATTTGGGTGCATCTGTGCGCGTTTATCCGTGCATTGCGCACTCATATTGTTTTGTCTGTGTTCCTTCGCACGCCCACACAGAGGAAGGTCATCGTACCCTGATTTTCAGCCAAACAACTACCTTGCTTGACGTGCGTATGATATGGTGTTGTGGGGTGATGTGTCTGGTTGGTTGGTTGGTTGCGTTGTGGTGGGCACTCACGAGCAGCATGGGTCGGCAGTGCGTACAAAAAGTGCTGAAGGATCTGGTAGGTCTGAAAATGTTGCGCATCGACGGCTCCATCCCGGATGTCGCTGTCAGAGATCAAATCGTGGACAAGTTCAACAAGGATACCAGGTGTGTTGTACCAAGCAATGAAGTGTTGGATTCTCACACATCGCCCTTCTCTTACGATCATGGTGCCTTCGATGGTTGGCATATGCGACGAGACAGTTACCACGCATGTCTCCTCACCACCGGCGTAGCTGGACTCGGGTTGAACCTGATTGGGGCGACACGCGTAGTGATCGTTGACCCTTCCTGGAACCCAGCTGTTGAAAGTCAAGCCGTGGATCGTGGTGCGTCATGGCGGAGCGTGTTCGCAACGAGACGTGGCATGGGGTGCTTGTTTCCTTACACACCGACCTTGCGTGTGTGGGCTCAGCGTATCGCATTGGGCAGACAGAGAACATCCTGACATATCGCCTTATCACATGCGGCACTGCTGAAGAGATCGTGTGTACGTGCTTTGTGCGGTGTGGTGCCTGTGTCTTTCTTTGCATGCCTGATGACCTTTTCTCTGCTGCATGGCCCATGTGGCTGCGTTGCTTCGTCTTATGTCTGACCGAATCAACCAGACCGACGCCAAGTGCACAAGGTGTGTTTGGATTCGAAGCCCAGAGCGGTTGTCGCGTGCTTGGGTTTGGGTGCTGTGACCCTTACACGCCATGGTGTGCCTCCTGCAGCAATCTCTGGCCCAAACTGTGGTCGCGAACCGAAACGTGGCGTTGTACAACAACAAGAAGGAGCTCACAGACCTGTTCACGTTGAGGAACCACCAGTGCGTTGCGTTGCGTTGCGTTGCGTTGGCGTCGAGTGCCACGGTGGGCTCCATTGTGTCCTTGCTGTGCATGCGTGCGCGCCCCACGTCATCACGTTCATTGACGCGACCACTGTGTCTGTGTATTAGGGAGTCCGAGTTCCAGCAACTTCTTGACAGCGTGTGCCCCACTCCGCCGGATGTCTCACCTGAAATGGACGCCCATCTTGATCGCATCCGAGGCGGGTGTCTCGGAGATCTGTATGGCGGCATGTCGAACCACGATGTGTTGTTTTCGCGGGACCAAGATTGCACAGACGTTGCCATGCAGGTAGGGTGCGCCGAGGTTGGCACTGCGGTTTTGGACATCTCGCGCATGTGGTTGTTGCTTTCGTTCTTTTCACGCACGATCCTATGTGTCCCGTCCCATAGGTGGCAAATGCGTGGGAGCTCCAAGAGAAGGAGCGGCGCATCAAGGAACGACAGCAGTTCCGCAGCGTGACCATGCATGGCTTCAGCGGTGTTCGGCAGCAAGCCCGTGAAGCCCAGAGAGCCGCCGAGCAGAAAATCGCGGACGACCTTGCACAGGCGCTGGACGATTTGGCCAACGCCAACGGTTTCGACGTCGAAGCCGCGGCACGTGCCGCTCGCCTCGCGAGTGCCCAAGCCCTTGCTGCTCGAAACAATGCACGCAAGAAGAAGCGGGGGCGCCCACGCAACCAACCTCGTGGCGTTGGTGCAGGTGCAGGTGCAGGTGCAGGTGCAGGTGCAGGTGCAGGTGCAAGTGCGGCCGCGAGTGCAAGCGCATCTTTTTGGGACGTGAAACGGCCTCGCACCCCAAGTAGTGCGCAAGTGTGCGCGGAGCATGCCGCGGAGGTGCAAGAGGCCGGCTTTGCGTGCAAGCGGTGCAGGTGCCACCTCGCCCCGGAGGCTCTCGCGAATTACAACGACCTCATTGAAACAGCGCGCGCGTGTGAGTTGCGGCGCCGTCAAGAGCCCAGTCAGATGGCCAAGACTGCGGCGCTGGTTGAAGCGCTTCAAGCGTACCTCAAGGCCCTGCTGCTTTGCAGTGATGATGTTGCGTTGCACAGACGCGCCAAAGCCCTGCGAGCTCGGCTGGCCGAGGGATGAGGGATTTCAGCGTGTAGCGTGTGCCAGCGTGTGTGCCTGCGTGCGTGTTTGCGTTGGAGTCCCCCAGCGGACCTTTCCACAATCAACATCCCACCATGAAACAAAGATGCATGGTCAAAGTGCGTGACAAAACGTGAAGCTTCAAGCTTTCAGCTGCTGGATGACTCAGCAGAGCTGCTGCCGCAACCACCGCCACTGCTCGAGCTGCATCCCAGCATGCGTCGCATTTCTTGCTTTGCCATCACACTCGTGGGATTGTGCTTGGTGCTGGGGGCGACTGCAGCGCCAAGCTCCACCCTTCAGCGCTTGTTTGAGCAGCGCTTGGATTTGGACTCTGACGGCCATGTGTCACAGCTGGAGTTGGATGCGTTCTACGTGGCATCTGGCACGTCCCACCACGCCAACGACGAAGTGCGGGCCCTGCTGTCGGACACACAAGTGAAAGTTGTGCCTTCCCACGTTCATGCGGAGCACGGTGACACGCGCGAGGGCATGACGTGGACCCAATTCCGTGCTCAGTTCGCACGCTTGGATTTCGTCGCGCACCCCACTCATCCACGTGAGGTATGAAGGTTCCTGAGTCAAGTCGAGTGGGGCCATCAGGGCTCCTGGTGTGCTCACCAAAGTGCTGGAGCCTCACAAGAGGCCTGTTTGTATGTGTATGCGCGCTCCCCCAGGTTCACTTGGCACTCACATCGAACAACACTGAGATGCGGGTCATGTGGGTGACGACCGATGACTACACCCCACAGACCTCCAGCACTGTGCAGTGGGGTACTACCAGCGGATCCTACCCTTTCACGTCTCTTCCGGGTACAAGCTACACATACACAGTCCCCAAGCGTTGGTGGGGCGGCTTTAATGGCTGGATTCATGAGGCCGTGATCACTGGGTTGGTACGCGACCATCACGTTCCACCCGCCCACCCACCTGCCCACATGCAATGCTCGAGCCTGTGTGCTGCCACATTGGTTGTATCCTTTCTCACCAACAAGTGGCCACGCAGGAGCCCAGCACGAAGTACTTTTACCGCGTGGGGGGCATCGCAACGTCCGCGCCAGGCAGCATCACATGGAGCTCAGAGTTCAACTTCACCAGTGCCATCCCCAACACGCCGGACCAGGAGACGTTTTTCGTGACGTACGGCGATCAGGGCACTGTGATGCCGCTGGGGTTCGCTGTGTGTGATGCCATCATCGCAGCGAACCGAGACAACGACTTTGGCATGGTTATGCACGTGGGTGATCTCAGGTGGGTTGCATGGGCGTGTGGTGGTGGGCTACGGTCTGGCAGTGACGGTATCATGCGTGCGTGAGCAGTTATGCTGGAACGGACACCAACATTCCATTCCTCAACATCACGAACAAGGATGAGTGCGAGTGGATTTGGGACTTGTGGGGCGCTCAGATTGAGCCATTGGCTGCACACATGCCGTACATGACAGGTGCGATGGCGCTGTCAAACGCTCACACCAAATCACAACAAACACGGCAACTGGATCCGCGTTGTTGTGCTGGTTTGTTTACAGTGATTGCTTGTGTGACGGCCCAGGTGTGGGAAACCACGAGAAGTTCTACAACTGGACGGCATTCACACACAGGTACCACATGCCAACAGGCAACGGAGGAAACGGCAACTTTTGGTTTTCCTACGACTACGGAAATGTGGTACGTTTGCATGGTACATTGTTGGTGGTAGTAGTGGTGGTGGTGTTGCCGCTGCTGCTTCTGTGGGCTGAACCCATGCGCCACGTGGGGTGACAGCACTTCACGAGCTTGTCGACGGAGCATCCATACGAAGAGAATACACCTCAGTGGTTGTGGGCTCAGGAGGACTTGAAACGTGCTGTCGCCAACCGTGACAACGTCCCCTGGATCATTGTTACTGGGCATCGGCCAATGTGTACGCTACGACGGGTGATATGTCGCGCCATGGGTCGCTGTTGTGACTCAGGCGCTTGCTGTACTGCCCGATGCACAGACTGCTCGGATGCAAGCGAGTGGGGTGAACACCACACGGGTGCGCCCTTCCAGCGATCGATTGAGCCGTTGATGTTGGAGGCCAAGGTCGACTTGTTGATCACCGGCCACATGCACTGCTTGGAGCGTGTTCACCCCGTCGTGAATGGTACATGTACCTGTTGTCGTGGAGTGCCCAGACCCCTCCTGACTGACTTGGGTGTCCTCATGACCCTGTGGATTTGTGTTCACCAGGCACTGTGGTTTCTACGCCCGTTCCTGGTTCGGACAACGTGTACCTCAACCCTGCTGCCGCTGTGCAAGTCGTGGTGGGCACATCTGGTGCGTTGCAGCACGAGGAGTGGATGGAGCCAGCGCCCCAGTGGAGTGCTTTTCGCAACGCGAATAACGGCAACAGCTATGGCTATGCGACGGTGAAAACATTCAACCGCACACACCTGCACTACGAGTTTCACCCTCTGGTGGCCAACGCCACCGCTGCAGACCACTTTTGGATTGTGAAGGAGGCTTAGTGTGCTGTGGCCCACAGCCTACGTTGGAATTGTTTGCCATCACGATAACAGCACATCTCTCTTCAACAACCAACTCCAACAACTCTCACAAAGACTCCGTTGGGCAAAAAGAGTTGTTTCTTAAGGCGCCCCTTACTTCCACTTCACCAATCCGGATGTAGCCGACCACGAGTGCTCGGATGTAGCCGAGTCGGGGCTAAGCCGACCGGCAGTAAGTTTGTTCGCAGAAGTATGGTCATTTCCATACCCATTCGTTGGCAACTTTCCGTTGCGCTGCGTTTCGACACACAGGCACTCGCATCCCTGAAGCCACCATGTCGCGCCCCGACATGCCATCCACGTCCTACCACCGCCGGGAAGCCCTTCCTGCGGCGAAATCGGACTTCTTGAAGCAGGTGTATGACAGAGAAGACCGGTACGTGGCCACAAAGCAGAGAATTGATGTCTGACACGTGCCGTCACTTGACACAGCTAACCTGGCGTTCACAGGTGCCGCTTTGCTGTGCTACTCCCCAAGCACGAGAGGATGCGTCGTGAGAAACAAGTAGGTGGAGGTTCTGTTTGTGGCTTGGCTGCAGTTGCATGTGGGAACGAACGTGGAGGCTAGGGGCTAATTTGCTGTCGACACAGATGCGGGACAGCACTGGCTCCACAAGCGCAACGAACCTGTACATGAGTCAGCTTGCCAAACGAGGCGCCACGGCTCTTGCCTCCAGTCGATCCAGCAAGAAAGTCGGAGCTGGGCATTTCTTGTCTGCTCGATCCAAGCCCTCCATCGCAGAACAGTATGCTCTTCCAGCCACGTACGCCTGCTCTGGTGTTCGCATTTTGCACCGACTTGCCTCACCTCTCCCCCCTCCCCCCACCCCTCTTTTGTTTCCGTGTGTTGGCATGCTGGCGTGTTGCACGACTTGTCAGGGCCCGGTCGCGTCCAGCAACCACTCGGCGCACTCCACGTTTCCAGGCATCGTCCCGAGTTCCTCCATCTGCGCGGTCCATCATGGACCTAGAGCAAAGGTATTTGGCGACGCGCGTGGTTTTTCTTTTTGGTTTCTTTTTGGTTTCTTGCTGCTGTCAGGGAAGTGCCCTTCTTCACCTTGCCTGGGTGCCTTCCCTTCCGTGATCACATCACCAGGCGTGAAGCGTTGGAGGAACAGCTTCGAGATGTTTCATCCGCTCTTGTAGAGGCGGCACGGGAAGCTCGTGTGAAGAAACTACAGCGTGCATCACGCCAAGCCGATTACAAGGTGCACGAATGGAACCCGTCCCTGACAGGCAAGATTGGGAACAGCACAAACTTTCCAGAGCGTGACGAAGCACCGAGCACCCTGCCAGGCGCCTCTCAACCAAGCAACCCAGCACTGCGTCTTCAAAGTGCGTTGGTGTGTCGCTACCCGACAACGTGGTAGGGCCGGTGTTGGTATCCTGGCAGCAGCTCTCACACGTCCCGTTGGTGTACCAGGCTTGTGTGCACGCTGTGGCTTTACACTGCTGGACCATATAGAGCGCGCCAATCCCAGTGCAACACGTCCAGATACGGCCAGGGCTGTGGGGGACCGAACAGGCAGGGACCCTTTGATGTCATCTCGCGGACCACTGGCGTACGTGCACGGCGGTTCCCACGCGTCCCCCCCCACGCACCTGAACACGGTTCCCACGCGTCCCCCCCACGCACCTGAACACGATTTGTGTGTTGTATTATGCTTGTGTTCCCTGCGCGCGCGTGTGTGTGTGCGCGCGTGTGTGTGTGTCTCGTCACAGATCAAGCAGGTTGGACACAGCCCGGTCTCGTATGGCTCCCGTCCCAGAGGGCGGCCTGCGCACGGGTCGCCACACGTCCAGATCTGGCGGGGCTGGCGGTGCAAACGCAAGTGCAGGTGTCGGCCCTGGAGTGGGCGTGGGCGCGGGCGCGGGCGCCGGCGCTGGTGCCTCGAGCAGCATCCCGAGCGTGCCCTTCTCTGCCCGTCGCAGCACAAGTGCTGGCCCCGTGACAGCACGCTCTCGGCGGGGGGGACGCACGGCTCGAGAGTGGAGGGGTGAGAGCGACGACGCGGCGCCAACAACGGCGAGGCCAGATACGTATCGTCATCCACTGCCCACGTGCTGTGACGAGTTCATTATGGGGTGCCTCGGACCGAGTGAAGACAACCCTCCGAATGTGCCGAAGGACGTGCGCGTCACAAGTGTGCTTGGGAAGGCGTACCAGTACGCACAGAAAGATTTGTTCCCAGTGTTTGAGCGCAAGACGCCCCCCAAGCGTGCGCCCCGCACATACTGATTGTGTGTGTGTGCAGGGAGCCGGTCGTGAGTGCTGCAATTTTGGTGTGGCTGGTGATGAGTGCACTTGTCGCCAACAGCTTAGTTTACTTTCATTTTCTTTGTTGGTTCATGACCACCCCAACGAAACCCACACCACTCCACATCACACCATACGCCAACACAAAAGCTCGTACCAACAATAACCCTGCCACCAACACAGCACAGCCAACACTCAACGACAACACCGCGCACCACATCACAACCACCACACAGCACATCAGCCCCATCGAGGCACTCAAACACACGAGCACATTTGAAGCAGTGCAAAGCCTGGAAATAGACATGGCATTGTGGGTGAGGGAACAGAATACGAGACAAGGGAGGGATTGGTGTATGGGTGGTGGGTTTGTGGCGTGCACTCTTGTCCTGGTTGTCGTAGATTCCGACCCCAAGACACCCACAAGCGCCCGCAAAGCTGTTCCTCCACTATGACGAGCAGTCCATGTTGGTGGCATGGAAACCCGCTTCGATAGGAGGGTGTGTATCAGGTGTGCTGCGTTGGGTTGGGAGGGTGGGGTTGTACGTACAAGGCAACATTCCCCCACATGGCGGCGAACGTGGCGCTCACTCACGCAACACCATCACTGGTGACGCGTGACACACGCACACGTCCATCACAACTCATGCACGAACCACCAAAGCCCCCACTCCGGGTGGGGTGGCGACCACAGGTGGCCTTCTGCATGACTAGTGTTGTGTGCACGGTGTGAGATGGCCGCCTCAAAGCGCTCACAGCCGCACGCTGCCGCCCAGCTGTTACTGCCCCCAAAAAGCAGTTGAACAAGTTGGCGTGACATAACCACCCGGGCCTCGCTGCGGTAGCCTCAGTTTTGTGCGGCCTGAATCGAATGCGCATGTCGTGTTGGCTGCTTGGATACGACAGGTACGAGCCTCTCAGTGAGACCTGTTGCCACACAGCCTTGTGTTTGTGGCTGTCTGTTTTGTTGCTTTCTCGGAGCGCAAAACTCGTGAACCGCTCCTGTTCACCTGAAGGCGCTGTGTCCTGCACCCTCTCGCCCGCCCGTACCGCATCAATTGTTACCGGGTTGACAGGTGGTCACCCACACGACAGTGCGTTGTCGCCGCCACCCTTGCCCTCCACCCAACCACAATTATGTTGCGTGGTCGTTTGTTGTGGGTTGTGCTTGCTAGCTATGCGTAGTGTTGTCCAGTGCCGTCCTTTGGGTGTTGTGTGCTCTCCACCTCACACCTGTCGCGTGGCGGTGGTTTCATTTTTTTTTTTTTTGCACCTCTCTGTGGTGGCCGGTTGGTGTCGATATTGCTGCTTGTCATGGTCCAGAGTGACTATTATGGCTCGTCGAGGAGGAGCGTACGTATATTGATTGGCTGCGACACGTTGTTGTGTTTGTTTGCGGGCTGACGCGGCTGGTTGCGGTGTTTCTCCGATGCAGTTGGGACGTGCTTGCGGACGATGATCCCGAAGACGAACCCACACAGAACGAAGTTGCTGCCGCCAATCCTGCGGAGTCTGCGGCCGCGAAGAAGCGCCGGCGCAAGAAGAAGAACAAGAAGAAGCGCAAGAAGAAGGCCGCTGCGGACGCCGACTCCCTCGGCAACCCCGGGTCGTCTGTCGATGCCATGATCGAGGATGTGATCAGCCACGGCTTCAGCCGCAAGCAAGTGATGGCTACCCTGGATCGTATGTGGAACGCAGGCCTCGCATATGATAGCAAGGACGCCATTCTGGCGGAGCTCACAAAGCCCAAGGCCGGCAAGCCGAAGCAGAAGCGGACGCAGAGCCAGGCTGCCGCCATGAACGGCGGAGCGCACGCTGCTGCGCCCAAACAGCAGCAGCAAAGCAAAAAGCAGCAACAACAGCCACAGCAGCAGGCCACCCGCAAGGCTTCTACCGATGCAGCAGCTGCCCCCAAGGTGGTGGCTGCGGCGCCCGCCGCTCCTGCTGTGGAGGACCCCGCCACAACTGCTGAGCGTTTGCGCACAGTTGCGGCGTTGCCAAAGCTCCGCCAGGTGTTGCAGGCTTTGTTGCAGTGGCGTCGCCAGGCATCTGCGGAGCAGGTGTCCACCTTCTTCACCTGCGGTGCGCTGGACACCATTTTGGAGAACGTGCTGCGCCACGCCACCGTGGCCGATGTGCAGGAGCTCCGAAACTTGCTGAAGGCCATGCTTGTGGCACCCAACAGCGAAAGTGTACGTTGTTCGGCTGCGGCCACACCTCCTGCTCTGGCCTGTGTTGTGCCACTTCTAACCGTTGTCCCCACACCCCCTTCTCTCCAGGTTGTGACCGACATCATCACCCACATTCGCACAGCCATGGACACCTTCCAGGCTCTGTCAGTGAAGCCGTCTGAAGCCGCGTACGCTGCCACTCGCGATGAAGCCATCGGTGCTGTCGCAGCACAGATCTCCGCGTCGATCGCGCAGTTCCACGAAAGTGTGGGCAGCGAGTCTTCAGTCAACTCGACTGTCGCCGCTCAAGACCGTGCGCGTGGTAGGTGTCGCGTGATTGTGTGCTTGCGGCGATGCCCCCCTCGTGACCCTGTGTCTCACCTTAATGTTCTTTTGTGCGTTTGTGTTGATGTATGTATATGTATGGGTGTTGTCGGTCGTTGTTCGCCTGGTGGTGATGGTGGTTGTGGTGATGTGTGCGTCATTGCAGCTTCCCTCGCCGCGCGCCTAGCCAAGATCCCAGCAAGTGTCACGGATGTCGCTGCCCGCTTCCAGCGCCGTGATTTGTGCTTCGGCATTGCCAGCGCTGAGAAGGACATGTACACCACGGTGACGGGCTCCGCCGCTGGTCCTAGTGGCGCACTGCCGTCTGCCGTGGCTGACGCCACCCTCATCGCCAAGGTGGACGCTCTGTCGCCTCCGGCATCAGAGGAGGCCCGTAGCCGCCAGGAGAAGGTCGCCAAGGTTCGTGTGTGTGTATTCTTGCGTGCGTGTGCGTGTAGATACGTGTCATGTGGGTGGTTGTGTGTGTGTGGTTCGGGCAAGGTCCTTACGGTTTGTTTTGCGACGCCCCTATCCCTACCCTCGTTTCCACAGCGCATGGCAGAGTTGCGCCAGCAGTACGAAGATGCTCTGGAGCCAGTCACCCAGGAGGAGCAGGAGTTGGACGCCAACCTGGACAAGCTCCAAGCTCGTGTCGAGGAGTTGAAGAAGCAGTTGCAAGGTCTGTTTAAGATTCCGTTTCCGTTGCTGTTGCGGTTCCTGTTGCGGTTCCTGTTGCGGTTCCTGTTGTTGTTGCTGCTGCCCTGTGTGTGGTGTGATTGGTGTGACCTGCGTGCGTTGCGTGGCTGCGTACATGTGTGTGTGCTTACCATTTCATATTACACGCTCGCCTCAGCCGCCCACGCCAGCATCAAGAAGGGCCAAGCCCGTCGCAAGGCGCTGAACGAGAAGCGCGATGCGGTGGCGAGCCGCTTCCACGGCGAGGTGTCGCGCCTCAACACAGAGCAGCAGGGCCTGCTCACCGCGGTGCACCGCAGTGAAGCCGCTGGCGCGTTGAGCAAGTGCGTGGCGGACCTGACCGCACGCCTTGCTCGTTCCGCCGCGCAGGCGGAGCAAACACGTGCCCGCTCGGTTGTGGGCCTGCGTTCGCGCACCCGTGCCGGGTTCTTGAATGCCGTGTTGGCGTTCCTGGCTGCGGAGAAGCCTTGCACGCAGTTCATTCAGAGCCGTGTGACGCGCACAGAGCACCAGTTGGAGTCGCTGGTACGTGTGTTGGATGTGCGCTGGGTGTGCGTTGTGGGGGTGCGTCGCGGGGGTGCCAGTGCTCACATCTACGTTGTCCGTCTCCCTGTCAGACACGTGAGCTGCAGGGCTACCAGGTGATGAAGATGGACGACCTTGCTGCCACCGTGTCTGGCCAGATGGAGACTCTGCGCCGCGACTGTGACGAAGACCGCGCCCTGCTGTCGGTACGCGCAATGTGCCCGTCGCTTGCACATGCCGCCCGCCCCTCTCATCCTCTTCTCACGCTGCTGCTTGGTTGTATCGTTCCAGCGTTTCACGAACGACGTCACCGGCCTCATCGACGTCGTGTGCGCCGCCGTCCAAACGCGCATGTCCCCCGCCGAGAAGCGTGTGGTGACACAGATCAGTGGCCAGCTCGCCACCACCCCATCCCTCGCCGACTGCTACAAGAAGCTCGCCGCCGTCGCCTCCTCCTCCGGTGCCGCCCCCGCGGCACGCCCGAAGGGTGCCGCCAAGGTGGAGCGTCGCTGGTCCACGCAGGTCACCGTGGACGACACGGACATGCAGACCCGCCTGTCGCTGTTTGCCCAGTCGCAAGCCGCCGCCGCCGCCGCTGCCGCTGCCGCTGCTGCCGCGGCCAACGGCAACGCCACTGCCGGTACCAGTGCCGGCGCTGGCGCTGGTGCTGCCACGGCTGCGGCGCCGGCGTTGCCACAGCGCGCGCCGCGTCGTGCGCCACGTGTGGCCAAGGCCGCAAAGCCCGCCCTCAAGCCGAAGAAGGCTGGGAACCCGTGGGGGGCGCCAGCTGCTGTCCCAGCGGTGGTGAGCTTGGAGGACATCCAACAGGAGGAAGCCGCGCGTCAGTCGGGTGGTGCTGTGGAAGCCAAGGCTTCCGACGAGGTGCGTCGTCACGCGCGTGTTGGCGAGGTGCTGGTGTTGTTGGCTTGTTGCGTGTGTGATATTGACTGGTTCTGGTGTCGGTGCTTGCGTTGCTTTGCTTTGCTTGGCAATTGTGGGATGCGACAGGGTGACGTGGAGTCCAAGTCCACGCCGCCTCCGGCACACCCCATGATGGCCCGCCAAGTTACGGACCCCGTGGCAAGCGAGGACGCCGACGCGGAGATTGGCGTCGGTGAGGGTGCGGGCGTCAGTGATGCCGAGGATAGTGAGCCGGAAGGGGATGCTGCGGCCGCCGAGGCGGAGGCTGATGACGCCTCTGATGCGGAGGCGGAGGCAGATGATGCCTCTGATGCGGAGGCTGATGGCGCCTCTGATGCGGAGGCGGAGGCTGATGACGCCGAGGCGGAGGCAGATGATGCCTCTGATGCGGAGGCGGAGGCTAGTGATTCTTCGAGCGACGACGCCTCCGATGATGCGTCCGAGGATGATGCTGAAGATGCAGCGCCAGAGACAGAGGCCCCTACTGCCGCGGAGGTCGAAGCCGAGGCCTCGAGCAGCAGCAGCAGCAGCGACAGTGACAGTGACAGCGACTAGAGAGTGGACACCCCCAACATGAGTCAGCAGTGCTGATCGGGGCTCCACTGCTCCGTCTTTCCTGCTCTTCATGTGTCGAGAGTTCTTCATGTGCCAACGATTTCGTGCAAGGAGACTTCGTGTGATTGGCTTCTCCCCTCTTCCATGCTCGGAGTAGTCGCAATGGTGGGGGGAATGCGCAACGGACATAAAAGATAGCATAAAACTGCAGTTCGGCCATTGCGCACGTCCGTTTCTGCCCCCACGTGCAAGTATTTCATCCATCTACTAGTACTTGTTCATCTTTCACCATGGCATTGTTCTGCATGTCTCGGTTGTATAGCGCGGCGACTAGCGCCGTGCGTGCGCCGGTGGTGCGACACACCCGGCAGGTTGCGCAGTGGCGTGCCGCGCATGCTGTGCGCTGCGTCCACACGGCACCTGTGGCGTTGTCGGAGGCGCCGTCTGTGCCGGAGGGCATCCGCGAGCGCCCCTTTCGTGTGTTGGGCGTGCAGCAGGTGGCAGTGGGCTCCACGAGCAAGGACCGGCTCAAGACACTGTGGGTGGACGCGCTTGGGCTGAAGCACGTGAAGGACTTCGCGAGTGAGAAGGAAAACGTGGACGAGGCAGTGTTGCAGGCGGGTCGCGGCCCCGCCTCTGTAGAGGTGGACATCATGCAACCACTGGATGCCAATGCCAAGCCTGCGGTACACATCCCGCCGCTGAACCACATCGGTTTGTGGGTGGACGACATCGAGCAGGCTGTAGAGTGGCTGGACGAGGCTGGTGTTCGTTTTGCGCCTGGCGGAATCCGCCCGGGTGCGAGTGGACACAAGGTGTGCTTCATTCACCCCAAGGGCAACCACATGTTCCCCCTGTGTGGCGAGGGTGTGTTGATTGAGTTGGTGCAGGCGCCGCAAAACGTTATTGACTTCCACGACTCACTTGAGGACGAGTGAACGAATGGGAAAGGAAAACGTAAAACACCCATGCGTGACCCGTGATATCAGCTCACCCACTCATGGCCTCATAAGTAACACAACTCGACCATAGAAACAAACACGCTTGATGCTTCTTGTCCGACTGGCTTCAAAGCAGCTGCACCCGACGGAACATGCACCCCGCAGCAGCAGTAATGACGATGCACAGCGCAGTCGTGAACGCCACCACTCGCATGAACACTGCCCCATCCGAGTCTTCCCATCTGGACGTGCACATGACACAGGCAGGCCACAGTCACAAGACAAGACTAGTGCATGCGGACCTGTGGTGCTGCAGCTTGCTGCAGACGCGATCAAGAGGCGTACCCATTCTGCAGATTCATCCCGAAAAGTGAGGCAATGAACGCTCCAAACGCCAAAGCCATCGTGATCAGAGTGAACCACAGCTCCATCCGGTGAAGTCGATTGCGAGCAACGTCAAGCATCAACGTTGACTCACTGCACACACACACGCGCGCGCGCACAAGCAGTGTGATGCTACCATACAACAACGCTCTGCTTCGCGCGCCCAAGTTGCTGCACCAACAAAATTCATACCGCTCCAGCGCTTCGATGTCGTGCCGACTCTGCTTCACCTTTACGAGCAACGAATCCACCTCCATCAAGTATGCTTCCAACAAGAGTTCAGCCTCTGCATGGCTCTGTCATGCACCGAGAACCTCCAGAGTGACACCGAGCAATGTTATCGGCGGCACAGACCACCACGTGCATTGTTGGACTGTGTCGGAGTGGAGGATTCGACCAGCGGTTCAATGTATGCCGATAGATCTGCCATGGATGCGGCGGCGGCGACTTCGTCCGAGACATTGACGCGAGACAAGTACCTGCACCGTGGGAGAACGCACAATGCCACCCACAATATCCGTACGTAGGTTGTCACACATCACGCAAAGAGTGGTGACACCACTGTCGTGTGACAGCTGGTAGCAGCGTCACGTACGCCATGCGAAGATCAACCGGGTTATCGAGCACTTCTTGAAGCACCTGCAGTGCCAAGCACACACAGCCAGTCACACTCAGCCTGACAGTAACACACAGGTGCGGTGCAGACGCGTGGGGTACGGCACACACACCTTGGATATCTGTCGAATGTGTCGGTTCTCCAGCGTCAACACAGCCCCCTTTGCAGTGCGAAGTCGCTTCAAAACTGAAGCGGTTGGGCCATTGTGGGCTTCTTTCACTAATGCCGTGACGCGGTTGGCAACGCGATCTACAGCGAGATCAAGTTCCTGGCGAAAGTAGGAGCACATAAGGGCAAACAATTGCATGGCAGAGCCAGGTTCGGTGTGCGCAAGGTAGCAGGGGTTGTACAGAAGAAAAGGGAATCACAACGCACCCGCGTCACAGTCGCAAGGATGGCTTCAAGAGCACGAAACTCGAACGGGGGTTTGGGGCCTCGGTCTTCAGGCCAGTCTGGTTTGATGGAACGCCAAGGCAACAATGTCCAAAAGAAGAAGGCGTGGAGGTGGGGTTAGAATGCACAACTACGTCTCGTGCTCCACACGAGGCAATGTGGTCCACTTGCTGTGTGCGGCCCTTGTTTCGACGACGTACCCGGGCCGAGCCACTCTCGCATGGCCAACACCTCACCATCGGCACCCTCTTTGAGGAAGAAGTAGCAACGCTTCGTTAGGATAATGGCCTTGATCGTGTACATGTTCACGAGCAACGCGTTGCGCCGAACAAGCAGCGCAGGTGCGTTGGACACCGTGAACGCCGGGTCTACGGCTCGCAAATCTCTCATCTGCAGCAATCCTGCCTCAAGGGACGACGGAGCTGGCTCATAGGATCGTGATCGGCGCGATCGGCGAGTTGTTTGTCTGCAGGATGAAAATACATGCAAGCACGCCACATGTTGCCCTCCGTCATCAGTGAACACAGTCCAAAATCAGAGCACGGCCCTCCCCACCTTCGATACCGCGCGTCGTCACTTGCATCACGGTACAACGACGGCGAGGTGTGCGGAATGCCGTAGGAGCCAGACGTGTGCCGACGCAGCAGGTTGTCGAACGTTGCATCTGAAGCAGCGAGCGACGGCGGCGGCACTTTGCACTCGGTCACGTCCGCATCGTCACTGTCGATGCTGCTGGCCACGTGCGATGTCACAGGCGTGCAGCTGGCTCCATCCGCCCCCACCCCCGCTCCTGTGGCGTCTCTTCCGACTGCACCACGGCCGGTCGCTGAGGACGATGACAAAGCATCCCGCACGGCGCCTTCACCAAAGACCATTGTCACAAAGTCCTTGACAGCCTGCAACCCACGCACACAGAAGACAATGCACAACACGACGAGCCCACTTGTCAGGCTAGTGGCCAACACAACTTGCTGCCGGCACATGGAGCCGAGCTGCTGAGTCAATACCTCGAGGAGAATGTCTGGCCGCCGCAGCCACTGAAACTCCGTGCTTCCATCGGCGTGAAATACCATGGCGTGCAGCTGTGGTGCTCGTTTCGCTTGCCGCAGTGAGGCAGAACTGATGAGAGCCCACAGCAGCGCGTCAGCCAACCCACCGCCATGCCACTACACATGGCAGCGCATCACACAGCATGCGAACAATGTGCAACCTGTAATGCCGGTCCGCACTCACCCAGGAGTCATGGCTTGAGCCAGCAACTTGGCAGCGTGGCCACGAGCCACGTCTTGCGACGACTTGCGCAGGTGACGATTCGAAGGAGACGCGGCAAACCGAACGGAGCGCGGAGGCAGCGCGCTTTTCCCGGCAGAGGCGGGGGGAACAGGCTGTGTTGAGGCCACCGGAGGCAGGCTCGGGGGCTTGGGTGTTCCGACGTCAGCTGTGGCGCCTCGCCGTTGCATCGGAAGCGGTGGCAGCACCGGTGACCTGGCGTCTGATCGGCGCTGCTTGCCGCCGTCTGGAGTCCGGTCCATTGCTTGCGCTTGCGCCAGTTGCTACCTACAAGATGCACACAGGGGTTCCCTCCTCCATTTGGGCGCGCTGGGGCTGCGCTGAACTGCCCACCCAAGCTCACCACAGCCAAGCGCCAAGGCCGGCACACTTGTCAGCTGCACTGCCTTGATCCGGATCGTAAAAAACGAAATGTTTGCCCCGGGATCCACTACAGCAGTGCAAGACACCCAATATTGCATGTTGCCACTGGTGTGGTGGGCCACTGGTGGCTCCATGTGGCGGTGCTTGTGCAGTGTGCTGCATGCAGTTCACACTTCCTACTCCGACGTGTTGTGTGGTGGAGTAGCGAAACGCACTGTTGCCGTCGGTCTTGCTTTTGTGCTGGAGCAATCTTCAGCCTGCCAGGCTTCGCGGGCGCACAGCTGCCAGCTTTTCTCCACTACCGTGTGACAACTGACTCGCGGTGTGCTTCCAAACCACGAGAAGTTGGCGTGCTAGACTAGCAGCTAGTGCTCAGTTGATTGTGGCGAGCAGCTGACAGTGATCGACGACATTGTAGCTTTCGTCGCAGCATGTGTCACGAGTCGACTCACGACCACCTGTCATACTATTTCTTTAACGTCTTCGTTACATCACAGAACAGCACATTGTAGTATGCACAGTGCGCGTGATTCGCACGTTTGAAGGCGTTTGAGGGCGCTGAGGTGTGATCAGCACAGCGGTGAAAGCCTTCACTGCTGAAAGGCTCCTGCAGTTTGATTGATTTGTTCCACGAACATGTGTGCGTTTGCTGCGTGCTGCGCTGCGGAAAGACATGACCACGGTGTGCACGGTGTAACATGCACCGGCAGCTCGCTATGCCCACCATATGCGGTGTCGACAGCGCAAGCAGTGACCACTAGCAGTGCTACATCCGATTGTGGTGGGGGGCCTGCGACTCCAGCAGACAGGCATCCAGCAAACCATGAGCGACAGCCACCCTGCTTCCACCACGAAGCTGCTTGACACCGCACACAGGCATGAACCCTCCCTCACGCCGCCCCTTCCTGACCCAGTCAAAGAGCATGGCGGTGAACACAAACTCGAGACGCGCCAGGCACTTGGCACTGTGAAGCTTGCCAGCGCCACGCCTGACACCCGTTCATCCAGCAGCGGCAGATTCTACAGTGTGCAAGTGTCTGGCGAACACACACCCGTTGCCCGACTCACTGTTTCTAGTGATGGTGTTGTGTCGCACGACCACCCTACCTCCTCAACGTTGGCACCCGCGTCAGCGTCAGACACGGGGGGAGGGGAGTTCACGCGACCGCCGCAGCTGTTCTCACCCCTGCGCGGTCCTACAGCACCTGTCGACTTCACGTCCCTTCCCAGCCATGTCCAGGCTCGGCAGCTGGCCGCAGTGCCACCTACTGTCCCCGTACCTGCTTCTGATCCTGCCCATCCGCCTCGAAACAGTAGCAAGCGACCAGGATCAGGCAATGGGGCACCCACGGAAGGGGGACGGCAGCCTGACTCACCAGGCCCAGAAACCGCCGACGCTACCACCCCTGCCCTGTTCAAAGACAGCAGCCATGCCACTACAGCCGCGGGGGGTGCTTCCTCCCTTGACATCCTTCACTCTGGTGATGCGCACAGCGGTGGTGTGACGCCGTGGCGAGCCATGCCCGACCAAGTGTTGGCGGACACACTGTCAGCGCTGTTGTCTTCGTCCGCTCAGCAGTCCACATCCGATGTTCGCCCAACACGGGCGCCTTCACCAATCCTGGGCACCAACACGCCAGACACAGAGACTGGTATGGTAGGTCCAACCCCCGCAGCGCCTATCAGCAGCCTCATCAGCGCACCCTCTACAGCCAACCCGATGAGCGCGGAAGTGCAACAGTCCATGCTGTGCTCCACGGTCTCTGCTCCGTCTTCAGAGCCGTTCCGAAGCAGCATGCGACACGGTCGGGCCATGTCACCACCCTCATCGCCGTCTCGGTTTTCATCCCACGGCGCGGAACAGGCGTGGTGGAAGCAGTCCACAGTGTCTGTGCCGGTGCTGCCAGAGGTGGAAGAGGCTTCGCTGGAGGCGGGTGGACTGCTGTCTCAAGGCACCCACTCCACCGGACCAAGTCTCCTCAGCATGCCTTCCAAGCTGCTGCGAAGTGTTGACACGACCACAACCGCTGACAGTGGTCCCATGAAAGGGAACTCGTTGCGTCATCACCAGCAATACCAGCAACGACAGTATCAGCATCAGCTTCAACCTCGGCTGTTGGAGGAGCCCAGCTCTACAACCCCTGTTCAAGCACCACCCATTGACGCCCCCAGCACCTCATCTCTCCCTCTTTTGCCAACCACAGCCATGATCAACCAGCCTACGCCTTCCTCCACACCCTACCGGCGCCAGCCACTGCCGCCTGTCACGCCAGGCGCCGACAGTCAGCGCCACGCAGCCACACGGACACGTCGCAACGGTGGTCGGCGTAAGAACAAACACTCTCGCTCCCGTGTTCGTACTCGTTCTCGTCCTCGTTCTCGTTCTCGTTCTCGTTCCCGTTCTCGCTCTAGGTCTCGGCCTCGATCGCGCGTGCGTGGCCCGCGTAGCCAAGCGTCGATGAACAACACACGTAGCGCCCTCGCTGCGTCAGTGTCCATGCCAGCCCTACCGACGAGGTCCAAGCTAGGTGTCACAGCACGGCGGAAACAGCCGAGCGTGCATGCCACGCCGAATGCAAGTGGGATGGCCGCCAACTCGACTGTCGATGCGTCGGCAACGTCAGCAGCACTGGAAGCGCGGAGTCAGCCACAAGGGGGTGCACGCTCCCGACATGCGACCGTGCAAGTGCAAATGTACGCGTGCAGCACTGTCACACACTGCCTCTGCCAGACCACGCTTGCGTTTTTCTTTTTGGTTGTTGTCTTTTGTGAATCTTGTCTCATGTGTGATTGGATTGTTGCGTGTTGTGCCACAACTTGGGCGCACCATCACAGGGTGATTCCTGTTGGCGTTGCTGTCGAAGCCCAAACGGCGCTGACAGAAATGGCCGAAAGATGTCGCGCGGCAGCTGATCTCGGGAGCTCCTCGGCGTCGAAAAGCCAACGCCAGCCACGCTTCGAGGCGTTGGACAGGCTGGTGCGGGTGGGGTTCGTCACTATCGCAGCCAAGATATTGTCGCTCAATGTCGCCTCCGCAACGACACCCGCTCGTGCCAGCTCCGGCAACCACAACGGCAACAGCAGCAACGTCAGCAACGTTGGCACCGACGCCAGCACCAACACCGTTTATGGTGGTTCGCACGAGTTCTCCACACCATCGGCCGCCATGGCACCGCTGGGTGCGACCGTGATGAGTGATGATGGGCATGTGCAAGCACAGACGGTGCTTCACTCTCTGGCCCTTGCCGTGGTCACCCAGTTGTGCCTGTCCTCCGTGGGTCGAAGCACCGCGTCTGTGTGGCTCCTGCCCGAGAAAATCGTGCGTGTGCAGCGCCTGGCGCCCTTGGACCGCGACGTGCAAACCCAGGCCGCGGCGGCGCTCTTGAACCTCACCACCCCCGATGCTGCACCGGGGCACCGACACGCCGTGCCCAAGTGCACCGACGTGGAGACGGACACGTGCAGCCGCGGTCGGCGCGACGAGCACACGCCGTCTGCTGCCGTCGCGCAAGCCCTTCGCGCCGGCGGCGGGGTGCGGCTGCTCGCCGCCATGACGCAGCCGGGGTGGGAGCACGACACGGAGCTCCAAGTCGGCGCCGCGCTGGCGCTGAGCAATCTTCTGGCCCCGGGCGTGCGGTCGGTCGTCAGCCGCGACATGGCTGCCGTGTCCAGCAGGTTCCCGCCGCCGGGTCACGCCGTCACACTAGCCCCAACACTCGGCGCCGTGGGTCCAGGTGCAGGTCCAAGTGCAGGTCCAGGTGCAGGTCCAGGTTCAGGCAGCGGCGGCGTTGTGGCGCAGGACACTGCGGTGGCCGAGTTCCCGTCGATGCACCTGGTTGGCGGTGCCAGCAGCGTCGGCGGAATGCGCGCGCGCGCGCCCGGTGGTGGTGGTGGTGGTAGTGGTGGTACAGCGGCGGCCTTGCCATCGCTGACGACACTGTCCGAGGTGCTGCCTCATGAACACAGCACGCTTCAGCTGCCGCGGCCGTACCTCTCCCAGTCCCAGTCTCAGCTCTTGCATGCCCCTCCTGCCGCGCCCTCGTTGACTGCATCCCAGGACCACGTCCTTGCTCCCGGCGGTGCGCCATCAAGCCTGCTGAGTGCCGCTGACACCCCGCTCGCTCCACCGCCACAGAAGCACTCGACACTGACCGCTTCTCAGCATGGCACTTCGCAGCCGCAACACAGTCTCATGAGGAGTGACGGCGCCGGCGCAGCCCAGGCCAGTGGCGTTCACCTCACCCACCGCCAGGTGCTCGTGCGACAAGGCATGGTGCATGCCCTTGTGCATGCGGTGGCGGTGGCAGGGGAGCACAATGTTTCGGTTGCACACCACGGGGCGCTGGCCTTGGCACGCTTGGCCAACAGCGGTGCAGAGGGCGTGCGGGCTTGCGTTCAGGCCGACGCGGTGGGCGCGCTGGTGCGCATGCTGAAGTTGCACAGCGGCCGCCACACCTGGCGTCTCCAGCTGGAAACGCTTGCGGCCCTGCATGCCATTGCCACCGCATGTGGTGAGACCCACCGGGAGTACATGGTCACACAGCACGACGCCGCCAGTGTGATTGCCGCTGTGTTGTCTCGCCATTTCCAGAGCAGCACACCCCAGGCTCCTGGTGCCGAAGAGGATCCAAAGGAGTCACGCCCTCAACGCCGTGCACTGTGTGGTATGGGGTGTGAGGCCCTTGCGGTGCTGTGCCTGTCGCATCGCCAGGCTCGAGCCATCGCCGTGCGGGGTGGAGCTTTGGACGCGTTGCGCGCGAGCGCCATGCACCCACGGGCTGTCGCACTCCCCAACCTCCGTGTGCATCGACTCGTTGTGCAAGCTGTGTCCATCCTCACACGCCAGTGCCCGCCAGAACTGTTCCCACCCCCGCTGGTGCTGCACACCGTCACCGCAGCCTGCGTCAGTGCGGAGAAGTGGCACGGCGATGCAGACGTCGTCGCACTGTGCTGCACCATTTTGAGGAATCTTGCGCGCCGACCGTTGTTTGCGCCGCAACGCCAGAGTGCGCCGGGTGTCTCACCAGGTGCAGCGCCACTGACGGGCGCTCGATCTCCATCCCGCCGCAGTGGCGAGCGTCATGTCGTGGAGCGCGCTGTTCGTGTGCTGGTGGCTGCCCTGCGTGATCATGGCGGGTCACAGGACACGGTTGCTGCCGCCGTGGGTGCTCTGCGTGGGTACACCGAAGCACAATCGAAGTGGACGGCGCCGATGCTGGTGCGGGAGGTTGTGACCACCCATGGGAAGAGCCGCAAACGCCGTCACCGGAAGTCGCAACACGAGCGCGAGCACCATGGCAGCAGCGCAGACGTTGTGACGGTGAAACGGAGTGTTTCCTTCCGTGGCGATCAGGCCGACGGCGACGACGTCGGTGTGCCGGCAGTGGGGTCATACACGCCGGTGCATGACCTTGCGTCCGTGCTGGCGATGTTCTCAGACGATCCGTACATTGTGCAGCACGTGGCCGCTGCGTGCGCTGCCTTGTGCACCGACGCGTCGACACCACAGCTGCAGGTGCTGGGTTTGGTACACGACGCGGGGCTAGACAGTCGACGTGTTGAGCACGGCACACACCATGGCCTCAACGGCCGACCGAACACTTCCGACCCCTTGTTTCTTCCCGCCTCGTTGCGCTCCAGTCTACAGTGCCAAGGCCGTGTGCCTGCGCCGTTGGGGGACGCAGATGCGGCCGCTACCCCTGACGGTGACACCAGCGGCGGTCGTCACGCACCATTGCTACGACCCCGCACGCCTGGCAGCACCACGCCACTGCGACCCACAACCGCCAGTGCCACCATCTCCAAGGCGGGCAGCGCCGCTGGTGTGGCCCCTGGTCGCATGATGGATGACCGCCACCTCCGCTTAGCACGCCAAATGCGCGCCCTTGCGGTGCTGGGCCGTCGTGTCGTGTGCAGTGGCGCCCACATGGTGTCCGCCTTGGCGGGGGCGTTGCGCGCGAACCTGGAGGCCCCAGGCACATGCGTCGCGTTGTGCGAGGCCGTCGCGGCCGTGGCTTGTGGGGAGGAGCGAAGCCAGGTGCAGGCGGGGGAGTGCCTGGACTCCATTCGTTGCTTGCTGCTGTCGGCCGTGGCGAACCGTCCACGTGGTCGCCACGGCCAGCGGGTGTTGGAGGCATGGTACGCCGTACCCATGCCGCCACCGCCGGCCCCTCCTCCCTCTCTCGTCGCGTCTGATGCCAACACCGCGTCGGTTGTACACCCTGCTGCGCTGGATGGCGCCGCGTCCGCCTCGCGCCTCGCCGTCTTGCCCTCCAGTCCCACAGCAAGTGGTGGTTTCGCCACCAGGAGCTTGCTTCCCACCGGAAGCGAGCCCAGTGTGGCGCTGTCACAGCGGCCGTCGGGCGTGTTGAGCGGGTCACATGCCGCGCCACACCTGCCACCTCAGCCACACCCGCACGCCCAGTCCCATGCTCCCCCCTCAGGAGGGGCGTCCATGGACAGTGTGGTGTTGTGGGAGGATGCAGCACTGCAGGGCAGCTTCGATGGCACCATCGGCGGGTCCAGCGTGGGAAGCATGACACTTCTGACCGCATGCATGCGGGTGTTGCAGGCAGCGGCAGCTATGACCCAACGACGGTGCGTGGACCTGGTGCGCCAGGGCTTTGTGGAGCTGGTGTGTGAGTGTTTGCAGCTGCTTCCTCGCCACATGCGGTCCGTCGACCGCAGTCTTGAGCCCCCTGCCCCACCCGTGCCGCCGTCGCTGGTGGATGCCCCGGATGGCCAGGGCGACGACGCGTTCACCACACGCGCCGATGCTCGTGACGACGGCGGCAGCGGCGGTCGTGCCGTGTCGCCTGGTACCACCGCCCTGGATTGCATTGAAGCCACAGGCCAGAAGCGTGGCAGCGACGCGGTTCCACCCGCCGTGCTGCCCGCCGTGCTGCCCGCCGACACTGATGTGGTCACCCTCGACACCGGGAGCGACAGTGCCATGGGCGACCCATTCCACAGCGCCTTCCACTCCACCGTCGTTGAAAGCACGCAGGAGGCGCAAGCACGTCTCGCGCAGGCAGCGTACGAAGCCAACGCTCGCAAGGCACAACGCCTGCGTTGGCACCGGTTTCGCATCGCCACGGACATGCAGGCACAAGCGGTGCTGACCTTGTGCCAGCTGGCGCGTGCGTGTTGTGTGGAGGCCTTCCGTGGAACCGCCGCGGCGCGCACTGCACTTCTGGCATGGGTCAAGGCGGGTGTGCCATCCATCCTGGCCGTGCTGCGGAGACGTCGCGACGACGCCGGGCTCCAGTCTGCCATCTGTGGCGCGCTGGTGTGGAGTACGTCCCCACGACTGCGTGCTCACGAGTACCACCCGTGTTGGGACGACGACGATGCCTTTGATCGCTGGAGCTGGATCCAGCACGACGCGCACAGGCGGAGTGTGTGGACCACTGCAACGACGTGCCAACAGCGCGTGTGCAGCGCCGGTGCCATTCCGGTCGTGGTCGCCACCATTGTGTCACACCACACCAGCGACGTGCTGGCGACTGCTCATGCAGCGCTGCTGCTGTGCAACTTGGTAGCGCCGCCTGTGCAAGGCACCCCCTCCTTTGCGGCTGCAGCCAAGTCGCACCTCGACACGGCATCAGCTGCCGTTGTGCCACCATCGCCGCGCACGATGTCGCTGCCGCAGCGCCATGTTGGCTCTGACAGTGCGGTTGGTGGCCCTCACACAATCGGTAGGGGTGCTGGTCGCGCGAGTGCCGGTGCTGGTGCTGGTGCTGGTGCTGGTGCTGGTCCTAACAAGCACGGTGTGAGTGGTGTGGCTCGAGATCACCATACGCTTGTGAAGGAGTGTGGTGGTTTGGTCGCGCTATGTGCCACTTTGCCGCGTTGCGACCACTTCCCCAACGTGTGCTGGCGAATCATGCAGAGCCTGGACCGGCTTGCGCGCTCCAGCTCACCACACACACGGGCCTACATCGCCCAACTTGCCGCACACAACGTCATCTACGCCGCAGAGCAGCACCCCACACACGCTGGCGTGGCTGTCATGGCGTGTCGCTGCCTGTGGGCCATGTGTCGAGCCTCCAGCAGTGGCCGCACGCATGTGGTGGCTTGTGGTGGCGCCGGCTTTGCTGTGCGCATCATTGCCGCCCAAGCAGCCGCGTCCGATGTCCAAGCCGGCGCGTGTCGGTTGCTCGCGGAGCTGTGTGTGGGTCGCCACACGGCCCGTGTGGAAGCACAAGCCGAGGGAGTTGTGCGAGTGGTCGCGGAGTCTTTGGTCACGCTGTGGCGGGCGCATCGGAGAGACGGACTGGGGTGGGGTGGCTGCATGTCGTTGGGCAAGGCTGGAGCAACACTCGGTGAAGCATCCGGTATCCATACACAAGTTTCACACACGCACGAAGATGCGTCTGAAGGTGTGAGCAGCGACGACACCATCACTCAACGGCACGCGTTTGATTCCATCGCGTGGCAGTGCAGCGTGCTGCAGACGTTCATGACCGAGTGGCAGGCCGTGGAGCAGTTCTTGGGTGTGGTTGGCGCGTTGGACACGGTGGCAGTCATTGCGGAGGTGGGGGCTGGGTGGAGTGCCGTGCTGGGCTCCGCAGTGTCACTGTCGTTTGCGCCACCGGACCCGGATGTGCGCCGACAGCATGATGACGGTGCCAGCAGCAGTGGAGACCGCAGAGGCAACGCCGACAACAGTGGCACGGGTGATGCCGTCACCACAGGCGAAGCCAGTGGCACGTCGCTGCTGCTGCCAGGTGCTGCAGGTGCGTCACGGAGCACAACACACCATCACCGTCACCTGCGACCTCGACCAGGCGCGCGAGCGAACTGTGATGCACGCAGCATGCACGAGGAACATGCCGAACCACAGGAAGCGGTGCCAACACTCACACGCGTGCCTTCGCCCGACACGGCGCACCCAGTGTCATGTCGCGGCGCGTCCCGTCACGACCGATTGGGGCCAGGGCGACGTGACATGGCGTTGGTTCGAGATGCTGGCCTCGTGCTGTGCGCGGTGGTGGCACACGTCAACGACAGCCAGGGATCGGACGGCAGTGCAACCTCGCAGGGGACTGGGCAGCAGGGTGTGAGTCATCGCAGGAGCAGCACCAGCAACATGGACGCGGTGCCAGCGGAGGTGAGACGTCGATGGAAGCAGCACGTGCTGGCATCTCGGCGTGTGGAGGTTGTGCATGGTCGTTCCGCCTCGTCGGACACCGCCACACCACAGGTGGTTCCGCCCAGTGCTCCGACCACGCCGACTGGCAAAGCAGGTGACCTGGCCGCAGCCACCCCGCCCGGTAGTGCACACACACCTGGGGCTGCGGTGGAAGTTTGTGTTCCCGTGGCTCACGACACACGCCTGCGAGCTCGTGAGCCACGTGCCAAATATCGCGATGGTCCAGGCCCAGCGCCTGCTACCCAGTACGCCACTGCCCAAGGCGCGCCTTCGTCGTCCAACACCCACATTCGCGTGGGTGTGGTCCCAGCCATCACGACCGCCATGCACGTCCTCTGTCTGGACGCGGTGTTCGTGATGCACGCGTGCCATGCGATCGCGAGCTTCGTGGAGCAATCACGGCAAGGTGCTGCGGTGGCCACGGAGTGTGGCGTGGGTGCCGCAGCCAATGAGGCGCTTGAGAACATGCCCGGTCATGCGTTGGTGGCGTCAAGTGTTGCTCGACTGTACGTAAAAGCGCAGCGTGGCGGGGGGAGGGGTGCGCGTGTGTGTGATTTGTCATGCGTCTGTGTCACACACCTGGGTGAGATGCTGTGGTGTTGGGTGTGATGTGGGGCACTGTCTCGTGTGTTTCCGGGGGGGACGGGCATTTATGCTGTGTGTGTGCATCACGTATTGATGACATGTGTGTGGTTGTGGTTGTGGTTGTGGTTGTGGTTGTGGTTGTGGGGGTGTGCCCGTGTACCTTCGCTCACCAGGGTAACGGCGTTGGCCAATGGCGCCGGACGAAGCGTCGACGCCGTGCGACGCGTGGCCGAGCAGGGGTTGCTTCACACACTGGCACGGGCGGTCGCAGCCAACGAGGCGGGCCCCGCGGGCCTTCCACGGTACCTGCGCCCCACACAACGCTCACGCCCACCGCCGCTGCCGCCACCCATGCCACCGCCGGCTGCCTCACCACTGGTCGCGGACGCGTGGTGTGGGCGGGGGGTGCACGTGGATGCTGCGTCACCCCTTGCCGTGGGGCCGGAAATCGTGTCCCGCATTGACCCGCAGGACACGTCCTTGGTGACCACCGACAGCGGCGCCGTGGTGTGCTTGCGCACCAAGCCCCGCACCACGCGTGATGTGGTGGTGGCGCTGGCGCAGTTAATCACAGAGACGCCGCACGACACGCGCCAGTTGGCGTTGGCACCGAACCGACGAGGGGCATCACCACGGGTGCCGGGCGGCGCCGCCACCTCCACGATCGTGCCGCACGCGCTGGTGCGCAGCTTGGACATCTTGCTGCCGGCTGGCGACGTGGAGTCGGTGTGGCAGGTGGTGGCGGGGTTGGAGTGCCTGTGTGGCCGGGCGGCAGCCGGCGAAGACGCATGGCGCGCGGCGGTCGTGCGCAGCGACGCGATTCGTGTGTTGAGCCGGGTGGCGCAGGGTGTGATGGCGCTGCGGTCGCGGCCTTCCCCGGACGGTCCAGCCATTGAGCCGACGGGCACCTGGCGGTCGTACGCGTGGGAGGAAGAGGGGGAGGAGGAGAAGCACGGTGGTGTGACGCAGGGTGGCGTCGCTGCAGCAGATGCAGATGCGGGTGCGGGTGCGGGTGCGGGTGCGGGTGAAGGTGCGGATGCGGATGGTGTGGACGTGAGTGACACGGTGCCGCAAGCAGACACGCATGAGGCAGGAATTCCTGACACTGCCTTGCCCCCCGGTGCCGTTCCTCCTATCGTTCCAACGTCACCCCCACCACAGCCAGATGCGCACGACGGCTCTCCAACATGCCGCCTCCTGTTCCGCGCCTTGTCGCGGCGCTACGGCTTCGTGCCCCCTGCACCGTCGGAGGTGGTGCCGCGTCGCGCCGTGTGGTCGTCACGCGGCATGGTGCGTGACGCACGAGCAGGGCACGGCGCGGTCCACAACATCGTGGCGCTGGCGGGGCAGGACCAGGTGACGGCCACACAAACCGCCACGGTGGTGGCCGCTGCCGCTGCCCTGTCCGTCTTGGCCGCCGACAAAGCCAACGCCGCGGCACTCACCACGTCCGACATCCGTGCGGTGGAAACGTGGTGTGCCGCGGTGCACGCGTGCCCACAACACCCTCTGACCCACGAGCTGGTGCTGTCGGGGCTGCACCGCCTGTTGGTGCCGGCGCGGTTGCCCTGGCGTCCGCCGGCGCTTCGGCGCCTCACAAGCGACGTGGAAGGCGTGGCTGCTCGGGCAGCTCGTGAGGCGGTGGGCTCCTTGCTGCGCGTGCAAGGGTGCCGGGCGGTGGCCGTGGCGGTGTGGGGTCGGCTGAAGTGTGCCTCGGCGGTGGTCACGGTGTGTGAGGTGGTGGAGGCGATTGTGGCGCACAGCATGGAGGCGCAGACGCAGCTGGGCCAGTTGGGCGTGGTGTCCGTGGTCGTCGCGCTGTTGTATCACCACCGACACGCCGCCACACTCGTGAAGCGCGTCATGAAGACGCTGTTGGCCTTGTTTCATGAGTGTGGTACGTGGCCGAATTGTTTTGGGTTTTGCTCTCGTGCGACTGTGCTGCCAGTCATGGTGTGTCTTCCTTTTGTTTGTTTGTTTTTGCACGTTTTGGGCCGCGTCCCTTCGTCTGCGTGTGGACTTGAGGTGAACTCACACTGGGTGTTGTCTGTCCGCGTTCCGCGTGCAGATGACAATCAGCTCTGCGCGTTTCGGGGTGGAGTCTTGTCCGCCCTGCGGTGTGCGATGGCCATTCATCCCCGCAATCGGTTGCTGCAAGAAAAGGGATGCCTGTTGTTGCACACATTGGCCGTCCACAGTGCGTCTACACGTGTGGTGGCGTACGCTTGTGCGTGGCTAACTGTGTGTGGTCAATGCATCGCGCAGAATGTGTGAGAGCCGAAGCTGCCACGCATGGTGTGCTGCGGTGCGTCCAGGACACCCGCCAGCGATTCACAGTCACCCCTGCGCAAGAGAAGCGGCTGGGCCCGGTGACTATTCGCAACCGAGCACGGGTTAGACGCATGGCGGACTGCGCTGCCGCCCGCTTGGGCGAGCTGAAGGACTACAAGTACATTGACGACGACGACTTGTGTCGTGGACCCGGTGGGGCCTTCATGGCAGAAACGATTGCGGCGATCGAACGTCTGCGTTGACTGACACAATCGTGATTGGCTTGTTGGGTCACGGGTCTGGGGATTTGCGCTGGGGGGTGAGCACGTTGTTCGGTGCCTGCGTTGTGTGGAGAAAGGAAACAAGGCGCGGGGAAGCATGAAACATGGAATCATGAACTGAATTGACATGCAAAAGTGTTGTGTTTTGCCCTGACATCTCAACACTGCAAACACCTACATGGATGCAGTGCGGAAGAGCGCAATGCACGGCACGGAAGTCGGAAGTGGCGCTGCTGAGTCGCCACTACACGCACCGGCCCGCCCAACCCACCACATGCAACGTTTGCGGCGACATGCGACACCACACTTGCGAACATAGGCATGGCTGGCCCCTGAGGATACCTTGAGGGTACCAAGGGCTCACACAAAAGAGAACACACACGGAGAAGAGAGGAAGAAGCAACGATATGCCGAACCATAATAAGCGAAAAAAGAACAACACCGAAAACGACCACACAATGGGAATGTCTTGTCTGTGCAGCGCCGGCTCAGCCTAGCTGTGGGCTTGGCAAACTGAAAGCGTGCGGGGCGCCTCAGTTCCCGCCAGCCCACACGCGCAAGCCGCTCGACACGCTGCCGTTCGAGGACGTCGAGGTGTTGTGGCGACTCAGGCTTCGGTAGCTCGAGGCACCAGGCGTGTTGCGAGTGAACGACAACGCGCGGATGTTCAGCGCGTTCAGGTCCTCCAGACCAACGGGCGCGGCGCCATCCCCATACGCGGAAGGTGGCCGGCTGCCCGCGCTGACGACACTGTTGGCGTTGCTGCTCATGCCAGGCATGACCACCGCCGGCGGCGCGCCCGTGCCAGTGTACGCAAACACCGTGTCGCCCTTGACCTCGATGGTCTCGGTGATCATCTCGCCCTGGTCCACCACCTGCGTCAGGTCCATCATCGGCTCGTCATCCCCGCCACCGTCAGCGCCGTAGCCATCGTCCGCACCGCCCTGGAGCATGTCATCATCATCCAAGTGGCGGCTACGACCGGTGTGACGCACCGCCGGGGCCCCGCCGGCACCAGCCAACGTGGGATCCTCAAGCATGGGCTCACCGCTGCCAACGGAAGGTGCAGGGGACACCTGATTGGCGCGTGGCACGATGTCGCCACGGAAGCTGCTGTCTTGGCGGTGGTACTTCTCACGCTCGCGCTTGCGCATGCAGCACAGGAACAGGCAGCAGCACAACAGGAGGAGGAGGATGAGGGGGATGAGCCACCACAGCCACGCCACGCCGCCGGTGAAGTCAAACAGGCCAGGCGTCTCGTTGGTGCCGGTGTTGCCACCCTGGTTCCCACCACCACCGCCGCCGTTGCTCTCTTCTTCGATCACGTCGTTCTTCAGGAGCTCCGCCCGAAGGTTTCCGTTGCCCTCCACGTTGTTCAACACCGTGGTGATGGTGTTGCAGCTGCTGATGGCCTCGGCCGTGTTGTTGGAGGCGATGACCACCGAGTACACAACGTCTGTCGTGTCCGAGGGGCTTGCAGCGTTCGGAACAGCCGACACAATGTCCACGTCGTCGGCGTGGAGGCTCGAGACGGTAGCCACACTCAAGCGGAAGTTGTCGCGGCGGTCGTTGTGGAAGTCAGCCAGGGCACGGATGTACAGGGTGGTGGACGCAAACACCTTGACGTCCTTGGTGCTGACGCGCACCACCTGTGACACCACGTCGCTGTCCTGCACACCAGCCTTGCACGACACGGCACGGACAAGGCTGGACTCAAACAGGTTGAACGTGGCGCTGGTGCCAGCGACAGTCTGGATCGTCTTCACAAAGCCATCGTCGTCAAAGTTGGTGGGCAAGCCCGCGGCGACGCTGCAGGACGGAACCGCGCAGTCACGCGTGGCGACGATGTAGCTGCCCGTCGTGGTGGGAGCAAGGGTGACCACCGTCTTGGAGGCGGTGTGCAGGTTTTCCGTGATGGTGGGCGTCTTGACCTTGCACACGGCGTTCACCGCGCCGCTGCAGGGCGACACAGTGATCTCCGTTGCGGCACAGCCCGTGCACGACCCTGAGTGGGGTGGAGTGGAGGGGAAAGCCAACAACAGCAAAGCAGCAGCAAAACAAAACAAAACAAACATGAGAGGAGGGGGCAAACGTACAACCAAACAGCAGCAGCAGCAGCAACACCCGCACAGCCGCACAGGTTGTGCGGCACAACCCCCGCAAATAACACCACGGGCATTCACGCACCTGGCTGGCAGATGCCGCTGTCGCAGTTGCCACTGGAGCAATCACTGTCCAGGCTGCACGTCTTTCCGTTTGCGCAGCGCGCAGTGCACGTGGGACCGCCGCAGTCCACGTCCGTCTCGCCGCCGTTCTTGCTCCCATCCTCGCATGGACCCGCCACACACACACCACCCGCGCACGTGTTCGAGGCGCAGTCCGTGTTGGTCAGGCATGTCTTGCCGTTCGTGCACTTGGGGCAGGCAGGGCCACCGCAGTCCACGTCCGACTCCTGCTGGTTCTTGGAGCCGTCGAAGCACGACCCATCCGGCAGGGTGCGGAAGTCGATGGGCACCACCTCGCCGATGTTCGGCTCGTTGTCGCGTGAGAACAGGAACACCGTGTACTCCGTGTCCGGTGTCAGCGACGCCATGACGGAGGAGAACGTCACATCGGCAGCTGTGACCACCATGCTGCCACTGGTGGCAGGCACGTTGCCGTACGCGTCGCGGGATCCCAAGATTTGGGCCTGCGTCGGAGGCGTCTGCGACGCGTTATACAGGGTCACGATGTAGAACGTTTGCCCAGGCTCCGTGAGGCGCACGGCCAACGTGGCGGAGGTGGTGGTGATCGTGTGGAGCTTGGGGTAGGTGGGACGGTACCCGGGTGCATCCACGTCTTGGCGGTCCTTCGTCACGAACGACACGTTGCGTGGCACACCCACGTTGTTGGACGCGTCGCGCGTGACCATGTACACGATGTAGTTCGTCAACTTGGTGAGGCCGGTCATGGTGGTGGACTGGGCTTGCAGCACCGTACTCACGGCAAAGTTACCCTGCGTCACGGCGGAGGCACCACCGGCGCCGGTGCCCGCCACAATGTCGGCTTGGCTGGGCGTGGCGGCGTTGGGCTCGAGCACCACGTAGAACACGGTGCCTGGGTCGTCCAACACGACGTTGAGCTTCGCGCTGTTGTGCGTCTCGTCCGATACGGTCGGTGACGGCGGCACGAACGCGGGCGCGTAGACGTCTGCTGGCGTGCGGAAGTCAATGGCGGTGACCGTGGACATGAGGTTGGCGGGAGAGGAGTCGTCCGCGCACACGATGTACGCGGTGTAGTTGGTGCTGTGGGACAGCCCAGCAAAGAGGTTGAAGAACGGCTGATCGCCCTTCGACACCGGGATCGTGGTGTGCGAGTCTGCGGACACAATGCCGTCGCGCACCTGCGTGTTGGAGGGGGCAGGAAGAGCCCGTGTCATTGCCAGGGCGTAGCAAGTGCCCGGCTCGTCGATCTGCACGGTTACAGTGGCGGAGTGGCTGGTCACGGCAGTGATGGTGGGGTAGCCATTGGCCATCACGGGAGCTGTTGTGTCTTTCAGCGTGGTCCCGATGCGCTTCACAGGTGCGGGCTGCACGTTGATCAGGTTGTCGGCGGCGACGATCCACACGTCGTACATCGTGTCGTCCTCCAGGTTCTTGATTTGCACCATCACCGGGCTGTTGGCGGAGTTCACCTGGGTGGACGCGTGCGCAAGCGCAGCATTGCCGTCACCACCCACACCCTGCACGACTTGCAAACTGGTGGGCGCCGCGGCACCCTGAGGCAACACGACAACATAGAACCAGCCCGGCTCGTCGATCTTCACTGTGACGGTGAAGCCCTGCGTCGTCTCCTGGCTGATGATGGGGGTGCTGTCCACGAAGTTTGGCGGCGTCTTGTCGTTGGTGGTGGTGAAGTTCAGCGTGATGACGGTGGTGAGCAGGCGCCCACCCGAGTCTTCCGCCGCGAAAAACGCCTTGTACTCGTGGTTCTTTTGCAGCGACCCCACAAGCTTCTCGAAGATGGTCCACGCAGCGCCAACGGAGATGCTGCCGGACGCCACCTTGGCGACGGAACCGGACTTGACAGCCGAAGCAGTGGGCGTGGCTGTGCTGGGCTCAGACACAACGAAGTACACCGTGCCGACCTCGTTCAGCGCAGTTTCGAATGTGACGGAGGTGTCAGAGGTTGTTTTGACTCGCGGGTACAGTATCCAGAACTCTGGCGGGTCCACATCAGACGGCTTCGTCGTCTCATCAAGCTTCACGGGGTTGATTTGGAAGTTGGGGGGCTGGCGATCGTCGGACGCAACAACATACACATCGTACTCCGTGTTGGAAGCCAGTGTCTTGGGAATTTGGAACACCAAGTTGGCGTTGGGGTTGGGCAGCTGGATGGCACCGCTCCCGTAAATCGGGGTGCTTCCACCGTGTCCCTTCCCCGCCACAAGGTTCGACACAGTCGGGGCGGAGGCGCCGTTGGCTACAAGCACAAGGTATGCCACACCTGGCTCGTTGATGCGCAGGTGCACGTTGATCGTCTTGTCAGACGCCGTCGTCTTGGGCGTGGGAGACACCCAGACAGGGGGCTGGTTGTCCGCCATGCACACGCCGCCCGTGCAGAGGCCCGAGATGCAGTCGTTGTTCACGCTGCACGTCTTGCCGTTGATGCACTTGGGGCAAGTGCCGCCTCCGCAATCCACGTCGGTCTCGTAGCCATTCTTGGTTCCGTCGCTGCAGGACTCGTCCGTGCACTTGCCGTTGTCGCACTTTGCGGACAGGCAGTCAGTGTCACTGTTGCAGTCGTGTCCGCCGCTGCACTTGTTGCAGGTGGGGCCACCACAGTCCACGTCAGTCTCTTGGCCATTCTTCACCTTGTCAGAGCAGGTGGGGTTGTACACGTTGGCTGTGCACTGTGGGCCCCACCATTCACCCGACGGATCGCACACACAGGTACCAGAGATGATATCACCTGTCTGCAGGTCCACCACTGGGTTGGAGTTGGAGTCGCACGTGCCATGGTTGTCGCACAAGTCGATACGACAGTTGTAGTTACAGTTGGGACCAAAGGTTTGGTCAGACCAGCACTCGCACTGCCCGTTCACAAACTGCCCCTGGCAGCAGAACGGATTGTAGTACGGTGGGCAAGTCGGGCCGATGGTAGTCTGCGCTGCCACAGGCACCATGGCACCGACAACGCAGGCCGCCACGATCACAAGAATCGGCCTCATCATTATTCTGGACCGAGCGCGCTCAATCCTCAACGAACACGGTCAACCAGTCGCAAACACGCGCGTACTATGGCGTGGATAAATAGCTGCTGATGCTGTTCACAGGGGGCTCGATACCGAGCGCGCGAAAAGAGGGTGTGAAGCACACACACCAGCGTGGGACTGAAAGGTGGTTCTTCACAGCACAACTCACATGCAGCGGTTACGCAAATTCTGTGGGTGACAACGCTTGAAACCGTGGTCAAATCAATCAATCTGCGGTGGCTCCTCCAGATCAAATCAATCAACTTTCAGGTTCAACTTGCAGCCAAGTCTTGCACCAGGTGCCTTCATGAGCACGCCTCGCGCCAGCAGCGAGCAGTGCGGTGCTTCAAGGACTCACAAGTGAACAGAAAATGAAACCTCTCTTTTGTGTCCACGTGTGCAACAACACCACCGAGCTACCAACCTTTGTTGCACGCGTGCGCACCGCAATATGCAACGCGTGTGGCGACAGCTGCACAGTCACGCAGTTACACAGTTGTCACGGCTACAGCTCCTCCTTTGTTGGCTTTGAAATGGTTATCAACCAATCATCGACAGGGCCACCGGGAGCAAAAACATTATCAGCTTCCTGGAGGTACGCAAGGCCGTACTCCTCGAAAGAGTCAAACCCAGACCATTCAGCCGCGAACGGAATGTCAGACAGAACCTCCTGCACCAGTGCCCAGAGCCCCTCGCACAGAACAAACAACGTCTGCAACAACAAAACAAAGACAACAACACAGTCAACGACAACATCAAGCCACCGCAAGCCTCTCTCCCCCCAACACTTTGTGACCTTGATGAGTTGCTGACGGGCAAGGAATGTGACGCCAAGGTGCCCTGCTCCGGACCGTCGAGAGGATGATTCTGCGACAAGGTTGGCATCATACGCAACAGCGAGAGCCAGTGACTCGTCCTCATCCATGACGTTCATCAAAGCGATGTTGGCGAGGTCAAACTCAACATGGCCAGCGTGGCAGTACTCGAAATCGACGAGCCACACCCGGTCTCCATCATGGAGAAAGTTGGCAGGCACCAGGTCGCTGTGCCAACAGGCCAGGGGACACCAAACCACATTGAGCAAGTGCCAGCAAGTGCCACCGCGGCAAGGACACAGAACATGTACGCACCAGTGCAATGCACTCTTTGTGGCAGTCGGAGTTTGCAGAACTTCCGCCAAGGCAGCATCAACAGCACGGGCACGTTCAACGATGGCGGGCAGAGAGTTTGGGACCTTCAGGGAGCTGTGCTCACGCTGTAAGTCCTGCAGTTGCTCCAAGTAGCGCTCGACTCGAATCATTGGCGAGTACCACTGGTTCGTCTCCACACTGCCTCAAGGGGAAGGAAAAAAGGGGG
>Ga0213833_1000490_pt1 | contig 40147 bp, 32 predicted proteins | sample SWATP21_FD_160575 | JGI IMG/M metagenome (GOLD analysis project Ga0213833, IMG submission 160575) | Coastal seawater microbial communities from Marineland, Florida, United States - SWA TP2 #1 | ecosystem: Environmental > Aquatic > Marine > Coastal | place: USA: Florida | collected 2016-08-14 | reverse complement strand
ACTTCACTGCGTGTACATGCCGTGTATGTGCTCGTTGATGCCGTGCCACACCCAGGCGCACCACGCGACGGTACAACGCCGCTGTGGCTATCCAACGCGCAACAAGGGCGTGGCAGCGTCGCCAGCGCATGCGGCGCACGGTGCAGTCCGCTGTGCGTCGATTGAACACGGAGCGCGTGGCATCGCGCCAGCAGATCCTCGCAAACAAGGCCCGTGATGCAGAACTGCTTGCACAGTCCCAGCGGCTCGATGCCGCAAGGCTGGCGCACGCGTCCTTTCGCGCGGCGCGAGGCGTGGTGACACTCGCGCACGACCTGCAATCTCAGCAGGGACGGAGGAAGGCAAAGGGCCAGCTGCGGCGCCGGGTGAAGAGATTGTGGCCGTTCCGTCGACGTGCTCGACACGAAGCGGCCGTGGAGATCCAGGTGAGAGAAGGGAGGGGAGACGCGTGTCCCGTGTTTGGAGCCGTTCCATGATGTGATGCGGGGTGTGTGGGACGCAACACGATGAGGGCACAGAGAGTGCTGACGCGCGTGGCTCACCACCCGTGTTTCGGTTCTGTTGCCACGCACGTGTGATATGATGTGTGTATGTGTCCCTTCCGTGCCCACTCTCCCACATGCCCGCAGCGCGTGTTTCGTGGCCACCGAGGTCGAGTGGCTGTGATACAGCGGCGGGCCGCCAATGCTCGACACAGGCGCGAAGCACGCCGCCAGCGCAAGCGCCGACGCCGGTGTGCCGCTGCCACCCAGATCCAGGCCTTGTGGCGGGGGTGTCAGGTCCGCCTTGCTCGACGCCATGTACAGAACATGCGCCTCAAGCAGCGCATGGTCTGGTTGTGGCGGTGGCGCACGCGAGCTCGGCGGTCCCAACGACTGCGCGCCACCGCGCACGTGCAAGCATGGTGGCGTGGGGTGCGCACGCGAGCATGGGTGACGTACGTTCGTCGTGTCGTTGATGAGTGCCGTGCTGTGCTATGCGGGGCAAACCTGAACCAGGCTTTTTTGTAGCACGGCTCTCTGACTCTGACGCTCTGACTCTGACTCTGACTCTGACTCGGTATTCTCCCTCCTTGCAACGAACTCCAACAGGCCATGGATGCTGGAGCAAAGGCAGCGCGCCTCTGCAGCGCGTTGCATTCAGCGCTCCTTGGCACGACCCATGATGTGGAGGCTGCGTCGACCTGCCATTCGTGACTCGATGCGAGCTGGGGCTGAGCGGTCGTGGCGAGGTCGGGCTTCCATCTACGACCAAGCCCAGTTCATTACAGACATGCTGCTGATTGCCGAATTCTATGGTGCGTTACGTAGTTCCTTGGGCGGTACTGCGAGGCACGTTCAGCGCGGTTGGGCTGGCCCTGTTTTTTTTAACAGTTTGACGGTGGTTTGGCTGCGTGATCCACACTGTCCACCACCACGCCACCTTCTCCATGCGTGTGGGCGCGACGACAGGCATGGAGATAAGCTGTGGCTCCCCTCATGCCTGGATGAGAACGTGGATCCAGCGCAGTTGTTCCCGCGCCCGACCCCTGGGCTACATGCGCACCAAACCTCCGGCCACCGAAGTGAACGCCACACCACAGTCCGACTTGAGTGATGGTGCGCGGGGCACTAGCGTCCGTCGCTTGCATCGCACGCCGTCCAGGCGTTCCAAACTGCACTCACGGTCGCAGTCGCGACGCACCCTGCAGCCGAGCCCGCCCGTTGGCCTTGGCGCTGCTCTGACGACGCCGAAGGTGGCCAGCGGTCGCCACTGGCTAGTGGAACGCCTGATGGAGGGCAGTGGCATGTGGCGTTCTGCATTGAGTCGACGCGAGGCGGGTGCTATCTACCACGCTGTCAGTACCGCCCTACGGCTTCGCCCGGGCCGTACGTTGCGCACCATGTTCCTGTCCATGGCCCGAGCCATGAGAACCACGGCCGGCGCGGACAGCGGCAAAGCCATTGGTGCGTGCTATTTGTGGGTTGCGTCAAAACTCGTACCCGCTTGCGGTGTGGATGTACGAAGCAGGAGATGTTGTTCATGTCACGCCCATGCATGCCTACTTGCCCTGCGCCAGACTCGGGTCGCTTTGCACAGTTGCTCAAGAACTGCCCGTCCCTGATCCGAGTTCCAGGGAAACCAGGGTCGTCGGGTCGCATCCCCGTTGAGCACATTGACGTGGTGTACTACCGCAGCAAAAGTGTCACCGGCCGCGCCTCGAAGTTCATGGACTTTGAGCAGTTCTCTGCTGCGTTCCGCATCCTAGCCAATCAGAGGTGCATCGTTGTTGCCACGTACACGTTGGCCACCACACCACCGGAATCTGATGATGTGTGGGTTTGCTCAGGTACAAACCTGCGTTTGAGTACCGACGGTACGATGGAGAAGCGGCACGATTCCTTGCCCTGGCGCGTGCCAACCTCCTTGCCACAGACACGGGACGGATATTTGTGCGTTGGCTGCTCCCCGTGTCCCATGCTCCTCTCTTCACGTTTTGTTGGTTTTCGTGATGATGACTGTGTATGTGCCTGCTTCGGTGCACACAGCTGCACGCCACGATGGTGCACGTTGCCATGATTGCCGATGAGGCGGCGCGGGCCATTCAAACGTTGTACCCCGGTGCCACGCGCCTGAAGCGCGCTCGTTTGGCTGCTGCCGCCCTTCGCATCGCCATCGGACGAAAGAAGGCCGTACGGTGCGTGGTGTGCTGCTCGTGTGCTCCCTGTGTCGTGCCCTGTGCTGTAGCTGAGGTCCGTGCGCACAGCCCGGTCATTCGCCTCCAAGCACACATTCGGCGACGTCAAGCGGCGCGAAAGTTTGCAGCGACGGCTTGTGCGCTTCACCAGGTGGTGGTGAACGTCACAGATCTTTGTATGTACTGGGTCAACAAACGAACACGCCGAACCAGGTACGGGCCACACGCGTGGATGGTGCATCCAGCTGGAAAAGTTGGTTTCCCTGCTTGTTGTCTTTGGGCTTTTGTTCCATTCACATGTCGCGGTCACTTACTTCACGTCACAGCTGGTTGCCCCCTCGAACCATGCGTGGGGGGCATGTCGTGCTGCAAGATGTGCTTCCTGTGGTCGCCGCAAGAGAGTGCCTTCGCCCGTACTGTGAGCTATGTGACGAACCCAGTGCCCCACCCAAACTTCGGGTGCACGCAACGGCGGTGAGTCGGTGGATAGAACAGCACTGTCCCCGAGTGACGTTTGGTTGCACGTGTGACGTGTGGTGTGCACGCCTGATCCACCCACACGCACCAGACCTGCGACGACTGTGCAATCACTTTGTGCAACGACTGTTGGCATGTGACACATGGACGTGGTGTGCGCAAGTCCGCCCACCACCGTCGTTCGATTCCGGTTCGCGTGGTTGTGGTGTTTGCCTCTTGTTCCATGCTTTGATTTGACGTGTGGCTGCATGCATCGTGCCACGACGTCGGACGTTCCGTTCCAGACCTGCGGCAACTGTGGTATGTCAGCTGCCACATGGTCCTGCCTCCATTGCAAGAACAGTGCCGAGTACGGCAACGTTCGGTACTTTTGTGTGCCGTGCTTTCTGTTTCGCCACCACCCCTCCGCACAAGTCTGCCGCCTCGTGGGTGACGCAATTTCACCGCGCTCTGTGCAAGCTTGGAAGAAGGCGCGGCGCCATGAAGCCACTCGACTTGTCGCGGCATGCTCCCTGGTTCGAACCACGTGTCTCTTTCTCGTGGATGTCCCGCAAATGGTGTATGCCTCACACCGTGTGGTCGTGTTTCTTTGCTGCGTTGGGTCAACAGTGCGAAAGACGAAGCTGCGAGTGGGAGTGCACCACGTGTGAAGACGTGTTTTGCACCACTTGTGCAAGTCACGAGCACAGAAAAGGCAACATGGCGGTGCACACGCTGCTTCCGCTTCCGTACTTCACGACACAACAGCACCTCGCCTGGGTAGGGTCAACGCTCTCAAACTGTTGAGCCGTGCGTGCACTGTGTTCACGACACCACTCTTGTATTGTTTGTATTGTGCGCGTAGACACGTCGCATTGAAGCACGAGAGAACAAGCGGGCCCAGATGGAAGCTGCTCGTTGTGCCGCAACGCTTGCAAAGGCCAAGCGAAACGTCGCTGCACAAGTTATTCAACGAGCCTGGCGTACCGGACTCGCCCAGCGCGCTCTGTTGGGGCAGGTTGCCGCACTTGTTCGTGAAGTACGTTCCCCAAACAACTGCCCCGTTGCCTGCGAGTGTGCGAGCTACAGTCACAACGTTGGCTCTCCCCGGCTGACGTACGCCTCACCACTGTGTCTTGGGGGTGAGTTGCAGCGACGTGCCAAAGAGCGAGCGAGCTGGTTGCAACGACGACAGCCGAAACCCACGTGGGCGCAGCGCCTTCGAACCAAGGTGATGAAGCCCTTCGGTGTGTCAAGGGCGATGCGAAAACTCGCGCTTCGCGCTGCCATCGCAGCAGGGGAGGCCACACCTCAACCTTCCCGCCCAACCGCTCCAGGTTCACAAGCCGCGTCGACCAGTGGTTCCGGCCCTCCTGCGGAGCCTGTCCAGGACCCATCATCTCGTGATCTCTCCCACTCCCCCGCGCCTATACCTACACCTACACCACTCGCACCGCCAAAGTCGCCACCGCCGTTACCTCACACCACGGACGACAACCCCGGCAGTGTATCAGAGCTTGGAAGCGCACCTGTGGAAGGGTCAGGAGCAGGGTCAGGTGGTGCTGTGGTCGGCGCTGCCTCAGCCGATGCCGTGTCTCCAACCCGGTCAAAGCGAGCGCATCCACCGACCACGCTCGGGAGCATTGACGAACAAAAAGAGGGGGTGGACATGCCGTCGTTGCAGAACAGCCAACGCAACAACCCTGCGCCCAGCGACGACGATCATGCGGCAGTACCGCAGCTCACCGCGAGCGCAAGCATGCGCATTGCCGGCAAGCTGGCGTGGAAGGGGATTGTGGGAAGTGGGCGAATGGTGGTGGCTGCACATCGCGGCTTCAAATCCCTGTTCAATTTTGTACGCTCGCGCGCGTGGTTGTCGGTTGGCGTGGCTGCAACGTCAATCGAGCGGGGATCGGTGGTGACATGGTATGTGTGTGTGTAACCAGTCGGAAGAGGAACGCGCAATCATTGAAGGCCGTGACGCGAAGTCCATCGAACGGATGAAGAAAATGAAGAACGGCACACCATGGTACATGCTCACAGGCGAGGAGAGTGACAGTAGCGATGATTGGTAAAGCCATGAGCATGGTAATCAACATGCATGATGCAACGTGTGGAAAAAAGAGATGTGTGTGTGTTCGAAGTTACACGTTTACGCCAAACCTGCGGCCTTCATCTCGGCCATCATCGTGGTGCCTAGGGTAGCGGGGGACTCGGTCACAACGATGCCAGCATCACGCATGGCCTGGATCTTGGTCACGGCATCACCCTTGCCGCCAGACACGATGGCACCGGCGTGGCCCATACGGCGGCCGGGGGGAGCGGTCAAGCCGGCAATGAAGCCGACGATGGGCTTCTTGCAGCCAGACTCCTCCCACCACTGCGCAGCATCCTCCTCAGCCTGTCCGCCGATCTCACCGATCATGATGATGCCTGTGTGAAAGAAAACGTCGCAGGAGGGCAGCGCAACACAAGGCAGCGTGAGCGTGTGGCAGAACGAACGAGAGCAAGAAACGCCCCCACATGCAATGGCGGTCAACCACAACGACGGCCACGATCACCAATCGCCAATCGTAATGCCCTCAACGCACCCTCGGTCTCCGGATCCACAGCAAACTTCTCCAGGCAGTCCACGAAGTTGGTGCCGTTGAACGGGTCACCACCGATGCCCACGCACGTGGACTGGCCCAGGCCGACGGACGTGGTCTGGTGCACGGCCTCGTACGTCAAGGTACCAGAGCGAGACACAATGCCGATGCGGCCGGGGGTGTGGATGTACCCGGGCATGATGCCCATCTTGCACTCTCCGGGCTTGATGATGCCGGGGCAGTTGGGGCCAATCAGGCGGGTCGCCGACTGCATGTTCAGGGCGTGCTTCACGCGCACCATATCAGCCTGGGGAATACCCTCCGTGATGCACACCACCAGGGGCATCTCGGCCTCGATGGCCTCGATGATGGCAGCAGCCGCAACCGGGGGTGGCACGAACACCACAGACGCGTTGGCGCCGCCCTGCTCCATACCCTCGCGCACGGTGGCGAACACGGGCAGGCCGAGGTGCTCCTCACCAGCCTTCTTGGGGTTGGTGCCTCCCACCATGTTGGTGCCGTACTCGATGGCCTGCTGGGAGTGGAATGTACCCTGTGGTACCGCATCACATCACGCAAAACCAGGTCACCCGACCCGACCGATGGCAACCCACTGCACTGCACTGCACTGCCACGCGCACGCCACCAAGCCCAACACGAACCTGCTTGCCGGTGAAGCCCTGGCACAGGACCTTGGTGTTCTTGTCCACCCACACGTTGGCGGTGCTGCTCATGGAGCGGCAGGCAGTCGCGGTGTGCGCGGCACCAACACGGCGCGCGGCGAAGGCGGCACGGGACAGCATTTTCGCGAGTTCTGTAGGAAGCAGGAGTCGAAACGACACACAACGAGAAACCTTGGGGCTCTTCAAACAACAGGCCGGAGCGTGGGGGCAGCGGCAATGTGGGTGTCGGAAGAGTGTACAAAGAGGCGCAGCAGCAGCATCTGCAGCAACGGCGGGTCGCGTGTGGATGGGGTTTGGCGGAATTGTTATCGCAAAAGGACTCATATGTGTTCACAGAAATACTCATGTGTGAGTGCGCACGCATGTATCTCGGACCGGAAGTGTTGCGTGTCCGGCCCCACTTCACAATGCGTGTGTGTACCGCAGTGCAGATCGCATCAATGTGCCTGCTGCTGTGTGGATCATGTATGCATACGCAAGGCGCACGTGTGTTTTCTTCCGCAGAGGAAGCCCTGGCATCTGTCGGGCTCACAATGAACGACCTGAAGGCTGACACCGCTACGGCAGACCCCAGTGTGTACGCGCACCGGTGTTCGTATTGCCGTTTCCCCCCGTTTGGAACTCACCGCGGCTTGTCGTGGTGTGCATGGTATCCAGTGGCACAGCAACCCGGGTGGCCAGGCAAGTGGGTGCCTCCAGCGACTGCGAGTGGAGCAGTGGAGACACGTCCGGCGGTATTCGCCGTGCCTGCCGTGCTCTCCAGGCCGTGGTACGGACTTGAAGAGCGTAGTGCCTCCCTCCCTTTCCCGATCTAACTTTTGGGGCCATGTTGTCGCACATTGCGTTGCTGGTGGGTGGACTTGGTTTGGTTTGGTTTGGTTTGGGTTGATTTGATTTGATTTGCCCTGGACGCGCTCGCCTTCATTTTTTCAGAGCGCTGACCCCTTTTTAGGTGCGGAGGTCGTGGTGGTAGACCCAGCAGCAACCGACGCGGCGCCCAGCACTCCCACCCAGGGTCTCGCTTCAATGACATACGTTCTTCAGGTACCGCTTTGCTACCACGGTTGATACGATACGTATGTGTTAATGCCCACATGGGTGTGTGCCTTCTCAGGGTTCCATCGAACACAAGGACACCGACGGCAATATCCACAAGCTGCAGCAGGGCGATGTTCAGTGGCTATCCGCTGGCTCTGGTGTGCAAACTGTCTTGTCCTCTGCACCTCCTTCTGGTACGCTTTGCTCGCGTAATGGTGTCGCTGATCGTGATCGTTGCATGCGAGCCAGCCCTCTGACACGATGCGTATGTATTGGTGCCCAGCGAGAGCCCTCCGTCTGTTTACCAACTTGCCCACCCTCCAAAAAACGTCCGACCCCAAGTGTACTGTCCTTACCAGCGCCTCCCTCGTTCAATCGTCTCTCTCTGTGGATGGTACGGTTGGTGGCCGTGTCATCCGGGTCGCTTTGGCGCGCCTTCTTCCTCATCCAGATGTGAATGCATTGCGACAGATGGCTCCAAGGGCACTGCGCAGGCAACGCTTGTGGCAGGCAGTATGGGTGATGCAACCGGAAGCGTCGACACCTCATCGCCTCTCACCATCGCTATTGTTGAGGTGGCTCAGGTGCGCTGCTGCCCGCTTGCTTGGTTTGTGGTCCCAGTCCCGTGGCTCACGCTGTGCGGTGATGACAATGGACGATGGTGCATGGGCAGCAATCGCAAGCCTTTGTCCCCTTGTCCGCCAAACAGTCGGGACTCGTGTTCGTGTTGGAAGGATCTGGGTGCGTCCAGCGTTTACATGCTTGGAAATCAGACCGTGTATGGATGGCTGTCTGACGTGTGGCCTTCGTTCTTCAACACACAACTCACAGCTGGTTTGGTGGGGATGGCAAGAATGCGAAGAGGTTTGTTTCATTTCTCGTGGAAGCATGCGCGCGTGCGTGCATGCGCTCGAGAATCCTTCTCACTTGCTCCCGTTTGGCTGCAGTGGAGTCGAGCTTGAGGCATTCTCCATGGCTCCCATCAAATCTCCGGCGAATGAGGGCGTTGATGCGGGTACGTGTGTCACCCGCAGGGCCGAGCCACACCTGCCTGGCGTTGACACCACGTTTGGTTTTGCAGATGAGCTGGTCGTGGTCACGAAGCGTCAAGCAGTGAAGTTCCTTGTCGCGGTTGGGGAACCGTTGGGTACGTTGGGGGTGGGTTGAATCTGTACGCCGAGTCTTGTGGCGTGGCAGGTGTGTGCGTGGATGTGCTGCAACAGCTGACACGCTTTGTGTGCATTCCGGACTCAGACGAACCCGTTCACCAACAAGGCCTGGTTGCTCTGGCGTCCAAGGAAGCACTTGGCAAGGTAGGTGCTGTGCACGCGTGTGTGTGTTTGTGTGTGTTTGCGAGCGTGTGCGTGCGCTATGAAGACGGCGCTAGAACCAAAGGTGGGGTGCGAGGTGACGATGACCACTGTATGTTTGTGCTACGTCTTCCAACGAATACAGGCAATGAGAAGATACCACATCGAGGCGGTGGAAGCAACGACCAAGGACGAGCTGTGACTGATCCTGAACATAAGACACATCATTTACACGTCCGAGAACGTGGTTTGCTTTCCGCCTTCGGTGGCATCTGGGCTCTCCTTGAAGTGGGTGAAGATGTGCAGGATGCTGTAAGGGGCACAGATGTACGAATGAGGGGCAGTGGTTCAATCAAAACGACCACTGCAAGTCAGGACGCACCCGTTCAACATGACTCCAATGAGCCCAAGGAGCATGATGATGTTGGAGTTCTTCGCGTACACCAAAAACCCAATGATGGACAGCCTGTCGAGCACGCATGTGCACCAACGTTGAACACCGCGCCACAGTTTCCACAGCAAAGAACGCGGCACTAGCACCTCACCCAATGTACAAGGTGCCACGAATCCAACGTTTGCGATCACATCCGCGGAATTTCTCCGCGATTCGAACACAGACTCCCAGGCAAGGACACACGAAGGACAGCTGTACAACGCAAAACCATCCACAACAACAAACAGCGCAACAGCCACATAAGCCTCAAGTTCAGCCTTCCAACAAAGGCACCTGGCAGGCGAAAACGCACCTCGCAGAGTGCAATGACGACCGCGAAGGCGCTGCAGAGCACACATCCTCCGTGAGACACCCACTTTGTGTACCACGTGCTCGCACAGCACATAGCGTGGCATTGGCACGTACCAGCAGTACAGTGCCAGCCACAACGCATCAGTGAAGCCGACGAAGGCACACACCGGCAGCCCTGTGCAGCACCCACACGTGTTGTCAAACGCAGCCACAATCACAGGCGCGACGATATGCACCACGGCGCATGACGCACACAAAATACTCATGAGCGAAATGCCCCGCGCAACGGTGCTGTACAACATGATGGAAGCGGATGGGATGAGAGTCGGGGGCTGGCACTTGACACCTGGTGCCTGGCACGGTTGTTGTTGGGCATCACCACTTATGTACCCGTTTGGTGTGGCTCAGCCGCTGCGCTCAACCCCCACGTGCAACAACATGCTGCAATTCACGAAAGCTTTCGGTGCTCTTTCTCGCAATGGTGCGAGCAGAGCGACCATGGGTCTCAGGCAGTTGGGCACTCGCGCGGGAGCCACGTGTGCGTGCTATGTGGAGCAGCCTGTGCTGTGTGGCCTTTGCTGAGCTCGTCACGCGGTTCACACAACTCTTGTTCTTGGTTTCCCTGGTCTTTCAGCTGACTTGATCAATGTGGAGCAGCTGCAGAGCATGCTGTCCAGCTCAACACCCCCAGTAATCCTTGACACGACTTGGTACATGAACGCTCGGGATGCTCCTGAAGAGGTACACGGGAACGTGGCAGCGTTTTCGAGATCGCCGCTCACTGCGGCATGGGTGGATTGGATACCTTCACAGTACCGTTGCATTCCTGGAGCGCGCCCATGGGATGTGAATGCTACCTGTGCACCGAACACTGACCTTCCTCATATGCTTCCCAGTGGGGCGCAGTTTGCCGAGGTTTGCATTGGCGCTGGTGTGCTCTGTGTATCTGTGTGCCATGCAGCTCAACCCCGTCCGTGCGCAGTTTGTCTCCGACCATGGGATTAGCGGTGAAGACGACGTGGTCGTGTACGACGCACAAGGGATGTTCAGGTGTGTTGCGGTTGTAGCTGACCACGATGGCTGAAGCCCGCCAAACACACACACACTCACACACAGCTGAACATGGGTCGTTCTTTTCCTTTTGCAGTGCCGCCCGGTGCTGGTGGATGTTCCGAGCCTTCGGGTTTCCGAGCGTCAAGATCCTTGACGGTGCGTACCACCTGGCGGTGCCATGTGTGCCGTCCCTTCTCCCTCTCTTGTTCCTGTGCTCTGTTGCTTTCGAATCCGATCGTGCGCTTGACACTGCAATCCCAACGCCAGGCGGGTTGATAAGCTGGGACAAGCAGGGGTTGTCCACGCAAACGGAGGCGACTCATCCTCCGTTTCCCACCGCGACGCCTCGTTTCGTCGCAGAACCGTCCATTGATTCACTCGTGTGGGACAAGGAGCAGGTAGGTACACTCAAACCAACATAACGTTACTTCCCCCACGCTTCGCCGCAATGATGCAGGCGTCCTGGTTCACCTGCCATGTCGTTCACAGGTTTCCACGCTGGTGTGTCATACGGACACTCCTGCCGCAGTGCTTGCGGATGCTCGGAGCGCGGGCCGGTTCCACGGTTCAGAACCCGTACGTGCAACCATTCACTCGTGCTTGTTGTCCATCGCGTTGCACCCTTCACAGCCCTCAACTCTTGTGCCGATGGTTTTGTGCTGCGGGGCTTTGTGACATTTTTGTGCTGTTTTGTGTTCATCCTGGATGGCCTTGCTTGCTGCATGCACAGGAGCCGCGTCCCGAATGCCGTGGGGGGCATATTCCAAACTCTGTTAGCGTGCCTTTTGCCAGCTTGTTGGATGCCGAATCCAAGGTAATGGTTGTATTTGTGGCTGTGGCACACGTTTGAACCCCGAGACTTCACCTTCGGCTCCGCACGCCTGAACAGTGCTTTCGACCTGTCGACGAGCTGAAGGAGATCTTCGATCGTGCTGGTGCGTGTGAGCCCGTTCTTTTGCAGTGCGCCGTTCACGCGATGTAACCACCTGTTGCGTTGCGTTGTGTTGTGTTGGTTCTGCCCCCGTCGCACACACCAGGCGTTCCATGGTCTGGGGATGAGCCAGTGGTAACAAGTTGTGGATCTGGTGTCACTGCGTGTGTCATCAGCTTTGCGCTTCACTTGTGTGGGAAGCCTTTTGACAAGTCCGTTGTCCCTCTATTGCTTTCTCGACAACTGCTCACCTGGTGCTGCGATTGCCCACTTGTGTGTGCAGGGTGTGGTTGTACGATGGCTCCTGGGCCGAGTGGGGGACGCTTGGAGAGGAGTACACGGTTGTGAAGTCCGAAGACTAGAGCAGTGCGAGTTCACAACGAATCAGTAATGCACAAGATATTATTACGATACATCCCAGATCACAACAAGCGCGTGGCACCATCTCATGCCAACACGCGAAGCTCGGATATTACGATACATCCCAGATCACAACAAGCGCGTGGCACCATCTCATGCCAACACGCGAAGCTCGGACCGGAAAGGTCACAAGAAAACACGTTCGTTGTAACAAAACAAAACACGACGTTTGCGCTGCCTACAGCGCGTCTAAAAACACATGCACCCGTACAACGGTTCGGGCGCCTAAAACATCAACTCTTACTCTTCCGTATCCATCAGCCTTCGAGGCTGATACAAAGCAGTCCGCGTCTGCCCAGTGCTGCCCAACTTGGGTTTGAAGGGTGCATGCAGCATCATGCAGCTGCAACACGCAGACACCATCGTGCGCGGAAACCCCTCGAAGGATGATGATCCCGTCAGCTTCAAGTGCAACAGTTGCATCATCCACCGGCTCCTCTGTCTCGCCATCTCGGACCGTCACACTGATTGTGACGTCCAGGGGCTTTTCAACACTGTCTCTACCACTATGACCTGGAACGTGCATGTGTCAGCAACAAGCGATCTTGCGTGCGTGCGGGTGTGTGCCTCCCAAATACATACCTCGTGTTCCCACATCGTCAAACAATGGCGCGGCTGTGGGGTTCATCCCACGTTCCTCACTGCTGCTACTTAACGTACTCATCACAGACGCGGAGGGCGCCACCACGTTCTCCAGCCTCGGCCCCGTGCCAGCAGCGCGTGCGGCAACGGCGCCAGGAGACCGCCGTGACTTACTGCGAAGCAATCGACTCTTGGAGAACACGCTGTGCAGTTCCTGGCCAAGCTGTGACACTGTGGACAAGACAACTGGGTTCCTGTCTTCGATGGAGGAATCGTCGCTGGAAGTGGAGGGTGGGCGCGCTCCAATTTCCTCCCATAGTCGCTCAGGACGCCGAGTGTCGTTTGCTTTCGCGCCGTGCGTACCCTGAGGTGAAGACGGTGACATCATGCGGCGACTGGCAGGGGACAGAAGCGAAGTGGAGCTCCCAAGACGAAAACTGACGTCATTGATCGTGCGGCGTGACCCGAAGGTACTCGTCAGCATTCTCTGGAGGTGTTTTGTGGGCGGTGACAGCTCGTGCTCCCCAGGGGGTGAGTCCACGGGTGGTGACTTGGGTCCATTGCTGTCGGGAGTTGGGGACTTATTAAAGAACCCCACAGGTGGCCTGCTGGGTGGGGTCGGCTGTATCAGCCCCTGCTGCATGAAGGGACGGACTCCTCCTTGTCCAGCCCCTGGGTTCGATGCGTGGGAAGACGACCTCTCCCGCGCCTGGGTGACCACGGGCGATGGAAGGCGTTCGATGGCAGGGCTGGCTGGGTCCACATTGAAAGGCGCCCGCACAGATGGAGGGTTGACGACGCCTACACCACCACCATCGTCACTGTCATCATCATTGTCATCGGACTCGTGGTATGTGGGGGGTGGTCCACCTGCACCCATGTCGTCTGGAACCGGCCCTGACGGTTTCCATTGCCGTGATGCCATTCCCACGGCGATGGCAGCCAATGTGATGCACCCTTGAGCGCTCCCAGGAATGGGGTGGTACCAAACACTCATGCCCGGAGCCCCGCCAAGCAGGGACATGCGATCCGCACCGAACGCGCGCGTATCTGCGTAAAGGTCCATCGGTGATTGGTACTGACAGTTGGACGGGGACACAATGGTTCCGTCTGCTTCAAGTCCAAGATACACACGTCGTTGCTTCACTCCAACCTGTCGAATACCCAACACAAACAAGAAAGAACGTTCAGGCCCGCATTTCAACAGCAGATACTTGTAAATCCAGTTGCCACAGTACGTACCAGAACCGACAACCGCTCAAGTCCAGGCAAAAGCGCCTCTTCTGTCATGTCCGACATGAGCACCGGCATGCACTTCAGGTGTCTCACAAGATCTCGAGCTTTGGCAACCGAGTCCAGGCAGGAACGACACTTGGTGAAGTGCTGCGGCGGTAACGTTTCCATGGGGCTGTCGGACCCTTCAAGCCGTCGTCGCAGCACCATCGTGGAGAACACAGCTGAAACCTTGGTGGCTTTCACACGAGCACGGAACACGCGCTGGAGAGATCGAATGAGAACATGATCGACAATGGTTTCTTTGTCACGGCCGACATAGCTGGGATGATGTGCTGGCGGTTCCAAGTTCAACTTTTGACCAATCGTCCAGCGCAAAGCAGCCAGCGCAGCGTCAGCTGCCTTTGCCTTGACAGTCTTTTTCCTCGCGCCCATGAAGGGTGTGCTTGAGGCCGGTTTGCGAGGGCCGGCATGTCGCATGGTTTGAAGGCCCCTGCCGGCCACTTCACTCGTGTCCATCGTTGATGAGACGGGTTGGGGCTCACCCTGAGCGTCCATGGTTGAAGGCGGGACTTGCGCCCCTGTGACGTTGGCGGCCGCCACACGCGCCTCCGAACCCGAGGCAGTACGACCGTCTCCATCTTCCGGCGTTGTCTTTGATTCTGCCGTGGCTACGCCTTCGCCTTCGGCATGTGCTGTCAGTGTTGAGCCCCCTGGGGTGTTGCCGTTGCCCTGAGCTGGTGAAGATGTTGGCGAAGACGATCGTGGCGTCACTTGTGAGCCATACGCCTGGGTCCATTTCTTCAAGTACTCGGCACGGAGTGCACGAGCACCCGCAATCACATCCTTGGCCACCAGAAGGAAGCCTAGAGCAACACACGCTCCAGCGGTGGCAATGATCGAAGTTTGAACAGCAACAGCGTCCGGTGTCCACTCTCCATCACCCATCAAGGCAGTGTGCGCACCCGTCAGGAGGATCAAAAACATCGCCACCATGAGTAAGTTTGCCAGCAGTCCAAGGTCGGGTTCGTTGAACGGGTCGACATACATCTGAATCATCACAAGCAGTGCAGCTGCTAGCAGTCCAAAAGTGATTTGCGCGGACTCTGACGTAACAAACGCCATTGCTCCATTCATTACAATCTTCTCAATGAACATGATACCTTCAAACCACCACACTGTCTCAAGGTAGCCTCCATATCTGACAAACCATGGCAGGTAAGCACAGGAAGCTCGGACATTGATGCGACACACAACCTACAGGCTTCCATATGCGGTGGCCGTGTGACATGCTCGTAGATTCAACCGACACCTGAACAATGCTCACCTTGTGAGAAACACAGCACACAGAGGCACAACCCACCACATTGAAGTCAACCTACAGGTATCTGAACACTCGAAGTTCAAGGTCCTCTGTGGGATGCAAACCCAGCAACCGCTCATCCTCTTTGGCCAACTCAGAGGCTGTGTTCAGTTCCTCTTTGTTCAGCCTGTCGTACTCCTCCACAACCTCCGCAAACTTGGCTCCGCCTCGTCGACCTTCCACCAACGTTGCCCCAACGTTGGAACGAGCTTGTTCCCATCTCCATTTTCGAAGCAACTGCATCTCCGCTTCGCTTCGTTGTTTCGCCGATGAGGCAAAAGCACGCCTACATGTTGATCTGACACACGACCACATCGCAGCCCACCGGGTCGATCGAAGATGAACCCCTGTCGCCTTTGCAAAGAAGTTGCGTGCCCCGCCTGGCTGGAGTAGGTTCAAATACTTTTGAACGTGCTCGATACGCTTCAAGTACACCATGTACAGTGATCCGATAGGAAGGGCGACAACAAACAGAAGCACACCACCGATGGCAAGAGGCAGATGCCCGAACCATAAGCTATTGAAGCAGATGTGCTCACGAGCTGTCACCAGCCGCCACGTTGAGCCGATTTCTTCACACAAGAAGAAGGAGAGAATCTTGGTCGACACCGGCAAGTACAGGAGCACCCATAGGGTAAACAAGGTTACAACAGAACGGTTCCGAAGTTGAAACACTTCCCAATGAAGTTTTCCACGTGCGCACAAGTGCTCCGGTTCGTATTCAGAGCTGGGGAATGGGTGCACACATGGGCACGTGCTTTTTCCTTTTCCGAGGAGCCGCGACTCCGGAGCAACTTGTCGGTGCAACTCATACCACAGTTTCAGAGAAGTGTCGTCGCCATGCTTCACGCGGGAGTCCAAACGATTTCCTAACTTGACCATCCTGACTGCCCGCTTCAGTTTGCCAAGTCCCTTGAGATCGCGGAAGGACTTTCGCGTCGGAACTGCCTTTTCTGGCTCGTTGGCGTCCGGTGCAGCGGACACCTTGCTCGCCGGGAGAACGGAAGCACTGAATCGAACAGATGGTTTCTTTGCGCCCAGCGCTGGAGACGCGGCGCTTGATCGACGAGCCGCGAACATGGAGAGCTTGCTCATTCCTGGTTGCCTCAAACCTCTGGTTTTCGAGGTGGGGGCAAACACAGCGAGGGGGTCAACGGTGGGATTTCCGTCTTTTGCGTCTTCCTCTCCAAGCGAAGGCACTGTCTTCTTGGAACCAATCAGCAAGCCCAGTTTTCCGCGCCACTTGGTTTTGAGTTTGGGCTTGAAGCGACGCTTGCGTGCGCGTCCAAATAGCACCTTCGTACGGCCCACGATTCCCATGCGTCTGTCACGCAGTTTTCTGCTTGCCATAGCAAGCTTGCGGGAGCTGCCTTTTTTCTTGATGGATTCCCAAACACACTCGTCAAGACCCAGCACCCTGACATTTCAGTGGGGTTAGACAACTGCCCCCCCCCCCCCCCCCCCCCCCCCCCCCCCCCCCCCCCCCCCCCCCCCCCCTCCCCCCAATGCCTCACTCACCTGATGTCTTTGCGGAGCTTGCGCAACTTATTCTTGTACGCAGCAAAAATCAGGATCGCCACACCAACAGGGGCAACACAATGAAGTGTCAACTCATTGAAGAAGTTAATCTCGGGCTTGTTGAGGCACTGAGCCGATGTGACTGACAACACGTCAAGGTTCAGGCCAGATCCCAGCTGTAGACATTGCATCAATGGTCAGCAATACAGGCCCCGCAGTCGACGTTGCCAACCCGTACAACGTACCTTCATCATGTTCATCAGTGAATCTGGCCACGGTATTGTGTACGTCGAAGCAAACTCGCTGCAAACTTGAACGAAGGACACAAGCAACATGTACTTGTCTGGTTGCTCGATGACGCTCTTTACTACCCGCTTTGCATAGGCCACCACAGGTGGGCTCTTGTGCAACTTGTGTAGACGCTTCCGTTTCTTTTTCTTCTTCTTTCGCACGAAACACGAGCAGCACCGGTGGAACAACGCAGCAATCTCCTCGGTAGGAATCGGATTCCCCCCATCGATGTACCCCCACAAACCGAGCACTGCAGTGCCCCCGACAATCGCTGTTGCGTAGAGCCACAAGAAGTTTTCTGGGCACGGCTCGCACACTTCCGATTTCGACATCACCCAGTTTGGTTCGCATCTAGCGCACAAAATGCCGACATGTCCCTCACGACAAGTCGTCGAGGCTTCCACTTCGCTGTTTGCAACTTCGTCAGCCTCACTGAGGCGCCTAAACCACGTTGGTGGTGAGTGGGAAAGCGTGTCCGAATGCGGAGTGTCGGAGCCGCCTTCACAGGCGTCCTCTGACGGGCACTCGTACAACTCGTACAACTCGAGGCCCTCACCGCAGGCAAACAGGAGTTCAGGTGAAGCCTCAGACAGCGGCAGAGACTCACACTCAACTGAGCCATCGTTGCGCACAATGGGTCTCTCTCCAAAGTTGCAAACTGCCACGCCAGTATCTGGATGCAATCGAGCCTCGTGTACACCGGCACAGTCGTCGCCATTGACGATGGACTGTCGAGCAGGGCCCATCCAAAAGCCCTCTTGCTCCACTGGATGCACGACGCCGACCAGTACCTCTTCGTTCTTGTCTCCAAGCGTCATCTCGCACAGGGCAGCTTCCGGACAGGGCAAGCACTTGAGGCCAGCGGTGCTGTATGTGCCGGGAAGGCACCGACGACATACACGAGCGTCGGTCAGGTCCCAACCCGGCAAACAAGTCACAACTCTCACAGTGAGGCTAGACGTGCCCACGATCGAGCCTTGCAATGGCGACTGTATGGGACAGTTCACTTCAATTTTGACAGCTTGGTTCAAATCTGCAAGGATTTGCAAGTTGCCAAGTGGAATGACTCCACTCTCCACTTGCAACTGAAGTGGTAGAACACCTGCAACTGCTTCGCGTAGACTCGACGCTTCCACGGCGCATTGCGTTGTGCTGTCCATGGCTGTGGGCTGCCCGAACAAATCCACAATTGCGGCAACTGGCAAGATCGTGTCCGTTGACTGGGCGTACTCGGCAAACAGCATGCCGGAGGGTGCAGCAAACGTTGACTGCGGAGTCAACATTGAAACGCCGAAGGCACTGGTTGCCATGTCGCGCCCAGTGTTGTTGGACAACATGCAATGGATGCATGGTGAGTGCGGAAGCGATATGTGCTGGGGGAACGGCAGATCAAGTGTCCAGAAAACTCCTCCTCCAAAGCGAGCCACGTTGTGACGGATAGCCACGTCTCTCCAAGACACGACTGTGCCACTGCCTGTCACACCTGGTGAGTTTTCAAGCATCAACCCACCCCCAGTGTTCACGGCTGTATTGGCGACGAGCGCCGCCACTTGGGCGCGAAGTTGCGACTGGCGATCCATGTACAAACCACCGCCTTTTGTTGCAGAATTTCTTTGAAGCACGGTAGCGTTCAGAAGGATGTCACCTCCGTTGACAACGATCGATGCACCTGCATTGCACATAACCAGTCAGTCACCGATACAGCCCCATAACCGCAAAGCCGCACCTCCTTTGCTGCTGGCTTGGTTACTTGAGGTGAAGCATGAAAACAACCGCGCTCCTGTCGTAGTCATTGATTGGGACGCGTCAACAGCAATTGCGCCACCTTCCGCAGCCGAGTTGTTCATGAGAACAGACGCGTTCAAGCTCACAATCGAGTTCAGAGCAACAAAAGCTGCTCCACCACGCTCAGCATGATTCCCCAGTAAGACCACTTTGGTGAGGTTGGCCCGAGAGCGTTGTTGCACAATCAAGCCACCGCCTCTTCCTTTCGCAGCGTTATTGTGCAACACCACGCGGTGAAGTGTAAAGTCGACACTGTCAGTTTGCGACAGACCACCACCATCGGAGAGCGCTGTGTTGTCTGTGGCAAGGAGCACACAGTGAGCAAGCACGTGCAAGAAGTGGAGCATCCATATGGCACGCACCATTGACAATGCAGTCGATCAAATGAAGCGATCCGAGACGGTTCACGTGAACACCGCCGCCACTGAATCTGGCTTCGTTCGAGTGAAACACAGAAGTGGTTGCTGTCAGGACTGAGAAAGAGTCCACGAACACCCCTGCTCCCAAATCAGCCTGGTTGTGCATCAAGGACACGTCGGTCACCATGGCTTGCGTTTCAAGCAGAAACATCGACCCTCCGTCATAGACAGCTGCACAATGGGTGAACACACTGCTCTCAACGCGGGTGTTGCGGGAAGCCTGGAGGACGATGGGACAAAGCGTGAATACACACCGAATTGCAGGCAGGCACCGTCGACCTACCTCAATGTACAGGCAGCCACCAAACGATGTGGCGAACCCGGCAGCCACAGAGGACTGTGAAATAAGCACTGTAGTAAAGCGAGCATACATCGCCCCTCCAACCGCTGCACGGGCTCCCGATATCGACGATTCGATCAACTGGAGTCCTGTTGTGTCTGCATCGTCTGGTGTTGCAGTCGCGAAAACGGCGCCACCTTCATTGGCGGCAAGACTGTCAAAGGACTGATGAAGAACACTGGTGTTGAGAACTACGGAGGAGGATGAAACATAGACGTGGCCTCCCTTCGAACCTGCACGCACCACCCAGTTAGACACATCTGCTGTCCTGCAGCGATTCATGAAACAACGAACCATCAGAGCTCAAACTTGGCATTGCGACATTGTCGATCAGTAATGATTGTGCCACGTTCACAACAGCTCGACGACGAGCAAACAACCCGCCACCTTCGACAGCCGCTTTGTTTCGACTCCACGTTCCGTTTACAACAGCGAGCCGACCACCATCTTGGACGAGTATGCCACCCCCACGCGTTGCGTCGTTGGACTCCACAACAACATGGCGCACGGTTGCGTTTCCATAGACACAAACGCCGCCACCACACAGGCTGTTGCACGAGTCTACCACGCTGTACTCGATGGAAGCTGTGGCTGTGGTGTCCACGAACATGCCACCCCCACATGAAGCCGTGTGTCCCAGCTGTGTGGAACATCTGGACATGACAATCGCAGAAAGATGTGCTTGACCCCCTTCCACCATTGCGATACCACCACCTCTTGTCGCTGTACAAGCAGTGACCTTCACAGCGTGAACAATCGATTCAGCATCTTCACCGAACACTGCCACGCCACCGCCAGAAAGTGACGCAGAGCAGTTTGAAATCACAAGCCAATGGCTGTGGGCACTGCCTGTTGCCATACTGCCATGCGTAGCAAGACCTCCACCAACATCAGCGAGATTCGAAAGCAAAACGATGCCGCTGCCACGAAGGTGAGAGCGAATCGCTGCCACTCCTCCTCCGTACGTTGCTGTATTGCTTTTTACCACGGTGTCGTGCATGGACACCGATGCGTTGGCCAAGTGAACCCCACCGCCACTGTGACGAGCCTTGTTCAACACGAACTCGCACTCCTGGATTCGTGTCGTTGCCACATCCCTCGAGGAGCGAAGGACATCGCCGTGCACCGACATGCCTGCTCCCGAGTATGCAGAGTTGTCATACACAACCACAGAGTCTACAGCCGTTATGTTGAAGGAATCAGCAGCAAAAATCCCACCCCCAAATGTCGCCGTGTTTCCTTGTACGAGGATCAAACAGAAGGTGCAAGCGCCTCGAGATACGACACCAGAATCAAACCCAACGCCCCCACCCCTGAGGGCGGTGTTGTTCGAAACCAAGAGCGTAATCCTGCGCGAAGGGTACGTGGTGGCAAACCAGGGAAAACTTGGCAGCGGTTCACGTATCGACACGGTGATGAGCGAACCGTTGTGAACAAACGCTCCTCCACCATGGTGCTCGGCTGAGTTGCCAGTTACTTGAACTTGAGATGCTTCCAGCCTTGCACCAGGCCCAACAAACAATCCACCTCCATCGATTGCAGTGCAATTTGATACGACCAGTGCCAACAGCTTGCTCCTGGTTGGCATTTGCCCTGCTGCATGGACGACCGCAACTCCGCCGCCGAGTGTTGCGGCGTTGCTGTCAACGTTGATGCTGGTAACATGCGCGCATGATGAACAGAGCACACCACCACCAATGGAATGAGCAGATGCCGGATAAGGCGCGTTATTCACGATCACACTTGTGCTTGTTCCGTCCATAACAGTGTCAGTGGCCAGGAAGACGCCTGATCCCTGTTCTGCCCCATTGCCTTGGATGCGTGATTGAACAAGACGCACAGCAGCGCTTTGACCCACCCAAAGTCCTCCACCTTCTGTCTGCGCGTGGTTGTTGCTCACCGTCAAGTGTGAGAGAGTTGCTTCCGTCAACACTGAGTCCGATGCTAGAACGCAGACACCTCCGCCACCAGAAGGTGCAGTGGCGTTGTTTGTCGGAAACACCACGTTGCTGTTCACATGGATATGCGACAACGTGGATCCGCTCCACATACCAACTCCTGCACCGCACCCGATGGCTGTATTTTGTGCTACGGCAGACGTTGCACCTGTAAACGTCGACGACTCCAGAAGCAAGACCCCGCCTCCAATCCCACTTGCAATACTGTTACCAGTGATGCTGGTGTCAATTGTTGTCAAGGAGGCTCCAGGAAGGACGAGCACACATCCTCCGCCACTCCAGCTTGTTGTGTGCACAGAGTTTCTTGTACACACAACTTCGTTCATGGACACAGATCCGCCCTCCACGGCGATACCTCCACCACCCCGAGACGAGCCAAACTCCACCACTTTGCCACACGTGTCTTGCACAGTGTTGTCAGCAATCAGGACTGTGGACACTAAGGCTTCACCGTTTATCGAAACACCGCCACCAAACCACGTCGCGCAGTTGCTCGAAACTGTGAAATTGAGGCCAACAATAGACGTGCCAGCCCCTGCTACCTTCACACCACCACCACGACTGGCCACATTCAACATAACCTGGGTGTGGACGAGTGACACACGAGCCACGCCACCAACCCAAATCCCACCACCTCCACCATGAGTGCCACTTGAGGCTGCGACGTTGTTGCTCACGTCGAGGTGTGTCATTGTGATGTTTGCAGCCCCTTCAATCGCCACGCCGCCTCCATACGCCGTTGCAACATTGGAAGAGGCGTGCACCCAAGACAGCGCAGCATTCCCGCGCGCATAAATGCCACCACCATGCGTAGCTGCTGCATTTTCAACGTAGATGCGGCTGCTTGAGAACCCCATGACTGTGCAACGATCGCAGTACAAGCCGCCGCCTTTGTCAGCGGTGCAGTTGTGTGTTGTCAGTGCCGCACTTGATGTTTCGTCACGCGACGCTGCCAGAACCGAACCACTTCCGACGAAAATGCCCCCTCCAGCAGGAGCAGAAGCATTCACAACGCCCACGTTGTTGCACTGCAGCTCTGCACCTCCACTGACACTGATGCCGCCACCCGACCACGGCGAGGCGCAGTCGACAATCTGCACGTGACTCATTTCCACGCGACCACCGTGGACCACGACTCCGGAGTTGCGGGATCCCCGCACTTGGACTCCGTGGATACTCACGTCACAAGAGTACATGCTGAGGAATGGATGGCCTGATGAAGAACAATCGAACACTGTCGGCTCAGCCTGATGAGTGGCCGCACCAGCAATGGAAGCAGTAGAGATGGACAAGCGTGCGTCGGACAAACCACGACCACACATCTTGCGATACACTCCTGGGTACATCAGAATCGTGCCACCACGAGATACAACTGCCAGTGCCGAGGCTAAACTCGCCAATGGCTTTGGCACAGTTCCGTTGGATGATACAGCATCTCCAACCCAGCCCGTTCCATCAATATCGCTTCCCCATGGCGCGACAACAACAACACCGCCGGGTTTGTGGCTACTTGCCATGGCATCACTCTTGGCTTGAGTGCACAGGGGGCCAGGACACAGCTGGTGCGCGCTACAGTCTTCGCCGATGTAGCCAGGGTTGCATACACAGTGGCCTGTCACCATGCAGGCGCCGTTTGCGAGTGCTGTACATGGAAAATCCTGACCAGGACACCCAGCTGGAGAACCAACTGAGAGGACGCTAGTTGTAGCCACCGACAGAAACCACTGGAAGTTGAACTCAATTCCAGCGCCCTGAATCGAATTGTCCGAAGTAATTCGCACCGTAACGGCTAAACCAGCCGTGTCACCGTCTGGACTCCGTGCATCCACAGTGAACACATGCTGTCGTTGACAACCGCCTTGCCACACAATGTCGCTGTCCATCAAGACGGTCACAGAGTCGTGGTCGCACTCAAGGTCGAACTGAGAGAATGTGAGACGCAGCGTGTTGCTTGACACATCCGTCGGCTGCACCAGTTTGGTCTCCGTGACATGGCTCGCCTCGTACGTCATCACAACGCTACCTGAGCTTGAGTATCGGAACGTCACATCTTCAAGAGGTGGCGTCGTTAGGGTTACGTTTGTTGCGGGGGCCTGTTGTGCTAGGACTCGCTCGTGGCGATCTCCGACCAACATTCGGCGAAATGAAGTTACAAAGAGCGATGACAACATCACTGTGTATGAGCGTCCCGGAAGCAGGCCCTGGATTCGAAGTGACGTGACATCCGGCCCGACAGTTGCATAGATACTCGAGGCGGTGCCGTTGTGCACCATAATCTGGGAAACAACTGCAGTAAGCACACACAACCACGCCATCCGACAGTATCACGCACCTGAAATCCGGTCACATTCACCCCGTCCTTGGGCAGTGGCGTCTCCCATTGCAACAGAGCCGAATCGCTGGTGCTGCTTGATGCCTTGACTTGCGTTTCGAGTGATGGAAGCTCATGAAAGTAATCAAATGCAACGGATGCCGCTGATGCACCAACGGCGTTCACTGCCTGGGCTGTGATGGTGTACTGGCTGCCGGATTCCAATCCGTCGACAACTACGATGCTTTGGGGCGCGGAGAATGTTGAGGTGTTTCCGGAGCGATCAGCCATGACAACACGGAACTCCTCCACCGGCGCGCCTCCATTCTCAATTTCAACCATATGGAGGTGTGCTGTGGCATCCCCTACCAACTCAACGCGACTCACGACTGGAGGGGAAGGCACAGTGGCTGATCCTGTCGTGGTAACGAAGAGGTCCGAGAACTCACCTTGGGTCCACGCCGTGAACGCCTTGACGCGCAACATGTAGGAAGTGTCCGGCACTAGGCCAGTGATGTGAGCAGAGGTGCTTTCAATCGCTTGGGGAAGCGTCGCCATTGTCTGACCCACTTCACCAAACTCAACCGCATAGCCAGTGATGATGTAGCCACCGGTATCACGCGGAGCATCCCATGCCAACCGCAGAGATCCACCCAACCGGCTCACCACACGCATGCCTGTGATGCGCCCGGGATCCGTGGCGAGCTGCAACGTGCGCATACGAACAACTGCGGCGGAACCAAGTCGCCCAATCGCGTTGCGAGCACGGATGGATACGTTGTAATGGAAGTTGTTGTTGAGACCGTAAATGGGCGCTCGGAGGGGGTCACCAGTGTTCGCAGGAGCAGCGACAACAAGGGGCTCGATGACTGGAATTCCTTTCAGCTCCACCTCCACGACGTACTCTGACATCGTTAAGCCCCCTGTGTCATCAGGGTAACCCCATTGAACGAACACGGCTCCACCGGTGGCGCCTGTTTGCTTTACGGCCGTTGGAGGGCCAGGAGGGGACGGTTCAAGCGTCGTGACAGAAATCTGTGACACAGGGGACGGGCCGTGAAAGCTGGTGGCGACCACCTTAACACTGTACGTGGTGCTGGCAGAAAGGTGAGCCATGTGTACTGTGCGGGCGTTGATCTCGGGACAGATACTGAGGTCTCCCACGAAAGGCCCACGAGCTTGCAAGGAAGTTTCCTTCTCAGCAACAACAATGGAGCTCCAAGCCAAGTCGTTTGTGCTTTTCCACGACAATGTGTACTCAAAAACAGCGGTACCTCCATCATCATATGGGGTGCACCAGTGCACATGGAACGCCCCACCAGTTACGTTGACCGCAGCCAGCCCGTGCACACTTGATGGAGGCCCGACCGTGCGCGTTTCAAACGTGACTTCTTCCCAATCGCTCTCACCCGCCAAACTCACAGCCTTAACCGCGGCCAAGTACTTCGTTGCAGGCTCAAGACCGAACACAAACGCGGTTGTTGGTTCCACAGCTAGCATAGTGGTCCATACAACAGGTACTGACACCGGTGCAACGCGAACAACGCTTGCGTTGAGCACCAGACCGCCCCGGTCGCTGGGAAGTACCCAGACAAGTGATGCTCCACCCGCAGAGGCGGTAACAGAGAGCCGACGGGGAACAGTTGGTCGTGACGCTGGAAGGGTTCGAACAACCGAGAACGGGGCGTTTTCATCCCGCGTGGCACATTGACTAGCTGCAGTTGACACTTGCGCAGAGACAAAGAATGTGCTGTTGTGTGGCAGGCCACTGAGGATCACAGAGGAATTGTACATTCCTACTGTCAGGACATCCAACTGTGCATGCTCAGCAGGAACACGAGTCGCCTGAGTTGGCACTTCAATTACCCCATCAGGTGATAAAAATGGAAGCAGTACAGTGTCGAGATGCACATGGGCGACCAAGGCACTGTCATCTAATGCCCGCACATAAAGGGTGAAGCCAGTGATGGCAGTTCCACCAGTGGCTGAAGGACCTACCATGCCAATCCCAAGAACTCCTCCAGTCGCCTGCAGTAGTTGGGGAGCGGGACAAGGATCTGGCAGTCCAGGAGTATGTGTGGAGACTACCAGCTGGCTGCTGACGTCTCCCACAATGCACAGTTGGTCTGACACAACTGGATCGCCCCCCGGGAAGGGGTTCGCCAGGGTCAGCTCTCCAGGTGCGGGGGGGTTGGAGGCCAGGTTCAGCACCGGCGCAAAGGACCCAACACCGAGACGGACAGTGGCCGGTGCATGCGCAGTATGGAACATGAGCACAGCTGTTTGGTTGAGGGCTCCACCGTCCGCTCCCTCAAGCAACAAGGTGGAGGACCCAGGTTGCACGGATGCCTTAACACGTGGCAAGCACACACCAAGCAGCCCAACATGCTCAGCGACAACACTGATCGTGTATCGAGTTGAGGCATGAAGATTTGTCAGGATTGGCACCTGTTGATGACGCCATTCTCCGAGCACAACGGCACCTCCTTCACCAGCGATCGATACAAGCGCGGAAAACTGAATGCCACTCTCATTGACTCCACCCAAATCAACTGGTGACTGGATGTTCAGGGTAATCTCTGAGGATGACACTGCCGTGGCAGCGATACTGGGTGAGGAGGGGCGCGTTGGAGTGGGTTGGGTGCTCACAAAGAGGGGCGACGAGAAGGTGCCTAACCCAGCCGAGTTTCGAGCAGCTAGTAGCACAGCAGCACGGGTCGCTGTCAAGAGGCGCAAACCGTGGTGAGTCGTAATTTGAAGGCGTGTCGCAGTGGTGGCGTCAACAATCACCTCCTCAACAGATTCTGGTTGAGGACTTCCTGTCGCATCCACCAACTGGACGTGAGCGACATAGTCCACAATGGGGACACCACCTTTGTCCAGCGGGCTACTCCATTCCACAGAGATGTAGCCACCAGTCGCCCGCACCAGGTCTGTATTCTGTGGAGCACTTGGTGGTGTTGGGCGCATGGTAACCGCGATGAGAGGTGGTGACGGGTCAGACAACAGCTTCGAATTGCGCACCACAACCACAAAGCTGTATTGGGTGGAAAACTGCAAGTTGGTGACGATTCCATTCTGTGCCACCGGTATCAACTCAGCTCCCAACTTGCGGAACAGAAAACGTTCTTCAATGGACTCGCGCGCGCCTCCAGTGTTGATGGGATCAACGTTGTCAAGGGACACTTGCAGTAAGCCACCCGTGGCAGCGACAAGAGTCGGTGAAAGCGGGCGGTGTGGGGCTGACACGTCCAAATTGTCGATAATTGTCACCGTGACAGCACGCTGAGCCTGTTGGGCAAGACTCGCCCCGTTGGAGACCGACACAAGTTCAACAACGAACTCTTCATCAGCAGCTTCATACTCTTCGTCATCAAAAATATCAATGACGAGGGGTGCTGAACGCTGGCCATCACCAAGAGACAAGGAGATTGCAACAGTGGCACCGCTGTCATCCCGTGCCCAATCAAAGTCAACACCTGCGAATGCCGAGAACGCAGTTGTGGCCGTTCGCAGCGACACAACAGCTGTGACATTGCCAGAGTCGCCGTACTGATCCAGGCGATACACTTCCAGCACAACACTTCCGCCATCCTCAGCAACTTTGACAACCGAGGCGGCTCCGCGGGCTCTCAAGCCAACAATTCCGGCATCGTGATCGTCAGCTACATGGATCGTCATACAGTCGTCAGACCACCCAGTAACAGGGAATGCTAAGTGCTGCAGGCACAACACAATAGCTTCCGAAACTTGGTACCTGGTGTCGTTGACAATGCGAATTTCCATCTGCGCACGCGTGGAACCGCTTTCGAAATTGATGTTTGCTGCCAACGGCGACCACGGATCGCCAAGCCCGCGAACAAAAAGCTCGTTTTCACTGGTGTGAGTCGCACCAGTTGCGTCTACATACGTTGCCGTATGAACTTTCACCACATCTGCAAGTGGTCCAGATGACCCCCCTAGACGTTCCACGTCAATCGAGTACACTTGCTGTGAATCAGACGCCTCATGGAGGAAAACAGTGCTTGACACAAAGGATGTGTACCCAGGACTCTCCTCAGACACTGTGTTGACAACCAAAGCCTCTGATAGAGCCCCTTGCAGGTTCAACCCATGTAGCGAATCTTGGGTAACAAGACGAGCACGGAACGTGTACGTAGTGCCAGGACTGAGACCATCGATGAGAGCACTTGTTGGGATTGCTCCTTCAGAAGGCATGGGAATCACCACCTGCGAACTGAGATTGGCACTCCGAACTGGATCCATGGAGAGGACAACACTGACAACTTTTCCACCACCCGTATCGATTGGATTTTCCCACACAAGCAGGACTAGGCTTGAGCGAATGTCACGAGTTGTCAACGAGACAATGACGTCAGACGGTGTGACTTGTGAGGTGCTACTGATGGTTGGCTCACTTAGTGGACCAAACGCGACGCCATTGGAAGCTCCCACACGGAAGACATAGGGAGTGTTTGGCGCCAAGCTTGCAGCACAAGCCCGGTACTGAGCGGGGGACTCTGAAACTTGCCCGTTTCCACCTTCTGACAAGAGAAGCGGAGTTACTGTGGCTGCCATTCGGCACGAGTCCTGCAAACTATTGAGGCACTCGGCAGGTGTTGTCACCGACGTGGCGATATACAGCACGTAGCTTGTAATTATCAGACCGCCGGAATCCTTTGGTTTTGTCCATACCAAGCACACCTGCCCACCAGTTGAGCGCTCTGATGCAAGAAGTCTGGGTGGGCTAGGCTTTGAGGCTTCTGTAGTGGTGTACGTCACGACACTTGATGGATCGGAGGTTCCAACGAGCGTGACAACCCTTTGCCGCCACTTGTAGGACAGCAGTGGAGTCAAGCCCGTTGCGGTGAACGCAGTCGCCTCGCCACGGAAGACTTCTGTCCACGTTTGTGTCGCTGCGTCAAGCACTTCAAGAGACCGCTGCAAAACAGGGAGGCCTCCGGCGTACGCGACAGCGTCAAGCGCCAAACCAATGGATCCGCCACTAGGATTGCACATGTCGTCCAGCGAGCTTGTCAAGGAACATGGCGTGTCTGACAGCAATAGTGTGGGTGGCAACGGGGAGTTGGGGCTCGATGGAGAACCCGTCTTCACTGTGACGGTAGCAGATGCAGCACTGGATCCAATCGTGTTCCGGGCATCAATGATGAAGACGTACGTGGAATTGGACGACAGTCCCCACACAACACAGGACAGTGCGGACGTTGAACACGCAAACGTTTCATCAAGCCGTAGTGCTTTGTACTCAATGTCAGCAGGTGTTCCACCAGTGTCCAACGGAGGTTGCCAAGATAGGGAGACGCTTCCACCGGTTCTAGAGATGGCGCGCGCATCCAGTGGAGCTGAAGGAACAGTGGGTTGTGACGTTAAAATCTCCACAGGGGTACTATGCATTGACTCCCCAACGCTGTTTACAGCAGACACCGAAACCAAGTACGCAGAATCGGCCTCCATTCCGCCAACCTGACCAGTTGCTGTACCTGGATGCTCATATGGGAATACATAGCTGGTAAATGGCTGTGTGGATCCCAATTGCCACACATGGGCTTCGTACAACTGAATGATATCCCCTCCACTGTCATCATTCGGAATCCACGACAACGTTGCAGCCCCTCCTGTTACAGACTCAAGCTGGACGTTCACAGGAGGTCCTGGAGCAGTGGCGACGGTTGTATTCACAGCTAGCGCGTTTGACCAGCGAGATGGTGGCAAACACGATGGAAGGTTGGCCGCTGCAACGCGCACGCGCACTTGAGTCAACGCCAACAGGTGCGAGAGACGAAACGAAACGAAATTGCTGGCTGGAGGCGCCACAACAACTTCTTGGGCATGTGTGGCGCCTTGATCAATGGAGTGCTCAACAATATACTGGCGTATGCTAATCCCACCGGTGTCGATGGGTCTCTGCCACGTAACGCTCACCGTCCCCCCTGTCCGCCCAAGCACAGCCAGTTCTCGTGGGACTGTCGGAACAGAAACATCGTAGGTGGTAGTGTTCACAACAGCTTCGATCCCTGGTCCCACTTCCGTCAATGCAGCAATAGCAATCTGGTACTCTGATGTTGCAGCCAACCCACCGAGGTGCAGACAGCGTGACCACGCAGGGACGTGCAGGTAGTCATTGTGAACTACCACATCGTCATGCGTAGAGACAACAGTCGAGCACAACAAGGATACATCAGCGACATTTGGAGGCAAAAAGGCGCTGTCTCCTCCATCATTAGAGACACCACGCATGCGAATGGTAAAGCCCGTCACACTCCCCCCTCCAGTCTCCTTCGGGGGAGCCCACACGACCACGGTTGCACCTCCGGTGGTATTTCTTGATGCAACGTCCATGGGTGCCGCTGCTGGGGACGGTGCTGTCGTCGATACGGCGAATGGAACGGATGGTTGACCTCGGCCTTCAGTGTTTCGAGCCGCAACCCGAACGCAGTAGCTTGTATGAGGTGTTAGGCCTGTCACCTGCACTCTGGGTTCATTCGAGGCGCTCACAGAAGCGTTGGTGAACGGAAACAAGCGACTTGGGAACGTGAGGGGGGAATGAAGAGTCTTGAACGACGCTGTGGCAAGCACGATGACGAACGCAGGGCTGCTTGCGGCAGCGCCATGCTGTTCAACTAAGCGATCAAGCGACGTGTTGGAACCCTTCATAATGACCTCCACCCTCAGAGTTGAGGACATGAGGGGCACAGAAATCGAAGCTGCGGCTGTAGCAAGTCCACTCGAGTCGCCTGCACACTGTGTTCCTGGAAGTGGGGCTTTGCAGACTGACACTGCTTTCGAGTCACAGTCAACGTTCACCAAGTTCCCATTCACTGAAAGAACCACACATCGTCTGAGCAGGCTATCAACGCCCGCAGTTGCGTTTATTGCCCATGGCCAGTAGCTTGTTGTGGTGTGGTCCTCGTCAACGAATAGTCCAGGAACTTTGCGATCCGACATCGCAGTCCATATGGAAACGTTCCTGGTCAGCAGCATGTTCGCCTCAGCTGAATTCTGCGGTACCACCATTGACGCATTCAGTGATTTGCATCGAGACGATGCATCTTGCCAACTCGAAACGCCGCCAGCATTGTAGCAAAACCCTTGCCACTCCTGCCATCCGTCTCCAAGTTCGTCGCAGGAGCTCGTGGCAATATGCCCACCTCGCCATCTCAAATTCCCATTCACCAGAATGACAACTTCATCTTCCGCGGTCCACATTCCAACGAATCCTAGCCGAACGTGGAGGAACGCAAAAGTCGAATGGCTTGGAGGTGTCGTGTTGGTTTTCATCCAATGTGAGTCCGACATCAGCGCCTGGTGCCCTTGCCACCCATGAGATGTTAGCCCAAGAACCATGACACTCGTTGTGTTGGTGTCATTGTTGACTTTGATTCGGCATGTCCCAATCGGGGAGTGCAAAGGAAGGGACCCCGACCACGATGAGTTGGCAGTTGTGCTGTTGAAACCATCGAACAACACAAGAGATGTGGTACGAGGACCACGGCGCTCGATTGCACTGCGCCGGGTGCCATTCAACCAGGCACGGTTGCTCAAGACCAACGCATCACGTTCACTGGGCACAACGTTGTGGTACACACGAAACTGGGCAACAGTGACTGCCACACCTGTGGAAGTCTCTGGCACAACCCAAACGGCTGGGGATGTGTCCATCAGGGCGACTCGCTCAAATCTAGCTTGACCTCCCACAAGCACCGGATGGACTACGCGGCGTGAATCAGTGCCTGCAAAGCTGGCGTTGACAGTTGCGTTGCCGACCCAAACTTGAATATTGGCTGCACGCACGCTTGCACGCAACGTGACTGTTTCGTTCGCTCCAAACGACGAGGGGGGGAGGAGTACAACAGCATGTGTTGTGACGTTGGCGAGTGTGCGTTGCCACACACTCAGACAGCGGCATGAACTCCCGATGGACACCCCCAAGTGGTCATGCAGTCCAACGTATCGCAACAGCACAGTGGCAACAGAATCGACGCTTTGAACAGTCACATCAGCCTGTACTTCAAAACTGCGCCACTTCGAACGCAACGAGGATTGCGAGGAATACCAGCCCATCATTGGGACGAAAGAAACAAGAGGAACACGTGTGTGAAGCTCAGTACCACCAACAACAGGTGCTCCTGTGGACACGTTGTAGGCACTTGAAGGCTCAAGACCCCCCCTGTGAGTGTGGAGAAACCCTGGCACCGTAGCACTAGATGCGACTGATGTACATGCTTGAGCCACTACAGTGGTGATGGTGCCATCCACGAATATCTTCATGTCATTGGCGGCAAACTCAATGAGGATGTGGTGCCAACGTTCTTCAAGGATGATACCATCACTGGTGCCAACATAGCACACACTGAAGTTGCCGTCGCTCCCATGACTTTGTTGCACAGCCACAAGGGCTAGGTTTGCCGTCAGCATAACAGCAGCACGATCTTGACCAAGCACCGCCAGCGTTGTATTCCGCTGTTCCTTGACTTGCACTTGCACCCACGTCTCGATCACCACAGCCTTTCTGTCTTTGACGACGGTTGGGAAAGTGGCATGTGCAGCTGACGATGGCAGCATGGGGTTCCAAACACTGACATCCCCGAGCACCACACCAGTGATTCCGGACGATCTGTGCAGGTGAGTGAGTAGCGACGCACTCATGGTTGTGGCGACCTGGACAAAGGCAGATGTTGGAGGCCCCGTTGTGCCCCACACCACGTGCACTTCGACCAGCGTCCATGAACCACCAAGATCCAAAGCAATCCAAGGGGCATTGTCACCGGCAGTTGGCTCCCATTGTAGCTTGAGCGGCAAGCCACACCCTTCACTGCTGCAAGTTTCATGAGACAGAATGGAAGTCGGGTGGAGCAGTGGCAGCCCGGATGACGCCCACACATTGGCATCGGCAGCCACATTGATACCACCGGCTTGGATGACCCGGAAGCTTGCCACAGCTGCTAAGTCCGACAAGACAAGACGCACTGAAGAAACGTGTGGCACAGGGGTGAGGAGCTTCACCCGGGAGGTGTTGCCTTGGGTGGGAAGCCTGGTGATGTTAATCCAGTTGTGCCGAGACGCCTCGATCGCTCCATCTCCATCACCATTGAGAGTGTCGCATTGTTCCCAGCTTTGTGAGGAGGGGTGAGCCTTCGACGCTTCTGCCGCATCAGCACAGATGACCACGGGGTACCGCTTTCTCGTGTTCTCACTTACAAGGGTTGAACAAGCACCCAGTTCGACCGCCACGTCATACCCTTCAAGAGGTTGTCCACCTGTGTCAGTTGGTGGGTCCCATGCCATGCCAATCATGCCACCAGACACTTCGTCTACACTGAGGTTCTTGGGGCTGCTCGGAGTGCTTGGAGGGGCTGCTTGCACAAGTAACGTCGCCTCAGATGAGGCAGAGAGCCCTGAAACGGTTGTCACGTTCACAGATATGTGCTCCCCAACCGTTCCTTGTGTGCCATAGAGAGTGTGTTCAAACGAGGGAGATAGAATAGACGGATGAACACAAGTGGTCACACCCATGACTGGGATTCCCTCCAAACCCGGATGAAACAGTGGTGACACAGGTCCGCACTGCGACAGGCCTGTCCCACACGCAACAGTGGCCAAGCCAGGCAACGCCGAATCTTCAAAAGCACCGCGGGATGCCCCAACAGGCATGTTCCAACCCCAAGCAGTGCGCATAGGGATCGGACAGCGAATTGGTGCAGGGGTGCCGACATGAGAGTACGTGATCACTAGCCCCTCCGTCGCAACACCCACAGGGGCGCACACAGCCCATGTCATGCTCGCAGACAATGGCGACGAGTGTGGACAAGCTGCTCTTGTGCAAGTCGTCGATCCGGTTGCGCATGAAGTAGACGCTTGCAGCGAACATTCGGCAGAGTTTGCGTGCCCCGGGGTATCCTGGGTGGGGCGAATTGGTCGCACCAGTGTGAACCCCGTGAGCACCGCAGTTGCGGTGCTGCACGTCAGGGTCGTGTTGGTTGCTCGCGCATCTTGCTCAAATTCATACTGCTGTGATGACGATGTGAGCCACTGCGGAATGGAAGAGGGGTCTTGGCACCACGCCCAAATCATGCGATATCCAACGCTGCCATGCTCCTCAGAACACGCGTCTTGTTTGCAACTCCCCCGACGAATGTCACACGCGCGGTTATGCAAGAGTGCGCACTGAGACAGACTGCGGTTGCTTCGCGAGGCTTGCATGTGGACAGAGAATCCCATCGAAACGACGTAGTTTAAGGGACAGGATGCCGTGAGAGCGACATCACCTCGCGTCTCCACCACCATCACTGCCTGACCGCCGTGCAGCAGCTTGGTGAGGGACATGTTTTGGGATGAGACACTCAAATCCACTCCAGTGTTCCCCACGCCGATCTGAAAGGATTCCAGCGCAGCTCCACCGTGCAGGAGGGGCCAATTCCAAGACACAGTTGTGGAGTTCCCTGAGACGGCAGAGATGCGTGCAAACTGCGGGGGAGATGGGAGGGTGATCACTGCTGACCGGAGTTCGGCTACAACCGATACAGCAACTGGACATGCTTGAGATTCGACAGCGTCCCCAGCTACTGCCACCAGAGCAACATCATCGCCAGGCTGCACTTCCACACGCACTGCGTCATCGGTGCAGTCATGGAAGGTTCCAAAGGAACATGATGCTGACGGTTGGCCAGAGCCACACGCACCGACACGAGAGCCCCCAATGAACATGTGTGACAGTGGCATTGACACGTTTCCAGTTGCGCTAACTGCCCAACGAGCCACGGTGGCCTGCAGTTGATGTGCGGTAGAAAATGCCGACTCGAACGCTGACTCTGCCACGCATGAGGAACCTTCACATGACAACTCTCGGATTTGAACAGACTCCCCCATGTTGGCACTTGCAGAGCACAAGAAGGAAAGTTGTTCAGCACAATCCTTTACCTCCAGATTCCATGCAGTTTTGCTTCTTGTGACAGCGACGCAGCCGTCCTGCTGCGGGGCACCAGCATCAATGTCAGCGTAACGATAGACGTCCCACCCCAGAGTGTCATCTGGAGTGAGTGGATCGCGGAATGTAGCAAAGCGCCCCTCGTCATCGACGAGAATAGGAGCTTGCGCAGAGGGCCGCAGATTCAACGCTTGCCATTGATGCAATACAGACACCACTCCCACCCAGCACGTTGTGTCAATTTCAGAGCAGGCCTCGCCAAGTCGCAACACCGATTCTTGGTTCAGAACCCGCGGCGAAGCAAGTGTGGCTCCAGTCAAACCACAAGCCCTGGATGCATTTGTGTACGACATTTGTGTCCGTCGGGGAGCGACACACAATCCATCACCTCGATGCCAGAAGCCGGCTGGGCATGCAAACGGTCTTGACACAGAGCACACTGAGTCTGCTGAGCCAAGGCAGTCATGAGTGCGTACAGCCGTTTGGGCAAGGCAAGTGTCCATGCACTTCCGGGTGCGCACGTTTGTGACGATAACAGGCCGACCAATGTGGATAGGCACGGCGAAATCCACCAGCACGACCACAATGTCGTAGTTGGTTCCCGGATCCAGCCCGCGCAACTCTATCTTCGATTCTGCATGCAACAGATGCTGCGTCTGTGCGAGGCGTGTCAGTTGTTCAACAGCGGCCACCGGCACCGAGCAATTGGCCGAACGTCGCTCTCTGGCAGCGCTGGAAAACACATCACACGCGGCCATACTGGACGGGGCTGGAGCTTCAAAAACTCGCACATGCCTGGCAGAAACAATATAGTGATTAATGACACGACGCATCTGGGTCCCAGCAACCAACGTACGCTTTTGCAGCTTCAGAGACGCGACCTTTGAGAACGATTGAGGTTGCAAACGCTGTTTCAAGTGCCGGTCCTTGAAGCCACATTGGCACATCTTCATCGGTGAGCGTGAATATCACGCCTGATCCCACAGTCGCTTCGTGTGTTTCCTTGATTTCTGAAATCAAGCTGATTGAAGCCGTGAACCCACTCACAGGCACCTGAATGGTGAAGTGAATAGTGTCGCCAGTTGGGCCCAGCGTGACATTTTTTGTTGACAACCAAACATCAGGGAGTGCCGTAGCAACCACGTCGAATTGCGAGAACAGGCACCTCGTTGGTCCTTCTGCGGTGCGACACTCCAGATGGCAGTCTATGACACCACCACGCAGAGCAAACCCGCTGGGCAAACTCATGTAACCGCCACAATGCAGGATCGTATCGGACGACGGGACTCCAACGACATGAATCGTCACAGGTGAGTTTTCCACGCTGCGTCCCTCAACATCAACCTGAACCTGGTCGCCGACATTGGCAACACTGCCAGCTGCAAATTCAAACGTCCACGTGCGTTTTTCCGAGTCTTCCGGGCGGGGCTGACTCGGAATGCTGCCCCAGCGATGGAGGGTCGTGGCAACAACTGACCCCACAGACACAGAAACTCCATAGATCCGACAATGGGCAACACCTCCCGGGAGCACTGAGGAGTGAGGAGACTGTGTGGAGTCGCATTTTACGTAGGGAACAGGGGTGGAGTGCTGTGAGATAGCAACCAAGACCGGGGAGCCAATGGGTTCTCCAGACGTCATGCTGGCAGTAATGTTTGCCATCGCCGTGGTGTTCCCTGCCGTGAACCTGCACAATACCCGGTTAAACCCGCTCTTACCCCTATGTAAGCGCACAACCTACCAGAAACGAAGCTTGAAGCCTGCTTCCAAAGACACCACGGAGGACATGTAGCCTTCTGTGGCGACCACCAGGACATGCTCTGGGAGTGCTTTTACTGGCACAGCACCATGAACCCGAGGCCACACATCGCACACCACGGTTTCGTGTGATGCAACGTCCAGTGATCGGAGTGTGTCGTTGGCCGGATGCCCTGGGTCATAACTGTATGTCTCAGGCGCAAGGTTGGAGTCAAACCTCTGCACGCGAGAGCATTCCAACACCGACGCGGAGCCTTCGGCAATGTGAACGACGTCAAATTGGATCTCCCCATTGCCGATGTGAGATCCGCCAGCTACCAACACCCGGACTGCAAGCTCTGTCGGAACGTCATGTGGGTGCACAATCAAAGTCGGTAGTTGTGGAACGGATACGTTGAAGAGCAGCAAGCGCCCCCCTTCCATGACAATGACGGGTGCAACGCTAGAGTTTCCCAGCCCAGTGTTCATGGCGAAAATCTGGAAGTCAGAGGGAATGCCCTTAACGGAAAGTCCACGATTTCGGACAGTGATGCTGCACTGAATGTTCGTGTTGCCCATTGCGAAACCTGATAGGGACGTGCCACCATTGCACCACAATGTCGAAGTTTCGTCTGGCGAGTCAGCTACGTCAAGCAACGTGCCACCACTCTCCAGAGTAGCGTTGGTAGCCAAAGACAAAACTGTCAGTGTCACGTCGTCGCCATGGGGTGGTGGGGTGAACGAGAACACTGCGCTCCAACCATCAACTGATGGCACCAACTCAGTGGTTGAACCTCCGTCCACGTGTACAACGAATTGCCCAACAACTCCTTTCAACGGATCTCCATGGGCATCAATCAAACTCAAGTAGCACGGCACAGTAACCCCACGTCGGATGGAGGAAACTGGTTCCAGTCCCGTCTCACATGACAAAACAGAGCGGTTTGATGCTGCTGTCAGAGGAACATACAAGTACTCGAGCACACGCGAAGCTACGTTGGGCGGATATACACCCAACGCAGCTTCTTCCAGCCATACTGCGATCTGGGTTGACGTTTGATACCCAGTCAAATCAAGAAGAAGAAGCCATGACTTGCTTGGAGTAACTCCACCAGACACCCAAGTTCCGTTGCTCGAAATGGTGGCAGCGTGGAGGGTTGCTATGTAGTCTTTTGTGCCGATTGACACGGAAAACGACTCTGCCTGCAGAAACAAATGTGAGAGGTGCGCATTTCAAGCCCCCAGCGACATTGCGTACGAATATCTGTGAAACGGGTGAGGAGAACTGGATCTGGAAGACCGCCGGCTCGTGGGGAAGAACGCCTGGTGCGACATCAAGCGATGGACGGGGTGGATCATAGATGAATGACAGCGTGGAGTTTCCCACATTCGCCGGAGCGATGTTACCACTTCTCGCAATGATCAACACCGAGATGGTGAATGGTGCATCATTCAAGGTCCTCTCAAACGAGATGTCAAGCCCCCAGCGCTTCGATGTCGCGCTGGGGTCTGGTGACACTCTTGTAGTAAACACTATTGTGGGTGGGGACACGGTGACGATAAAGTCCTCAACAGTAACACCAGAGACTGACGATGAGAACTCAGCCACAACCAAAACGCCAGGCAGTGGGGTGGTGCCACCTTGTGCCACCTCCGTTGAGTTTGCATCAATCACGGAAAGTGTGGCAAACGGAGGCACCACGCGCACAGTTTGTGTGGCGGCACCTTTCGCACACAGTGAAGGTTGAGGGACGACACCAATTGGTGTGAGCACCAATTCACAGGTGACATTTACGAAACACGGTCCCGCGCACGTGTGCGGTACCGCTGCTTCGACTTCCCAAGTTGAGCTCCACGCGTCAGAACTGGCTGGCAACACGTGCAACGGGATGGATGCATCGTGTCCTTCAACAATGAAAAAGTGTTCCGTCACACCGGTGACTGGCACATCAAAGATCGCTGTGAAGACCACGGTGTCTTCCGTGTGGGTGAGAGGAGTTGTTGTCAACGATACGTTTGGGGGAGAGTACAAAGCGTGAAACGGGCCGGCTGCCTGGTTTGAAGGAGAGGAAGCCCCTTCGGGTACAGAAAGGTGCAGTGGAGTTTGTGCCACTGGCGTTCCATCTAGCGTGTTGCCCATATGCCATATGACTTCGTAGACCAAAAACCGTCCAAGCCTTGACGAGCCAACAGGCTGAACTACCGTGTTGGAGTCATTGTGACTCAGCACAAGACGGTCATATGCCAGCGAAACTGGCTCTGAGAACTTCACCAGCATCCGAACTCGGTCATTGACAACAGAAGAGTCGTCCGGCGATTTCTGTGGCAGTGAAGCCGTGACCTGAACTGGGACAAACAGGTGACTAGCCGACGTGGCCATTCCTGCATTTGGCGGGAGAATTGCACGCGGAGGAACATGGAGGGACACGACCGTCGGCTCCAAGTTTGCAGTCAGCTCAACAACGACTTCGAATTGATCGTCACCACGGCGGGTAAGCGAAGAATTCCACTGAAGCCGTGAGTTCTGCACGTGAATCGTGAAGTTGCTCAAAGACAGTGCAGACGTTACTGGTGCTGACCAAAGCAAAGTGAACACAAGCACATCGTCCGAAGGTGCCGACAAGCTCGAAATTTGAACGGTTGCAGGCTCGTAAAGCACCGTCGGTGAAACAGCAGAGCTTGCCAAGGGTGGGACGACTTGGCTGTCCGCGGGAAGGCGAACACTCACCTCCACAGAGCATGGGGAAATGCAATCCCCAACAACACGGAGCTGAAGGTGGCGATGAAGTCCTTGTCCCAGCAACATGAGTTCGGTTTCCAATGATCCTGCAGACACCTCAAACGACCCTGCTGACAAACCATCGACATTGCTTGACAGCTCCACCTCGAAAAAGAGCTCGTCAAGAACAGTGCGGGTGGTTTGGTTTGAAGCGAGCATGATTATTGGGACTGGTTGCAGGAACTGAGTTTGTCCAACAAAAACCGAGGCAGCGTTGGGTGGAAAAACGCCACTCGTCATGGCTGGGAGGAAGGTAGTAATGTTGTGAAGGCAATCCTCGTCACATTCTTGTCCGCCAACAACGGACAGCTCCAACAAATACTTCCGGCCACTTCCACTCAGGCTTCGAGTAAACGCCAGCGGACCACCGTTCACCACGAATCCACCAGAGTCCAAACCAGTGACATTGCAAGAGAAATCAACAGAGAAGGTCAATGACCCCGCCACGGTGGACACATTCACCTGTTGAATTATGGGGAGAGGTGGAATGTACGTCACAGCAACGGTATTGCTGCTACCAAAGTGTGGGGGTGAAGTGTCTCCTGATAGTGGCGGAAGTCGTATCGCAACGTTGTGACCTCCAGGCTCTGCGCAAGGAGCTGAGCTGTGCTCGCATGGCGATATTGGAAACAGCGTCACACGGAACACAAAGTCTCGCTTGGTTCCAAACAGCTCTCGTGCCACAATGGGCACATCAGTATCGACGGAAACATCGTCTGCTTTTAGCATGCTTACAGCAGCGGAAAACGCAGCGCTGACCTGCACCACATTTTCCGAAATGAGCGTCAAGGACTTCGGTATGGCCGACAGAGTTGCGACTGGAGGCAAATACAAGATAACGATAGGACTTGTGTCCAGTGTGAATGGAGTCGGAACGACACCATGTGATGGTGACACGCCAATCTCCACATCATCCTCCTGGAATGTCGGTTGCAACACCAACACCAACTCGTACGATGAGCTGTCCACACCTGTGAGTGATCGA
>Ga0213833_1000487_pt1 | contig 40239 bp, 38 predicted proteins | sample SWATP21_FD_160575 | JGI IMG/M metagenome (GOLD analysis project Ga0213833, IMG submission 160575) | Coastal seawater microbial communities from Marineland, Florida, United States - SWA TP2 #1 | ecosystem: Environmental > Aquatic > Marine > Coastal | place: USA: Florida | collected 2016-08-14 | reverse complement strand
CTGGTGGGCGGTCCTCTATTTCGGGATATCGGCCTCGGCCATGCTGGGCATGGTCGGCGTGATCGGCGGTCTGTGGGCCGAGAAGTTCGACCATATGGCGGCCGTGACGACCTTCGTGATCACGCCGCTGACCTTCCTGTCGGGCACGTTCTATTCGGTCACGGCGCTGCCCGAACCGATCGCCACGATCAGCCATTTCAACCCCTTCTTCTACATGATCGACGGCTTCCGCTACGGCTTCACGGGGCATGCCGACGGCAATCTCGCCATCGGTGCCTTCCTGGTCCTGGCGATCAACGCCGCGCTGGCCGCGGCCTGTTATCTGCTCTTGCGCGCAGGCTGGCGCTTGAAGAGCTGAGCGGGGAGGCCTAGACGAGTATCAAAGGCGTCCGAAAACGGGCGCCGCGATGCTTTTGGAGGACCTCATGCCCGCTCCGATGATGGACACCTATTCGCCGCCGGATCTCGTGTTTGACCACGGCAAGGGAACGCGCCTGTATACCGAGGCCGGCGATGCCTATCTGGACTTCATTTCGGGCATTGCGGTGAACTGTCTGGGCCATGCCCATCCCAAGGCTGTGGCCGCGCTCAACGAGCAGGCCGGCAAGCTCTGGCACCTGTCCAACATGTTCAAGGTGCCCAAGGGTATCGAACTGGCCGAGAAGCTCTGCGCGGCGACTTTCGCCGACCGCGTCTTCTTCACCAATTCGGGTGCCGAGGCGATGGAATGCGCCCTGAAAACGGCGCGCCGCTATCACTTCGTGAACGGCAATCCGCAGCGCTACCGGATCATCACCTTCACCGGCGCTTTCCACGGCCGCACCTTCGGCGCGATCAATGCCGGCGGCAATCCGAAATACCTCGAGGGTTTCGGCCCGGCGATGGAAGGGTTCGACCAGGTCGAGTTCGGCGATCTGGACGCCGTGAAGAATGCCGTCACCGAAGAGACCGCGGCGATCTGCGTCGAGCCGGTCCAGGGCGAGGGCGGTGTGCGCGCGCCGGAAGACAGCTTCCTGCGCGGCCTGCGCCAGATCTGCGACGAGCACGGCCTGATGCTGATCTTCGACGAGGTCCAGTCGGGTGCCGGCCGGACCGGCAAGCTGTTCGCACACCAATGGGTCGACGGCGCCGAGCCGGACATCATGGCGGCGGCCAAGGGTATTGGCGGCGGCTTCCCGATGGGGGCTTGCCTCGCGACGGAAGCAGCGGCGGCCGGCATGGTCGTCGGTACGCACGGTTCGACCTATGGCGGCGGCCCGCTGGCCATGGCGGTCGGCAATGTCGTGTTTGACGAGCTGACCTCTGACGGCTTCATGGATCATGTGGTCGACGTCTCGAACTATCTGCGCCAGCAATTGCACGGGCTGATGGACCGTCATGGCGACAAGATCGCCGAGATCCGCGGCAAGGGTCTGCTGGTCGGTGTGAAGCTGAAAGACGGTTTCGATCCCAAGAAGCTTGCAGGACTGGCCCGCGATCGCCATCTCCTGGTCGGCGCGGCGGGTGACAATGTCTGCCGCATGGCGCCGCCGCTGATCATCACCAAGGACGATGCCAGCGAGGCGGTGGCTGTACTCGACGAAGCGCTCGGCGCACTCGAGGCCAACTAGACCAACCCTTGCTGAACGGAGAGACGGCGTGAGCGATCCGCTTGGAGAGCATGACAATATCGTGGCCGGTTTCCAGGTTGAGGGACGGGCCGTGCGCGGCCGTGTCTGCCGCCTGGGATCGACGCTGGACGCGATCCTGTCGGCGCACGCCTATCCCGAACCGGTAGCCCATCTGCTCGGCGAGGCGGTGATCATCGCCGCTCTCGTCGGCGATGCGCTGAAATTCAACGGCCGGTTGATCGTGCAGGCGAACGGGTCGGGTCCGATCCGCTTTGTCGTGGCTGAATATGTCAGCGGTGAGGGCGTGCGCGGCTTTGCCAAGATCGACCGCGAGGCGGTCGAGGCCGTGCTCGCCGATAACCCGCCCCGCGATACGCTGATGGAGCGTCTTTTGGGCAAGGGCGCTTTCGCGATGACGCTCGATTATGGTCCCGACAAGGACCAGTACCAGGGCGTCGTCCCGCTCGAAGGCGCGTCCCTGTCGCAGATCGCGGAAGGTTATTTCGCCCAGTCAGAACAGACGCCCACGCGCCTGCGGATCGCCATCGGCGAAAGCTGGAAGGAAGGCGAGGCCCGCGCCTGGCGTGGCGGCGGAGCCATGCTGCAGCAGGTCGCCGGCGACGAGACCCGCGGTTCGGCCCAGGATGACTGGGACCATGTGCGCGCGCTCTACGAGACAGTCGAGGATGCTGAGCTCCTCGATCCCGACCTGTCAGCCGGCAATCTTCTCTATCGCCTGTTCAACGAGGATGGCGTGCGCCTGTTCGAGCCCACGCAGATCGCCCGGCGTTGCTCGTGCGAACGCGAGCGCCTGCTCGGCATCGTCGCCAGCTTCCCGCCGGAAGACCGCGCGGAAATGGAAACCGACGGCGCCATCGTGATGACCTGCGAGTACTGCAACAAGGACTGGGGCTTCGGCCTCGAAGAGGTTGCTGCGGCGGCCATGCGCTAGCGCATTTCCGAACCGCGAAACCGGTTCCCACTTTCGCTGGAAATGCTCCTAGTTCCGCCAGAAGCGCGGGCTCAGGAAGACCAGGACGGCGATCACTTCCAGCCGGCCGATGAACATGTTGAAGGTCAGGAGCCACTTCTCCGGATCGGAGAGGGGCGCGAATGTCCCCGACGGGCCGATGATCGGGCCCAGGCCCGGACCGGTATTGGTCAGGCTGGTCGCCGCACCCGACAGCGCCGACACCGTGTCCATCCCCATCGCCGACAGTATTGCGGCGGTGATCGCGTAGACGGCGAAGAAGACGAAGAAGAAACCGAGCACCGAGTGGAGCGTTTTTTCATCCACTATGCGACCGTTATAGTGCATCGGTATCACCGCATTGGGACGCAAGAGCTTGGCCAGATAGCGCCGCATCGCGGTACCGGCGATCTGGTAGCGGAAGATCTTCACCGAACAGGTCGTCGAGCCGGCACAGCCGCCAATGAACATGAAGACGAAGAAGGCGGCCTGCGAGATCGGCCCCCAGGCGCCATAGTCCGCCGTGGCAAATCCGGTCCCCGTGATGATCGAGACCGAGTTGAAGGCCGCCTGCCGGATCGCGCCGCCTTCTTCATGTGCGCCCGTCATCCAGAGCAGGACGGTCAGGAAAGCCGTCGCAACCGTCACCACAAGCAGAAAGCCGCGCACCTGGGCGTCGCGCCACAGAGCCACGGGCTTGCCGCGGATCGCTACGATGAACAGCACGAAGGGCAGGGAAGCCAGGATCATGAAGACCGTGGTGATGATGTCCGCGCCCATGTGCACGTAATTGCCCATGGAATTGTCCGACGCCGAGAAGCCGCCCGTCGAGATCGTCGACATGGCGTGGCAGAGCGCGTGCAGCCAGTCCATGCCAACCGCGATGAAGGCAAAGAAGCAGACAAGCGTCAGGACCAGGTAGATCAGCGAGATGCTGGCAGCGATCTGGGTCGCCCGCGGCAGGATCTTGTCGGACTTGTCGCCGGTTTCCAGCTGGAAGAGCTGCATGCCGCCAATGCCCAGCATCGGCCAGAAGGCCATCGCCGTCACGATGATCCCGATACCGCCGATCCATTGCAGGATGGCGCGCCAGAGCAGGAGGCCTTCCGGCCGGTAGTCGAGGCCCGTAATCACGGTCGCCCCGGTCGTCGTCAGGCCGGACACCGCCTCGAAGAAGGCGTCGGTCCAGCTCAGTCCCTCGCCGGCGAGGCGCAGCGGCAGCGCGGCACAGACGGACAGGGCGAGCCAGGCCCCGACTGTCAGGACAAAGGCCGTGCGGGGCGTGATCGAGTCGACCGGGCCGCGATTGACCAGCGCCGTGGCGCCGCCGATGAACATGCCCAGGATCGAGGAGATGAAGAAGGCGCTGGCGCTCTCCCCGTCGCCTTCTGCCGCATCCAGCATGGCCGGGAAGACCATCGCGGCCGCCAGCACGGCGACCATGATGCCGACCATGAACAGGACCTGTCGCAGGGATGTGGTCACGGCGAACCCCAGGAAACCGGCCGGTGCCGCAGCATCAGTGCAGCTGGACCCGGTCGGTCGGCCGGTCGAGCGAGAAGCCGGGGATGATCGCCGCGAAACTCTCGCCATTGCGGCGGCGCATCTCGTAACTGCCCTGCATGAAGCCCGACGGTGTGCCCAGCGGTGCGCCGGACGTGTAGCGGAAGCATTCGCCCGGTTCGATGACCGGCTGCTCGCCGACAACGCCTTCACCCTGGACATGCTCGGTGCGGCCCATCGAGTCGGTGATCACCCATTTGCGGGCAAGCAGCTGCACGGCCTCATGGCCGGTATTCTCGATTTCGATCGTGTAGGCCCAGACATAGCGGCCCTCATCCGGATCGGATTCGTCCTCCAGATAGTCCGGCATCACGCTGATCTTCACGCCGCTGCTCTCGTGCTCGTACATGCTGCGCTTCCGCCTTCACTGCGCAGCCTTGAGGCGCGCTCCGGCGCGCATAATCCTCTTCGCGCGGTTCCGGCTCAACCCCCACGGTCAGCGCGTCTGGACAGGGCGCGGCAGATGGGGGACATGTGGTCGTCCCCGCTCGGCAACCGCACGGACGATCATGACTGCCTCCGGAATCCTGCCCGACCACCGGCTGAAAACCCTGTTCGACACCGGCGTCATTTCCGCTGACACGCCTGCGGCAGAGGGACAGATCCAGCCCGCCAGTATCGATCTCAGACTGGGCAGCCATGCCTGGCGCCTGCGGGCGAGCTTTCTGCCTGGGCCGGGCCGGACCGTGTCGGACCGGCTCAACGAAGACGTTGTCATGCACACGGTCGATCTGACCAATGGAGCGGTGCTGGAGACAGGCTGTGTCTATCTCGCGCCCCTGCAGGAGCGGCTGAAACTGCCGCCGGGTCTCAGCGCCGCGATGAATCCGAAGAGCTCGACCGGCCGGATCGATGTCTTCACCCGTGTGATCACCGATCATGGCGTCGCCTTCGATCAGGCGCCGGCGGACTATGATGGTCCGCTCTATGCCGAGATCTGCCCCTGCACCTTTTCCATCCTTGCCCGCAAAGGCGACCGGCTCAGCCAGATCCGCTTCCGCGAAGGCGCCCATGTGCCGCTGCGCGATGTGACGGTCAGCGTCGACCTGGCCGGCTTCGAGGACGGGATTGTGGGCTATCGCGCCCGCCGCCATGCCGGGCTGGTCGATCTGGCGAAGATCGGCGCGCATGAGCGCACGCGGTTCTGGGAGCCGATGTATGCGCCGGACCGCCGTCTGATCCTGGACCCGGGCGAATTCTACATCCTGGCATCCCGCGAGGCCGTGTCGATCGGCGCGGAGGAAGCGGCGGAAATGGCGCCCATCGCCACCGAGATCGGCGAGTTCCGGGCCCATTATGCCGGCTTCTTCGATCCCGGCTTCGGCATCGCCGAGGCAGGCGGAACGGGCTCGCGTGCAGTGCTGGAAGTGCGCGGCCGCGACGTGCCCTTCATCCTCGAACACGGTCAGCCGATCGCCCGGCTGGTCTACGAGCCGATGCGCGAAGCGCCCGAAATCCCCTATGGCCGCGTGGCCTCGAACTACCAGGCTCAGGGACTGAAACTCTCGAAATTCTTCGTCTGAGACGCGTCAGCCTGCTTCGGTCTCGTCCAGGGCGCCGGCGAGCCAGCGGTCCATGACGACGCAGGCGACGAGATCGCCGGTGACGTTGATCGCCGTGCGGCACATGTCGAGGATGCGGTCGACGCCCAGCAGGATGGCGACGCCCGAGGCCGGAATGCCCAGTGAGTGCAGGATGCCCGCCAGGATGATGATGCCGACCCCCGGCGTCGACGGGCTGCCGATCGAGGCTCCGACCACAGTCACCACCAGCATGATGAAGCCCGGCGCGCTGAGCTCGACCTGGTAGATCTGGGCGATGAAGAGCGCGGCGATCACCTGGTAGAGCGCGGTTCCGTCCATATTCACCGTCGCGCCCAGCGGGATGACGAAGCGGGCGACGGCGGGGTGGACTTTCAGCCCCTGCTCCGCGGTTTTCAGCGAAAGCGGCATGGTGGCAGCCGAGCTGGAGGTCGAGAAAGCCAGCAGCTGGGCACTTGCGACCGTGCCGGCAAAGGCCAGCGGCGAGCGTCGGCCCAGCACTGCGACGATCAGCAGATAGACGCCCAGCAGGACCAGCAGACCGCCGACGACGCAGAGGATATAGACCGACATGCCCAGAAGGGCAGAAATGCCGATCCGCATCACGAAGTCCGAGATGAGGCCGAACACCGCAAACGGTGCCAGCCGCATGGCCCAGCCGACAATGGTCAGCGAGGCGTCCTGGACCAGCTGGATGATCTGGATCAGCGGGGCGGCGCGGCCGATGCCGAGCGAAGCGAGGGCGGTGCCGCCGATCAGGCTGGCCACCACGATCTGGAACATGTTGGCGTTCAGCATTGCCTCGGCGAGGCTGGCCGGGATGATGTCGGCAATTGAGCCGGCCAGGGTAGGGGCCGGCGTCGCGGCCAGGTCGACATCCCCGGACGGTCCGGCGGCCGGTGCGACATCGCTCAGGCTGATGAAACTGCCGGGCTGCACCAGCGTCGCGATGACATAACCGATCAGCACCGCGATCGTGGTCGTCATCAGAAAATAGGGCGCGATACGTCCGGCGACGCGTGCCAGCATGTTGGCGTCGCCGCTGGAAGTGATGCCGAGAATGATAGACGTGGCAACCAGGCTGATTACGACCATCTGGATCAGGTTTAGAAAGATCTGGCCTGGCAGGCGCAGCCACTCGCCGACGACGGCAACCGTGTCGGCAGGCACGGCGAGCGGCGAGCCGAGGTCCGGCGAGAGCATGAGACCGGTGCCGATCGCCAGCAGCATCGCCACAAGGATCTGCGCCCAGAGCTGGCTGCGCATCAGGCCGCGCACGCGTATCATGTAGAGGCGCTGAACCAAGGCCTTCCCTTTGCTTTGCGAAGTCTCGTCCCTTGTGTTGCGGGTTTGGTAGCGGATTGCCGGGAGATTGACGATAGCGGCACTTCGTCCCGCCCGGATGCCGGAGCGTGCTGAATTTAGGTCTGGCAGCGCGGCAGATCTTGGGAGTAGCTTGCCGGCATGAACAACCGGTCTTCAACGGGTTCGCAGACCGGCCGCCGGAATGCGAGCGTTCCGGGACAGGTCAATCCCGTCGTCTACATCCTCTCGCTTCTGGTCCTGGGGCTGGGTGCGACGATGGTCATCCCGCTCCTGGTCGAATGGGCAGCGCCCGACGCACACCCCACCATGTTCGCCGTGCCGATGCTGGCCGCGATGGGGACGGGTATCGTCCTGTTTGCCGCGACACGCAGCGATGCCGATCTGGAGCTGAACCATCGCCAGGCCTTTATCGTGACGGCCGGCAGCTGGACAATCCTGCCCGTCTTCGCCGCCATTCCTTTCGTGTTCGCAGGGCTGAGCTGGACCGATGCGATCTTCGAGGCCGCGTCGGGCCTGACAACGACCGGCTCGACCGTGGTGCAGGGGCTGGACGCCTGGCCGGCCAGCCTTCTGCTCTGGCGCTCCTTCCTGCAATGGATCGGCGGCGTCGGCATCATCGTCACGGCGGTTGCGCTGCTGCCCTTCATGCGGGTGGGCGGCATGCAGTTGTTCAAGGCGGAAAGCTCCGACCACTCCGAGAAATTCGAGGCGCGCGCCCATGTCTTCGTGGTGCGGATCCTGGTGATTTACCTGTGCATGACAGCCGGCTGTGCGGCACTGTACGCAGTCTTCGGGATGACCGGTTTCGACGCGATCAATCACGCGATGACGACGCTCTCCACCGGCGGCTTTTCGACCCACGATGCCAGTTTCGCCTTCTTCGAGCCGCGCGCGCTGCACGCCATCGCCATCGTCTTCATGATCGCGGGCGCGATCCCGTTCGTGGCCTACATGAAATTTCTCGACGGCCAGCGCACCATCTTCCTGCGCGATCCGCAGGTGCGCTCGCTGCTGGTGCTGCTCGCCGCCGTGTCGCTGGTCCTCGGCCTGTGGCACGCCACCCAGTCCGAGGACGGGCTGGGCCAGTCGATCATCTATGCCGCCTTCAACGTGGTGTCCGTCGTCACCACGACCGGCTTTGCCAGCACCGATTATACCGCCTGGGGCAGCGCGACGATCGCGACCTTCTTTGCGCTCACCTTCCTGGGCGGCTGTACCGGATCGACCAGTGGCGGGGTGAAGACCTATCGCATCCTGGTCCTGTTCCAGGTCGTGCGGCGTCACCTCATGCTGACCGTCATGCCGTCGCGCGTGGTGGCACGCACCTTCGACGGCCGCCGCCTGGAAGAGGATGCGTGGATCGGCGTGCTGGTGATGGTGGTCGTCTTCCTGGCGACCTTTCTGCTCTTCGCCTTGGGGCTGGCCATGACGGGGCTGGACTTCATAACGGCCCTGTCCGGCAGCGCCACCGCGATCACCAATGTCGGCCCGGGCCTGGGCGATATCATCGGGCCTGCGGGCAATTTTTCCACGCTGCCTGATACGGCAAAATGGCTGCTCTCCGCCGAGATGGTGCTGGGCCGCCTGGAAGTGCTGACCTTCCTCGTTGTGTGCCTGCCCAGCTTCTGGGACTGAAGGCTGCCAAGCACCGTTCCTGGACACTTGCGCACACCGGAAATTTCGCTGTATCCATGCGGATATCCAGCGCCCGGGCGGGTGTAGCTCAATGGTAGAGCAGAAGCTTCCCAAGCTTACGACGAGGGTTCGATTCCCTTCACCCGCTCCACTGGATTTTCCCCCGCCACCATCCGGAATTGTTGTCCTTCATCGTTGAATTTGCAGTTGAATGCCGTAGGTTTGCATCGCGAGGTCGTGGCTTCCGGGGGGATACATGAAAGGTGCTCTGTGCGCGATCGCTCTGGCGATGGCGGGTAGCGCTGCGCACGCGCAGCTGGAAAGCTATGCGGCTATGCCGCGGATCTGGGATGCCGAACTGTCACCGAGCGGCAATCTTCTGGCGACGGGCTGTAGCCCGCGCGGAACTCGCGAAATCTGTCTCTATGACCTGGAGGGCGGCGGCGCGGCGAGCGCGATACCGGCGCCGGATGGCGGGCGCATCACCGGCTTCTACTGGGTCAACGATACCTATCTGATCTACACGATCTCCGCCTTTCGCGAGATCATGACGGTGAACGGCCAGCTGAAGATCACAGTGGCGCGTGCGGCCTCCTTCAATGTGAGAACCCGTGAGACGGTGCTGTTGCTGGATGACATGCCCGGCGCCTTCGTACCGGGACAGATCGTCTCCGCGCTTGTCGATGATGACGAGCATGTCGCCCTGGAGGCCATGTCGGGCCGGTGGCATGACCGTCCGAACGCGTCGCGCCTGGGCTCGGACGCCCGGTACGAGACCACTGTCTTCAAGGTCAGCCTGCAGGACGGCAATCGCGACGAACAGATTTTCGAGACCCGGCAGAACGAGTTCGTCGTGCTCGACGCACACGGCGTTCCGGTGCTGGAGGTCCGCATCGAGGACGAAACCGGAGAGTTCGGCATTTACCGGGTCGCGGACGGGGCTTCCCAGCAGCTTTATTCGGAGGTGTTCGAGGCGGAATACCCGCTGATCCCCGGCTTCACTGACAATGGCGAGGCCGTTGCCCTCGACATTCCCGGCGTCGGAATCCGCCGGCTCGAGATCGCGACGGGTGAGTTGTCGGATTATGATCTGTCGGGAACGGGGTTGTCCGAAGCGAGCTTGATGGTGGATACGGTGTCCCGCGAAGTGATTGGCTACAGCTCGCAGGGGGCTTTGCCCGAGCAGCGCTTCCTGCGCTCCGACTTCACAGCCTTGCGCGAGGAATTGTCCGGGATTCTCACCGAAGCAGTCGTAGAACTACGCTCGTGGAACCAGGCCAAGACCAAATTCGTGGTGATTGGCTGGGATGTCGGACAGCCGCCGAACTACTATCTGCTCGACCTGCAGACCGGCGGGCTGGGACTGCTCGACACCGCTTACGCCTTGCCTGACGGCGGGGCCGGGGTGCGCGAGCGCCTGACCTATGCCAATCGCGAAGGCGAGGAGATCGAAGCTTGGCTGACCCGGCCGACCGGCGTTGAAGGCCCCCTGCCGCTGATCCTCTTGCCACATGGCGGACCACGCGCCCGCGACAGCGGCATATTCAGCTGGCAGGCGGCGTACTTCTCCTCCCTAGGCTATGCCGTTCTGCAGCCCAACTACCGTGGTTCGACCGGGCGCGGCGAGGCCTTCATCGCGGCCGGGATCGGCGAGTTTGGCACCGGCATGATCGACGACATGATCGATGGCGCCCGCCATGTCAGCGCCAACGGGCTGGCCGAGGCGGACTATTGTGCCATTGGCGGCAGCTATGGCGGCTATGCCGCGCTGATGCTCGCGCTGGAGGATCCCGAACATGTGCGGTGCGCGATCTCCTTCGGCGGGGTGACCGCGCCGTTCGCCTTCATCGGCACGCGCGACTACTCGGATTCCTTGGTGCGCTACTGGGAACGCTATATTGGGAGCCGGTTTGATGACCGCGCCTATCGCCAGGCGATCTCGCCGGTCGATCGGGCCGACGAGTTCTCCCAGCCCCTGCTGGTGATGCATGGCGACGAGGATACGGTCGTTCCGCCGGGCCAGCTGCGCCTGCTGCGCCGCGAACTCGACGGGCGTGGGGATGCCGAATTCATCATGCTACCCGGGGAGAACCACTATCTGGACACGCAGACGGCCCGGACCGCCTTCCTGCGTGCCAGCCGCGACTTCCTGGCCGAGCACTATCCCGCGGACCGCTAAATCCTCGGCCGCTGACCCATGTCAAACCCGCCCAGCTCGGCGAGATGGACGAGGAAGATCACGGCGAGGCCGCCCATCACGATAGCGATCAGCGTCCAGGGGATCATCCGCGGGCCGCGTTCCGGTCTGACGGGCTGTCCCGCCCGCCAGCGGGCGAGAAAGAAGCCTGCAATGCAGATCGTGAGGGCGATGAGGGTCGCGGGCAGGGAGAGGTACATGAGGGTTCTGCCAGCGAGCTGACACCGTGTTCTGTCTTTTCCCAGAGATAGGGGTTTTGCACGAGCTGCACCAGAGCGCGGACAGCAGGCACGAACTGGATCGACCAGTAGACCGGCAGCAGGGCCAGATCGGCGATCCGCACGGGCAGGCCTGCGCGGGCCATGCCTTCGAACACGCCCATGAGGCCGCCGGCATATCCCGCGCCGAGGATCGACAGACAGGCCAGGACGGGCAGTGACACGCCGTGTTCCATGACAGCTGCCGCCAGCGCGGCGGCGAGTGTCGGGCCGTGGATGAGCGCCGACAGGACCGCGCCGCCCAGCGTCATCACAAGTGGCAGGCTGAGGCGCCGGCGTTCGGCGTCCAGTCCGAAATGCACCCCGAGTGTCTGCCAGTAGCCTTTCAGCCAGCGTGTTCTTTGCGGCGTCCAGCCGTGCAGGCTGACCGGGGCCTCTTCCAGCGTTGGCGGTGCGATGAGACCGCAACGATAGCCCAGACGGTGAAGCCGCACGCCCAGATCGGCATCTTCGGTGACATTCCAGGCATCCCAGCCGCCACTGCGCCGCAGGGCTTTTACGCGAAAATAATTGCTGGTCCCGCCAAGCGGCAGCGGCCAGCCGAGTTGCTGGTAGAGCGGCAGCATGACGTGAAAATGGGCCGCGTACTCCATTGCAAACTGGCGTGTCAGCCAGGTCTCGTTGCGGTTGTACCAGTTGAGCGGGGCCTGCAGACACACCAGGCGCGGCGGGGCGAGGCTGAAGCTTTCAGCGGCATGGCGCAGCTGGTTGGGATGCGGCCGGTCCTCGGCGTCGTGCACCGCAACGATTTCGCCGCTGCAGAAGCGCAGAGCGTAGTTCAGCGCGCGCGGCTTGGTCCGCGGGTGTCCGGCCGGCGCGATGATGACACTGAAGCGGGCGTCCGGCCGGCACCGCTCGATGGCAGCGAGCGTTTCGCCGTCATCCGCTTCCAGGACCAGACGCACTTCCAGCTTGTCGGCCGGATAGTCGATCGCCGCGAGCCTCTTGATGAGTTGGGGGATGACCGCGGCCTCGCGATAGAGGGCCACGATGATGCTCGCTTTGGGGAGGGCGCCCTCGGACAGGTCGTGACGGGGTGCGTAGCGGGGCCGGTTCAGCGCGCCGGCCATGCGCAACAGGGCGAGCGACAGGCAAGTCGGCGCAAGTATCGCCAGCAGCAGGGCAGATGTGGAGAAGGGCAATGCCGGCGCCGCAAGAATATTTGCCAGGACAAGGCCGCAGAGCAGGCTGACCAGGTGCGGGAAACTCCGGTTTCTGGCACTCAGTTCCGGGGAGCGGCGCGACAGGCCTATCGCGGCTTCGTCCGTCCACAGCCGTTCCAGAATGCCCGGCGGTCTGTGCAGCTGGCGACCCGTGTCCGGAGTGCCGTGTGCCGGAGCCACGCGCATCGTAGCGCCGCGTGAGTCGGCTCTCCGGGCCATGGTGCGTGCAAACGTCCCGGCCTCGTCAATGCCCTGTGCGCCAATCCCCTGCGCGCCGGTCCTCTGTGCGCCGGTCCCCTGTGCGCCAATCCCTTTTGCGCCGTCCATCTTGCGCTCCGGTTTCACCGTCCGGAGGCATCAAAGCAGATATGCACGCAAAAGGCGAGTCGTGGAAAATCAAGCCTTGGGGTTGATGACGAAGTCGAGGCGGGGCCGGGCCAGATCGTCGTCGTCGAGCACAAAGATGCTGGCCGTCGCCGTGGGGTATCCCAGCGGCATGCGCGCCGTCCCGCCACACATCTGGGCCAGTTTGTGGGCAAAGCCGCCAATGCCCGGATTGTGTCCGACCAGCAGGATGGTGCGGGCGGTGCCGAGGATCTGCCGGGTGGCGCGTTCCAGCATCTCCGTGGAGGCGTGATAGAGCGCCATCGGGTCGTCCATCTGCGGCTCGCCGATCTGCGGCAGCATCTGGTCATAAGTCTGCCGGGTGCGCCAGGCCGGCGAGACGAGGGCGAGATCGACGCCGATCCCCCGCCCGGCCAGCGCTTCGCCAGCGGCGGCACTGTCTTCGCGTCCGCGTGCCGTCAGTCCGCGCTGGAAATCATCTTCCGCTTCCAGCCGGTCGACGGCCTTGGCATGGCGCATGAGGATCAGGGTGGTCGTCATCGTGTCTCGGTGCAGTCCGGATGCTGGTGCGGATGTAGGCGCTCCGGCGGTGGTCTTGCAATCGCGTGGCCGGAAGCGCACCTAGTCCTAAGGTGTTTTTGCCGCCAATTGAACCGAGGAGGACGACATGGGTCTGCTGTTGGGTGATATCGCCCCGAATTTCGACGTCGAGACGAGTGAAGGCGCAATCAATTTCCACGACTGGATCGGCGATAACTGGGTGATCTTCTTCTCCCACCCGGCCGACTACACGCCCGTCTGCACGACCGAGCTGGGCTTCACCGCCAAGCTGAAGGACGAGTTCGCCAAGCGCAATGCCAAGGCGATCGCGCTCTCCGTCGACAGCGTCGAGGATCACAAGGGCTGGATCAAGGATATCGAGGAAACGCAGAACTGTGCGGTGAACTTCCCGATCATCGCCGACACCGAGCGCAAGGTGTCCGAGCTCTATTCGATGATCCACCCCAATGCCGATCCCAAGCTCACGGTGCGCTCGGTCTATATCATCGACCCGAACAAGAAGATCCGCGCCACCTTCACCTATCCGCCCAGCGCTGGCCGGAACTTCAACGAAGTACTGCGTCTGCTCGACAGCCTGCAGCTGACCGATGGCTACAAGGTCGCCACGCCGGTGAACTGGGAAGATGGCCAGGACGTGATCGTTGTGCCGTCGATCTCTGACGAGGAAGCCGACAAGCTCTTCCCCGCCGGTTACAACAAGATCAAGCCCTATCTGCGCGTGACCAAGCAGCCCAACAAGTAAGGCTGCACGCATCGCTGACGGTTTCGAGGCGCCCGGGGGATTCCCGGGCGCCTTTTCCCGGCCCGGCTTTGACAAGTTTCCTTGACGACAAGCTCGCTTTACAGATATGACAAGCAAGCTTTACAGTTCAGGAGATGACGATGCGATCACTGCTAGGCCTCGGCGTTGCGCTCTGTGCGCTGACGGGACCCGCCATCGGCGACGACCTCTATTTCGGCTTCACCCGGCTCGATCCGGAGGCGCAGAGCGTCGTGGCTGACAGCTATGTCGTGGTGCGTGACGGCCTGATCCTGTCGGCCGGGCAGGGCGATGCGCCCGAAGCGTCCTACGAGAACCGCCATGACATGTCCGGCCTCTATGCCTTGCCGGGCTTCATCGATGCGCACGGCCACCTCGTCGCCGGTCCCCACACGGTTGAGGTCGAGGACGGCGCGCCCGTCGTCAAGATGGACAGTATCGACGAGGTCACACGGTATAATGCGCGCATGGCGCTGGCCTTCGGTGTCACGACGGTGCGCAATCCCGGCGGCAGCACCGAAGCCGCGGCGGCCTATGACCGCAACATCGCCGAGGGACGCTGGACAGGGCCGGACGCCCTGCATGCCGGTGCGGTGATCCAGCCGCCACCCTTCGGCGGCAGCGCGTTTGCCTATCCGGCCAGCCAGGCCGAATGGGACGCTGAAGCTGCGCGGCAGGCCGAGGCCGGCATGAGCTATTTCAAGCTCTATCACGGGCTTTCCGAAGACGAGCTGGCGCTGGGGATAGAGGCGGCCCACGCTCACGGGCTCGATGCCATCGCCCATCTCGACCAGGTCAGCTGGACCCGCGCGGCCGAGCTGGGCATTGACGGTCTGCTCCATTCACTGCCCACCAGTGCCGATCTCCTGCCGGAAGCCGAGCGGGACGCCTACACCGCGTCGCTGGGCCGCGACTCGACCCCGCTCTATCGCTGGTTTGAGCTGGCCGATCTCGACGGACCGGAAATCACGCACATGCTGGCGACCCTGGTCGAGCACGATGTCTCGGTGGACCTCACCCTGACCGTCAATGCCATGATGACCGAGACCGATCCGGCAGCCGTCTTCTTCCCGCCCGAGGAAGCCGCCTATCTGCACCCGCAGTCGCGGGACGGGATGCTCGCCATGCTGCCGCTGTCCACCTATGGCTGGACGCCGGAAGACTTCAGCCGCGCCCGCGCGGCGATGGAGCAGGTCTACGCCTTCGCCCGGCGCGTCGATGCGGCCGGTGTCACCCTGCTGCTCGGCACTGACGGCAATGGCGGCGGCCCGGCTCTGGCCCGCGAGCTCGAATTCCATGCCCGCGCCGGCTTTACCAACTGGGAGATTCTCGAACTGGCGACGAGCCGGAATGCCGACGGTCTGGGCCTGTCAGAGCAAACCGGACGGATCGCGCCGGGTCTGGAGGCCGATCTGGTCTTCCTTGCCCGCAATCCCCTCGACGATATCGGCCATGTCCGGTCGGTCGAGTGGGTCGTCACCAATGGCCAGGCTCACAGCTTTGCCGACCTTACCGCCAATCCCGCCGCCCAAAATGGAGAAGACTGATGCAGTACGACAGTGATCACACCAACGAGATGGACGACGGCATGGAGCAGGGCGGGCACGACTTGTTGACCGCCGGCCTGATGGTGGTTGTCTTTGCGGGGATCGCCTTCGCACCGGAGGCGCTGCCCGAGACGATCCGCGCCGGGCTTGAAACACTGCTGGCCCAGCTGCGCGATCTGCCGCGTGAAGCGGTCATGGTCGGCGTGCCGCTTGCGGTTTTCGCGGGTGTCGCTATCGAAAAGCTGTCGCGGGCCTTGCGCCGCGTCTCGGCAAGCAGAGGAGGCCGGGCATGACCCCCGAAATGAAGCGCTACTCCTGGCGCACCCTCGTCCTGATGCTGATCTTCACCGGTCTCCTGGTGGCGATCGACAAGACGCTCGACCCCTCGCGCAATGGCTGGCCGGCGGTGCAGGCCTGGCCGCTGGTTCTCCTCACCTGCCTGCCGCTCCTGGTCTATGGCTGGGAAGTGATCCGCTATGTCCGCTCGATCGACGAGATGCTCGCGCGCTTCCAGATCCGCGCGGCAGCGGTCGCCATGCTGGCCATGCTGCTGGCTGCCGCCGTGTTCGGTGTGGCGGAAATCTATGGCGTGATGGAGCCGCTCAACATGACGATGATGCTGCCCATCGCGGCGGTTGCTCACAGCGTTGCATCCCTGATCCAGCAGGTCCGGGTGCAATGAAGAACCGGCTCAAGGAGCTTCGCGGCGAGCACGGCTGGAGCCAGCAGGCGCTGGCCGACCAGCTCGACGTGTCCCGGCAGACGGTCAATGCGCTGGAGACGGGCAAGTACGACCCCTCCCTGCCGCTCGCCTTCAAGATCGCCCGCCTCTTCGGCCAGCCGATCGAGACGATCTTCGATGATGAGGTGCAGGATTAGCGCTGAGGGCAACAAGCCGAGTTCGTTGTCATCCCGGCCGGATGCCCGGCCTCGGGCCGGGTGCAGGGCCGGGACCCATAAACACGGTCGTTGGCCACCAGCAGGCGCTGTACCACCGCCGCAAGTAACTCGACGAGTGGCGAGTTTATGGGTCCCGGACTTCCGCCCCGCCTTTGCGGGGCATTCATCCGGGATGACAAATTGGGGAGTACTCATTTCAAGCGGCAGATCCTCGCCATTGCCCGCGGCCTCAATCCAGCGTCCGGCGATACCTCAGCATGGCGACGGTTGCGATGACCGTGAAGATCACGGCCAGGGGCCAGATCTGCGGTATGACATCGCCCAGGCTGGCGCCTTTCAGCATGATGGCCCGTACGGCGCGGATGAAGTGCGTCGTGGGCAGGGCCTGACCCAGCGTCTGCGCCCAGGCGGGCATGCCGGCAAAGGGGAACATGAAGCCGGACAAAAGGATCGAGGGCAGGAAGACGAAGAAGGTCATCTGCATGGCCTGCATCTGCGTGCGCGCCACGGTGGAGAAGAGGAAGCCCAGCGACAGGTTTACCAGGATGAAGAGCGACACGCAGACCAGGAAGGCCGGCGCCGAGCCCAGAAACGGCACGCCGAACAGGAAGCGCGCGCCGGCCAGCATGATCACCACCTGGATGAAGCCGACGAAGACATAGGGCGTGATCTTGCCGACCATCACCTCATAGGGCCGCGTCGGCGTGGCCAGCAGGGTTTCCAGCGTGCCGCGTTCGGCTTCGCGGGTCAGCGCCATCGAGGTCATCATCGCCATCGTCATGGTGAGGATGACGCCCAGCAGGCCGGGCACGATATTCAGCGCGGTGCGTCCGGCCGGATTGTAGCGGCGGTGGATGACCGTCTCGACCGGCGGTGTCATCTCGCCGAGCAAGGGGGCGAGGGCTTCCTGCACGAGTGTGGGAAAGGCGCCCGTACCGGCGCCCGCGGCGACCGGGTCCGAGGCATCGGTATCGAGCAGGATCTGCGGACGGTCGCCGCGCAGCAGGTCGCGCTCGAAATCCGGCGGAATGGTCACCACGAACAGCGCCCCGCCGGTCTGCAGCGCCGTATCGGTTTCGGCCCGCGAGTGGGTGATGCCGATCAGGTCGAAATAGTCCGATGTTTCCATCGCCTGCAGCATGGCGCGGCTGGCCGGGCCGTTATCGCCCATCTCGACGAGCGTGGGCAGGTGGCGCGGATCGGTGTTGATGGCATAGCCGAACAGCAAAAGCTGCATCACCGGAATCCCGACCATCATGCCGAAGGTCAGCCGGTCGCGGAGCATCTGGATGAACTCCTTGCCGATCAGGGCGAGGATGCGGCTGAAACTGTTCATGTGAAATTGTCCTGCGAACCGGCCATCAGCCAGATGAAGGCTTCCTCCAGCCCGGTCTTGGCGAGATCGACGCTGATGCCCTCGCGCCCGCGATAGGCACAAACCGTCCGCTCCAGCACATCCGCATCGCGGCCGGAAACGTGCAGGGCCGAGCCGAAACGCGCGATCTGGTCGACACCCTCGGCATTGAGGAGTTCGTCATAGATGGGCTGCAGCCCCTTGCCCTCGATCCGCCAGGTCACAAGGCCGACCCGTTCGGGAATGTCAGCGGAGGGCGCGTCGATCAGCTTCTTGCCATAGGCGATGAAGGCGATGTAGTCGCACTGCACGGCCTCATCCATGTAATGGGTCGAGACCAGAACGGTGACGCCCTTGCGGGCGAGCCCGCGGATCCGGTCCCAGAAATCCCGCCGGGCCTTGGGATCGACACCCGCGGTCGGTTCGTCGAGCAGCAAGAGGCCGGGATTGTGCATCGAGGCCGCCGCCAGCGCGAGGCGCTGTTTCCAGCCGCCCGACAGCGTGTCGGCCAGCTGGTGCGCCCGCGGTCCCAGATCGTATTCCTCCAGCGTGTCGGCCACGATCTGTTTCGGGTTCTTCAGCGCATGCAGGCGCGCCATGAAGGTCAGGTTCTCACGCACGGTGAGATCGCCATACAGCGAGAAGCGCTGGGTCATGTAGCCGACGCGCGACTTGATGGTCCGGCTTTCCTCGATGATGTCATGGCCCAGCGCCGTGCCGCCGCCGCTGTCCGGCTTCAACAGGCCGCACATCATGCGGATCGTCGTCGTCTTGCCGGAACCGTTCGGGCCGAGAAAGCCGTAGATCGACCCCTTGGGAACCTGCATGTCGAAATCGTCGACCACGCGGGTCTCGCCGAAACTCTTGGTCAGGCCCTTCACATCGATGGCGAGCGTCTCGCTCATGGTTGCGGCCTGAAGCGCAGCGGCGTTCCCGGCGGTGGCGGTGTGCCCTCGAAGCGCGCCTCGGCGCGATAGACCAGGCGAGCGCGCTCATTGTCCGAATAGATCACGGGCGGGGTAAATTCGGCCGCGTCCGCGATCGAAGCCAGGCGGGCGGTGAGGCCTGCCGTACAGCCATCGCAATTCACCGCAAACCGGTCGCCCATGGCATGGCCGCCGATCCCGGTCTCCGGAATGAACAGCACGGCGTGCCCCGCGCCATCGGGCAGCAACTCATAGACAGGCTGGGCCGGGCCGGCCTGTTCGCCGGCAAAGCGGATCTGGCGGTGCACGGCGGCATTGGCCGGCGCCGTCACGGTCCGGCGGTCCAGGGCATCCGCGGCGCGGTCGCGCTCAGCTTGCGCGGCGGCGATCTCGGCCTGCAGGGCGCGCAGCTGGTTCTCCCGGGCCGGCAATTGCACGAGGCTCAGCCGCTGGCGCATCTCTGCCACCCGGGCATTGGCGGTCCGGGCCGCCGCCAGCGCCTGGTCCAGCCGGGCCTGGCTGACATGACCGTCCTCGAACAGTTCGCGTGTGCGGGTCAGCGTGTCATTTGCTTCACGGGCAGCCGCATTGGCCTGGTCGAGCTGGTCCCGTGCCGCCTCGATCTCCGGCGAGCGTGCGCCCGCGGCAGCATCGTCGAACCGGGCCAGGGCGGCCTCGATCCGGGCTTCGGCCGCGGCGAGGGCCGCCCGTTCCGCCGTCGCGTCCAGCGAGAACAGCGTGTCCCCCGCGGCGACATGCGTGCCCTCGCGGGCCAGGGTTTCGACAATGCGGCCGGGCGTGTCCGGTGCAATGGCAGTGAAATCGCCCTCGGCATAGCCGTGCAGGCTGTCATCCGGCTGGTCGCTGCAGGCGGTCAGCCCCAACACCAGTCCGGCCAGCAATAGATGTCGGCTCAATCGCATCACGCGTCCTCGCGGGGTTTGAGGCCATGGAGCAGCAGGTCCGACAGCGCGTCTGCGACATCGACCGGCTCCTTGAGGTTTTTTGGATGAAAGTCGAACGCGCTCGCCAGCATCATGTGGCCGAGGCAGGGACCGCCGATACAGCGCATCAGCATGTCGGCATCGACGGGGCGGAATGTCCCGGCCTCGACCCCGTCGGCGGCCAGGGTCTCGATGGCGCGGCGCGCGGTCTCCAGAACCTGGTCGCGATAATGGGCGGCAATGTCGGGGAAGCGGTGGGCCTCGGTCAGCACCAGGCGCGGTGCGGCGGAAATGTCCGGGTCGGTCATGGCGGTGATCATCATGAAGATGACGCCGCGCAGTGCCGCTTCCGGATCGCGCGGCGCACCGACCGAGACCAGGCGTTCGGCGGCCTTGGCCAGGGCGCCGGCCGATTGTTCGACCAGCGCTTTCAGCATCGCTTCCTTGGACGGGAAATAGAGATAGACCGCGCCCTTGGAGAGGCCGGCCCGTTTGGCGATGTCTTCAACGCGCGCGGCGGTGAAGCCCTGCTCGACAAAGACGGAAAGGGCGGCGTCCAGGATTTCGTCGGGCCGGGCTTCAGGCCGGCGGCGTCGTGTTTTCGTGCTCATGCCGGTTTAATAACTGACCGGTCAGTTAGTTGCAAAGGAAATTTACGAGGCCCGGGTTATCGGTCCTTTTCTAGGGGGAGGGGTCGGCGTCCAGTGCCTTCGCCCAGTCCTCTGCCCAGCCGTTCAGCGGCAGCAGGAGGTCCTGCAGGCTGCGCCCGCGAGCGGTGAGGGCATAGCCCTTATCGGTCAGCTCCACGATGCCGGCCTCCATGCATTCGGCCAGGCGCGTATTGAGCACGCTGGGGCTGATCCCGGCGGCCTCCTGCAGCGCGCGGAAACGCAGATGCCGGTCATCCCGCAACTCCCACAACAGGCGCAATTGCCAGCGCCGGCCCAGAAGATCGAGCAGGGCCATGACCGGGCGGCCGGACTGTGAAGCGGGCGTCGGCTGACCGGGAAGGGGTGTGGATCGGGTCATGCTATCATTTTCGTAGCGTCGGGATAAATGTGTGCTATGAAATTCGTAGCAATGATTGTACCGGAGGTCCAGCATGTCCCGTATCGCCCCTGTCGAGCCGCCCTATTCGCAAGACGTACAAGCCGTTTTCGACCGCATCATGCCCGCAGGCGTTCCGCCGCTGCGCCTCTTCACCACGCTGGCACGCAGCGAGCGGGTCTACCGGAAATTCAACGCCGGCAGCCTGCTCGATCGCGGGACGCTCACCCTGCGCCAGCGCGAACTGGTCATCGACCGGACCTGCGCGCTCAATGGCTGTGCCTATGAGTGGGGCGTGCATATCGCCTTCTTCGCCGAACGGGTCGGTCTGACGCCGCCCGAAATCGAGGCGCTCGCCGCGCCGGAAATCCGTGACGATGACTGGCCGGCTGAAGAAGCCGCCTTGCTGCATCTGTGCGACGCGCTTCACCTCACAAGCCGGATATCGAAGGAGTGCTGGGACCGGCTCACCACGCATTTCGGCGACGAGCAGATCCTCGAACTCATCGCCCTGGCCGGCTTCTACCGGACGGTGGCCTATTTCGCGAACGGGCTGGAGATCGAGCCGGAAGCCTTTGGCGCGCCACTGCCCGGCCAGACATCGCGAGCCTGACTCGCCTGGGCGGCAAAGCGGTGTTAGATCGCTTCTGCTGCACGGGGGAGTTGGCGATGTACGAGACCATCTATCTGGCACTGCATGCGATTGTCGCACCGGCCTGGATCCTGCTGGCCGTTGCGCCGGGCTGGCGCTGGACCCAGCGTCTTGTGCATGCGGCCCTGATCCCGCTCGTCCTGTGCGCCATCTATCTGGCTTTCCTGACCGCCGCGATCGGCTTCGGCCAGGCCGACCCGGACGCCGGGATGAGCACGCTGGCCGGCGTGATGGCGCTGTTCTCGCATCCGGTCGGCGCGCTGACCGGGTGGACGCATTTCCTGGTCTACGACCTCTTTGTCGGCGCCTGGATCGTGCGCGATGCCCGCCGTCACGGCATCGCCCACTGGATCGTCCTGCCGGCGCTCTTCCTGTCGCTGATGTTCGGACCGCTGGGCCTCCTGCTTTACCTCCTGATCCGCAAGTTCAGCGGCAAGGGCGGCTGGTCGCTCAACGAGGCGGCCCCCTCCTAGCGTCTTCTGGGCAGCCGTCCGTCGCGCCGCGGCGCTTCGCCGGTCTTCAGCTTCCAGCGTTTCAGGAGGCCGTCGACCGGGTGGACGTAGAGCCGCCCCGGTTCGGGACCGTCGACGAGATAGTAGCGCCGGCTCCACAGCCATTTGCCGTCGCGTCCGATGGCCGGACGGTCGACGAAATCATACAGGTGTTCCAGCACGTGCTGTTTCACCGTGTGGCCGGGATCGAGATGCTCGCAGATCTCGGCATGCACCTTGTTCCAGGGCCGGCCGACCTGTTTCTCCAGGAAGCGGCGCAGCGGGGAGAGGTTCTCGTTCAGCCATTTGGAATGCGTGCCGTTCTCCTTGCGCTGGCGGCGCAGGCCCTGTTTTTTCGGCAGGAGATCGCCGGCCCGGTCCAGCTTGCCGCGCGCCAGTTTCTGCGTGCGCCAGCCGGCCCGCGGCCGCTCGACGATCACCTTGAACATGTCCTTGCGCATGAGACGTCCTCCCGGGTGGTGCGGGGCAGGGCCGCAAGGCCCTACCCCTTCACGCAGACCACCTGCTTGAGCGTGTGGACCACCTCCACCAGGTCGGACTGGGCCGCCATGACGGCGTCGATGTCCTTGTAGGCCATCGGCGTTTCGTCGATGACGCCGGCATCCTTGCGGCACTCCACCCCGTCCGTCGCCTTGCGGTGATCGTCCAGCGTGAAGGCCTGGCGGGCCTTCGAGCGCGACATGGTCCGCCCCGCGCCGTGGGAGCAGGAGCAGAAACTGTCTGCCGCGCCCTTGCCGCGCACGATGAAGGAGCGCGCGCCCATCGAGCCGGGAATGATGCCCAGCTCGCCTACGCGAGCCGAGACCGCGCCCTTCCGGGTCAGCCAGACATCGGCGCCGAAATGGTGTTCCTGCTCCACGTAATTGTGGTGGCAGTTCACCGCGGCCTTGTCGGTCTTGAACCGGCCCAGCGTGGTGCGCAGCGCGCCGAGGACGCGCATCATCATCGCCTCGCGGTTCTCGCGGGCATAATCCTGCGCCCAGCCGACGGCCTCGACATAATCGTCGAACAGGGGCTCGCCCTCCAGGAAGAAGGCGAGGTCCTTGTCCGGCACATGGAAGTCCAGCACCCGGCGGGCGAGCTCCTCGCGGGCCCGCTCGATGAAATAGGTGCCGATCATGTTGCCGGTGCCGCGCGACCCCGAGTGCAGCATCACCCACACCGCGCCGGCCTCGTCGAGACACAGTTCGATGAAGTGGTTGCCGCCGCCCAGCGTGCCCAGCTGACCGTCCACCTTGTGGGTGCCGATCTTGCGGTGCTTCGCTTTGATCACGGCCAGCCGCTCCATCAGGCCGGAGGCCTTCAGCTGCGTCTCCACGGAGGCCGGATTGATCCGGTGGTCGCCGCCCTTGCCATTGCCCACCGGCACGGCGCGTTCGATGGCGTCGCGGGTGGCCTTGAGGCTGTCGGGCAGGTGCGCGGCCTTCAGGCTGGTGCGCACCGCCATCATGCCGCAACCGATATCCACGCCGACCGCGGCGGGAATGATCGCGCCCTTGGTGGGGATCACCGAGCCGACCGTCGCGCCGCGTCCGAAATGCACGTCCGGCATCGCCGCGACATGGCTGTGCACGAAGGGCAGGCCGGCGACATTGCGCAATTGCTCGATGGCCGCATCCTCGACGGGGACGCCGCGGGTCCAGGCCTTGATCACGCCGGAACGGGTCTCGATGGCTTCAAATTGCACAGACATGGTTCGTCCATCCCGCAGCACCTGCGGGACCTTTCTCTTTTTGTGTTGCGATGTCTCCGGCCCCGGAAACGGGTCCGAATTGGGCCCGAATTGGGAGGGTGCGTGTTGGGGGCACGCACCCTCCCGGGGCAGGGTTCCGGCCGGCCGCTGGGGGAGAGAGAGCCGTGGCCGGAACGAAAAAACCCTCCGCGAGCAACGCTCGGGAGGGCGGGTCACCGGGACTGTTGGGGGTCAGTCTACCAGGTGATCGCGGACCCTTCCGCGCGCGCAGTCACGGCCGGCCAGAAGGCCGAGCCTGGGAGGCGATATGCGGTCTGAACTGCGTTCATCATCGTCTCTCTTTTGCGCGCCCGTTCGCGGGCGGGTGTTGATCGGGAGGCGGCTTATGACGCCGCCCGCGCTCGCGTTCAAGACGAAATCGACACGGTGAGGTTGGATCGCTGCGGGGTGTGACTTTTGAGGCACGTTTCGCGCCGGCTTGCGATTTCTGTCGCGCGGCCGGCCCGGTTCGCCCTAATCTCGCGAAAACACAACCGGGGGAGGACGCCGATGTTTCAATCCATCATGACGCCTGTGCTCGCACTCGTCGCCTGGACGCTGGTGATGTGGCTGTGGATGTATGCCACGCGCCTGCCGGCCATGCAGAAGGCCGGGATCGACGCGACGAAGATCCAGCGCAAGGGCGATCTCGACGCCCTGCCGGTCGAGGTGCAGCGCATTGCCGACAATTATAATCACCTGCACGAGCAGCCGCTGATCTTCTACGTGCTGTGCATCTATGGCCATCTGGTCGGCGTCGCCGACGAGCTGAACATCATGCTCGCCTGGGGCTATGTCGTCCTGCGCATCCTCCACTCGCTGATCCAGGCCCTGTGGAATTTCGTCCCCGTCCGCTTCGCCGTCTTCATGGCGTCCTCGATCGTGCTGGTGGTGATGACGGTGCGCAATGTGATCGCGGTGATGTGACAGGCGCAGGCGGGCTCAGGCCATCAGGTTGCCGCCGCGATTGTCATACTGGGCAACCCGGTTTTCCAGCCAGCGCGCCTGCTCCGGACTGACCGGGATGCGGGCGCCGCTGTTGCGGGCCAGATAGCGCATAGCCGATGGAAAACACTGGCCGGCCGCGTCGAGCATATGCTCCGGCGCGGCGCGTCGGCGGGCGCTGTCGAGTGAGTTCCAGGTGAGCCGCGCCAGCGAGTACTGCGCGTAGGCCTCGCCACCGCTTGCGGCACGCTGCCACCAGTCCAGCCCCGTCTGGCGATCGGGAGACGTGCCCTGGTATCCGTAGATATAAGCGGAGCCCAGCTCGAACTGCGCGGCAGGCTGGCCGGCATCGGCAGCGCGTCTCAGCCACGCCATCCCGATATCGTCGTCGCCCATGCCCGACAGGAACGCAATCGCCAGCGTGTACATGGCGTCCCGGTCGCCCGCTTCCGCCGCGTCGACAAGACCGGCAGGCGGTTCATCATCCTCGTCCAGCAGATCGCCCATCGCAGCGACCCGCTCGCTTTCCTCGTGATGGACCCACATGTCGTCGACGGTGCAGGCAAGGGCTGCGGCGAGGCGGGGATCGCTGGCAAACCGGTCCGGGTCGCCCTCCAGCCACCGGGCATAGCCATAGGCAGCACACGCTGCGGCGATGACCGCGAGTGGCAGGACCCAATGCACGAAGACCAAACTTCCTCTCCCCATGCCGGCATGAAAGCGCAATCCATGGCGATCTGCTAGTCGCGCATTCCGTATTTCGCCCTTTCCAGCTATCTATCCGCCCATGCACGCACCCGAAGCCCGACTCTCCCAGGTGATCGACCGTTTCGAACAGGTGGAAGCCCGCCTGGGCGCCGCGGGCGATCCCGATGAAATCGTCAAGCTCTCCAAGGAGCACGCCGAGCTGAAGCCGGTGGCCGAGAAGGCCAGCGAGCTGAGGGCCGCGCGCGCCGAACTCGATGATCTCGCCGAGATGATGGAGGGCGGCGACGCGGAAATGGCCGACATGGCGCGCGAGGAATACTACGCCCTCAAGGAGCGCCTGCCCGAGCTCGAGCACGAGATGTCGCTGCTGCTCCTGCCCAAGGACAAGGATGACAGCGCCGACGCGCTGATCGAGATCCGCGCCGGTACCGGCGGCGACGAGGCAGCGCTGTTCGCCGGCGATCTCTATGCCATGTACCAGCGCTACGCCCAGCTGCGCGGCTGGAGCTGGGAGCTGGTCTCGGCCTCGGAAGGCGAGCATGGCGGCTACAAGGAAGTCATCGCCCAGGTCTCCGGCAATGGCGTGTTCGGCCGGCTGAAATTCGAAAGCGGCGTGCACCGTGTGCAGCGCGTGCCGGCGACGGAAAGCCAGGGCCGCATCCACACCTCCGCCGCCACGGTGGCGATCATGCCGAAGCCGGAAGAGGTGGATTTCGACCTCGACATGAGCGAGGTCCGCGTCGACACGATGCGCGCTTCCGGGGCCGGCGGCCAGCACGTCAACAAGACCGAGTCCGCCGTGCGCATGACGCACCTGCCCACCGGTATCATGGTGGTGTGCGCCGAGAAATCCCAGCACCAGAACCGCGCCCGCGCCCAGGAACTCCTCAAGGCCAAGCTCTACGACATGCAGCGCGAGGCCGCCGCGGCCGAACGCGCCGCCGAGCGCAAGGGCCAGATCGGTTCCGGCGACCGTTCCGAACGCATCCGGACCTACAATTATCCGCAGGGCCGGGTCTCCGACCACCGCATCAACCTCACCCTCTACAAGCTGGACCAGATCGTCGCCGGCGACGAGCTGGACGAGGTGATCTCCGCCCTGATCGCGGAAGACCAGGCCGCCCGCCTGGCGGCGCTGGAAGACGCCTGATCCGGCGATGACCGGGCCCTTCGACAAGCTGGTCGGCGATGCGAGGGCCGAGTTCGACAAGGCGCCGAGCAAGCCGCTGCGCGAAGCCTGGCAAGGGCTGGGCCTGGCCGATATCCGGCGCGATCTCGTGCAGCGTCTGCTCGCCGCCGGGATCGGCGAGGCGGAGATCGAGGCGCGGCACATGCTCTCCCATGTCCTCGCACCGGCAACGCTGGCGGAAGCCCTGGCCGATCCGGCCCTGGTCTCCTGGCAGCGCGTCGCCAGCCTCGCCGATCTCGCCTGGGACCGGCTCGCCCGCAAACCGCTGAGCCAGGTTCTGGGCAGCCAGCCTTTCTGGACGCTCGATCTGGCGGTGACGTCCGATGTGCTGACCCCGCGCGCCGATACCGAGACCCTGGTCGAGGCCGTTCTGGCCCGCTGTCCGGACGGCGATGCCGAACTGCTCGATCTGGGCACCGGTTCCGGCGCCATCCTGCTGGCGCTTCTGAGCGAGCGGCCGGGCTGGCGCGGCACCGGCATCGATCTCTCCGATGCCGCGCTTGCCGTGGCGCGCGGCAATGCCGGGCGCTGCGGTCTGGCGAATCGCGCCCGCTTCGCACGCGGTCAGTGGTCGGACGGTCTGGCGGACGCGGCCTTCGATATTGTCGTGTCCAATCCGCCCTACATCGTTTCCGATGTGCTGGCCGGACTGGAGCCGGAAGTGCGCGATCACGAGCCGGCGCTGGCACTGGATGGCGGCGCGGACGGCCTGGACGCCTATCGCGACATCTTCCGTGACGTTCCGCGAATCCTCAAGAAAAACGGTCTCTTGGCGGTCGAGATCGGCTATGACCAGGGCGCGGCGGTGAGCGCGCTGGCCCAGGCGGCGGGCCTGACCGGGATTGCTGTCCTGCGTGACCTCGCCGGTCAGGACCGGGTGGTCATCGGATACAACGGCGAAAACCGCTAAAAGGGCTTGGAATGCCGCGCTCACCGGTCTAGGGTCACCGACAAGGCAGGTGGATCGCGCCAGTACGGGGGTCTCGCGCGGCCGGATGAGCCACCTGCCATTATCCGGCCAATTCGACGATCAACGTGTTCGGTGGCGCTCAGGCTTGCACCTGCAAATGCACAGCAAAGCCAGCAGTTTAGATAAGCATCGCTGTTAAACAGGGATAGGCGATATGAAGCGTCAACGCGGTCGAGGACGTAAGTCCGGCAATTCGGCTAACCGCAGCTATGAGAGCAACGGTCCGGAAGTAAAGATCCGTGGCAATGCCTCCCAGATTTACGACAAGTACCTTCAGCTGGCGCGCGACGCATCGTCGGCCGGCGACCGGGTGCGCGCGGAAAATCTTTATCAGCACGCCGAGCATTATTACCGCATCGTCCAGGCCAACCAGCCCAAGCGCGAGCCGGGCCAGGACGATAATGGCGACAATGCCGAGGCCAATGGGGATGACGAGGACAATGACGATCTGTCCTACGGCTCCAATGGCGGCAATTCCAACAATGGATCCGGCCATGATCAGGGCGGGGACCGCGAGCGCGAACCGCGCCGTGGCCGCGGCCGTCAGCGCCAGCCGCGCGGGGCCGATCGGGGCGACCGTGGGGGTGAGAAGGAAGATCCGCTCGGTGTCGTGACGCCGGAAGGCGAAAAGCCGGCGGCCGAAGAGGCCAAGCCTGACGCCAAGTCCGAAGACGGTGAAGACGGTGCACGCCGCCGGACCCGCCGTCCGCGCCGCACCAAGGCTGAAATCGCTGCCGACAAGGCCGCTGCAGAGGCGGCGCTGGAAAGCGCCAGCGCCTCGGCCGACGGCAAGACCGGTGGCGGGGACGACTCCGAAAGCGAAGCCGCCTGACGGGCGCATCGCACTGCGGACTGTGAAAGATGGGCGGCCGGTTTCCCGGCCGCCCTTTTTTGTATCTGGAGCGTGATCAGGTGAAGTGGGAACCGGCTCACCGGTTCGATCACGCGACCGCTCAGGAATCCGGAGCAGGAGCGATTTCGCAGGAAACGTTCCTGTCTAGAGCGCAGCCCGGCCGCGCAGGCTGCGAGGCACCAGGCCGAAATCATGCCCGTCGCTGCGGGCCGCCTGGACCAGCACGGCCAGCGCCATCAGGGCCAGCAGCACTTCGGCCGACGGACCTGCCATCCAGATCCCCCATTCCCCGAACCAGACCGGCAGGGCCAGCGTCAGCGGGATGGCGAACAGATAGGTGCGCGACAGGCTGAGCAAGGCCGCGCGCAGCGCATCGCCCACGGCCTGGAAACAGGTCGAGATCATCACCGCCGGACCGGCCAGCACATAGGCCGCCACGATCACGGGCAGCAGGCGGCCGACCTCGGCAATGACGGCGGGATTGTCGACGAAGAGCCCGGCCAGCCCGGTCGCACCGAAGCTGAAAATCGCCTGCGCCGTGCCGGCATAGACCAGCCCGCAAACGAGGCCCAGCCGCAGTGTACGGGAGACCCGGTCCAGCCGTCCGGCACCGAAATTATTGCCCACAATGGCCTGCAGCGCCTGCGCCATCCCCATCAGTCCGAGAAAGCTGAACGAGAGGAGACGCGTGGCGATGCCGTAGGCAGCGACCGTGGTGTCGTAGTCGTCCAGCGCCGTGTTCTGCAGCATGACCAGGATCGTGCCCGATCCCAGCGACAGGCCCAGAAAGGACAGGCTTTGCGGGGCGCCCAGCGCCAGGAAATCGCGCCAGCCGGTGCGCCAGTGCCGCCAGGGCAGGGCGAAAGCCGGCAGGTCGCCGCGTCCGCTGGCACGAAAAACCAGCGCGATAACGAGGCCGATTGCCTGGGCGAGGGCGGTTCCGATGGCCGATCCGGCGACGCCCCAGCCCAGGACTGCGATCAGCACGAAATTGATTGCGATATTGGCGATGGTGACGAGCGCACCCGTGACCGCCATAAAGCCGACCCAGCCTTCCACGCGCAGAGCGGTGGTCTGCAGGCCGAGGGCAAAGGCCAGGGGGGCGGTGATGACGGTGATCTGCAGATAGCGATAGCCGTATTCGGCCAGCGGCGCCGAGCCGTTCGCCGCCAGCTGTACCAGCGGTTCACCGCCCAGAAGGAACAGGGCGAGGAGGGTGAGACAGGTCAGCACAGTCAGCCCATGCGCACCGGCGAAACTGGCCAGGGCGCCGGCATGGTCGGCCGCACCCAGCTGGCGCGCCAGCACGCTCGCCATGCCATTGGCCACGAGTGTCGCCAGGGCGATGCACATCATCACCAGCGGGAACATCAGGGTGACGGCGGCGAGGGCATCGGCGCCGACGAATACGCCGAGGAAGATCGCATCGACGACGGTGAGAAGCCCGTTCACGCTCATCAGGAAAACGATCGGCAGGGCGGTCCTGGCAAACAGGGGGCCGATTGGTCCTTCCAGGTATCCGGTCTTGCGGGCAGCAGTCTGGGTCATGGGTCACATCCCGGTCGGGCACCGCCCGGTGACCGGGCGGCGCGACATCCTGCACGGGCCATACGACGGCGTTCGCTTTGCCGCGAGGCCGGGCAGGACAAGTTGAATTCGGAAAGCGGGTTTCACCGGGCAGTCTCTCTGCCAGCAGCGGGCACCCAGGAGCCCGGAAGGTGAATGGCTAGGCGGTCGCCCCGGCTCCGTCAAGCAAAACCGGATCGCCCACCGCGATACGCCCGCCCTGCTCGACGCTGAGATAGAGGCCGCAACGGGTGTGGCCATAGTGTTCGAACAGCGCCTTGGGCAGGTCGATATCCCGTTCGCCCGTATCCAGATTGACGCTGGTTGCGGCACAGCGGCCGATCGGGTCCCGGGCTCGCAGCACGGCGTCGCCGATGCGGACATCCCGGCCGATCCAGTCAAACTCCGCCCAGGGTTCCAGCCCGTCGATCAGCAGATTGCCGCGAAACCGCAACGGGTCGAGTTCGTGTCCGGTCCGGGCCGCCAGATCGCGCACCGAGGCGGCATTGATCAGCGAGACGTGCGGCTGGGGAATATCCGTCATCGCCTGGCCGGGCGCAGACACGATGCGCATCGGCCCGCGCAGCTGGTCGCCGAGAAGCCCTGCCATCCGGTCGAACAGGGGCGCATGCGTCGTCGCATCCTCCAGGTCGACGGTCACCGGATCCCCGGCATCGACGGCGACGGACAGGCGCTGGCCGGCATCCTCATAGCGGCAATCCAGCCGCGCCAGTTGGGCCTGTCCGGCGAGCATGAGAAAGTGTTTCTTCTTCACATGGCCTGGACTGTCCGGATCGAAGGGGCCGGGGCCGTTCTCGATCGCCCAGCGGCGATCGCCGGGCAGGACCTTGCCGGCCTGCAGCGCGACGGCATCCATGCGATCGGGGCCCAGCCCCTTTACCGGAAAGCGGGTGATGGCGGTAAGCTGGGGCATGGCAATAACCTGTTGGTGAGGCAGGGGCAGAATGTCGCGACCCGTCCACTTGTGTGACTCAATGGCCACACCTACATCAGGGTCGGAACGCGGTGCCGTCGTGCTTGATCAAGGCGACAGGCCGCACGTTATCTCGCCTGATTTGGGAGATCGATATGGATTTTGAGAAATATACAGACCGTGCGCGGTCGATCGTCCAGGCTGCCCAGGGCCTGGCGCTGAAGTCGAACCACCAGCAATTCGCCCCCGAGCACCTGCTCAAGGCGCTGCTCGACGACGAGGCGGGGCTTGCCGCCAATCTCATCGAGACCGCCGGCGGCCGGATCCGACAGGTCCAGGACGGCACCGCCCAGGCACTCGCCGCCAATCCCAAGGTGGAAGGCGGGCAGGGCAAGCTCTACCTCGCGCCGGACACCGCCAAGATTTTCGGCGCTGCCGAGGAAGCGGCCCAGAAGGCCGGCGACCAGTACATCACCGCCGAACGCCTGCTGCAGGCCATCAGCCTGACGGCCGGCAACAAGGCCTATGACACGCTCAAGGCCTCCGGCGTCACGCCACAGGCGCTCAATACCGCGATCAATGATCTGCGCCAGGGTCGCACCGCCGACAGCCAGTCCGCCGAGGACAGCTATGAGGCGCTGAAGAAATACGCCCGCGACCTCACGGAAGTCGCGCGCGAAGGCAAGCTTGATCCGGTGATCGGACGCGACGAGGAAATCCGCCGCGCCATCCAGGTCCTCTCCCGCCGCACCAAGAATAATCCCGTCCTGATCGGCGAGCCCGGCGTGGGCAAGACCGCCATCGCGGAAGGTCTGGCCCTGCGCATCGTCAATGGCGATGTGCCGGAAAGCCTGAAAGAGAAAAAGCTTCTGGCGCTGGACATGGGCGCGCTGATCGCCGGTGCGAAATACCGCGGCGAGTTCGAGGAGCGCCTGAAGTCCGTGCTTAACGAGGTGCAGTCGGCCAATGGCCAGATCATCCTCTTCATCGACGAGATGCACACGCTGGTCGGTGCCGGCAAGGCGGACGGCGCGATGGATGCGTCCAACCTTCTGAAACCGGCCCTGGCGCGCGGCGAGCTGCACTGTGTCGGCGCGACGACGCTGGATGAGTACCGCAAGCATGTCGAGAAGGACGCCGCGCTCGCCCGCCGTTTCCAACCGGTCATGGTGGAAGAGCCGACCGTCGAGGACACCGTGTCGATCCTGCGCGGCCTGAAGGAGAAGTATGAAGTGCACCATGGCGTGCGCATCGCCGACAGCGCCATTGTCGCGGCCGCCAATCTCTCCAACCGCTACATCACCGACCGTTTCCTGCCGGACAAGGCCATCGACCTGATGGACGAGGCCGCCTCGCGCCTGCGCATGCAGGTGGATTCAAAGCCGGAAGAGCTTGACGAGATCGATCGCCGGGCAATCCAGCTGAAGATCGAGGCCGAGGCGCTGAAGAAGGAAAATGATGACGCGTCGAAGGAACGCCTGAAGACGCTCGAAAAGGAGATCGCCGAGCTGGAGGGCCGCTCCGCCGAGCTGACCGCGGCCTGGCGGGCGGAGAAGGACAAGCTCGCCTCCGCGACCACGATCAAGGAAGCGCTGGAACGGGCGCGCAACGAGTTGGTCGATGCGGAACGCCGCGGCGATTTGGGCCGGGCCTCCGAGATCAAGTATGGCCGCCTGCCGGAACTGGAGCGTCAGCTCGCCGAGGCGGAGGCCGAGGGCGATGGCGCTGACGGCCAGATGGTGCAGGAAGTCGTCGATGACGAGCAGATCGCCCATGTCGTCTCGCGCTGGACCGGCGTGCCGGTCGACAAGATGCTGGAAGGCGAGCGCGACAAGCTCTTGCGCATGGAAGAGGCGCTGCATGGCCGCGTTGTCGGCCAGGAGGCGGCGCTGGAAGCCGTGTCCGACGCTGTGCGCCGGGCGCGGGCGGGTCTGAAGGATCCGGCGCGTCCGATCGGCTCCTTCCTCTTCCTCGGCCCCACCGGTGTCGGCAAGACCGAGCTGACCAAGGCGCTGGCGGAATTCCTGTTCGACGACGAGACCGCGGTCACGCGCATGGATATGTCGGAATACATGGAGAAACACTCGGTCGCCCGCATGATCGGCGCGCCGCCGGGCTATGTCGGCTATGAGGAGGGCGGAGCCTTGACCGAAGCCGTCCGCCGCCGGCCCTACCAGGTCGTGCTGCTGGACGAGATCGAGAAGGCGCACCCGGACGTGTTCAACGTGCTCTTGCAGGTGCTCGACGACGGCCGTCTCACCGACGGGCAGGGCCGCACGGTCGATTTCCGCAACACGATCATCATCATGACCTCCAATCTGGGCGCCGAATTCCTGCAGCAGGCCGAAGAGGCCGAGCAGGCGCGCGACGCCGTGATGGGGGCAGTGCGGGCGCATTTCCGGCCGGAATTCCTCAACCGGGTGGACGAGATCATCCTGTTCCGCAAGCTGGCCGAGGCGCATATGGGCGCCATTGTCGACATCCAGATCGAGCGTCTCGCCCACCTGCTGGAAGATCGCCGCATGACGATCGAGCTGGACGCCAGCGCCCGCGACTGGCTCGCCGCCAAGGGCTATGACCCGGCCTATGGCGCGCGTCCGCTCAAGCGGGTGATCCAGAAAGAGCTGCAGGACCCGCTGGCCCGGCTGCTACTGGAAGGCAAGATCAAGGATGGCGACACGATCCAGGTCTCCACCGAGGCCGGCGTGCTCACCGTCAACGGTGTCGCCGTCGGCGTGAAACCGCCGCTCCAGGCTGTGGTGAACTGACAGAAAGAGCGGGCCCGGGTGATATCCCCGGGCCCGCTTTTTACATCCGGATTTCCAGGTGCGGGCGTCCGTCCGATGTCCGCGACGCCGAGACGCCATTGCGGCCGATCGTGCCGTTCACGCGCTTGCGCCAGGCGGAGAAGCTCTCGAACGTCACCACGTCGACAGCCTCGTCCAGATCCAGCGTCACACGATAGCGCGCGCCGTCATTCAGCCGGGTCAGGCCGATCACCTCGGCGGTGAAGGCCTGGCCGAGATAGGTGCCGGACACTTTCGCACCCAGCGACAAGGGTTCGGCCGGACGATTGCCGGTTGCGGCGTGGATCGTGTTCCAGTCGCGATAGCCGTATTGCCGGGCGACAAGCTCCAGCGCTTCGGAATGGGAAATGAAATTGCCCTCCGCCTCGAGCGATTTGCGCAGGCGTTTCGCCTGGGCCTTCAGCCCGTCGAGCGCAGGGAGGAGTTGGGTCGTCATGTCTTTAGCCTCATGCAGGTGCTGCATGCGGTCTTCTCGATGGGTGCCCGCCTTGCCATCCCGCCGCACAGCAACTGTTTCGGCAAAGATCATGTGCGGGAGAATTTCACCGTGGCTTGCGCCTGCGGGCGGCGGGCATCTCCCGTGCCCGAGAGCGTCACATAGTGCGACATGGGTGCAACGTCAATGTTGCTCCAATGTCGCGTCTATGTGTGCGGTATGAGGGTGTTCCGGACGCCTACTGGGCGCCATTCCCGGAATCCGCCATCAACGGCGCATCGCCGCTCGATGCAGACGGTGCCGCATCGCGGATCGCCAGGATCCGGTCCCGCTCGGCCTCGAACAGCGCGATCTCGCTATCCGCCAGCTGCCGGCCGGTCGGCAGGTCGAGCGTCATCGGGTTCACCGGATTGCCGTTGTGATGCACTTCATAATGCAGGTGCGGACCGGTCGAGCGGCCGGTCGTGCCGACATAGCCGATGGTCTGGCCCTGGGTCACACGTGTCCCGGCCCGGATACCACGAGCGATATTGTTGAGGTGCGCATAGGCCGTCTGGTAGCCGTTGGCGTGGCGGATACGGATATAATTGCCGAAGCTGCCGAACCGGTTCGCCCGCTCCACGACTCCATTGCCCGCCGCCATGATCGGCGTACCGGTCGGCGCCGCGAAATCGGTGCCGTTGTGGCGGCGCGTATAGCCCAGGATCGGGTGACGGCGTGCGCGCGAGAAGTGCGAGGACAGGCGCGCGCCATTGATCGGCGTGAGCATCAGCAGGCGTTCGACGCTGGCGCCGTCCGCCGAGTAATACCCGACGATGCCGTCGGGCGTCTCGAAACGGAAGAATTCCTTGGGCTCGCCACGGCCGGCATAGCGGGCGTAGAGGATATCGCCGGTGCGGGCGACATCGCCTTCGTCGTCGATCATGCGCTCGAAGAGAATGTCGAAACCGTCGCCCGGCTGGATCGAGCGCTGGAAGTCGATGGCATAGCCCAGTATGCCGGCCAACTCGGACACGATACGGTCGGTGGCGCCGACATTGAGTGCGTCGACATAGAGCGAGGTATTGATCTCGCCGGTTGCGCGGACGAGTTCCCGTTCGAATGTCGCGTGTGTTTCGCGGGCGCGGTAATTATCGTCCCACGTCCGCGCAACGGTGATCGACCGCTCGACATCGGGCCGGAAGGACAGGCCGTTCAGACGAACTGCTGAAGCCTCGTCGCCGCCTTCGGCGTCCGGCGTCGTCTCGACATAGAGCCGGATACGCTCGCCAACGGGCAGGCGGCGCAGGTCATAGACCGTGCTGAGCGCAGAAATCGCGCGCGCGGCCTCGACGCGGTCAATGCCGGCATCGTCGAGCAGGCCGGCAAGCGTGCCGCCGCTGGGCACCACCCGTTCAACCTGGATCGTCGTGGCACAGGTCACACAATCGGTGAAAGCCGAATAGTTCAGTTCGACCGGGTCGAGCGCGACCGCCAGCGTCATCGGCGGCGGTTGCAGCACGTCCTGGCTCGACGCGACCTGGCTGGCCTCGGCCAGCAGCTGGCTGTTGTCGGTGACCGGCGTGTCGAGCGCCGTCTGGCGGTCGATCGGAGACGCATCGCTTTGCGGCTCATTGCTGGTCATAAGGGCGATGAGAAGCACCGCGGAGAGCGTCAGGCTGGCAGCAGCCACGAGGCCACGGGTGCGGTGGGTGTCGGCACGGGATACGTCAAATCCGGACATGTCGGCGTCCATACTCCGGTCAGCTCGTTAACACACGGCGTGTCACACGTGATGTCTAGCAAGTCTCGCGCCGCCCGAAGCTGTATCGCCCCGGAATGGCCGAGCGCCCCCTCAAAAGCCGTGTGAACCATGGCTTGGACCGATCCGGTTGCCAAGTCCTTTACAGCGGAGCTTTGCAGATTTGACTGCGAAAAGGGGCGAGTGACAGCGAGAATCGTGTATCGATGACGCCATGCTCGACGAATTTCCCTCCGAACTGACCGCCGAACAGCTTGCCGCACTGTTGTGCGCCCGGCTGTGTCATGACCTTGTCAGCCCTGTGTCTGCCCTGGGTGCAGCCCTGAGCGTTCTGGACGACCAGGACTCGGCGGACATGCATGATGACGCGATGGGTCTGGTGCGCGAAAGCGCCCGCCAGGCCCAGGCGAAGCTGGAATTCTCGCGTCTTGCATTCGGTGCCGGCGGATCGGCTCCGGGCATTCTGGATACCCGTGAACTGCGCCGTCTGACCGAGAACATGTTCTCGGCCTTCAAGCCGGAGATTGTCTGGAAAGTCGAAGCGACGGGGCTCGAGAAGGCAGCCGCACGCCTGCTGCTCAATCTGTGCACGCTCGGCGTCGACGCGGCGCCGCGTGGTGGTACGGTGACGGTCGAGGCGACGGACGCTGCCGGCGGTGCGCGTCTGCGCATTGTCACGGAAGGCCCCCGGGCTCGGCTGGAGGCGGGCACCGCGCTCGCCCTGGAAGGCCAGGCGCCGGAGCACGGTTTCGACGGACGCTCGATCCAGCCCTATTACACAGCGCTCATCGCGCGTTCGGCCGGCGGCCGCGTCAGTGCGCATGCGGATGGCGAGCGGGTCGAATTTGTAGCCCTGGTCAAGCCGCCGGAAGGCATGATCGGCTAGGCCTGCAAGGCGAGGCCAAACCAGATAATATTCTATTCGTATTGTAGATGAGAATAGGCCCCCCGAGCCAACAGTCCGTTAACTAAGGGCTGGCAGGTTGTGCTGGAATTAAGACCGCACGGGGCCTGCCATGGATGATCTCATCAGTGAGTTTTTGACGGAAACAGCCGAAAGCCTGGACGTCATCGACGCGGAGCTGGTGCGTTTCGAGAATAACCCGGAAGACCGGGCCATTCTCGACAACATTTTCCGCCTTCTTCACACCATCAAAGGGACTTGCGGCTTCCTGGGCCTTCCCCGCCTGGAAGCTGTCGCTCATGCCGGCGAAACGCTGCTGGGCAAGTTCCGTGATGGTGAGCTCGCCGTATCGCCGCCGATGGTGACGCTCGTCCTCGAGGCGATCGACCAGATCAAGGTGCTGCTGGAATCGCTCGAGGAAACCGGCGCCGAGCCGGCCGGCGAAGACAGCACCCTGATCGCCAAGCTCGAAGACGCAGCGATGGGCAAGCTGGAAGGTGCCGCTCAGCCGGATGCGCCGCAAAAGCCTGAAAACTGGGACGAGGACCTCGGCCGCGAACTGCGTCCGGGCGAAGTCTCGCTGGCTGATCTGGAAGCTGCCTTCCAGGGCGCCGATATCGATCCCGCAAATGATCCGGGCGATGCAGCGCCGGCAGAGAGTGCGCCCGTGCAGCACCTCGGCGTCGGCGATTTCGATCCGGAACTGGGACGCGAACTGCGTCCGGGTGAAGTGTCGGCCGCCGAACTCGAAGCTGCCTTCATGAACGCCGATGTTGAGCCCGGCAATGCGCCGGAAGCGCCCAAGGCGTTCATCACCGACGATATGAGCCATGAGGAAGCCCTGCAGTCGGCGATGGCCGAGTTGAAGGGTGTCGATCACGGTGTTGGTGGTGAAGGCGGCCCGCGCGTCCAGCAGACGGTGCGTGTCACCGTGGACGTGCTGGAAGGTCTGATGACGACCGTTTCCGAGCTCGTGCTGACCCGCAACCAGCTGATGCAGACCATCCGCGGCATGGAAGACGAGGAGCTCAAGGGCCCCCTCCAGCGCCTGTCTGCAGTGACCGGCGAGCTGCAGGACGGGGTCATGAAGACCCGCATGCAGCCGATCGGCGATGCCTGGCGCAAGCTGCCGCGCATCATCCGCGACGTGTCGACGGACCTCGGCAAGAAGATCGAACTGGTCATGGAAGGCCAGGACACCGAGCTCGACCGTCAGGTGCTCGAGCTGATCAAGGATCCGCTCACCCACATGGTCCGCAACTCGGCCGATCACGGCCTCGAGATGCCGGCCGACCGGGTGAAGGCCGGCAAGCCCGAGAAGGGCCGGATCAAGCTGTCCGCCTATCATGAAGGCGGTCACATCATCATTTCCATTTCCGATGACGGAAAGGGACTGGACACCAAGCGCATCGGCGAGAAGGCCCTGGAAAAAGGCCTGACCACGCACGACGAACTCGAGCGGATGACCGAAGCGCAGATCCACCGCTTCATCTTCGCCCCGGGCTTCTCGACGGCGGCCAAGGTCACCAACCTCTCCGGCCGCGGTGTCGGCATGGACGTGGTGCGCACCAATATCGAGCAGATCGGCGGCGTGGTGGACGTGACGTCCACGGCTGGTCGCGGCTCGCATTTCTCGATCAAGATCCCGCTGACCCTCGCCATCGTGTCGGCCCTGATCGTCGGTTGCGACGAACAGCGCTTCGCGATCCCGCAGCTGGCTGTGCGCGAACTCGTGCGTGTCGGTGCCGGGTCCGAGCACACGGTTGAAAAACTGCATGGTGCCCGCGTGATGCGTCTGCGCGATCGCCTGATGCCGATCGTCGACCTGCACGACGTGCTCGGTGTCGGCGAAGCCTATAGTGGCGGTGAAGACGAAGCGGCCTTCGTGGTCGTGCTCGACGCCGGTGGCCGCAATGTCGGCCTCGTCGTCGACAATGTGCTCGACACCGAGGAAATCGTCGTCAAGCCGCTGTCGGAATCGCTGCGCAATGTCTCGGCCTATTCCGGCGCGACCATCCTGGGCGACGGTTCTGTCATCATGATCCTCGATCCGAACGGCCTGGCCGGCGAGATCGTCTCGGCGATGGAAGAGGAAGCTGTGAACGACATGGCCAGCGCTTCGGTCACCGAACTGGCACAGCAGACCCAGCGTCTGCTCCTGGTCCGTGCCGGCGGTACGGAACCCAAGGCGGTTCCGCTGGCCCTCGTCACGCGTCTGGAAGAGTTCCAGCCGGATACCATCGAGACCACCAACGACCGCCAGGTTGTCCAGTATCGTGGCCGTCTGATGCCGATCGTGCCGTTGGGCTCGGAAATCCGCTGCACGGAAGGCCAGCGTCTGCCCGTCCTCGTCTTCGCCGAGAACCACACGGCCATCGGCCTCGCGGTCGACCAGATCGTCGACGTTGTCGAGGAGCGTGTCGACATGCAGATGTCGTCCGACAAGCAGGGCGTCATCGGGTCTGCGATCATCAAGGGCAAGGCCACGGATGTGGTCGATATCGCCTGGTATCTCGATCAGTCGCGCGCCGGTGAAATCCAGCGCCGTTCGGCCTCGCGTCGTCGCAAGGTCCTGCTGGTCGATGCCGACGCCTTTGCGCGCCGCATGATCGCGCCGCTGCTGGCTGCAGCCGGCTATGACGTGACGCCGGCCGGCGGCATGCACGAGGTCAAGTCGATTGCCGAAGCGGGCGAGCATTTCGATGCGCTCGTCGGTGATCCGGCGGCCCTAGACCGCATCCGCAATGAAGGCATGTGGACCAATCTGCCGGCCCTGGCTGTCACGGACTGGCCTGAAGATACTCCGGCCGACGGCCTCACGGTCGTCCTGCCGCGCTCCGACCGCGGTGCCCTGATTGCCGCGCTCGACGAGGTTTCCCAAGAGGAGAAAGTGGCATGAGCTCGCAGCATAGCGACAATTCCGGCCTCGGTGCCGAAGCGATGAACGAGTATGTGTCCGTCCGTATCGGCGATCAGCTGTTCGGCGCGCCGGTCGATGCGATCCGTGAAGTGTTCGCGCCGCAATCGGTAACGCATGTCCCGCTGGCTCCCGACGAGGTCGCCGGTCTTCTGAACCTGCGCGGCCGCATCGTCACCGCCATCGACGCCCGCCGTCGCCTGGGCCTGACGCCGCGCGAGAAGACCGAAACCGGTATGGCACTCGGTGTCGAACGCGGGAACGAAATCTTCGGACTTATCGTCGACAGTGTCGGTGAAGTGCTGCGTCGTCCGCGGGCCGAACTCGAACCGGTCCCGGCCCATGTCGACGCGCGCTGGCGTTCCATGGTCAAGGGCGTGCACCGGCTGGAAAAGGAACTGCTCGCAGTTCTCGATGTTTCGGCCGTCATCGGTACGGCCGGCCAGACCAACAAGGCTGCCTAGCGGAGGGTAAGGCATGAGAACCTGTCTCGTCGTGGACGACTCCCGGGTGATCCGGAAAGTCGCTCGCAAAATTCTTGAAGAGCTCGACTTCGAATGTGTCGAAGCGGCGGACGGATCCGAAGCGCTCGACGCCTGCCGCAAGCAGATGCCCGACGCGATCCTGCTCGACTGGAACATGCCGGTCATGAACGGGCTCGACTTCGTCAAGGCGCTGCGCCGCGAAGAGGGGGGTGATAAGCCGG
>Ga0213833_1000484_pt1 | contig 40449 bp, 31 predicted proteins | sample SWATP21_FD_160575 | JGI IMG/M metagenome (GOLD analysis project Ga0213833, IMG submission 160575) | Coastal seawater microbial communities from Marineland, Florida, United States - SWA TP2 #1 | ecosystem: Environmental > Aquatic > Marine > Coastal | place: USA: Florida | collected 2016-08-14 | reverse complement strand
TTCCGGTCCTCGCCCTGTCCAGCGTGCTGGTGCCCAACGGGAAGGAGCGGACGGCGGGGCCCCCGAGCAGCGGCGCCCCGAGGGCGTCCACCACGCGGATCGTGGCCGGAAGGTCGCCGATCGAGCCCTGGTGGCCCACCAGCGACAGCAGCCCTTCGCGCAGCTGGTACAGGCCCGTCGCCGTCGCACGGCACAAGGTCCGGGCGCCCTCCGCTGCCGTCGCGAGGACCGCTTCGGCGGTCTCCGCGCTGTTGAGCTGGCGGCTCAGGTCGTTGAGGCGAGCCAGCTGGACCGACCTCGACAGCTGCTCGGCCTGCAGGTCCAGCTCCGACAGCCGCGCACCCGCGAGCTCGACGAGGACGGCGAGCGCTGCCTCCAGCTCCGGGGACAGGGGCCCGTCGACGACCAGGTCTCCGGCGCCCCGGACGGTGAATCGCCGCCCTGCACCGGATGCCGCCCCCTCGACCACCCGTCCGCCGAGGCGGTCCACCGCTTCGTACAGCCGGCGCCAGAGGGTGTCGGAGTCGGGGGCGGACCCGACGCTGGCGCTCAGCGCGACGACGCTGGTCCAGACCGAGGCGCCGGGGGGCGCGCTCACGTCAGCGCCCCTGGTTGGCCCAGCTGAAGCCTTCTTCGGGCGACGGAGCTGGACCGAGGGCGAGAATGGCGTCGAGGAGCTCCAGGTACCGGCCTCGGTCCTTGGGGGTCTCGAACGTCAGGATCTGCACCCCGAAGCCGTCCGCCAGCCCCACCCCCGGGCGGTCACTCCGGTGCCAGCGCACCTCGGCGTTGAATCGAATCGACACGCTCTCGTCGGAGCCCTGGACGGGAAACTCCACCCGCACGATCGCGCCGCGCACCGGCGGCGTGCCCGGGTACCGCAGGAACAGGCCCTCGCGGCTGAAGTTGTCCGCCGTCGCCTCGTTGCGCCGGCCGCGGGCCCAGAAGGTCACGTCGATGGTGGACGCGATGCGGGCGTTGCGCGGGATCAGGGAGGCGAGCTCTTCCTCCGGGACGTCCTCCTCCCAGGGCGGGCGGTCCTGCTGGGGAGGAGCGGTCCGGTCGACATCCGTCGACGGCCGGCCCCCGGGACGCTGCGGGACCCCGGACGCGGGGACGGAGGCCGGGGCGATGAACTGCGGGGGGAGCGACTTGAGGTCTCCGGCCGGCGTCGGCTCGTCGAGCCCCGCGAACACGTCGACGTGCGCGCCCGCCGGGACGCTCCCGAACTGGTCCATGAACGCGTCGTCCACCTCGGAGTCGGAGAGCTCCGCGGGGGGCAGGGAGCTCTCCGACTGGATGTCCGGGTCTGCGGTGAGGAAGGCCTGCACCGAGGCCTCGTCGAGCGAGACGGGCTCGCCGTCGTCGTCGGTCGGGGGCGGCTGGCGGAACAGGGACTGCACCATGTTCTCCGCCTCGGGCAGATCCTCGGCTGCCAGCTCGTCGTCCGCGCCCAGCGCCTCCGGGCCGTCCGGCTGGAGCGCCGGCTGGCCCGTGGCGGACCAGGTCTCGGGCTCGTCGAGCCAGGGGCGGGCCTCGGGGACCGAGTCGGTGCTGACGCCGAAGAAGTCGTCGCCTGCGTCGTCCAGGTCGGGGACCTCCTCCACCTTGCTCGGCGGCACCGACGTGTGCCGGTCCGTCAGGGACTCGGGACCCCGGGACAGCTCCGAGCGCCGGGCGCCCGGGGTGGTCGAGCTGATGGGCCGTCCCGACAGACGGCGCTTGCCCAGGCCCGCGCCCCGCAGCGCGGTCCCCAGCGACGGCACCGAGGGGACCTCGTCCGTGACGGACTCGTCCTCGTCGAACCGGGGGGGGGGCTCCTCGTCCTCGGCGGTCTGCTTCGGCGTGACGTCGTCGGCGGGGGGCGCCGCGGTGAGGGGCTCGACGGTGGGAGCGCCCTCGCCCTCCTCCAGCTCGACGGGGGAGTGGAACTGGACGAGCCCGGCGGGGCGACCTCGCCACAGACCGCCCTCGGCCAAGTGCTCGCGGATGCCGGCCTTCACCTCGAGCCTCTGGCCGTCGGCGGGGCGCTTGAAGCGAATCGTGATCTGGGTCCCGACCGGCAGCTCGGGGTCGCTGCTCAGCGCCGCGGCCACGTGGGACAGGCGGGTGATGAACCCCTTCCGCGTCTCGCCCCCTTCGAGGGTGAACTCCGCCGGGACGAGACAGGGCGTGCCGTGGAACGACGAGGTGGCCAAGAGGTGGCTCCGCTGGGTCCATCCTCCCCGGATGGGGAGTCGCTCATCATATCAGGCTGGCGTCGGCCGAACCGGGGGGGCGCCGGAGGTCAGAAGCCCGCGAGGTGGCGGCCCAGGTGGCTCGCCACGGTGAGGTTCCGCTGCAGGCCGTTCGGGTCGCGCAGGTACTTCAGCTTGTCGAGGACGAAGCGCGGGCGGCCGTAGAACCGGCGGTACGCCTCCTTCTGGAGCCCCTTCAGCTCGGCGTGGGTCATGGCCGTGGGCTCGTAGAACACGTGAAAGATGTTCATCGAGCGCTCGTCCTGGCGGAACTGGTCCGCCTTGTCGAGCTGGCGCCACAGCCGCGAGCCGAACACCGGGTTCACCGGCGTGAAGAAGGCCCACTCCAGGGGCAGACGGCAGGCGTAGTCGATGGTCTGGCGTGCTTCGTCCACGGTCTCGCCGTCGATGCCGAGGGAGAAGCGCGCCGCCACCTCGATGCCCGCGGCGTGCACCCGCATCACCCCGGCCTCGGTCTGGGCCACCGTGAGCGGCGAGCCCATCGTCGCCTTGCGCAGGTTCTTGTCGTTGCCGGAGATGAGGACCGTGTCGATGCGCCAGCACCCGGCCCGCCGCATCATGTCGAGCAGCTCGTTCGAGAAGTCGAACGACCAGAACGTCACGGTGAACGTGATGTTCCGCCCCGAGCGGATGAGCAGCTCGCACAGCTCCATCGCCGCCGCCTCGTCGCTGCTGAAGATGCCGAAGTGGTCGTAGAACCCGAAGTCGTTGATGCCCATCTCGTCCTGGCACCAGGCGATCTCGTCGTAGACCTGCTGGGGGGACTTGATGCGGAACTTGAGCCCGCCGGTGGCCGGCAGGTGGCACGACGCGCACGTGAGCGGGCAGCCGCGGCCGGTGAACAGGATGGTGTTGTTCGGCCGGTTGTAGATGTTGAGGCGCGGGTTGTAGCGCTCGGGCACGCGCATGAGGTCGCGGGCCGGCTGAGGGAGCAGCCGCACGTCCATGAGCGGGCGCTTGCCGTTGCGGACGATCTCGCCCTGCTGGCGGAAGGCGAGGCCCAGGACGGAGCCCCAGTCGTTCGTCCCCGCGTCCACCTGGGCCGCGATCTCCGCGAGCGTCTCTTCCCCCTCGCCGAACACGGCCAGGTCGAGGGCGTCGCAGTCCTCGAGGACCTTCTCCTTGGCGACGTTCGTGTGGGAGCCGCCGAGGACGATGAGCTTGTCGGGCCAGCGCTCCTTGAGGCGCCCCATGAGCTGGCGCGTCTTGGGCCAGGTGCAGGTGACGGAGTTGAACCCGATGATGTCGGGGTCGAAGACCTCGATCTCCCGCAGCCACGCGGCCTCGGGCGTGCCGTAGCTCTCCACGTAGGCCACGTCGTGCCCCTGCTCCCGCAGCCACGACGCGAGGTAGAGCAGCGACCAGAACGGCATCTTGCCGTTGATCGTCGACTCCGCCTGGAACACGTGCTCGCCCAGGGCGGCGCGCAGGCCGGTCTGCCCGTCCGGGAAGCGGATCTCCCGGTAGGTCCAGGGCGCGGCGGTCAGCAGGACTCGGGCCATCAGAGACCTCTCAGTGCTCGAACTCGAGCAGCGTCGGCAGGACCCCCTTGTCGGGGCCCAGGGCCTGGTGCCGCATGAGGCGGGTCATGATCTTCGCCCCCTCGACCCACTTGCCGAGGTTCTCCCGGCCCGCCATCGAGCGCGCGATGCGGGCGAGGCGGGAGGGGCGACTGTAGAAGCGGTAGTAGGCCCGGCGCTGCACACCGGCGAGGTACTCGCGCGTGAGGCCGTTGGTGACGAACACGGCCTGGTCCGGGTCCCCCATGTAGTTGCGGTAGTCGTCCTCGGCGATGTCGCCGTAGTCGGCCGCCATGTCCCGCAGGGGGGTGCCCACGAAGGGGGTCGTGATCTTGAAGTTCGCGCTGGCGATGGGCAGCGAGCGGGCGAACTCCACGGTGCGCGCGATGGTCTCGGGCGTGTCCGTGGGGTGGCCGATCATGAACAGGCCCTTCGCCTCGATGCCCGCGTCCACCGTCCACTGGATGCGCTCCCGCACGGTGTCCACGGTGGTCCCCTTCATGATGTCCTTCATCACGACGGGGTCGCCGGTCTCGATGCCGTACGCGATCTGCCAGCACCCGGCCTTCGCCATCTTGTGGAGCAGCTCGCGGCTCACCGTGTTCACGTGGGTGGAGATGTTCCAGGACATCGTGATGCCCCGGCGGAGAATCTCGTCGCAGATCTGCTCCACCCGGCGCGCGTCCAGGGTGAACGTGTCGTCGTAGAAGAAGATCTCCTTGATCCCGTACTCGTTCGCGAGGTGCTCGATCTCGTCGACGACGTAGCTCGCGCTGTGCACCCGGAACTTGTTGCCCAGGATCTCCCGACGCTCGCAGAAGATGCAGGAGTAGGGGCAGCCGCGGGACGTGTAGATGGTCGTCGCCGGCCACTCCTTGTACTGGAACATCGTCATCGCGTACGAGTCGAGCGGCGGGAGCAGGTCGCGGGCCGGGTAGGGGAGGGAGTCGAGCTCGCCGATCCAACCCCGGGGCGCGTTCACTACGAGCTCGGAGTCGGGGTCCCGCGGGTCCTCGGTGAACCAGAGCCCCGCCACGGTGCGCATGTCGCCGCCGGCTTCGAGGGTCTCGACGAGGTCCCGCATCATCACCTCGCCCTCGCCGACGGCGGCGTAGTCGAAGTGGGGGTTGCGGGCGCACTCCTCGGGGGCGCCGGCGGGGTGCGGGCCGCCGACGACGATGGTGGTGCCGGCGTTCCAGTCCTTGATGAGCTGGGAGATCTCCTCGGCAACGGGGACGGTGACGGTGTAGAGGCCCATCCCCACGACCCCCGGGACGAAGGCGCGCACGGCGTCCATCAGCTCGTCCCGCGAGTGGCTGCCGTGGCGCATGTCCAGCAGCGAGACCTCGTGGCCCGCGTCCCGCAGGAACGAGGCGATATAGGCCAGGCCGAGCGGCGGCGCCTGGTTGGCGGGCAGCAGGGGAGGGGGCGCCGACGGGTCGGGGAAGTCGGCGGGGTGGATCAGGAGCACACGCATCCAGCGCGAAGATAGCGCCACGTCCCCGCCCTCGCGCCGCGCGCTTGACAGGGCCCCCCGGGTCCCGATGATCCGACCCCGGTCCGTCGAGCGGCGAGGCCCAGAGGAAGGCGATGACCGGCATGCCCACTGCGACCCTCACCTTCGTCGGCGCGCGGCCGTCCCAGGCCCTCGGCCTCTCCGTGAAGGTCCGCGCGACCGGCACCGGGATCATCGTCCTCGCGGGACCGAGCTCGTGCGGCAAGGGCGCCGTGGCCGAGGCCCTGTCGGACACCCTGCAGGTACCCGAGGAGAACCACATCTCCATGGGTGACGCCCTCCGCAGCGTCATCGCTCGGGCGAAGGACGACGGCGCGTTTCGCAGCTCCATGGGCGAGCGCTTCGGGATCCACGCGGACCGCTCGGTGTTCAACGGCGAGGTCACCGACGCCTCCATCGTCCGCAAGGCGCTCGCCTACAGCGACGAGCTCCAGGGCCGCTTCGGAGCGAAGCCGTCCCAGGTGGACTGGCTCGAGTTCTGCGTGACCTCCGGTCTCCTCGTCCCGGACGCCTGGTCCGAGGCGATCCTCGAGGGGGTCATCGGCGAGACGGCGGCCGGCGCCAGCGGGATCATCCTCCTCGACGGCTACCCCCGCACGGAGGTCGCGGCGCGCCATGTCCTGGCCCTGTCCGAGCGCCTGGACATCCCGATCATCAAGGTGATCCACCTGTCGGTGAGCAAGCGCGAGATGCACCGTCGCGCCCTGGGCCGCAAGCGCCAGGACGACACGCCGGAGATGCTGGAGCGTCGCTACACGTTCTACGTCGACCACGTGCAGCCCGCGGTGGAGCTGCTCAAGCACGAGCTCGGCTCGTCCGTGGTGGCGCTGATCGACGCGCACCAGCCCGCCTACGACGACCAGGGCAAGCTCGACGTCCCCGCCTCGGTGCGGAACGTGGCGAAGCAGGTGCTCATGTCGCTGGGCGTGTCCCGCCACATCCTCGACCACCTCGGGGACTGGCAGTAGGGGACTGGCTCAGAGGGCGAAGCCGCCCGAGTGGCACCAGGTCCCGGTGGGGACGCCGTCGATCTCGACCGCTCCGCAGCCGTCGCAGTTCGTGGCGCCGTCGAAGGTCAGGATCACGGTCTGTGTCGTGGTCTGCGCAGGTCCGACGACGGTCAGACTCCCGGACCCCGGCTCGATGGCGCAGCCTCCTTCCGGGTACCCGATCCACGGTTCGGACGGGGCGAAGCACCAGTCGAGTGCCGCCGTGAGGTCTCTCTCGGGGCCGCTGCTGGGAGTCCAGGCGATCTCGCTGGTGAGCGCCGCGGAGTACTGCTGTTGCAGGCCCGCGCCGCAGCCTCCCCACCCCGAGAAGTCCGTGCGGGAGTAGAGGGAGTCTGCGTCCCAGTCGCCGGGCTGGAGGAGGGGGCCCGCCACGATCGGCGGCTCCACCGACCAGGCGGCGTCGATCAAGACCTCGTCGTGGGCGTAGTAGCCATCGGGCCACCACTCGTCGTGGTGGTCGACGGTCGACAGCCATCCGTCGACCGCGACGACGCCGTCGATGGTCACGACAGAAGCGTCGAGCCAGTCCGCGGAGTAGGTGCAGGTGCCGCTCCCGCAGTCATGAAGCGAGTTCGACGTGACGCCTGACTCAGAGACGCCCGTCCACGGACTGGACCCGGCTGCGCACCCCTCGCTGGTGGTCGTCACCTCGAATGGGTCGCCCCAGAAGGTGACCAACGTGGGAGGGAGCCACATCCCGGCAGGTGGTGCCGCCTCGATGGCAGTCACCGCGGTCACGCAGGGATCGAGCCCGGCGGCGGCGACCCAGCCCTGCAGGGTGGACAGGGGACCCCCGCTGCGTGCGGCGGACAGTGTCGCTTCCGCCCAGCTCAGCAGGTCGTCACAGGCGTTCGTCGGATCGAGGTCGTCGCAGTCGGAGCACGCGGCGGTCCCATCCCCGTCTGCGTCCGCGGTGGACTCAGTGACGCCATCACAGTCGTTGTCGAGGCCATCGCAGATCTCCGGTGCCCCGGGATACACGGCGGCGTCCTGGTCGTCGCAGTCGACGCAGGTGGCGTGGCCGTCTGCGTCCTCGTCTTCGGTGGAGTCGCCCAGGCCATCACAGTCGTTGTCGCGGCCATCGCAGAGCTCCGGGGCCCCGGGCCAGGTGTCGCTTCGGGTGTCGTCACATTCCTCGCAGGCCAGGTAGCCGTCTCCGTCCCCGTCCTGCTCGTCCTGCACCCCGGAGCAGTTCACGTCGACCCCGTCGCACTCCTCGGTGGCGAAGGCGTGCACGGCAGGGTCAGACTCGTCGCAGTCGAGGTGGCAGACGGCGCCGTCGCCGTCGAGGTCGACTTCCTCGGGGACCAGGGAGCCATCGCAGTCGTCGTCCAACCCGTTGCAGCGCTCGGGGGCTCCCGGGTGTCGCTCCGCATCGAAGTCGTCGCAGTCCTCGCTGCGGGCGTAGCCGTCGGCGTCTGTGTCAACTGGCGGCTCGTCGTCGGGGGCGGCGAAGTCCTCGGGCGCGGCGACGTCCTCTTCGTTCGGGGGGACCGACCCTTCGCCCGACACGCTGGGCGGGGTGCACCCGGCACACACGATGAACAGACACAGCAGCCAAGCCCTCGCGATCGACATCGGTTCCACCTCCCGAGGGTCGTCCAGCCGCCCTGCCTTGAGGAGATAGTGAGTCGACGTGGTGGGGGCGACCTGATGTCCGAAGGCGGGCAAGCCCTCGGGGACTGGCAGTAGGGCGAGAGCCCCGCGGGCGGCCGCTCAGGCCGCCGGCATCCTCGGCGTCCCGTCCTCGCTGAGGAACGCCCCGCCTCCGATGCCCACGTAGTCCAGCGCCGGCTGCCCCGAGGCGAGGGCGCGGTCCTTCCAGGAGTCCAGCTCGACCTTGAGCTCGGGGGCGTAGCCGAACGCGAGCATCACGCGGAGCAGGTTGTAGGGCAGCAGCCGCGGCGCGGCCCAGAACTCGTCCACCATCCCGATCCACGGGTACATCCCGACCCGCAGGACTCGGAGCCACCGCCCGCGGGCGGCGTCGGGGCCGGTGCCGCGGATGAAGGCGGTCACCTTCGTCCACCGCAGGGGGTCGCCGGCGCGAGGTGGGAACCAGGGCTCGGGGGCATGGGAGAAGCTGATCACCGCGGCGCTCGCCGCCAGTCCGACCCACGGAGCGCTCGCCCATCCCGGCAGCCCCGCCGTCCAGGCAGGCCACGCCAGGGCCCCGGCCGCGAGGCCACCCACCAGCGGCGCCGTCGCGAACCACCATCCCGGCAGCCCCGCCGCCCGCGCCACCACCGCGTACCAGGCGAGGATGAGCGCGGCGTAGGCCAGCACCCCCGCCGGCCCGGCGAGCGCGCCCGCGGCGACCATGAGGAAGAAGTTCACCCCCGTCATCCCCACGAAGTGCCCGATCCGGGCGACCCAGGTCGTGTGGAAGACGTCGAAGAGGAACGCCTGCAGGTCGAAGCTGACGAACGTGAGCTGGGTGAACGGCGCCACGAGGAAGGAGCGCGCCCCCCGCGAGAGCAGGCTCCCCCGGCCCGTCCGGGGGGCGACGAGGCCCCGCGCGAGCCGCGTGAGACACATCGCCTCCCGCGAGGGCGGGACGAACATCTCCATCGGGGGCGTTTGGCTTGCTTCGAGGGGCTCGGACACGGCGCGGCGGACGCTACCAGACCCGCCGCCACACCCGCATCACCGTTCCGTCCCCCATCGGCGCTTCGCCCGCGTCCTCGAATCGGTCGCGGTGGCTCCAGAAGAACGCGCAGCGCTTCCCCCGCAGCCCCGGGGACCCGTCGTCACGGCTCCCGAGCCGCATCACCACCACGTCGGCCGCGAGGATCTGCCGTTCCACCTCCTCGGCCTCGCGGAACATCGCGCGCATCTGCTCCGTGTCCCAGCACTCGGTCACCAGCAGCGCGTGCTCCTCGAGCAGCAAGGGGTCGTCGGCGAGGAGGCTCTGCTGGTGCATCGCGTAGAAGAGCCCGTAGGCCTCGTCGAGGAACACCGCCCGCAGCGGCTCGCCCCGCGCCGCGCGCACGGGAGCGAGCAACGCAGAGACCGCGTCAGCGTCCGGCGGCAGCGGCTCGGGCGTCGCGAGCCGGTCCATGAACTGGTACTCGGGGTAGCCGAGGCAGGCCCACAGCGTCCCGCCCACCCGCTCCGACGTCGTCCACGCCGGCACGTGAGCGCAGGCGAGCGGCCGTGACGTCGGCCACCAGTCGTGGTGGACCCAGGCGTGGTTCAGAGCCCCGCCCAGGAGCAGCACCCCCACGCCCAGCCCCCGCCGCCAGCCCCGCAGGTCCATCACCGCCGCCGCGATGAGCGCCGCCGTCAGGGGCAGCAGGGGCAGGACGTACCGCTCGTCGTAGAGCCCGCGCAAGAGCAGCACCACGAACACCACGGGCACGAGGAACCACCAGAAGGCCACGTCCCGCTGGGGGTGGCCCACCGGGTCCTCGCAGCCGTACCGCCGCGCGAAGTACCAGACGTACGACGCAAGCCCCACCAGGCAGAGCGGCGGAGTCAGCGTCTGGAGCCAGGTGAAGTACGCCGCCTCCCAGGAGTGGTCCAACGAGGTCCCCAGCCAGTCACCGACGAACCGGCCGACGCTGCCGTCGGGCACGTAGCCGAAGACGAGCGCGCCGGGCCACGTGGCCTCGGTGAGCGTGCGGCGGATGGCCTCCCCCCGCGTCCCCAGGAGCAGCCCGGCGCCCAGCACGACCAGCAGCGCGGCCCCGCCGCCGAGCACCGCCCGACGACGGCGTGGGTCTCCCCACAGACGCTTCAGGTCGGGCCGGAGCGCGACCCAGGCCGGCGCCAGGAGGAACGCCACCGCGTTCAGCTTGATGAGCAGCGCCACCGCGCTCAGCCCGCCGAACGTCCACAGATCCCGGCGTCGGGATCGCCCGTCCACCCCCGCTCGGACCGCCCGCAGGCCGAACACCGCCGCCCAGGTGACGGCGACCGTCAGCGGCAGGTCGAGCACGAGGACGCGCCCGTAGTTCACGAGCCCCGGCAGGAGCGGGGCCAGCGCAGCGGTGAGCAGCCCGGTGGCGGTGCGTCGGTCGGGACGGGCCAGCTCCGACCCCAAGAAGAAGAAGCCCACGACCGTCAGGGGGCGCAGGAGCACCGCGAGGGCCAGCAGCAGCCGCGCCGGTTCGATCCCCACGCCGAGGGACAGCACCCCGGCGAGCCAGTAGACGAGCGCCCCGTAGCGCTGTCCGTCGAAGCCGCCGGTGGGGTCGACACCCAGGAGCTTCGCTCGGACGCCGGCCACCCGGCTGAAGTGGTAGGCGGCGTCCGTCTCCTGGATGCCGTGGTCCGCGGCGAGCCAGGCCGCATCCAGCCCCAGCCACCCGAGCGAGAGCACCGCCAGCACCAGGACGACCGAGACGCGCATGCGGGGCCAACCTACCCGCTCCCTGCCGCTCGATGCGGCGCGCCCCCTCGATCCCGGGCGCCCCGCGGGGCACGATGTCCGCATGCGTACCCTCCTCGGCTCCTTCCTCGTCTGCGCGCTCCTCGCCGCCTCCACCGCTCACGCCGCCCCCCGCTGGGCCGTCGGCGACGACACCCTCCCCGAGCTCGACGCCCTCGCCTCGGCGATCGACAAGGCCATCGCGAAGACGGTGGTCAAGGCGCCCGAGTTCAAGAAGGGCCCGTCTGTGCGCCTCCTGGTGACCTGCACCGAGGGAGGCTGCGCCCCGAGCGTCACGAAGGTCGACAACATCACCAACGAGCAGGTGCAGGAGGTCCTCACCTGGTCCCGCAAGTGGATCCTCCCCGTGACCACCCCGGGCCTCGCCATGTCGGTGCGCGTCTGGTGGGACAAGCCGCGCAAGGGCGAGAAGAAGCGCAAGAAGCTCAAGCCGGGCGAGCAGCACACCACGCCGCCCCCGGGGCTCTACTGGAGCGTCTCCTTCGAGCCCGAGGCCGAGGGCGCCCTGTCTCTTGAAGAGGTCCTGCGCGCCGAGCGCCTCGTCTTCAGCTCCGCGGCCCAGGTCTGCGCGGCCGAGCTCGGCAAGCTGCGGGCGGGCCACGGCTCCACGACCCTGTGGCACGTGGACATCAACGCCGCTGGCTCCATCCAGGCGACGCCGCAGGACCAGTACGTGCCGCCGCCGGACGAGAAGGAAGAGAAGGCGAAGGCCGTCGGTGGCGGGGCCGCGGGCGCGCTGGGCCTCGAGGCGCCCGAGGCACCGGTGGCTGTCCCCGCGGAGGGGGCCCTGGGCATCGCGGGCATCGAGATCGTGCCCCGCGAACTGAGCGAGCTCGAGACGTGCCTCCAGTTCAAGATCGCCACCGCGCGGTTCAAGGGCGGCGGCGACGGCCCTACCTCGGTCGATCGCCTCCCGGTGACGGTGGTTCCGTAGCCCCGGTCGGCTCCTTGTCCTCCGTCGGAGGACGCCAGGTCAGGAGCGGCTCCTCCGCGCCGTAGGACCAGACGGACACCCCGCTCTTCGGCAGGCTGGCGACGGGGAGCGCCCACACCCCCCGGCTGGGCAGCGGGAAGCCGTCCTCCCCGGTCTTCGCTTCGGCGTCCGCGCCGCAGTCGGCCCCGGCGTCCACGTCGATGCGGCCGTTCACGTCCGGCCCCTTGTGCTCGACGGTGAGGCGTCCGCACGCCGACGGCGCCTCCACGACCACGACCGCCGGCTGTCCGGGACGCGCCGCCTGGGGCACGAGCGCCGCGCGTCGGCCCGCGTCGTCGGGCTCGCCCCGGCGCGTGACTCCTGCCCCCACCGCCATCCGAAACGCCACGTCGCGGGTCATCCCGTCCGCGTGCGTCAGCAGGTGAGCGCCGAGCGTGACGAACCCGGTCTCGGCTTGAGGGCGCAGGGGGCCCAGGAACAGCCCGAGCACCCCGCGCAGCTCGTCCGGCGGCAACGACGCCCCCACCAGGGCCTGCAGTCCGTCGCGGCAGCCCGCGCTCCCGGCGCGACACACCGACGTGACCACCTCGCCGAGCTTGTCCAGCTCCGCGGCCCGCCACGTCGTGGCGCCGGGGCGGTCCGTGGGGTGCTTGCCCTCCGTGTCCCGGCCGAGGCGGTCCACCACCCCACCCAGGAGCTCCAGGTTCTTCGCCAGGTTGCCCGTCCCCGCCACGCTCGGCGCCGGGTCGCGCTCGGGGGGCGGATACTCGGGGGAGACCTCGGACGCCGTCGCTTCGGTGGGCGGCGTGGGAGGCTCCAGCCGGTCGTAGCAGCCGGCGCTCCCGGCGGTGAGGAGGAACAGTGCGGTCACGGCGGTCGCAGGGGTACATCGGCGCATCCGCCCGATGATAGCCTCCCCGCACGTGCGTCCCGTCGGCCCCCTGGCGCTGGTCTCCCTGGTCTGCGGGCTGTGCGCGCTCCTGTCTCCCGGAGCGGCCCAGGCCCAGCTGAGCCCCACGGATCGCGCGCCGCTCGACCCCGAGGTCGCCGCCCACCTCATCGTCGCCGACGAGGGGCCCCCCGGGGCAGCCCGCACCTACGCCATCGACGGCCGCTTCGCCGGAGACCTCGACGGGGACGGCACCGACGACTTCGTCCTCCCTGGCGCGACCGATGTCCTGCACGTCGTCCTCGGCGACGACGACCTGGACCCGGACGAGCAGGACCGGCGCACGGGGGAGGGCGACAGCGTCATCACGCTCCCGGACGGCTGCCGCGACGGGGACGACCGGGTCCAGTGGGCGGCGCTCGGGGACGTCGACGGTGACGGGCGGGACGACATCGGCGTCGGCTGCGTGCTGTTCGACGAGCAGGTGGACGGGGTCCCGCACCTCGGCGCGGTGGCGATCTACCTGGGCCGGGCCACGTGGCCGTCCAGCATCACCGAGCCGGACACGCTCATCCTCGGAGACCCGGTGGTGCTCGCGGGGGATCCTCTCGTTCCGTCGGACGGGACCCGCCCGGGCGCGGACGTCGCGGCCCTGGGCGACCTGGACGGGGACGGGCGCGCCGAGTTCGTCATCACCGGCTTCGACATCGTGCCGCCCCCGACGTCGCCGTCCACGCCCACCGCCTGGGTCATGCCCGGCGTGGAGGACATCTCCACGATCGAGTCGGTGAACGACAGCCTGTGGCGCCTCCAGGGCGAGGCCGAGGCCCAGTGCGTGGCGCCCATGTTCGCCGCTGGGCTCGGGGACATCGACGGGGACACTGTCCCGGATCTCGGCATGTCCTGCGTGTTCGAGCCGTCGGACAACGACACGCTGATCCAGTTCTCCGTGTGGCTCGGGGCCGACCTCACGCTGCTCCCGCCGGGCGACTTCGACTTCTCCACCCGGTCGTTCCGCGTGCTGCCGTCGAGCGCGCTGCAGGTCTACCCCAACGACTTCACCCCGCTGGGTGACCTCGACGGCGACGGGTTCGACGAGTTCTCCCTGAGCTCCTGGGCGGACGACCTGTCCATCGTCTCGGGGAGGATCGTCGCGGGCCACCCGGCGCCCTGGAGCGACATCGACCCCATCGATCTCTACTGGCTCCAGGAGGTGGGCGAGCTCGACCCCTACGCCACGTGGCTCCCCCCCGGGCTGGTGGACACGGCCGAGGCCCTGGCGATGGCGCCGGCCGGAGACCTCGACGGGGACGGGGGGATCGACCTGTGGGTGCGCTCGGGCCCCGTCGCCGAGCCGGTCGTGGGGCTGCTGACCTCTCCCCGACCAGCCACCTGGGCGGACGGCGAGCTCGCGCCCTTCGTGCTCACGGTGGGGACTCCCGGCGGGATCGCGGTCGACGAGGACCTTCGCTTCGGCTTCGGCGGCGCCGGCGACGCCAACGGCGACGGGGTCCTCGACCTGCTCGTCACCTCCGGCTTCGAGGACGGAGACGGCTGCACGACCGAGCTGTGCGCGGCGGCCTACCTGATCCTCTGCGTCGACCAGGACGAGGACGGCGTCGGGGTGTGCGAAGGGGACTGCGACGACACGGACGACACCGTGCTCCCCGGCGCGCTCGAGGTCTGTGACGAGCTGGACCACGACTGTGACGGGAACGACGGGTCCGAGGACGGCGACGGGGACGGGGTCCTCGTGTGCGACGGCGACTGCGACGACACCGATGGCGACCGCTTCCCCGGCGCCGAAGAGACCTGCGACGACACGGTCGACCTGGACTGCGACGGGCTGATCCCCGCAGACGACGAGGACGGGGACGGCGCCGCGAACTGCGACGACTGCCAGCCCTTCCTCGCCGCGATGGCGCCCGGGCTCCCGGAGACCTGCGACGGACTCGACAACGACTGCGATGGCGCCTTGCCCCGCGAGGAGCAGGATGTGGACCGGGACGGCATCCCCGCGTGCTCGGTGGACGGCGCGCCCGCGGACTGCGACGACCTGAACCCCCTCGTGCGCCCCGGACGCTTCGAAGACTGTGTGAACGGCGTCGACGACAACTGCGACGGTGCCATCGACGTGGACGTGGACGCGGACGGGGACGGGGTCGCCACCTGCGACGGGGACTGCGACGACACGAACGCGGAGATCTTCCCCGGCCATCAGGAGGACTGCGACGGCCTCGACAACAACTGCAACGGCGTCGTGGACGACGCGCGGGACGACGACGGGGACGGCTTCGCCGAGTGCGACGGCGACTGCGACGATCGGGACCCGCTCCGCTTCCCGGGCAACGTCGGCGTGTGCGACCCGGACCTGGACGCGGACTGCTCCGGGACGTCGGACCTCGGGGACGCCGACGGGGATGGCTTCTCAGCCTGCTCGGGCGACTGCGCCGAAGGCGACGCGTCGATATCGCCGGGCATCCCCGAGTTCTGCGACGGGATCGACAACGACTGCGACGGATTGGTCGATGCCCCCTTCGACGTAGACGAGGACAGCTGGGCCACCTGCGCTGGGGACTGCCGCGACGGGACCCCCCTGACGTACCCGCAGATCACCGAGCCGGTCTGCAACGACAACAACGACGGCGACTGCGACGGGCTGCTCGACCCCGACGATCCCGACTGCGAGGAGGAGGCCACGCCGCCCCCACCCGAGCCGCGGCCGTACGGCCTGTCGTGCGGGTCTAGCGTGGCCGGCCGGGGCGGGGTCGCGCCGTGGCTGCTGGCGCTCCTGGTCTTCGGGTGGCGCTCACGCGGGCGCGCGTCGGACAGAGGCCGGTCGTTCGTTCCCTCCGAGCGAGTAGGGCCGCGCCGGGTTCTCTTGCTCCTGGGCCTCGCGGCGCTCCTCGCGCTCCCCACCCTCGCCGAGGCCGCGCGCAAGGAGGAGGTGCTCGTCGTCTATCTCTCCGCCCAGCCCGACGTGGCGGCGATGCAGGAGAGCAAGACGGCGGTCCCGAAGCTCGACGCCGCCGAGATCCTCCACTCCAGCGAGCTGTTGCCGCCGGGCGAGGGGATGCTGGCGGTGGGCGCGAAGAAGGTGATCCCCTGCGAGGGGACGGCCCCGAGCCTCGGCTCCGCGGTGACCGCCGCGCTGGATGCCCTCATCGAGCTCGACTACCAGGGGACGGTGCGGGTGGTGGACAAGGCCGTCGCCGGCCTGCCGTGCGTGGACAAGAACGTCCCGGCGCGCCTGCTGCCGAACCTCTTCTACTACCGGGGCCTCGCGAAGCACGCGATGCGGCGGCCGGACGCGGACGCCGACTTCGCCAAGGTCGTGGCCCTCGATCCCTCCCACCCCGCGGACCCCAACTTCGACCCCGCCGCGAACGGGCGCCTCGAGGCAGCCCGCACCGCGAGCAAGGGGGCCGAGGTGCCCCTGTCCATCGTCGTGCTTCCGGGCCAGCGCTTGCGGGTCGACGGGCGCGCCCTGGAGCCGTCCGTGGTGGAGACGCCGGTGCGGCCGGGGATGCACGTGGTCCAGATCCAGGCGGGACGCACGGTGGAGACCATCGTCTTCGAGGTGGTCGATCAGCCGGTGGTGGTGGTGCGGGCGGCAGACCGGGTGCGGGCGCTGCGCGACGCGCCGGTGAGCCCCGGAGCCCGGGCCTACACGGCCGTGGAGCTCGGTGAGGGCGCGCTCACCGCCGAGCTCGACCTCGTGGCGCTCGTGGACCTCGACGTCGCGGAGCCCCTTCGCTACTTCTTCCGCCCGAGCACCGGGCGGTTCAGCTTCGACGCCGACTGGGGCGTCGAGAGCGGGGGTCGGGGCCGGTCGACCGCGTCTCGCGGGACGGCCGGCGGCAAGAGCAAGACGAAGTCGAGCGCGTCGCAGACGAACCAAAGCACCGCGAAGACGACGAAGACCACGAAGACCAGCAGCTCCGGGTCCAGCAGCGCCGGCATGACCGTCACGACGTCGGGGGGCGGCAAGCGGTCGGCCCGGTCGAGCGGCAGCCGCACCGTCAAGGCTGACCGCGACGGCTCCATCCTCCGGCTGCGGGTGTCGGGCGGGTTCTCCTTCACCCGCCCGTTCCCCTACGTCCAGATCCCCGTCGACGTGGGCATCCGCCTCGTCGAGGGCCTCCACCTCGACATCCAGATCGCCGCCGCGAACCCCGGCAAGGTCGAGGGCGCGGGCCCCGTCTGGCTGCCCACCGCGTCGCTGGGCGCCAGCTACCGCTTCCCCGTCGCCGCCATCGAGCCCCGCGTCGGCGCCGCCTTCCAGATCGGCCTCGACGACTCGGGCGGGTCCATCGGCCCGTTGCCCGGCTGGTACGGCCTCGCGGGCTTCGACCTCGTGATCCCGGACACTCCAGTGTTCATTGGCTTCGACGTGCGCACCGGTATGCTCGGCAAGCCCTTCTTCGTCGGCGCCAGCGCGGGGATCGGCGTGGCTCTGTGAGGTCGATGGTGTCTGTGTTCTCCGCTCTCTCTCGCCCCCTCCTCCTCGCGGCGATGGTCGCCTTCCTCGGCTGCCAGCAGACGGTCCCGCCGTCCGAGGTCCCGCCTGAGTCCGACGCGGGCGTCCTCCTCGAGCCCGAGCGGGACATCGTCATGCCCGTGGACGGCGAGCTCGTGCAGGTGACGCGCATGCGCGGCGCCGAGGAACTGGAGGTTCGTTCACCGGACGGGGCCTGGGTCGCCTTCGTGAACGGCAGCACCGGATGGGCCGCCGTGTGGGCCGTCCCCATGCCGACCGCGGCGGACCCGGCGCCGACCCCCATCCAGCTCACGAACCGGGGCCTCGAAGACCTGCCCCGCACGCCGGGCAAGGCCCCGCCGGGCTTCGTCCCCGTGCCCGACTCGGCGAAGGGACTTCGCTGGGTCGACGACCGCACGGTCGCCTGGACGAACCAGGGCCGGGAGTACTCGGTCGAGGTCCCCCGATGACTGGCGGAACGCCAGGCGCGCGCGCCGCGGTGCGCACCGTCGCCGCCCTCGCGTCGCTGGCTGTGCTCGCGCCGGCGACGGCCCTCGCCCAGTTCTCGATGCCCACGAGCGAGGAGCACGCGCAGTTCTTCTACCCCACGGCGTACAAGGATCAGGGCGCCCGCGACTGGGCCTGCGGCTCCATCTACTACTCGGGGCACGGCGGGACCGATCTGGGGGTGGGCGGCTTCCCGGGCATGGACGCGGGCCGCGATCTCGTCGCGGCCGCCGACGGCGTGGTCGTCACCGCCCTCGACGGCTACTTCGACCGCTGCACCACCGCGAACTGCCCCGGGGGCGGTGGGTTCGGGAACTACGTCTCCATCGACCACGGCAACGGCGTCATGACCTACTACGGGCACATGAAGCAGAACTCCGTGGCCGTCTCGGCGGGGCAGCAGGTGACGTGCGGGACGTACCTGGGCCAGGTGGGCAGCTCCGGCCGGTCCACGGGTCCCCACCTCCACTTCGACTACCGCATCAACGGCGTCCGCACCGACCCGTTCTCCGGCTCCTGCTCCGGCGTCCAGACGGCGTGGAACGACCAGGGCGTCCACGGCGGCCTGCCCCAGGTCACCTGCACCGCGGGGGGCGTGCAGCCCTTCATCGTCGACGACCAGGACCCTGAGTTCGGGTTCACCATGGGGACCGCCGGGGACGTGAGCGCCGCCAGCAGCGGCGGGCACGACGGGAACTACTACTCCGGCCCGCCCTTCGACGGGACGAACACGCCGATGATGGGCCGCTGGACCCCCGACGTGCCGGTCACCGCGCTGTGGACCATCGAGGTGCACGTCCCCCCGGGCATCGGCGCCACAGCCGCCCCCTTCGACGTGGCCTTCCAGGGCGGCCATGCCCCGGCCTTCCTCGATCTCACGAGCCCGGGCTGGCAGGAGATCCACCCGAACCAGCCCTTCAAGTTCGTCCAGGGCGTTCGGAACCTCGTCGCGGCGAGCAACATCTTCTCCGCCGCCGCCTCGGACACCACCGCCTGGGACGCGGTGCGCTGGACCTGGGCCGGCAACCCGGCGAACGGGCAGGTGGGGATGGGGTGCAACTGGTCCGGTGACTGCGAGGGCGAGCTCGTCTGCCTCGACGGCGCCTGCGAGCAGCCTTGCTACGTGACGGGCTGCGAGGACGATCTGTCGTGTGAGGCCGCCACCGGCGTCTGCGGCTACGGCGAGTGGGGCGAGGACGACTTCGCGCCCGGCCCCTGGTGGAACCCATCCCCCACCCAGGACACGGACGGCGACGGCATCCCCGACTGGCTCGAGGGCGACGTCGACAGCGACGGCGACGGCCTCCCCAACTGGCTCGACATGGACAGCGACAACGACGGGGTCCCGGACGAGCAGGAAGGGGAGGGGGACTACGACCACGACGGCATCCCGAACATCCTCGACGACGACAGCGACAACGACGGCGTCCCCGACGCCGACGAGGTGGGGGACGACCCGGAGAACCCGGTCGACACGGACGGAGACGGGCAGCCGGACTTCCTCGACAGCGACAGCGACGGCGACGGGGTCGGTGACAGCGACGAGTACGGCGACGACCCCAACAGCGACAACGACGGGGACGGCATCCCCGACGCCCTCGACCCCGACAGCGACAACGACGGGATCCCGGACGGCGAGGAGTGGGGCGACGACCCGGCGAACCCGGTGGACACGGACGGCGACGGGGTCCCCGACTGGGCCGACACCGACAGCGACGGCGACGGCCTCCCCGACTCGTTCGAGGGCGACGACGACAGCGACGGCGACGGGACCCCCGACTACCAGGACCTCGACTCGGACAACGACGGAATCCCCGACTCCGAGGACCCCGACAGCGACGGCGACGGCATCGACGACGGCTTCGGCGTCCTGTCGGAGACGCCGGACGGCCCGCCCCAGTACATCCAGGACTGCGGCTGCTCGGGCGGAGTGGACGACAGCCTCGACTGGCTCCCCATCCTCGTCCTCGCCCCGTTCGGGTTCGGCCGCCGACGCCGCGAGGACTGACGGGGGTGCGAGCCGCCCTGGCGCTCCTGCTGTCGCTGCTCCCCGCGGTCGCCCTGGGGCAGACCGCTCAGGAGCCGCTCGAGCTGCTGCCGGATCGGGTGACGAGCGTCCGCGGCCTCGTCCCCTTCCACCCCGACCACCTGCGAGACCGGTCCGTCCTCGGGCGTGACCTCGGCTGGGAGGGGCGCAAGGTCCCGTCGCTGCGCGCGGTGCGGGGCCCCATCCACGGGGGCTGGTATCGGATCCACCTGCGCTCGGACGAGTGGAACCCCCGCGACATCGCCGTCGCCGTCCCTCTGGCCCACGGCGCGTGGACGCTCTACCTGAACGGGGAGCCCATCGGTGCCGGGGGCGGGCCGGGGCAGGTGGCGCGCCGTCCGGGGGTCTCCCGCATCGTCGCGGTGCCCAACCGGCTGCTGGACCCCCAGGCCAACGTCCTCGCTCTGCGGATCTCCGCCGTCGAGGGCCTCGAGGGGCTCGGCGGGCCGCTGCGGGTGGGGCCCCGTGACCGCCTCGCGCGGATGCTGTCGGCGGAGTCGGGCCTGAGCCTCGGCCTCGTCGTGTCGTTCCTCCTCCTCGGGGTCTTCGCCCTCGTCCTCGCCGCCTCGGACCGGGAGCGCCTCCCGCTCCTCCTGGCGGCGACCCTGCTGGCCCTCGCCCTCTACGGCGGCACGGTCGCGGGCTGGTTCGCCGTCCTCGCGATGGACGACACGACCCGGGCACACCTCGCTCAGGCCCTGTTCCTGCTCATGCACGCAGGCTCCTTGTTCCTGTTCGAGCAGATGTTCCTCGGGCGCGCCGACTCCGGGGCCCGGGCGCTGTCGCTCGTGGCGGTGGGGCTCGCCGGGATCTCCGTGGCGCTTCCCCTGGGCGACCTGCATCGGCTCGCGTCCTCGTCGTGGGTGTTCACCGCCGCCTGCGCGCTCTACATCGTCTACCTCGGCCGTGGGCTCGCCGCGCACAACCCCGTGGTGCGGGCGGGCGTGCGAGGCGGCGGCGTGGGGTTGTTCCTCGCGGCGCTCTACGAGGCCTGGGTGGGGACGTGGTCGCTGCCGGGCCTGGGACCCTTCGAGGCGGCGTTCCTCCTGCTGGTGCTGAGCATCGCCGCCGGGTTCGCCCTCACCCAGGCCCGAGCCCGCCGGCGGGCGATGTCCGTGCTGCGCTCGTCCCGCGATGGGCTCGCGGTGCTCGATCTGCACGGACACGTGGTCCACGCGAACCCCGCCTTGCGCGGGCTGCTCGAGTCCGCCGGGCCCGACGTGGAGCGCGGGGCCATCGAGGTGCGCCTCGAGCCCGACGACCGGCAGCGCCTGAGCGCGATGATCAGCCACCTCGGGGACGTCCCGGTGGGGGCGGAGGCGCAGTCGATGGTCGTCCCGTTCGAGGGTCCGCGCGGCGTGCCGCTGATCGTCGATCTGCAGGGAGCGCGGCTGGACGACCTGCACCTGCTGCTCTCCCTGCGGGACGTGACGGAGCGGGACCGGCTGGAGAAGGAGGTCGCCCGCGCCCAGCGCCTGGATTCGCTCGGGATGCTCGCTGGAGGCATCGCCCACGACTTCAACAACCTCCTCGCCGGGATGCTGGTGGCAGCGGGCGAGCTCGAGCAGGAGCCGGACCTGCCGGCGGAGCTCGCGCCGCGCGTGCAGTCCATCGCCGAGTCCGCCCGCCGCGGCGGCGCCCTGACGAACCGCTTGCTCCAGTTCGCACGAGGCCGGGTGAGCCCCACGGTGGGCATCGATCTCGAGGCCGAGCTCCCGGACATGCTCGACATGCTCGGACGCACCCTCGGCCGGAACATCGAGTGGTCCATCGACGTGGAGGCGGACCTGCCGCCCGTGCGCGTGGACGAGGCCGAGCTCGAACAGATCCTGGTGAACCTCTGCGTGAACGCCCGCGACGCCATGGGGCCGCGCGGCGGCCGGATCTCCGTGACGGCGTGGACGTCGGAGGGCGAGAGCGAGCCGGTGGTGGGGCTCCGGATCGCGGATGACGGCCCGGGCATGTCGGCGGAGCTGCTGGCGCGGGTCGTCGAGCCGTTCGTGACGACGAAGGGCTCGGGCGCCGGGACCGGGTTGGGGCTCGCGGTGGTCCACGGGCTCGTGGCGTCGCGGGGCGGATCGATGCTCATCGAGTCCCAGCCGGGGGAGGGGACGCGGGTGACCTTGTTCCTGCCGGTGCAGGAGGCGGGGCCGGCGGCGTCGCCCGAGGAGTCGGTCGAGCCCGCGGCGGTGCAGGACCTGCGCGTATTGCTCGTCGAGGACGAGCCGTCCCTGCGCACCTTCTTGAGCCGGGCGCTGGAGCGCCGGGGGATCGCGGTGCAGGTGCTCTCGGACGGCGAGGCCGTCATGCCCTGGATCGCCGCGAACGAGGGGCCGCAGCCTCCCGTCGACGCGGTGGTGATGGACATGATGATGCCGGTGGTCGACGGGATGGAGGCCACCGGTGCGCTACGCGAGGTGTGGCCCGGCATCCCGGTCGTCATCAGCTCCGGCTACACCGGCCAGGAGAGCATCGAGCCCCTGCTGGAGACGGGGCCGACGCTGCTGCTGGAGAAGCCGTACCAGGTGGACGACTTGCTCCGGGCGCTCGGGCGGGTCGTGAGCTGACGGGCGGAGTGAGGCCCCGAAGAGGAGCCCCCGTGCTCAGGCCTTGTAGGCCTCTTCCAGGCGCTTCGCGATGGAGCCCTTGAGGCGCTCGGCGTCGACGCCCGCGGCCTTCGCCATCATCCCGAGCTTCACCGTGACCTCCACGTTGTCGCCGGTCACCTCGGCGCCGCCGGACACACCCATCCCCTTGATCTTCGCCGAGTAGCCCTTCCAGTCGAGCTTCGCGCCGTACTTGCTGAGCTGGCTCTCGAAGACGCCGAGGCGCTCCTTGGCTTCTTCCTGGGAGAGGCTGTGGCTCTGGTTGACCTTGATGGTGCTCATCGTTGCTCCTGGGGTGCGCCGATCCCGGGCCGGCCCAGCAGGTCGCGGAGCAGGTCGGGGCGGTCGGTGATGACCCCGTCCACGCCGGCGTCGAGCGCCTCCTGCATGACGACGGGGTCGTTGATGGTCCACATGAACACCGGCATGCCGGCGTCCTGGATGTTCTGGACGATGCGGGGCTGCTTGAGGTTCAGGCCCGAGTTGGTGTGGGGCATCCACATGACGTCGTAGGTGGGGCAGCCGCCACCGCCGAAGGGGAAGAGGCCGTCGGTGGACCAGCAGCGGATCCCCGAAGACGGCATCGAGATGCAGGTCCCCTCGGGCGCCAGCTGGGCGAGCTCGCTCGTGGCGTCCTCGTCGAAGGCGAGGAAGCAGGAGCGGTCCAGGGCGTCGAGCTCGATGACCAGGTCGAGAAGGTCGGGGATGATCGTGGGCTCGGTCTGCTTGACCTCGAGCATGAAGCGCTGCGTGGGGAACTGCTCGAGGACCTCCCGCAGCGACGGGATCGTGATGCCCTGGTCCGCGAACGGTCGGGCGCCGCTCTCGTCGACGAAGCAGGCGCCGGCGTCGAGCTCCTGGAGCTCGGCGAAGGTGAGGTCCTTCAGGATGACCTCGCCGAAGGTGCCGCTCGTGTCGTCCTGGTCGATGTCGCAGCCGAGCCCGACCCCGGTGGTGCGGTCCACGGACTTGTCGTGGTTGACGACGATGACGCCGTCAGAGCTCGCGTGCAGGTCGATCTCCACGATCTCCGCCTCGATGGTCGGGTCCTGGGAGATCTGGATGGCGCGGATCGTGTTCTCGGGCGCGATGTCCGCCCCGCCGCGGTGGGACACGGAGACGGGGTGGGTGGGCAGCCACTGCAGGAACGTGGGGGTCGGGGCCTGGGAGCAGCCCGTCAGCAGCAGGAGGAGGGGGAGGAGTCGCTTCATGGCGCCTGGTACCCCGTCAGAGCGAGGACGATGAGCGCGCCCCCGCCCACCGTGAATGCGGAGCGTCCGGTGCCGGCGGTGCCTCCCCGGACCTCGAAGAAGGGCTCGGCGGCGAGGGTGAACCCGATGCGGCGCTGGGGACCGACGTACTCGGCGCCGAAGCGGCCGCCGAGGGCGACGCCAGGCTGGGCGACCCGCGGCGCCACGTTGAGGCGGGCGCCCACCATGGGACCGGCGATGGGCCGGATGACGTGGTTGCCGACGGGGCAGTCGCACTGGCCGAGCTTGAGCAGGAACAGGTCCGCCTGGAGATCGAGCTGCTGGCGGAGCGCGGCCGCGTAGATGGTGTTCAGGAGCGGGAAGCGGGCTCGGACCTGCCACTCCCTGGTCCCGCCCGGAGCGCCGGCGACCTCGAGGGCCGGCAGGGCGATGCGCGGACCGACCCCGGGCGCGGGGTGGTAGGCGGCGAAGCCGAAGCCCATGGACGCGCCCGCCCCCACGTTCTCCGCCGCGGCGGCGGGCGACGCGAGGAGCAGGAGGGCGAGGAGGGCCAGGGCAGGGCGCACGGCGGCGAGTATACGGAGGAGGGTCACTGGCCGCCGAGCTCGGCGAGTCGGGCGATGCGCTCGGGCTCGGCGCGGGCGACCCAGCTCATCTTCAGCTTGTCGTGGGCGAGGGCGAAGGCGGCCTTGGCCTCCGCGTCCTTGCCGGTGGCGAGGAGGTTCTCCGCGAGCTCCTCGTGCACGAACCCGTCGTTCGTGGCGTCGTCTCCGTAGGTCTCCACGATGGCGTTCAGCACGGCGAGGGCCTCGTCGTGCTGCTTCATGGACCGAAGGACGCGAGCGCGGGCCCAGAGCGAGACCCGCAGCGCGGGTTCCTCGCCCGTCTCCCGGCGGACGACGATCTGCTTGTCGAACATGGCGAGGGCTCCCTGATAGTCGCCCCGGTCGTGCAGCGACCAGCCGATGTTGTTGTAGAGGCTCCCGCGCCACTTGCGGGCTCGCGGCTGCGACGAGGACTCGGCGAGGGCGAGGGCCTTGCGCCCCCAGGGGAGCTCGTCGTCCGTCCCCATCGCCGCGATGGCGACCATGTGGCCCGCGTCCACCGCGAGGCCGTCCAGCCCGGAGCCGCGGGCGGCGGTCCAGGCCTGCTCGAAGAGCGGGCGGGCGGCGGCCTTGTCGCCAGCGGAGTTGTGGCACCGGCCCCGCTCCAGGGCCGAGCGGATCTCCACGCGGGCGTGACCGTCGATGGCGACGAGCTCGGCGTCGACGGCGTCCAGCAGGGCGTGGGCTTCGTCGAAGTGACGGGCGAGGCTGTGGGTGCGGGCGATCTGGGTGCGCAGCTCCAGGCGCCAGGGGAGGGGGGCGTCCGGATGGGCAGCCAGCATCTCCTCGAAGGCCTTCCGGGTCGCGGCCGGGTCGTTGAAGTTCCAGGCGGCGTCGAAGTCAGGGAGGGCGGTCACGGGGGTCTCCTTCGTCCCGGGAGCGGCGGGCTCCTCGGTGGGCGCGGCCTCGGACTGCGCGGCCTCGGTGGGCGCGGCGTCGGGGGCGGGGGCTTCCTTCGGTGCGGGCTCCGAGGAGCCGCAGGCGACGAGGGTGAGGGCGAGCAGGAGGGGGAGGGGACGCATCGCGCGCGAGTCTACCGGCTGGGACCCCCGAAGCGGGGCTGGCACGGGCCTTGCTCTTCCTGCTGCCGACCGGAGGAACCATGCGCCTGACCCTGCTCCTTTGCGCCCTGCTCGTCGGACCCGCCACTGCGGGCGCCGAGCCCTCGCCCGAGACCCCCGCCGAGCCCGCTCCCAGCGCGGCCTCCGACGACGCGAAGCCCGCGGCGCAAGGGGACGCCTGGGCCGAGTTCATGGCCACGCTCCCGCCCGAGCCCGCCGCCGAGACCGCCGAGGCTCTGACGCCGCCGGCGACCTCGGGCGTCGGGATTCCGACGGAGGCCCTCGGGGGGCGTCAGTGGGCCGTCATGGGGATGGCCGTGTTCATGCTCCTCGGGATGCTCGCCGTGCCGAAGACCCGCCGGCTCCTGATTGGCCGGGTCCTCGGCGAGCGGACCCTGCGAGGGCCCCACGGCGTCGCCCTCCGGGTCCGCGCCACCCAGAACCTGGGCGCCGGCCAGCGGGTCCTCGCCCTCGAGGTCGACGGCCAGCGCCTGCTCGTGGGGACCAGCCCGGGCCGCATGGACGTCCTGCACCGCTGGTCGCCGGAGAGCGACGAGGTGCTCCCGTCGGCCTGGGACCTCGACGACGATGTGGAGCCCCTGGCGACGGGGGACTACGAGACCCTCGGCGACACGTTGGACTCCCTGGACGGCGCCCTCGACGCGCCCGCTGACCCCCTCGCGGGCTTCAGCGCCCTCGACTCCCTCGGCGTGGACGCCTTCGACGGCTTCGATGGGATGGAAGACCCGGACTGGGGCGCCGAAGCCGACATCGCCGAGCCGACCGCCTCTCTGGAGACCCCTGCGTCCGGCGACGTGGCGGACGCGCCGCCCGCGGGCCTGCCCCGCCTCCGCCGCGCCACGCCCTCGACGGCCCCACTCGCGGCCGACGTGGCGGAGACCGCCGACTCCCTCGCTCGCCGCAGCGCCGCCTCGATCGTCGCCGCGGTCCTGTCGGAGCGCCAGCGCCCGCCGGCGCCGCGTCCCCCGGTGCGGGCCGAGCAGCTCGTCCGCTCCTGGCAGCGCGCGCCCCGGGTCACTCCTCCCGCGCCGCAGCCGGCCCCGCCCGCCGACGAGCTGCCCTGGTACCTCGAGGGCGCCACCCCCGAGGAGATCGCGCGCTACCGCCAGACGGAGGAGGCGCCGCACCCCTCCCCCTGGGGCAACGCCGAGCCGGCTCCCCGCCGCCCGGCCCGCGAGCGAGCCGCGGCCCACTCGGAGCGTCCGGCCCGCCACGAGCGCGCCGAGGAGCTGCGCCCCACCGGAACGTCGGGCCGCGGCGCCCGCTTCGTCCTCCTCCTCATGGCTGCCCTGCTGCTGCCCACCCTGCTCGGCGCGGACGTCGCCTTCGCCGGCCCCGAGGGCCTCGACTCTGCCCTGGCGGGCGACACGGGCGGCTCCACCGCCCTGCGGCTCCTGGCCACCCTGACGCTCCTCGCCGTGGCTCCCGCCCTCGTGCTGGCGATGACGAGCTTCACCCGCCTCATCGTCGTCTTCTCCCTGCTGCGCCAGGCGGTCGGCGTGCAGCAGGCGCCGCCGAACCAGGTCCTCATCGGGCTCGCGCTGTTCCTCACCTGGTTCGTCATGGGCCCCACCTTCCAGCAGGTGCAGGACGTGGCCGTCGAGCCCTACATGGCGGGCGAGCTCAACGAGGCCGAGGCCGTCTCCAACGCGATGGGTCCGATGCGCACGTTCATGCTGCGCAACACCCGGGACAAGGATCTCGGACTGTTCCTGTCGCTGGACCGCAGCGTCCGCCCCGCGACGCGGGAGGAGGTCCCCTCGCGGGTCCTGGTCCCCGCCTTCCTCATCAGCGAGCTCAAGACCGCCTTCCAGATCGGCTTCCTGCTCTACATCCCGTTCCTCGTCATCGACATCGTCGTGGCCACCGTGCTCCTGGCGATGGGGATGATGGTGCTCCCTCCGATCATCATCTCGCTGCCGTTCAAGCTCCTGCTCTTCGTCTTCGTCGACGGCTGGAACCTGCTGGTCGGCTCCCTCGTCACCTCCTTCGCCTGACCCGGGCGGGGCGCCCCCGCGCGCCCTCCCTTGGAGCTCCCATGGATCCGTCTTTCGTCCTCGCCCTCCTCCAGGAGTCTCTCAACACCACCCTGCACCTCGCGGGGCCGCTCCTCGGCATCTCGATGGTGGTGGGGCTCCTCGTCTCCGTCCTCCAGGCCGCCACCCAGATCCAGGAGATGACCCTCGTCTTCGTGCCGAAGATGCTCGCCGTGTTCGCGGCGCTCCTCATCTGCGGCGCCTGGATGCTCGACGTCATCGCCCGGTTCACGGTCCTGATCTTCAACCTCGTCGCCACGGCCGGCCCCGCGTGAGCCCCCTCGAGGCCCTCCCTCTCGGCGCCCTCGACCAGCAGGCGGTCCTCGTGATCCTGTTGGCGTTCGGGCGGGTGGGGGGCCTCATCGCGACCATGCCCCTGGTCTCCCAGTCGAACGTGCCCATCCCGGTCAAGGCGGGCCTCGGGCTGGTCGTCGCCGCCCTCTCCGTCGGGGCGCTGCCCCTGCCACCCCTGCCGGACATCGACGCCGTGCGCTTCGGCTTCCTCTTCGGCTCCGAGGCGCTCCTCGGCCTGGGCATGGGCTTCGTCGTCAGCCTCCTGCTGAGCGTGGTCGACGTGGCTGGGTCCTTCATCGGGATGAACTCGGGGCTCGCGGTCGCCATGCAGTTCGACCCCCTGTCCGGCGGCCAGTCCATCGTCGTCACGCGCATCTTCCAGATCGCCGCGTTCCTGACCTTCTTCGGGCTCGATCTCCACCACGAGGTCTTCCTGGGTCTCCACGACAGCTTCCTCGCGGCCCCGCCCGGCACCGGCGTCCTCGCCTTCGGCGTGGGGGAGGAGTTCGGCCGCCTGTTCGGGGACGTCCTCGTCGGCGCGGTCCGGATCTCGATGCCCGTCGTCGCCACCGCCTTCTTCGTGAACCTCGTCGCGGCGCTCGTCACCCGCTTCGCCCAGCAGATGAACATCTACTTCTCGGTGGGGTTGGCCGCGCAAGCGCCCCTGGCTCTCAGCGTCTGCGCCTTCGTGATTCCCGCGGTCATCGCATGGGTCGCCAGCAAGGGCGGCGACGTGCGGGCGCTGCTCCCGCTCCTGGCCGGCTGATGGCGGACGACAGCGGTCAGGACAAGACCGAAGAACCCACAGAGAAGAAGAAGCGCGACTCCCGCGAAGAAGGGCAGGTCGCCCACTCCCGCGAGGTGGACTCGCTCGGCGTCCTCGCCGCCGCGGTGGGGGCCGCCCTCGCCTGGCTGCCGGGCATGGCCCACGCGCTCGCCGACTTCTCCACCGGGATCTTCCGGGACGGGACCCAGAACCCCCTGGCGGTCGTGGGCGACCCCGAGGTGATGTTCCGCGAGGTGATGGTCACGGTCCTGCTCATGGTGGGGCCGATCCTGCTCGGGGCGGTCCTCGCCGCCTTCACGCTGGCGGCGGGGCAGGTGGGGTTCGTGTGGTCCTGGAAGCCGCTCGCCCCGAAGGCCGAGCGACTCGACCCCATCAAGGGCCTCAAGAACAAGCTCTTCTCGTCCCAGGCCCTGGTCGAGTGGCTCAAGTCCATGGCGAAGGTGGTGATCGTCGGGGTGGTGGCCTGGATGGTCGCGGGGCACCACGTCTCGGGGCTCGTCGATCTGGCCAGCCGGGATCTGGAGGGCTCGCTCGCGTGGACGGGCCTGGGGCTCGCGCGGCTCGTCGGCTTCACGCTGCTGCCCATGGGCGCCCTGGCCCTCGGCGACTTCGCGTTCCAGCGCTGGCACACGAACCACCAGATGAAGATGACGCGCGAGGAGGTGAAGCGAGAGCACAAGGAGAGCGAGGGCGACCCCCACATGAAGGCGAAGCGGCGCCAGCGCATGGTTGCCGTCTCCCAGAACCGGATGCTCGCGGAGGTCTCCGAGGCGACCGTCGTCGTCACCAACCCGGACCACTACGCGGTGGCCCTCAAGTACGAGCTGGGGCAGGAGGGGCCGCCCGTCGTCCTCGCGATGGGGGTGGACCTGCTCGCGGAGAAGATCAAGCAGCGGGCGCGCACCGCCGGGGTTCCGCGGGTCGAGAACCGGCCGTTGGCACGGGCTTTGTATTCATCCTCGGTCGTGGGCTACCCGATCCGAGGAGATCTGTTCGAAGCGGTGGCGGAGGTGCTCGCCTTCGTCTTCCGGCTGCGTCAGCGCCACGCGGGAGCGTCGGCCCGATGACGCCGCCCGCGCTCCGCTCCGTCACCCCCCTGACGCCCTCCGGAGGCCGCCGTGGCTGACGGCAGGGGCTCGCCGGGGACCTTCGGTGCCTTGACCGAGCTCCTCACGGGGCGAGGCAAGCGCGAGGTCATCGTGGCGATGCTCCTCGTGGGGACGCTCGGGCTCCTCATCGTCCCGCTGCCGCCGACGATGCTCGACTTCCTGCTCGCGTGCAGCATCGCGCTCTCCCTCGTCGTCTTCCTCGTGTCCCTGTACGTGCGCGAGCCGGTCGAGTTCAGCGTCTTCCCCACGCTGCTCCTCATCGCGACGGTGTTCCGGCTCTCCCTGAACATCAGCTCGACGCGGCTCATCCTGTCGGGCGGCGAGCGGGGCGTGTCCGCGGCGGGCGCGATCATCCGCACCTTCGGGGACTTCGTGACCGGCGGGAACTTCGCGGTCGGCCTCGTGATCTTCATCATCCTCATCATCATCAACTTCGTCGTCGTGACGAAGGGGGCGGGCCGCATCGCCGAGGTGTCGGCGCGCTTCACCCTCGATGCGATGCCCGGCAAGCAGATGGCGATCGACGCCGACCTGAACGCGGGGCTGCTCGACGACGAGGGGGCGCGACGCCGCCGCAAGGAGATCGCCCTCGAGGCCGACTTCCACGGGGCGATGGACGGGGCGAGCAAGTTCATCCGGGGCGACGCCATCGCCGGGATCCTGGTCACCGCGATCAACCTCGTGGGGGGGCTGTTCATCGGGATGGTCCAGCTGGGGATGACCGCGGGGCAGGCGGCCGAGACCTACTCGGTCCTCACGATCGGCGACGGGCTCGTGAGTCAGGTGCCGGCGCTCGTGATCTCGGTCGCCGCGGGCCTCCTCGTGACCCGCGTCTCCGACGAGGGCGGCGAGTCGCTCCAGGACGAGCTGCACGATCAGCTCCTGTCGAATCCGAAGGTCCTGTGGGTGGCGGCGGGGATCCTCCTGCCGTTCGCCGCCATCGACGGGCTCGGCGCGCCCTTCCTGTTCATCGCCGGCTGTGTGGCGCTGGCTGCCTGGCTCGGCGGTGCGTCCCCTGAAGACGGGGCGCCGTCCACGGCCGACGCGAAGGGCAACGAGGACGGCAAGGAGCCCGAGGCGGACACCCTGCCCCCCATCGAGGTGCTCGAGATGGAGGTGGGCTTCGACATCATCGCGCTGGTCGACGAGCGCCGGGGCGGCCAGCTGATGGGACGCATCGCGCGGCTGCGACGTCAGTTCGCCCAGTCACTCGGCGTCCTCGTGCCCCCCATCTCCGTCCGCGACAACCTGCGGCTGCAGGCCACCGAGTACGCGGTCCTGCTCCGGGGCACGGAGATCGCGCGGGGTGAGCTTCGTCCGGGGCACCTGCTCGCCATCCTCCCCGGCGGCCCGCACCCCGAGGTGCCCGGCATCCCCGGCAAGGAGCCGGCCTTCGGCCTCGATGCGCTGTGGATCAAGGAGGTCCACCAGCGCCAGGCCGAGCAGGCGGGCTTCACGGTGGTCGATCCGGCGACGGTCCTGTCGACGCACCTCTCCGAGCTCATCAAGAACCACGCCGCGGAGTTCCTGGGGCGCCAGGAGCTCCAGTACATGCTCGACCGCCTCGCGAAGACCCACCCGAAGGTCGTCGACGACCTCGTCCCCGCGCTGCTGCCGCTGGGAGCCGTGCTCCAGGTGCTCCGGGGGCTCCTGCGGGAGCAGGTCTCGATCCGTGACCTGCTCACCATCCTCGAGGCCCTCGCGGATCACGCCCCCCGCACCCAGGACCCCGAGCTCCTCACGGAGTACGCGCGCCAGTCGCTGGGGCGCCAGATCGCGGCGCAGTACCGGGATCACGCCGGGATGGTCCACTACATCGCCCTGAACCGGCCCACCGAGGAGCTCATCCGCACGGGGCTTCGCAACGACGGCACGGGCTCGCAGCTGGTCATGGACCCCATGCGCGCCCAGGAGCTGCTCCGGCGCATCGGGGGCGAGGTGGAGCGCCACGCAGCCGCCCAGATCCTCCCGGTGATCCTCGCGGCGCCCTCGATCCGCGCGGCCGTGCGCCGCCTCGTGGAGCGCGCGCTGCCCCAGGTAGCGGTGCTCAGCCCGTCCGAGCTGAACGACAGCACGCGCCTGCGGCGCCTGGGCACGGTGGGGGTGTGAGGGTCCGGGCCACCAAGTTGCCGACCCAGTTTTTCTCAAGAACGGGTGGGAGTCGCCGAAGAGGAGGTCAGCCATGAGTGCGCGCACGTATCGAGCAGGGAGCCTGGGAGCCGCATTGGCGGCCGTGAGGCGTGCGCTCGGCGAGGACGCGGTCATCGTCGAGACCCGGGAGAGCGCCAGCGGGGTGGAGGTCGTCGCCGCCGGCGCGCGCCGCCGACGGGGAATGCTCGAGCTCTACCAGCGGGCCCGAGCTGCCCAGGCCGCGGTCCCGCTTGCGGCCGGCGCCGAGTCCGTGGTCTACGCCCACCCGGCCGGCGACGACGACCTGGAGCTCCCCGAGCCCGTCGAGGAGGGGCGCGCCCCGACGGCCGCCGAGCGCGCCGGGCTCATCTCCCGCCCCCGGCTCCGCGCCGTGGGATCCGGGTCCGGGCCGTCCCCCATCGCCGCCGCCCTGGACGCCATCGACCTCCCGCCGGACTTGTCGGCCCGCATCGCCGCCGCGGCGGGGCGGGGGCCCCTCGGGTGGGAGCGCGTGCTCTCGTGGATGGAGCGCCAGTGGCCGATCCCCGAGGTCCCCGTGGGACGCCCGGGGCGCCCGTCGGCGATGGCGTTCATCGGGCCTCAGGGCTCGGGACGGAGCACGCTCGTGCGTGGCCTTGCCGCGCGGGCCGTGATCGACGAGCCCGGGCGGGTCGTGATGGTCCAGATGGGCTTCCCCGGTCGGCCACTGCGCCCCCGCGACGAGCTGGACGCGCCGGTGGGCGCCGAGGTGCGCGTCGCCAACCACCCCAGCGAGCTCGGCCGCATCGTCCACGACCACCGGGACGTCTCCGCGGTCCTCCTCGACCTGCCATCCGTCGACCTGCACGACCCGGGCGCCGTCCGCGCGCTCCAGCGCTTCGTCGGCGCGGCGAGCCGGGCCTGCCCGTCCATCGCGTGGCACGGAGTGCTCCCCGCCCGCTGGTCCATCCGGGAGGCCTGCTACAGCCTCTCCGCCCTCGACTTCGTGCCGCTCGCCGGCGTCGCGTGGACCCACCTCGACGTCGTGCAGGACCCTGGCACGGTCGTTGCGACGACTCTGCGCATGGACCTGCCCCCCACCTTCCTGCACGGAGACCGCGATGGGACGGGAGCGCAGTCAGGGACTGCATCCTGGGACTCGCTCGTCGACTGGCTCAGCGCCGTCTCCCGCTCCGCAGCGTCGGAGGTCTGACGATGACGGTGACAGCGATCCGACGTTCCGGCTCCGTGCCATCCCCCCCCCACCTGCGGGTCGCCCCGGAGCGTGACCGCCCGCTGACGCTCGCGGTCACGTCGGGCAAGGGGGGAGTCGGCAAGAGCCAGCTCGTGGCTTCGCTCGGGGTGCTCCTCACCCGCGCAGGGCACCAGGTGATGCTCGTTGACGCGGACGTGGGGTGCGGGAACCTCGACGTGCTCTTCGACGTGCGCCTGCCCGTCGATCTGCGCGAGGTGCTGCGCGGCGAGAAGACCGCCGAGGACGCCGTCGTCCAGGTGCCCTGCGGAGACGTGACGCTGCCGTTGCTCCCCGCGCCCGCTGCGGACCGCAACGGCGCCGAGCTCGCCCCGGCCGAGCAGCTCGGGGTCATCGAGGCGGTCTCGTCGGTGGCGCGCGCCTGCGACGTGGTCCTCGTGGACACGGGCGCCGGCGTCTCGCGCAACCCGATGCTCTTCGCCGCGGCCGCCGACCGCGTCCTGCTCGTCACCACGCCCGAGCCCACCGCCATCCGCGACGCCTACGCCGCCATCAAGGTGATGCACCAGGCCCACGGGGTCCGGCGGGTGGAGATCGTGGTGAACGAGGCGGCCTCGAGCCGCGACGGCAAGGCGGTGTACGGCCGGCTCGCCAACGTGGTCGGCCGCTTCCTCGACGTGGAGCTGGGCCTCGTCGGCGTGCTCCCGGTGGACGACCGCGTCCCCCGCTCCGTGCGCGCGCGGCGCCCCGTGGCCGCCGAGTACCCCGCCGCGGCGTACTGCCGCGCCGTCGAGCAGATGGTCCCGCGCCTGCTCGCCGACGTCCCCGCTCGCTCCGACGGTGGGGTGCGCTTCTTCGCTCGAAACGAGGTGTCTCCGTGAGCTACTCCGCTGCACGTTCGTCCCTGTTGACCACCCGCACCGATCTCTCCCGGATCCTCCAGTACGAGCGCGCCCGCCGGGCCGCCCAGCCGGACGCTGAGGAGAAGCTGATCGAGGGGATGACTCGGGACCAGGTCATCCAGAGATACGCCCGGAAGGTCATGTACATCGCCCGGCGCATCGCCCACCGGCTGCCGGCGCACGCACAGCTCGAGCTCGACGACCTCATCAACTCGGGCGCGCTCGGTCTGCTCGACGCCCTCGACAAGTTCGACCCGACCAAGAACGCGTCGTTCGGGACCTACGTGGAGTTCCGGATCCGGGGCGCGATCCTCGACCTGCTGCGCGGGCTCGACCCCGTGAGCCGTACGGTCCGGGAGAAGTCGAATCGGCTCCAGCGCACGACCCGGGACCTCGAGCTGAAGCTCGGGCGGCCGCCCGAGAGCGAAGAGATCGCCGCGGCGCTCGAGGTGACGATGCCCGAGTACCACGCCCTCCTTCACGAGGTGCGCTCGATCAACCTGGTCTCCCTGGACCGCCCACGCCGCAACGGCGAAGAGGGCAGCACGCTCGCGGAGGTGATCGAGGACCCCGAGACCGCGCGCCCGGATCAGGAGCTCGACCGCAAGGAGGCGCTCCGCGAGCTGGCGAAGGCCATCGAGACCGGCCTGCCCGAGCGGCTCAAGAACGTCCTGACGATGTACTACTACCGGGAGATGTCCCTCAAGGAGATCGGCGCGGTCCTGGGGGTCTCCGAGAGCCGCGTGAGCCAGCTGCACACCGAGGCGTGCCTGCGCCTGAGGGCGAAGCTCGCCGACTCGCTCCGGCCGGGCGAGGAGATCGACCTCACCCGCCGCCGTCCGAAGAAGCGTCGGGCGTCGCGCCGCTGAGGGCCCAGGGGAGCAGGGCGACCGCCAGCGCGGACACGCCGACCAGCCCCACGAACAGCGAGGAACTGCCGACCCGCGGGAGCACCTGCCCGGCCACCAGCAAGGCGCTCATGCTGCCCAGACCGAACCCGGCCGCCATGAAGGCGCCCTGTGCGGTGCCGCGGAGGTGGTCCGGCGCCCGCTCGGCCACATAGGCGACCCCGGCGATCCACCACAGCCCGAAGGTCAGGCCGTGCAGGGACTGGGCGGCCACGAGGACTGCGGACGAGTCTGCGGTGCCCGTGAACCACCAGCGAGGGATCCCGGCGAGGACCGCCACCACGATGAGGGACCGGGCCGAGAAGCGCCGGAAGAGGGCAGGGGCCACGAACATGACGGTGACCTCCGCGGTGACGCCCAGGGCGACGGCCGTGCCGATGGCGCCGTCATCGAGGCCGGCGGCGGAGGCGTGCAGGGCGAAGAGGTGCTCGTAGGTCGAGGTGGTCGCGACGTGGAGGAACCCCACCAGGAGGATCCCGCGGATCCCCGGGATGGCGAGGACGTCCCAGACCCGCACCTTCGGGGGGCTCTCGGTCGGTGGCGCGGACGGCAGGGACGCGGCGGTCACGGCGGCGCCGGCGAGGAGGAGCGCGTTCACCACCAGGGGGGCCGCGGTGGCGCGCTCGGCGAGCAGCCCCGTGGCCTGCACCACCCCGATGAACGCCACGGAGCCCCACATGCGCACCCGGCCGTAGCCCGCGCGCCCCTCGGGGCCTCCGCCGAGGGCGGCCATCGTGTAGACGTCGAACAGGGAGATGGACCCGCCCCGGGAGAAGGCGATGAGGGCGAGGCCGGGCACGAGGGCAACCCAGCCCGACGGCGCCAGAAGGACGCACGCGCCAATGGCGGCGACGCTCATGGAGACGGTGACGACCCGGACCGTGCGACCGGTCCGATCCGCGAGCCAGCCCCACGCCGGCCCCGCCACGAGCAGCCCGAGGGGGAACAGGGCGAGGACGTAGGGGATGACGGCCTCGCTCGCGCCGCGTCGCAGGAGCACCAGCGACAGCAGCGGGTGCAGCGCCCCGAGCGAGCCGATGGCGAGGCAGTACCAGAGGACGAGCCGCCGGCGGGGGGCGCTCAAGGGGCGGCGGGCATCCGGACGGCGAGGGTCGCGATCCAGACCGCCCACACGAGGAGGAGCCCGACCCCCTCGGCGCGGCCCATGCGGCGCCCCTTCCACAGGAGCAGGGGCACGAGGATCGACAGCGCGAGCATCGCCCACACGTCGTACATGGCCTCGCTGCCGGCCACCTCCATCGGGATGACGCTCGCGGTGACGCCGAGGATGCAGAGCACGTTGAACACGTTGGAGCCGACGACGTTGCCGAGGACGAGATCGCTCTCGCCGCGGCGGGCAGCGGCGATGGAGCTCGCCAGCTCCGGCAGCGACGTCCCGAAGGCGACCATCGTCAGGCCGATGACGCGCTCGCTCACCCCGAGGAGCACCGCGATGCCCACGCCCCCCGTGACGAGGAGCTTCGCGCCGGCCACGAGCAGGGCGGAGCCGAGCACCACGAACCCCACGGCGCGGCCGGTGGTCGTGGTCGCGTCGTCGTCCTCGCCATCGCTCTCCACGGGCTCGACGCGGCCCGTCAGGTACATCGTGGCGAGGTAGGCGAGGAGGAGGCCGAGGAGCGCGAACCCCTCGGAACGGCCGATGAGGTCGTTGGCGATGATCGGCACGAGCAACGCGGAGCAGCCGACCATGAAGGGCAGCTCGCGCAGGATGAAGCGCCGGGTGGTGTGCAGCGGCAGGAAGAGGGCGGACAGGCCGAGGATGAGGCCGATGTTCGCGATGTTGCTGCCGACGACGTTCCCGAGGCCCAGGTCCGGGGCGCCGTCGAAGGTGGCCGTCAGCGTGGCGGCGAGCTCGGGGGCGGAGGTGCCGAAGGCGACGACGGTCAACCCGATGACGAGCGTCGACATCCCCAGCCGGCGCGCGAGGCCCGCGGCGCCGTCCACCAGCGCCTCCCCGCCGAAGTAGAGGAGCGCGATGCCGGCGACCAGAAGCAGGACATCGACCAACATGCCGGCGCACTTTGCCACGGGCGTGAGAGCCCCGTCGGAATCCTGACGGGCCGGAGGGCGAGGGGAGGGGCCTCCGGCGCCCGTCCCGACGATGGACCCAATGATTCATTGGATCCTGGGGGCGCCAGGGCGGGGTGGCATGGGGGATGCAGTACCTCGGAGCCGGAGGTGTCCGATGGGACGCGAGATCTACCCCGCCCTCAGCGGCGGACTGCGCTCGATGCGCTCGATGGACGTGCTCGCCAACAACCTGGCGAACGCGCGGACGACGGGCTTCAAGGCGGACCGGGTTCAGTTCGAGCTGGTCACGACGGAGAGCGACGCCGACACGAAGCTCGGCGCCAGCTTCGTCGCGCCGATGGGCGAGGTGACGGACTACCGGCAGGGCCCCATCGAAGACACGGGGCGCTCGACGGACCTCGCCCTGCGCGGTGAGGGCTTCTTCGTGCTCGCGGCGCAGGACGGCGAGGAGGGGCCCAGTCTCACCCGCGACGGCAGCTTCGCGGTGGACCGGGACGGCTACCTGGTCTCCGCCCACGGGCGTCGCGTCCTCGGCGAGGGCGGCGAGGGGCTCAAGGTCGGGACCGCAGGGCCGTTCGAGGTCAGCGAGACCGGCGAGGTGACCGCCCAGGGGCGCAAGGTCGGGTCTCTGTCCATCGTGGATGTCGCCGCCCGCCAGGAGCTGGCGAAGGTCGGGGGCAATCGATGGGAGGCGGGCGACCTCGAGCTCCTGCCCGTGGACGCGCAGGTCCGCCAGGGCGCGCTCGAGGGGAGCAACGTCGAGCCGGTGCAGGCGCTGACCGAGCTCATCGCCGTGACCCGCTACTTCGAAGCCTTCCAGAAGAACCTCGATGTCAGCAGCAAGCTGGACGAGCAGCTGAGCTCGTCCGTCGGCCGGCTGGATCGCTAGCCCCCGTCCAGGAACAGGAGGAACCCATGCGCGCCCTGTACACCGCCGCCACCGGCATGAAGGCCCAGCAGCTGAGGATCGACTCGGTCGCGAACAACCTCGCCAACGTGAACACGACGGCGTTCAAGAAGTCCGACGCCCAGTTCGAGGACATGTTCTACGAGAAGGTGCAGACCGGCTCCGGGGCCACCGCCCAGGGGACGACCGCCGCCGACACCGTCGAGGTGGGGCACGGCGTGCGGGCCGGCCAGGTCCGCCGTGACTTCTCCAACGGGGGGCTCCAGCAGACCGGTCGACCCACCGACATGGCCATCGTGGGGGAGGGGTTCTTCGGGGTGACCGATGCGGAGGGGAACGAGCTGTTCACCCGCAACGGGAACTTCACCGCGGACGCGAACGGGAACCTCGTCCTGCCCAACGGGATGGCGCTCGCCGACGGGATCACGATCCCGGCCGAGTTCGACAGCCTGAGCATCCGGGAGGACGGGGTCGTCCTCGCCACGATCGCGGGGGAGCCGACCCAGGTCGGCCAGATCCAGCTGCGGACCTTCACCAACCCGTCGGGGCTCGATGCCCTCGGCGCGGGGCTCTACCGGGCGACGGAGGCCTCGGGGGTCGCCCAGACCGTCATCCCCGACACCGGCAACGCCGGGTCGATCCAGGAGCGGTCCCTCGAACTCTCCAACGTGGACGTGGCCGAGGAGCTCATCTCGATGATCCAGGCCCAGCGCGCCTACGAGCTCACCGGCAAGGTCATCCAGGCCTCCGACGAGATGATGCAGGCCACCAACCAGCTCAAGTGAGGACGACGATGCGGCTCTCCCGAACCCTGTCCGTCGCGGCGTCCCTGCTGGCGCTCTCGGCGATGGCGAGCTCGGCCCAGGCCGAGGCCCCGACCTCCTCGGTGCTCGCCGAGGCCGTCCACCGCGCCGCGACGCGCAACCTGCCGGACACCATCACCGAGGTGGAGGTGCACTCGGTGTCCCTGCGGACGCCCGTCGACCTGGCGTCGTCCGACGTCTCGGTCCGCGTCCGGGCGGACGGCTCCGAGGACTGGATCGGCCGCACTCGCCTCGAGTTCTTCTTCACGGTCGACGGGGAGGCGCTGCCCCCGGTCGCCGGCACCGCCGAGATCGTGGCCTGGGTGCAGGTACCGGTCCTCCGGGAGCCCGTCCCCCGGGGGGAGACCGTGCGCGCCGACCACCTGGCGATGGCGCTGCGCGAGGCGGATGTCCTTCCCGGCGGCATCCTGCGCGACCCCCGGGCGATCATCGGCCGGGCCACGAGGCGGGACCTGGGCCTGAACGCGCTGGTGCGCTCCACCGACCTGGGCCCCACTGTCCACGCCGAGCGCAACCGGCCGGTGACGCTGCGGGTGGGCAGCGGATCGCTCACGGTCACGGCGTCGGGGGTCCTCCGGCAGGACGCCGCGCTCGGCGACCTCGTCGCGGTCTGGGTCCCCTCCACCAACTCCACCCTGCACGGGATCCTGCGCTCGCCGGACCTCGTCGAGATGCCCTTCGGCTCGGAGCCCCGATGACACCCCTTCGCGTCCTCCTCGCCCTCGTCCCGCCGCTGGTGCTGAGCGGGTGTGTGCACGGCGCATACCGCATGGGGAACATGACGCCGGACCCGTCGTTCGCGGCGGACCCTCCAGTGGCGGCGTCGACCGTGACCGAGAACGGAGGCATCCGCGTGAGCCGGAACTCCATCTACGCCGGCCGACGCGCCGCCCGGATCGGGGACCACCTGACGGTTCGCATCGCCCACAACACCCAGGCGGACAGCACGGCCAACACGACGGCAGGGCGTGAGTCCGATGCGAGCCTCGCGATCACGGCGTTCCTCGGGCTCCAGAACCAGCTGCCGCCGAGCCTGGGAGGCGTCGCCCAGGTCCCCGCCGAGATCGGCGCGGAGCCGTCGGCGCAGATCGCGGGCAAGGCTGGCAGCTCGTTCACCGGGAACGGCACCACGAACCGGCGGGGGATGCTCGAGGGGACCCTCACCGTGCAGGTCGTGGACGTGAAGCCCAACGGCATCCTCGTCATCGGTGGCCGCCAGGCGGTCAAGATCAACAACGAGATCCAGGTGCTGAACCTGCGCGGCGAGGTCGACCCCCGCGCGGTGGCCCCAGACAACTCCATCGACAGCGGCCAGATCGTGGACGCACGCATCGAGTTCTCCGGGGTGGGCGTCGTCGCCGGCAAGCAACGCCCGGGCTGGCTCGTCCGCATCCTCGACGTCATCAGCCCCCTCTAGCTCGGCTGGGAGTCCCTCGTGTCCATCACTCTGCGTCTGCTTGTCACCCTGGTTCTGGTTTCGGCCGTCGCGCCCCGCGACGCGTCCGCGTCTCGCCTCAAGGACATCGGCCGTTGGGAGGGCGTCGAGCAAGACACGCTCATCGGGCATGGCCTGGTCGTGGGTCTTCAGGGGACGGGAGACGGCGGCGAGGCCGTCCGCAAGTTCGTCCGGAACATGAACATGAACGACGTGGGGACCCTCGCAGTGCAGGACTTCCGCACGAAGAACGCAGCCATCGTGGCCGTGACGGCGACGCTTCCTCCGGGAGCCCGCGAGGGCGACTCCATCGACGTGACCGTCGCGGCGGTCCAGGACGCGAAGTCCCTCTCCGGTGGGGTGCTGTTGCCCACCCGCCTTTGGGACGTGAACAACGACCTCGTGTGGGCGGTCGCGAGTGGCCCGGTCACGGTGGGCGGCTTCAGCGCCGGAGCGAGCGGCTCCGGTGCCCAGAAGAACCACGTAACGACGGCCCGTGTACCGGGAGGTGCGAAGGTGACCGCGAATCGCTTCGCCAAGTTCGAAGGCCGCACCTCGCTCGACTTCTCCCTGTCTAACTCGGACTTCACCACCTCCGTCCGCGCGGCCCGCGCCATCAACCGGGCCCTCCTCGGAGACTTCGCCCGGGCGATGGACGGCTCGGCGGTGGAGGTCCTCGTGCCTCCCCAGTACCGCGGCCGCATCCCCGAGATGATCGCGGCGCTCGAGGCGGTGGAGATCGACACGGACACCCGCGCCCGCGTGGTCCTCAACGAGCGCACGGGCACCGTGGTCATGGGAGACACCGTCCGCAT